>Ga0194043_1001258_pt1 | contig 14401 bp, 13 predicted proteins | sample JunL4415m_MetaG_FD_161274 | JGI IMG/M metagenome (GOLD analysis project Ga0194043, IMG submission 161274) | Anoxic zone freshwater microbial communities from boreal shield lake in IISD Experimental Lakes Area, Ontario, Canada - Jun2016-L442-15m | ecosystem: Environmental > Aquatic > Freshwater >...
AACGCATTCATGGCTATGCCGGCACGATTTCGGCGGCGTGCCTGAGCGAGATTGCTACCTGGATCGACGACTGGCTGGTCTCGCCGACAGGCTGATCAGGCGCTGACGAGCCGGGCTGGCAACGTCGACCAGGAGCGCAGCGTGTTGTGCAGGTAGAGCTCGGGTTCGGCCGTCAGTTCGATGCGTTCGACACGCCGCGCGAACTCCTCGAGCACGGCCTGCGACTCTTGGCGCGAGATCGGCTGGCCCACGCACTGGTGGATCCCCATGCCGAACGCGAGCTGACCGCCCGCGTCGCGGTTGATGTCGAAAGCGTCCGCGGTGTCGCCCCACTTGCGTGGGTCGCGGTTGGCGGCGCCGAGGAACACCAGTAGCTTTGATCCCGCTGGCAGGGCGACGCCGTCGAGCACCACATCGCGGCTCGTGGTGCGAAAGAACGCGGTAAAGGGCGACTCGTAGCGCAGCGTCTCGTCGATAGCGAACTTGACCAGCGTCGGATCGTCGTGCACCATCGTCCACTGCTCGGGGTGGCGCGCGAGACAGACCAGCGTGTTGGTAATCGCAAAGACGGTCGTATCGAGCCCGGCCGACAGCATTGCGCGGATCAGCAGCGTTGCCTGCTCGGGTGGGATCACGCCCGCGTCGGCCTGCTCCCAGATCTGTGCACCCATCCCGTCGGGCGACAGCGCGCTGCGCTCGCAGTTGGCGAGCACCCACTCGGGGGTGCCTTCGCCGGCGGCGACGTGCTGGCGGTGCAGGTCGTTATCAGGGCCGAAAAACGAGAAGTTCATCGCGCCATGGCTGAGCAGGTTCTCGCGCCGCCCCTCGCGCCCGATGCCAACCGCGTCGCCGAAGACACGCAGGGTGAACTCCTCGGCAAGGTCGTGGACGAGGTCGGGCGTGTCGGTGCCCAGCACCTGTGCGACGAGCTCCTGGGCATAGGCATCGAAGCCTGGTCGGAGCGCGCGCATTTTGCGGGGAGCAATCACGCTCGTCATCGCAGTGCGCATTGGAGTGTGGCGAGGTGGGTCGGATTCGAGGATGCCTTGAGGACGCCAATTCGGTGTCGCGTGGAGGTTGGTCGGGCCAACCCCCGCACCCGAGATGTACGTCTCATGGTCGACGAGGATTTCGCGGACGGGGTCGAAGCGCGTAAAGCTATGCACCCCGTACTGCTCCAGCCAGACCGCAGGTCCCGCGTCGCGCATCCGTTCGAAGAGGGGATACGGGTCAGTCAGATTCGGGATCGACCAAGGATCGTCGGCGAGCGACGAGACCCCTGCTGCTGGTTCGGTCGCTCCCTGTGGTACCTCAGTCGCCATCGACTACTCCTCCAGGGATCACCATACCCCACGGCTCACCTCAGTGGATAGAACGGTTCTCGCTACACAAGAGCGCGCATCGGTAGAGAGCAACGTGGTGTGGGATAATCCGCGTTATGCAGGATCAGCCCTTCACTGTCGTCCTCAACGACGGCTCCGAGATCGCCGTTGCTGCCGACCAGACGATCCTCGATGCGATCGAGGCCACCGGTCGGCGCATGCTCAATTCGTGCCGCGAGGGCAACTGTGGCACCTGCGAGACCGACATCACCTTTGGCGAGGCCGACCATCGTGATGAGGTGCTGAACGACGAAGAGAAGGCCGAACAGTTCTCGATGATGATCTGCGTGTCGCGTGCCAAGGGCGATCGCATCGGGCTCGACCTGTAGTTTTTTCGATCGTCGAGGTGTTACGAGGTAGTAGTTCTACACAGCGAACGTTGGGTATTGGAGAGGCGCTCCCGGCAGGCCGAGCTCGATGGCATTCACGACTTGGCCGCCGAGTGACGCGATCGCAAGTGTGTCGAGGTTGGCTCCGAAGAATGCGACGTTGGTCGGCATTGGCATGTGAATTCCAGTTGGGTCGTCGAGTACGACGCGGAATGAGCCACCTTCGCGGGGAACGTGAAGAATGCGGAAGGGGTAGTAGCACGCGACAAGAAAGCTTCCGTCGGCACAGAGAGCCAGCCCGTCGGGTGAATGGTGCGGGAGATCGGCGAGTACGACGACCGTGCCATCGAGAATCGTCGATAGACGGGGCGTAAGTGTCTCAACGAAAAAAGGTTGTCCCTCTGCGTTCACACAGAGGCCATTTGGGAAGTGCAGCGCAGGGATTGGAACCACGACGCCATCGCCACCACCGGGAGGGATACGGATTAGACGCCCATTGCAGACATCGAGAACTTCCGTACCCGAATCGGTCAGCCAGAGCGTGCCATCACTGGCAAAGGCAGCCCAATTTGGCGTTTCGAGTGGCAGACCATCGGCGGATGTGCAGTAGGGCGTCACGCTGCCCGTCGCCGGATCGATGCGCGTGACGATCGCCTCCTCGGCCAAGCTACAGGCATAGACATAGCCAGCACCGTCTAGACACAGTCCGAGGATAAAGCCGCCGGTATTGGCAATCTCAGTGACCGTGCCGTTGCTCGGGTCAATGCGGTAGATCTGCCCCGCCTCGCCGCCGCACCAGATCATCCCGTCGGGAGCAAGCGCAATGCCTTCGGGATGATCGAGGCCGGTTGCGAGCTTGCGTAAGTCGGATACAGAGGCGATGTTCATGACGAGAGTCTCCTTCGCGATTGTTGGTATGTCACGGCGTTATCTCCTGCGGTGACGGTTCGATCGTCAGGCTCAATGTTGTGGATCGGCTTTCGTTCGGTGCGAGCACGAGGACGCTGTCGGCGGCGATCGCCCGGGTGAGCGTTGGTGGTCCACTCCACGGTTCTAGCGCGAGGCAGTACGCGCCAGCAAATGGTGCTTCCTCTGCACCACCATAGAGTTGCCAAATCCATAGCCATGGGAAGAGCGTTGCGTCAAAAGAGAGCGTCACGTCGAGGCCAAGCAGGGGATTATGAATACCGATCGTTCCCTCAGAAAAACCGTGCAGGAGACAGAGGTCATGAGTCTGAGCAGCGGCTGCTTGCACCCGGGAGACATCGACGATTGCGCCATCTTTGTCGTACGCCTGTGGCCATGTGAGGTCGTCTGCAGCTGTCAATCGAGAGGTCGCATCGCAGTAGACGGTCTCCATCTGTGCGATTGGAGCGATGATCGTTGCGCCTTTGGCAACAAGTGGCGCGCCAAAGGCGGGGTGGTGCCCCCAGAGTATTTGGGCGGCCGTGGGGCCCGTGTTCGTCAAGTCTTCGGAAATCAGAATCGATGGTGGGCTGGACCCCAGCGTGACTGTTCGCTGTAGACGCAGTGGTGGCCAGTTCAGGTCGACCGTCATGGTGACGCTGTCCGTGGTCTGAGCAACAACACGCCATGCTCGCCCCCATGATTCGCCATGAAACGAGTGTTCAATTCCGTCGACGGTGCAAGGTGCATCGCCGTTCGGAAGCAGTTCTTGCCAACCACCGGCGTACCAGCGGTTGAAGGCCAGCTCGGTCGCTCCGGCCTCGACGAGGCCATGTGTGTCGTCGTCGAGGGGTACGTCACGGAGCGTTGCGAGCAGTTCCAGCTCGCGCGGTTTGTGGTACAGCGACGTGATCTCGCCGCCCTTGGCAGGGAGAAATGTGCAGCGTAGTTCTGCGTTTTCAATCACCACGTTCTGCCACTGGCGTTCAGTCATGGGGGGCTTTCTGGATGTCTGACGTACCGCTGGAAGAGGCACGCCTGATTCGAGTAAATCTCAACCGTAGTCCGTACGGATACCTTTAGGCAATCGTTAGCGTTACGATCAGTCGATGGCCACCAAGCCACCACCCCGGCTCGTCGACGTTGCGACACGCGCTGGCGTTCATGTGTCGACTGCCTCGCGGGTGCTAAACGGCAGTGTGGATTCGAAGGTGCGTGATGAGACCCGGCGGCGCGTGCATGCGGCCGCGGCGGAACTAAAATACCGACCTAACGCGCTGGCTCGCGGCTTGAAAACGAGCACGACGACGACGCTCGGCCTTTTGGTGCGCAGTCTTTCGAACCCTGTCATGGCCGACATGGCGCGCGCGGCGGCGGCTCGGGCGTGGGAACTGGGCTACGTCGTCGTGATCGCGGAAGATGATGGCGTGATCACAGAGCGAGCATGGGAACGGCTCGTACATGAGGGGCGGATCGACGGCATGCTCGTTGCCAGCGCATCGATTGGTGGGCCGATACTTGATTTTGTGGACCAAGCGTCACTACCGCATGTGTTTGTTGATCACGTCCATCCGGGCAGCGGACGCAACGTGGCGATGCGAGAGGCAGACGCTGGGAGGATGGCCGCCGAGCACCTCCTGGCTCTCGGGCACCATGATTTTGGTCAGATCACGGGCCCACCAGCATTCGACAGTGACCGACGGCGTTCCGAGGCTTTTCGCGAGACGGTGCTTGCCGCCGGTGACCCTGCTCCCGTTCGTTGGGTTGCGGATTACACGGAGGCTAGTGCAAGCGAGGCAGCGAAGGCGATTTTCGCTGCCAAGAATCGACCAACGGCAGTTTTTGTGTCTGCGCTCAGCCACGCGATTGGATTTGTCGCCACAGCGCAGCGCGCAGGCATCAGGATTCCCGACGAGATGTCGCTGATTGGCTACGACGACGATCCACTGCTGGACTACGTTGGCGTTCCGGTCACGTCGATCCGCATGCCAATGGCCGAGCTGGGTCGGATAGCAACGGGCGCGCTGATTGATCAAATCAATGGCAAGGCGCCACGAGATATCGAAATTCCGACGCTGCCAATTATCGTTCCACGGTCATCGACGACGGCACCAACCGGAGGTTGAGATGAAGATTAAAGCGGCAGTCATGCGGGCGCCAAACCAGCCCATGACGATTGAAGAGCTCACGCTTGATCCACCGAAACGCGGTGAGGTCCTCGTCCGTATTGAGGCCACCGGTATCTGCCGCAGTGATCTTTCGTACATCGATGGCAAGTGGCCCGCGCCGTTGCCAATCGTGTTGGGACATGAGGGCGCAGGCATCATCGAAGCGGTCGGTGAAGACGTTTCGGAGTCGCGAATTGGCGAGCGCGTGGTGCTGACCTTTTCGCCCGCGTGTGGGGCATGTCGATTCTGTCTTGAGGGACGAGCGAACCTGTGTCTCGATGCAGCAGAGGGGCTCGATTCGGGCTTTTTACGCGACGGTACGACGCGGTTGTCTGACGGATCGACGCGCATCCATCACCTGGCGTACGTTTCGAGCTTTGCCTCGCACGCGGTGGTTCCCGCCAACGGCGCGTTGACGGTCGAGCAGACGCTCGACCCACAGGTTGGCTGCCTCTTAGGGTGTGGTGTGACGACGGGAATTATGTCTGTGACGCGGCGTGGCAACGTGAGACCAGGTGATTCGGTGGCGGTTTATGCGTGCGGTGGTGTCGGGCTCTCGGCCGTCATAGGAGCACGGCTTGTTACCGCCGACCCGATCATTGCGGTCGACACGCTGGCGGAAAAACGCGCGTTTGCGCTTCGCCTCGGGGCCACGCACGTGATCGACCCCGCAGACGGTGATCCGGCTGAGCAGATCCGCGAAATTGTTCCCGGGGGAGTCGATTTTGCCTTTGAGGCTCTGGGGTATCCAGACGTTGTTGATCAGGCATTTCGTAGTGTTCGCGATGGCGGCACGACGGTCTTGATCGGCCAGCCCGCTATGGGCGTCAAGGCGGGTTTTGACGTCTACAACGCGACGCAGTTCGAGCACACCATCCTTGGTTCCAACATGGGTGGAGTCGTTCCTGCGCTTCAGATTCCCGCGCTGGCGCGGCTTGTTGCGCGCGGGCGGGTTGACCTCGATCCGTTGGTCACGCATGTGCTGCCACTCGACCAGATCAACGAAGCAGTCGAGCTAACAGCATCCGGCCAGGCTGGCCGGGTCGTGCTAATTCCATAATCTCATGTGAGGCTTGACTCTGTCCGACCGAGTCTCTAGCATCATTTCACGGAGAATAACGCAAACGTTTGCGTAGGAGAGCAGTGGGACTACTAACCCGCAAGTCGAAGCAGAAGTCGTCGGCAAAAACAGTTTCGCTCTATTACGCCTCCGACCTGCACGGCTCCGAACGCTGTTGGCGTAAGTTCCTCGGTGCAGGCCGGTTCTATGAGGTCGAGGCGCTAATTATGGGCGGCGATCTGACGGGTAAGGCAGTCGTGCCGATCGAACACCGTCCTGACGGCGGATATCGCACAGAGTTTCTCGGCGAAGAACGCACCGCTCAGGACGCAGAGGGTCTCGCCCAACTGGTCGATGCGATCCGCTTCAACGGGATGTACCCCTGGATCGCCGATGCTGCCGAAATCGCTGATGCGCGCATTGACGAACGCGCGCGTGATCGGATCTTTGAGCGAGTGATGGTCGAGGAATTGCAGCGATGGATTGACTTGGCCGACGAGCGCATGGCTGCGCATGGCATCGCGGTCTACGTCATGCCAGGCAACGATGATCCATGGTCATGTGATCCCGTGCTTGAGTCGGCGAAGCATGTGCAGGCCTGTGATAGTCGTGTAGTCCAGGTCGGTCCACACGAGATGATTTCCGTTGCGTACGCGAATCCCACACCGTGGTCGAGCCCGCGCGAAGTTCCCGAGGACGAGCTCTACACGATGATCCAGAGGCTGGCCGAGCAGCTAGAAGATCCGACGAATGCAATCTTCAATCTGCACGTACCACCTAAGGCCAGCGGTCTCGACACCGCTAATGAGATGAACGACGATCTGACGCTTCGTTATGTCAGTGGGCAGCCCAATCCTGTGCCCGTCGGCTCGACGGCGGTTCGGCAGATTATTGAGGAATACCAACCATTACTTGCGCTCCATGGACACATCCACGAATCACGAGGAATCGTGAAGATCGGACGGACGCTCGCAATTAACACGGGCTCCGAGTACAACAGCGGCCACATCCACGGCGCTGTCATCACGCTCGGCGACCACGAGGTGCGGAGACACCAGTTGGTCGTCGGATGATCGGGATCGCATCCAGGTCCACAACGAATGTAGGGGAGGTAGTTCAGTGAGCACAACCGATGCTCCGTCCCACGGGACGAGCGACAGCGGCGGGCTCTTTACGCGTTCCGCGACAGGACTCGTGCGTGGCGTGCCGCCACGGTCGTCTTTGATCATGAACCTGATTCCAGGGCACCCGACGCAGACGATGGCAGCGGTATTGCTATTTGCGCTGACGGTTGGTCCTGGTGGCAGTCCGTATCTAGCCATGCTGCTTGTGGTACCGATGTCGCTCGCGTTTTCATACGCCTTCGGCTACCTGACGCAGATGATTCCCCGGTCGGGCGGCGACTACATGCTCGTCAGTCGCGTGATCCATCCGGCTATCGGTTATGTGTCCGTCTTTTGCATGACAACCGCGGGACTGCTTTCGAATGCCTTCTTTGCACTCGCGATTACGACTGCCGGCATCGCCCCGCTTTGCTCGGCTGTCGGTTTGATTGGCGGCTACCCTGGGCTCGTCGAATTTGGTTCAACAGTCAGTTCGTCGAAGGGTTGGCTGCTCTTCTTTGGCGCAATTATCTACATTATTTCGGGCCTGATGCAGTTGGCCGGCTGGAAGACCCTGCTGCGGATTCAGAACGTGTTCTTTGTGATGGTGACCCTTGCACTCGTTATTTGTGGTGTGGTCGCACTGTTCCAGTCAAAGGCGGATTTCATTACGAACTTCAACACCTTCGCCTCTACCTTCACGGGTAACAGCGATTCGTATCACAGCACGATTAAGGCAGCCACAGATGCTGGTATCGATGTTGCGCCAGCATTCTCCTTCTCGGCGACGATTCCAATCGTTGCAGTCTTCGCAACCACGGCGATCTTCAGCTATTGGTCCACCTTTGTCGGTGGTGAGTTGCGTCAGGCATCTTCTGGGAAGACAGCTCGCAACATGGCGCTCGGCGGCATCATCCCGCTGATCGTGGTCGCGATTTTTACCGCGATCTTTTTCCGTGGCTACGGCAGTGACTTCCTCCGCGCAGCCCAGGCCAACGGGCTTCCTGAGGGAATCGCTGGCCCAGGTACGTCGATCTTTTACCTGAGTTCGATCGGTGTCGGCAGCGTCGCCTTCGCGGTGATCATCTTTGTGCTGTACATGGTCTTCTGGCCGCTCTTGATGTACATCTCGACCTTGCAGCAGACACGTGCCATCTTCGCCATGTCCTTTGATGGTGTGCTGCCACAGGGCGTCACCAAGGTCAACTCTCGTGGGTGCCCGTGGCTCGCGCTCGTGATCTCGTTGATTGCGTCGTACATCGTCTTTATCTACTCAGTCTGGAACGCAACTGGTTTCTTCCAGGTGCTCGTCTATGCGTTGCTCGTGCAGTTGATTGCAATGGCACTTGTCGGAGTGGCGGGCGTGCTCGTTCCCTACACGCGTCCCGAGCTGTATCGCGCATCGACGACCGTCAAGAGCGTGCTCGGCATTCCCGTTGTAGCGATCGCTGGAGCAGGTGCAATTCTGACTGCAGTATTCGTCTGGTGGGCCTATCTGCATTACGACGCACTTGGCACGAACGCCGACATTCCCAAGCTGTTGACGTGGACGGTCGGGCCAGCGATCCTGGGTGTTCTGTTCTTCATCGCGGTGCGGATCATTAAGGGTCCTGAAGCCGAGCGTGTCTACCGCGAGATTCCACCAGAGTGAGCAAGGAGTTAGGCAATCAGCAGCCGGGCGCGCACGATGCGCGCCCGGCTGTGGCTGTTGTCACCGGTGGCGCGGTCGGTATCGGCCGTGGCATTGTCGAATGCCTCTTAGCGGCCGGTCAGATTATTGTGTCACTCGATCGCGACGCAGCCGCACTCGAGGTGGCTGCGAGCGAACTCGGCGACCGCTTCATACCGTGTGTTGGGGACATTTCGCTGTGGGCCGACCATGAGCGTGCCGCCGATGTAGCGGAGCAGCACGGCGTGTTGAATCAATGGGTTAACAACGCTGGTATTGACTGGGTCGGTGGAGCGCACGAGGTGGACGAGGCACACATTCGGCAAGGACTCGACGTGCTTCTTCACGGTCCAATGTTTGGCGCAGCCGTTGCCGTCCGTCGAATGGTCCGCTCCGGCGGCGGTGCGATCGTCAACATCTCATCGATTCAAGGCATCGAGGCCTTCCCGCGATACTACGTCTACGACGTTGCGAAGGCGGGCATCTTGATGCTGACGAAGAGCATCGCCGTCGATTATGCGGCACACGGAATTCGTTGCAATGTCGTGCTACCGGGCTGTATTGAGACGCCGATGACGTACACGACCTTGCCGGCGGATTTGAGTCGCGAGGAAGGCTTGCGGCGAGAAGGAGAATTGGCGCCCATGTTGCGCGTAGGCCAGCCTCACGAGATTGGTGAGGCTGTCGCTTTCTTGCTTTCGGAACGTGCGTCGTACGTCAATGGGGCAGAGCTCGTCGTCGATGGTGGTGCGACGGCTCGTTGCTTCCCCTATCCACCGTTTGAGATCGAAGGAGGTTCGTGATGGGACGACTAACGGGTAAGCGGGCGCTCGTGACGGGCGGCTCCAGTGGCATCGGGCGCGAGGTTGCAAAAGCCTTTGCTGCCGAAGGTGCGGCGGTTGCAGTGGGAGGTCGCGACGTTGAGCGGACCCAAGCTACGGTCGATGCGATTACGGCGGCTGGGGGTACTGCAATTGCAGTCATCGGTGATGTCTCGGACGTTGCGGGTGCCGAGGATGTCGTCGCGAAGGCTGCGGCTGGGCTCGGGGGTCTCGATTCGCTCGTCAACAATGCCGGTATCGACGCGATTGAATGGATGCCAGTCGCCGACTGGGACATTGCAGAGTTCGACCGCATTATCGCGACGAATCTGCGAGGACCATTCTTGGTGGCAAAATTCGCGATTCCTCATCTGCTTGCAGCGGGTGGTGGGTCAATCGTCAATATGAGTTCTGTCTGTGCAATCACGGTCTGGGCCGGCGATTGTGGGTACGACATTTCTAAGGCGGGCCTCAATATGCTGTCGGATCATTTAGCGGTTGAGTATGGGCCACAGGGCATTCGCTCCAACACACTCATGCCCGGAGTTATTCGCACCGAGCTCCACGAATCGGTGATGGAAGCAATGGACGATGGAAGGGCCTTTGAGCGTGAGCTTCTTAGCCGACACCCGATTGGTCGATTTGGTGCCGTTGACGAGGTCGCTGACGCCTGCGTATTCCTCTGTGCCGACGAGGCTGGCTTTTTGACGGGGGCAAATATTTCGATTGACGGTGCGTACAGTCGCGTATGAGAATCGTTGACGTTCGCACCCATGTGCTGCTCGATCCGGGCTACGACATCGACGCCACGAGCTCGGCCCAAGACACCATCGTCGTCGAGCTCGAGACTGATAATGGACTGATCGGTATTGGTGAGACCGATCTCAACGCCTGGGTCGCACGAGCCTGCATTGAGGCCCCCGGGACTCACACTATGGATCGTGGGCTGCGGTCAATGCTGATCGGCGCCGAGGTAGAGGACGCCGAGACGATGTGGCAGAAGTTGTATGTCGGTACCGCTATGACGGGGCGCCGGGGTGCGCTGATCAACGCACTGGGGGCAATCGATATCGCCCTCTGGGACCTTCGAGGCAAGCAGGCCGGAGTGCCTACGTGGCAGCTGCTGGGGGATCAGGCCCGAACCGAATTGACGCCCTACGCCTCGCTTCAACCTGAAGTTGGATCAATCGAGGAATACATCGAGTCGATCACGGCGTGGGCCACCAAGGCCCGGGACCTCGGATTTACCGCGGCCAAATTGGAGGCGACGTTTACTGGACCGTATGCTCATGCCGGCCTTGATGGTCCAGATTCGTGGATCGAAGACGTCGTGCGATCTGTTCGTGAAGCCGCTGGTCCCGAGATGACCCTGATGGTCGACGTGCAGTACGCCTTCAACGACGTTGCTCGCGCGCTTGCCGTTGCAGAGATGCTTGCGGCCTACGACATCTACTTTGTCGAGACCCCGCTCTGGGTGGATGATCTTGAGGGGTATGCAGAACTGCGTGCGAAGTCACCTGTACGGATTGCACAGGGCGAGTGGCTCACGACGCACCACGAATTTGCGCAAATCGTGGAGGCCGGGTGTGTCGATGTTGTGCAGCCTGATATCGGAAGAATTGGTGGTCTAACGGAGGCACTGAAGGTCTGTCGGATGGCGAAAGAACACAATCTTGTGGTCGTGCCTCACGCGTGGAAGACGGGTATTTCGGTGGCAGTGGCTGCACATTTGGCGATGGTGACACCCGAGATGCCGTTCTTTGAGTTTCTTCCCGCCGAATTCTGCGAGTCGCGGTTACGACGCGATCTCACGATCGACGAACTCGTCTATCGCGATGGGCACTTGGCGCCACCAGCCAAGCCAGGACTTGGCTTTGAGTTGAACTACGACGCACTCGAGGAGTTTGTAGAGGCTGCTCGCAAGATCACGCCTAAAGGCCTGCAATGAGTACTGCCCCCTTGGCGGATCCGGTCCTCGAGGCCGATCGCATCTTGGCGGCAGCTGAGCAGCAAGGTGTCGTGGTACGCCTGATCGGCGGGCTCGCTGTTCAGTCGCTTGCCCAGATCGAAGATGAGCGCCTAACGCGGGCGTATAAAGACATTGATCTCGTTGCGCTGAAGGGGCAGGGCAAGGCCGTGACGTTGCTGATGGAGGCGCTCGGCTATCGCGGGAACATGCAGTTCAACACCATGCAGGGTCATGAGCGGCTGTTGTTCTATGACGATCCCAACCAGCGACAAGTCGACGTCTTTATCGGTGCGTTTCAGATGTGCCACCGCATTCCCATCACAGAGCGCGTCACGCATCATGCCCGGACAGTGCCACCCGCAGAGTTGTTGTTGACGAAGCTCCAAGTCTTCAACCTGAACGAGAAGGATCTTCGTGACCTCATACAGCTGCTGCTTGGTTTGGAGCTTGAGGAATCGGCATCGCCGGGTGCCGATTCGATCGACCTCAGCGTTGTGGCTCGCCTCTGCGCCAATGACTGGGGATTGTGGCGGACATCGCAGTTGAACCTCGAGCGCATTGCCAGTGGGGTTGCGACGTACGGTCTAGACACGCCCCACCAGCAACGGGTTCTAGCGGCGGTCGCAGTGCTTCAGCAACGCCTTATCGACGAGCCGAAATCTCGCGCATGGCGCTTGCGCGACCGAGTCGGCGATCGTAAGCAGTGGTATGAGGATCCTGAGGAGATTGGGTCGGCGTAATGCGGGGGAACGACCATCCCACTCTACGAGTGTTGGCGTGGGACCATCCACGTTGCCTCACACCATTGGCAGTCGCGCGTGAGGCGTATCGGGCACTCACTGGCATCGACTTAGAGATCTCCGTGCGGTCCTTGGCGGGGTTTGGTGATGACGTACCCACGAGCGGCGAGCTGGACCTCGTGTTGATCGATCATCCACACATTGGAGAGGCTGTGGCGGGTGAACAGATCGTCGCGCTTGACGGGCTCTTGGCTGCCGAGACGATTAAAGACTGTCGCGACGGCGCGATTGGCCCGTCCGGCTGGTGTTATGAGCATGAGGGCTCGACGTGGGCGATTCCAATCGATGCGGCTTGTCAGGTATTGGCCTGTAGTCACACGATCGCGAGCCCCGTGACGGTCGAGGAGGTGGTCGAGCTCGCGCAGGCACGACCAGGTCGGGTTGCGCTGCCACTCCACCCGGCACACGCTCTCTCGGCGTTTGTTTCGATCGTTGCGGCACTTGGGGCAGACGACGCAGTTACCGGATTTAGCGACGAATTAGTGGCGGTTGAGGCACTCGAGGTAATGGCTTCTCTTGTTGCTCTTGGCCCGGTGGCGGCCCACCAGTGGGACCCGCCCGCTGCGCTCGCAGCCCTTGAGGGGCAAGAGGTCGACTGCATTCCATGGACGTACGGCTATGTGGGCTATGACGTGCAATGGGCGGATGCGCCCGCGTGGGATACGGGCGGTACGCCGGGCTGCATTCTTGGCGGTGTTGGGATGGCTGTCTTGAGTAGCGCATACGATCCCGTTGCCGCAGCGACATTTGCCGCCTGGTTTGGTGGCGCCGACACGCAACGTAACGTTGTTGTGACCTGCGGAGGGCAGCCAGCCGAGGTCGGTGCGTGGGCGGTGTCACCCGATCTGTTGTGCCAGGTAACGGTCCGCAGCATGGAAGCCGCGGTGGTACGTCCGCGTGCCACGTGGTGGCCGGACCTGCAGATTGATGCTGGCGAACTCATCCGAGCAAATCTCATCTCAGGCGTGCCAGCCCACGAAACCGCAGAACTCTTGCACGAACGCTACGACCAACGACTGGAGTCCGTGACCCGATGAAAATCACAGCTGTACGTTGCCATGTACTGCTCGACCCGGGCTATGACGCTGATGCTACGAGTTCGAATCAGGACACGATTGTGGTCGAGATCGAAACCGACGAGGGCATCGTCGGCATTGGCGAGACCGATCTCAATGCGTGGGTTGCAAAGGCCTGCATTGAGGCGCCAGGTACACACACCATGGATCGTGGTCTTGGTCAGATGCTGATTGGGATGGACCCGCTCGATCCACGGGCGTGCTGGCAGGAGTTGTATGTGGGTACAGCGATGACGGGTCGGCGTGGGGCGGTGCTCCATGCTCTGGGGGCAATTGACGTTGCACTTTGGGATATTGCCGGTAAAGCAGCCGGTAAACCCGTGTGGCAGATCCTCGGAACGGAACGCCCCGACGCTGTCCGCCCGTACGCATCGCTCTTACCGAACGCGGGCGATACGTGGGAGGCCTTTGCGGCTGCGTTGGGTGGGCAGGCGATTGACGCGGCAAAGCGTGGCTATCGGGCGGCCAAACTGGAGCTCCTGACCACCGGGCCGTATCGACACACTGGCTTGGACGTCGAGGACGACCGCCTCGTCGAGGTTATCGCGTCCGTGCGCGAGGCCGTTGGTGCGGACTTCGAGATCATGGTTGACGTGGGGTACGCGTGGACGGATTGGCGTTACGCGCTATCGATCATCGAGTCTTGGGCCGACTACAACGTGTTCTTTGTTGAGACGCCGCTTTGGACCGATGACATCGATGGTTATGCCGAGTTGGTCGTGAACTCGCCAATTCCAATTGCGGCGGGCGAATGGCTCTCGCATTCCCGCGAGTTTCAACAGTACGTCGATCGCAATGCGCTGGATGTGCTGCAGCCCGATGTCGGGAGAGTGGGTGGCCTGACCGAGGCAATTCGCGTTACTGAGTTGGCAGCCCAACGCGATCTCATTGTCGTGCCGCACGGCTGGAAGACGGGGATTACCGTCGCGGCAACGGCCCAACTGGCCGCGGTCACGCCGCAGATGCCGTTCTTTGAATTTGTGCCGCCCGACGTCGCCGAGTCGCGTTTGCGTCGTGAACTGGTTGACGATGAAATGACGATTTTGCCCGATGGCACGTTGCCTCGTCCGATTCGCCCTGGGATTGGCGTGGACCTCAACCCTGATGCAGTGGAAGAG
>Ga0194043_1001259_pt1 | contig 14400 bp, 10 predicted proteins | sample JunL4415m_MetaG_FD_161274 | JGI IMG/M metagenome (GOLD analysis project Ga0194043, IMG submission 161274) | Anoxic zone freshwater microbial communities from boreal shield lake in IISD Experimental Lakes Area, Ontario, Canada - Jun2016-L442-15m | ecosystem: Environmental > Aquatic > Freshwater >...
CGTACTCGAGCTTAACGGTGCGATCGTAGCTTTCGATCGGGAAGATTTCCCTCAGAACACCTTCGATCCCCTCGTCTTTCCGCTTCAACGACGGGGTGTCGTACTGGAGGAAGCGGTCGTAGAAACGGGTCTGGATTTCGGTTAGATCGGGAATCGCATGGCTTGCGCGGCTGCTTCCATAACGGCGGATCTGGGTGGGCTGGAGGCGGCGAACGGCGCTTGTGGCCATGAGCGATTCTCCCTATAAGAGCCCAAACTGGGCCCTTGGATGAAGACCTGGATGTCGTGTCAGAGCGATGCCAACAACGATGCCTCGATCGACGCCAAGCGTGATGGCGCCACTCTAGGCAGGGAGACCCACCCGCCGCGGTGGCAGGGGACCCCCGTGCGGGAGCAGGCCTTCCGTCTGGAGAGCCGGGGGAAGATCGCTTGGTCCCACCGCGAGAGGCCGGCAGGGTTAGGCTGAGGAAGGGTGGGGCAAATGCCGTTCCCGCGGAACCACCGTCTAGAGGTTGACCGTCGGGGATTCGCCATGCAAAAACTATACCGGGCAGCGGCCGGAAGACCAAGCCTCCGACCGCTGCCACGGTAAATCAAGCAAATTTACTTAACAGCGACCTTCGCCTTGGCGTCTTCAAGCTCCTTCTTGAGCTTCTCGGCGTCGACCTTGGAGATACCCTCCTTGATCTTGGCCGGGGCGCTCTCGACGAGATCCTTGGCTTCTTTAAGGCCGAGGCCGGTCGCGGCGCGGACAACCTTGATGATGCCGATCTTGGATTCGGTCGGGTAGCTCTCGAGGATGACGTCGAACTCGGTCTTTTCGGCAGCCGCCTCGGCAGCCCCGGCTCCACCGCCGGCTCCGCCCGGAGCAGCCATCATGACCGCGCCACCGGCGGCGGGCTTGATACCGTGGACTTCGTCGAGGTAGTCAGAGAGTTCCTTGGCAGCCTTGAGGGTCAAGGACACGATCTTGTCGCCGAGGTCCTTCGTATCTTTGGTGAATTCACGCGTCGCTTCAGCCGTTGCCATCGCTCGAGATCCTTTCCCTTCAGGAATGAGGCCGGCGGGAATGCCGCCGGCTGTGTGTCATGGGTGGTCGGTCGTCGCGCCTGCCCAGATTGGACCAAGTCCAGGGCCGGCGAATCTGAAAATGAGGAACCCCTAGTCATACCATGAAAGCGGGCCTTGGGAAGCCCGTGTCGTGGCATTGGTCCGGAATGTCGGTCAGGCCGCCGGAACCTCCGCCGATGCGGCCTTCTCCAGGTCGTCGACCCGGGAGCTGATCTGGCCGGCCAGCGTACCACCAGCACTGAGAATCTGCCCTGAGAGCTTAGCGCCCATCGAGCTGATTTGGCCGGAGATGATCGAGAGTTGCTCGGCCCGCGACGGCCACTTCGCGACACCTTTGACATCCGCCGGTTCAAGCCGGGCGCCATCCAAGGCCCCCCCGCGGAACTCAAGGCCCTCGTAGTCTTTGATCGTAGAGACGCGATCGAGTTCCTTTGCCAGATCGACAACGTCCTCCCCACCCCAGGCAATCGCAAGCATTCCCTCGGTCTTGCCGAAGGCCACGGCCAACGGAGTGTCGAGCGTTGCCCGCCGCGCCAGGCTGTTTTTGATCAGTTGGAGGTGGATCTTCTTCTTCCGCAGCGTCTGCCGCAGCTGGGTGGTCTTCGTGCCGTTGAGGCGGCCGAGGCTGACGACGATCAGATCGTTGACGCCGTTGAGGCGCCCCTTGAGATCGTCGACGAGGAGATTCTTGACAAGCTTGCTCATGGCGGATTTGGGCCCTGATCGGGCAGCGTGATCGGTGGAGGACTGTACAGAGCAGGAGTAAAACGGGACCGAAAAATTGCGTGACGGGGGAACGGATCGCAGCGTCAGGCTGCGATCATCACCCCGGGAGTCATCGTGGCGGAGATGGAAATGCTCTTCACGTACTGTCCCCGCACGCTGTTGGGCTGCAGTGAAATGATGTGATCGATGAAGGCCTTGATATTGTCGACGATCTTGTCGACGTCGAAGCTCGCCTTGCCAACGACAGCGTGGACGATGCCGGTCGGATCATTGCGGAATTCGACCTTCCCAGCCTTGTACTCGCTGACCGTCTTGCGAATGTCAGCAGTGACGGTGCCGGCACGCGGGCTCGGCATCAAGCCACGGGGTCCAAGCACTTTCCCGAGCGGGCCAACCAGGCCCATCATGTCGGGGGCAGCGATGCAGACGTCGAAGTCGGTCCAGCCTTCTTTGATCTTCTTGGCCAGGTCGTCGGCCCCGACTTCCTCCGCCCCCGCTGCCCGTGCCTCATCGGCCATGTTGCCCTTAGCGAATACGACGACTCGTTTCGACTTGCCGATCCCGTGGGGCAGCACGAGTGAGCCACGGACGATCTGGTCGGCCTGCTTCGGATCGATCCCCAAACGCATGTGGATTTCGACGGTCTGGTCGAACTTGGTCGGTGGCATGCTCTTGAGGAGCGCGACAGCGTCGGCAACGGGGATGGGATCTTCGGTCTTCGGCAACTTGGCGAGCATCGCCTTCATGCGTTTGGTGACAGCCACGGCTACGGTCCTGGAAGTGTGCGAGGGGATAGGGAGAAAGGGTGGAAGGGAATCAAGGCTGCATTCAGCCTTCAACCGTGATTCCCATGCTGCGGGCCGTGCCCTCGATCATCCGACGGGCGTGGTCGGGATCGCTGGCATTGAGGTCGTTGGTCTTGACGCGGACGATCTCGTCGAGTTGGGCCTTGGTGACCTTACCGACCTTGTCTTTGTTCGGGACGCCCGACCCCTTAGCCAGACCGGCAGCCTTCTTGAGGAGTGCCGCGGCCGGGGGGCTCTTCGTGTAGAACTCGAACGAACGGTCGTTGTAAACGGTGACAACGACGGGGATCGCCATCCCGGCGGCATCCCGCGTGCGGTCATTAAACTGCTGGACGAACTGTCCGAGATTGATGCCGTAACGACCGAGCGACGTCCCGACCGGCGGCGCTGGGGTGGCCTGACCACCTGGAATCTGGAACTTCGCCTGTCCGACCATCTGCTTCGCCATGACGCTGACCTCTACCCCTTCCGGGGGACTGCTGGAAACGTTGCTGCTTGATTTGTGACCCGTCTACCCTGACCACACGCCTGTCCGGGCAAGATCGACGCTTGACCCATCGTTATCAGCCGCTGGGCAACGGCGGGGTGAGCCTCTCAAAGCCCCTCAATCTGCCAGTATTCGATGTCGACCGGGGTCGATCGCCCAAAGATACTGAGCATGACCGTGACGCGGCCGTTGGCCTCGTCGATCTGCTCAACTTCGCCCTCGAAGTTCTCGAAGGTACCTTCGGTGATCTTGACCCTGTCGCCCTTCTTGAAATTGATTTTCAGCCGCGGGGCCTCGTCGGGCTTGACCGCAGACTTGTTGAGGAGTTTGTCGACGTCCACCTGGAGCATCGGGCTCGGCCGACCGGCCGAGCCGGTGAAATCACCGATACCGCCGGTCTCCCTGACGAGATACCACGTCTCGTCATTGAGAATCATGTTCACCAGGATATATCCGGGATAGAGCTTGCGAGAAACAACGCGTTTTTTGCCACTCTTGAACTCGGTGACCTGCTCCTTCGGCACAATGACCTTGCCGAAGAACCGATCCAACCCTTGCATCCGGATCCGCCGCTCGAGGGTGTCGGTGATCGAGTCCTCGCGATTGCTCTGAACTTTCAGGATGTACCATTTTCGCTCGCCGACCGGCGCGATCTCCTCGTCGGAGGCTGAGGCCACCGGCTTCGCGTCGTCACGGCCCGCGAACGGGTTGGCAAGCTCGGCTGGCGTGCCATCGTCTTCCGCCTCAACTGCGGCGGCGACAGCAGCCGGCGCGGCTTCCGTGTGGCCGTGGACCGAGGCTTGGGCCTCCGGCGCGGCGGCGACTTCAGCCGGGGATGCGTCTGGGTGTTCGTGCTTCGACATGCGTGGGGATGTCCGGGGGTATTACCCGAACCCTTGGGTCTCGACCGCGCTTGAGCGGAATCCTTGGATCGCTTATTGGATTGCCTGGAGGACGAACCGCCAGAAAAGGTCGTACGCCGCGAGGATGAACGACAGGGCGAAGATCATAAAGATAACCACCGCGGAGCTGCGGGCGACCTCGCCGAGCGATGGCCAGGCAACCTTCGCCATCTCCGACTCGACGCCGATGAGGAACTCCGCGAACCGCGGGAGGTTCACGGCCCGATAGGCGAGCCACACTCCGGCGACGAAAATGAGGACAGGAACGACAAAGCGGATGACCCCGAAGTCGTCTGCCGGCAAAGCCTGGGTCATCGGCCCACCCGCCGCGAACCAAGCGGGGAGGATCTGCGCGAGCCTCAAGACGGCGATTAACCAAGTGACTATCAAGGCAACGCACGTCACCTGCCGGGTGACCCGCCCCTGACTGCGCTTGTAGACCGACGTGCTGAATAATTCGCGCCCCAGCGAACTGGGGACGGTGGAGTTTTCTTGCATTCCTGCCATGGTCGGTTCCGTCCGGCGCGGGCGCTCCGTCTGATGTACCAAGGTCTTGGTGTGAGGATCACGAAGCTGGCGGGGCCGACCCCGCCGCTTTACTCAAACCACGTTCGTCAAACCCCAATCGTCAAACCACGATGAGCAAACCAACCGGAGTTCTTTGATCCAGACGCTACTTGACGCAAACTATTTGGGACGTGGCCAAAGCAACCAAGTCCATCGAAGCAGGGGCGGCGGGAATCGAACTCGCAACCTCTGGTTTTGGAGACCAGCGCTCTGCCAATTGAGCTACGCCCCTGTGGGACCAGGCGCCGGCCGTTTGGCCGGCGCCTGGTGCTTCATCGCACAGGATCCGTGTCAGTCGAGGATCTTCGTCACGACGCCCGAGCCGACGGTCTTGCCACCTTCGCGGATGGCGAAGCGGACACCGTCGTCCATGGCGATCGGGACCATCAACTCGACTTCCATCTTCACGTTGTCGCCCGGCGAAACCATCTCGATGCCGCTCATGAGCTTCGTCGATCCGGTGACGTCGGTCGTCCGGAAGTAGAACTGCGGGCGGTAGCCGGCGAAGAACGGGGTGTGACGACCACCCTCCTCCTTCGAAAGCACGTAGACCTCGCACTCGAACTTCTTGTGAGGCTTGATCGAGCCCGGCTTGGCAAGCACCTGACCACGCTCGATGCCTTCGCGGGCGATGCCACGCAGCAGACAGCCTACGTTGTCGCCAGCCTGACCACGATCGAGAAGTTTCTTGAACATCTCGACGCCGGTGCAGGTCGTCTTTTCAGCCTTGTCCTTGAGGCCGATGATCTCGACTTCGTCGCCGACCTTCACCTCGCCACGCTCAATACGGCCAGTCGCCACCGTGCCACGACCTTCGATCGAGAACACGTCCTCAATCGCCATCAGGAACGGCTTGTCGAGCTCACGAACCGGCTCCGGGATGTAGGCATCGACGGCAGCAAGAAGCTCAGCAATACACTTGTTTTTCTCAGGGTCTTTAGGGCTGTCGTAGGCCGGCTTGCCAGCGCCACGAATGATCGGCACATCGTCGCCGGGGAACCCATACTTCGTCAGCAGTTCGCGGATTTCCATCTCGACGAGGTCGAGAAGCTCCGGATCATCGACGAGGTCGACCTTGTTGAGGAAAACCACGAGCGCCGGCACGCCGACCTGCTTGGCAAGGAGGATGTGCTCCCGCGTCTGCGGCATCGGGCCGTCGGCGGCACTCACCACCAAGATCGCCCCGTCCATCTGGGCGGCACCGGTGATCATGTTCTTGATGAAGTCGGCGTGGCCCGGGCAATCGATGTGGGCGTAGTGCCGATTGTCGCTTTCGTACTCGACGTGGCTGACGGCGATGGTCACCGTCTTCGTGTCGTCGCGGACGGTGCCGCCCTTTGCGATATCGGCGTAGCTCTTCGCAACCGCCAGATTCTTGGCAGCCTGAACGGCCACCAGCGCGCCGGTGAGAGTCGTCTTGCCATGGTCGATGTGACCAATGGTGCCGACGTTGACGTGCGGCTTGCTCCGGTTGAACGTGTCCTTAGCCATGCTTGCTCCCTCGATCTTCCTCTCTGGTGTGTGGCTGCAGGCGGCGCCTGCCCTGGTCCCTGAAATCCTGCATCAGATCAAACTATCCGATCGATCGACGATGCCCCGTACGGCCAGGTCTGAACACGAAGCATCGATCGATCTTGTGACGGGCGGCCTTCCGGAAGCCGGAAGGATGAATCTTTGGTTGAGGGGGCGATGTGGTCACGGCGACCGCTGGGAAGCTGCTGATGGGACTTGAACCCATGACCTCGTCCTTACCAAGGACGCGCTCTACCAACTGAGCTACAGCAGCGGTGTGCGTCGAGGCCTCGATGGACGGGCGCTTGAGCAGCGCGGCGTCGTCCCGGCGAGGACGCGGATCGGTCGATTGTGGCGGAATCGCTCCGTAAAAAAGGTATCGGTGAGGGCGGTGTGACGGTGAGCGGGAGGACGTTGAGGATCGGCGGCGGCCTGAAAAGCGGGTAGAGGGAATCGAACCCTCGTCAATAGCTTGGAAGGCTATCGCTCTACCATTGAGCTACACCCGCGGTGCGGTCGTGCGGGCCCCGGCGGATGCCTCTTAACGCTGCGGATGCCACTGGTTTTAGCGGATGCCTCTTGGTGCTGGCGGTGGTTGCTGGTTTGGAAGCGAGTCGGTTTCAGAGCGTCTGACCGGCGACTCGGGCTAAAATTTTCGACTTAAACGGGCAAAAGGGGCGCTGATCGTCAGAAACTTCAAAACCGGGGCTTGGGGTGGCAGAGGATGGAAAGTGGGGAGTGCAGGATTCGAACCTGCGAAGGCAGAGCCACTTGATTTACAGTCAAGCCCCTTTGACCGCTCGGGAAACTCCCCTCGTGTGATGGTGATATCGGTTGGGATCCAAATCTCCCCGAATCTAAACCTGCCGCAGGACCGCTACCGCTTTGATCGATTCAGCGCCACCGTTCATTCTCGATCCGGAGCCGCCTTGGACGAGCATCCCATTCAGAATACCGCGACCAATTCCACCCCGGCCGCGACCGTCGGGTAAAAGTTGGCAATTTCGAACAACCAGGCCCCGGTCGGACGAGCACTCGCTAGGAACTCGCTTGGAACCTCCCTGGAAATGGAGTGAGCTAGCGGCGGGAGTTGAACCCGCAACCACCTGATTACAAATCAGGTACTCTGCCAATTGAGCTACGCTAGCCAGACCGTCCCGGGACGGGAAACACTTGAGTGTACGGATTCGGGAATCGCATGCAAGACGGCCCCTCACCATCCCGTGCAGATCGGTGCGGCAGGGCCAACGCGGGGCTGGAACAGGGCTCAAACCGCGGAGCTAACCCCTTCAATCGCCGAAATTGACGACGAGAATCGACACGTCATCGAGGAGGTCACCCCCTCCTGCGAGGGCCTTGGTCGAGGCCACGACGGCGTCCAGGGCGGCCTCCCCCGGTCGGGTCTGGGAGATGATCAGGTCGCCGAAGGCCTGGGGGGACCCCATCGAACCATCGGGACAGGGGATCTCGAAGGCACCGTCGCTGAAAATCCACAGCGAGGCCTCTGCCGGAATATCAATCTCCCGAGCCGAGAACTCGAGCCCATCGATTGCTCCCAGGAGCGGGTTGTCGGAATCGAGGGGGATCGCTGCCATTCCCGCGGATCCGGATGCGGATCCGGGCGCGGGGTGGACGAGGAGGGCCGCGGGGTGCCCTCCGCCGGCCCAGCGCAGCCTGCGGCGGCGGCGGTCGTGGACCCCGTACCAGATCGTGAAGAACATGTCGTTGTGCCGCTCCATCGGAAAGGCTCGGTTCAGCGCCGTGAGAACGGCCGCCGGATCCCGAAAATCGGTGTTCGGCAGCGCCTCACCGCGGATGGCGTTGAGGGCCGACACGCTCAACAGGGCGGCGCCGACGCCGTGGCCGCAGACATCGAGCAGGTAGATGGCGACCTGGTCGTCGTCGAGGCGGTGATAGCCGAAGGCGTCGCCCCCGAGATCCGCCGACGGGATGAACCGCCAATCGGCGCGGATCCCCGCCATCTCGCCCGGTGGGGGGAGGAGCGAGCGGACATACCTGGCGGCGCTGGCGAGGTCGTTGGCGAGCATCTCGCGGCTGAGGCGGAGTTCCGCGAACGCTAGGTTTCGCTCGAGGAGGGCGACGTACCCGCGCGAATGATGGCGGACGCGCGCCACCAGCTCGACCCGGTCGGGCAGCTTGACGAGGTAGTCGTTGGCTCCGAGTGCGAACGCCTCGGCCTTGACCGCCGGCTCTTCCTTCGTCGACAGGACGATGATCGGAAGATCCTGGAAGCGCTCGTCGGCGCGCATCCGGCGAAGCACTTCAAGACCGTCGACCTCGGGCATCACGAGGTCGAGGAGGACGACCGTCGGACCGATCTCGGCGGCCATGGTCAATGCCGACGCGGGCTCTCGGCAGTAGTGGAAATCGAGCAAGTCCTCCCCGGCGAGCATCCGCCGGACCGCCTCGCCGATGATCGGTTGGTCGTCAACAAGGAGCACCACGCCCCGGCGCGGGGCGGTCGCCAGGAGAGGGGATGAGTGACGCTGGAAAAGTGGGGGATTCATCACGGCGACGATTCGCTGGGCACCGGTGGGGGGAGCGGGGAACAGCTGCTCCGAAACCACCACAGCCTACCAAAAACATCAGCTTGCCCCCTATTTCCCCAGGGGAGGCGGGGATGATTCTCCGCGCCGTTTTCCGCTTCGCCGTGGCGACCGCTTTCCCAATCGAAAGGGGGTCGGATTCACCGCGGATGAATCAGACTGCCGATTCCTGTCATACTCGCGCTTCCGGGGCTTGGCGGCCACGCCGGATGGCCCGATCTCGCGTCCCCGGCGGCACAGTTCCGACCTTCAATCTCCGGAACACCGATGGGGACATCACCCGCATCTTCAATGTCCCCTGGGCCACCCTCCGCAGGCACCGCGATGCACGGAGAACACCAAAAAACGCCTCCTGTGAACGTCGCGGTGAGCACATCGGCCGCCCTTGAGTCTGACGCTCCATCCAGCGCTGCTCGGGAAGATGCGATCCGTCACGCCATCGCCCACGCCGCCCATTATCTCCCGGCCCAGGGGCCGATCGGCGTCTTCATCCATCACAACACGCTCCACGCCTTCGAGGAGCAGCCGTTCGAGCAGGCGGTCCTCCATGCGGCGCGGTTGTTCGGCACCGAGCCGTTCCTCTCCGAGGCACGCTACCGGGCGGAACTGAAGCGGGGGCGGATCCGGTTTGCCGACGTCGAGGCGGTCCTCGACGCCGACCTCGGTGGGCGCGCCGGGGAATTGCTCGCTGGAGGCAGAATAAAGCTCCGAGATCTTTGCCTGGCACTCATGGAACATCCGCTTTGTCAGGAGGATGACTCGGCCGTCCGCTGGACGCTCACGGAACATGGCGAAACCGTGGAGGACCCCGCCACCGCGGAGCTGTGGCATGCCTGCGTCGAGGCGGTGACGCTCTCCCGGGCCTCGATCGCAAGTGTCATTCCCCCGGTGCGGCTCCGGGATCTGATCGTGGCGGTGGAACCGTCGGTCGACACCGACGCCCTCGTCCATCCGTTGCTGATCCGTGTCTGTGCTGCCTACCTCGACCAGGGGGTGGCGTCGTGGCCGATGCCGGGAAGGGATCGGGGGCTGCTGGCGGCGGTGGCCGAACTCTACTCCCGACCGGGCGGGCCAACCGAGCCTTGGACTGCCCGGCTCGCGGCGGCGCTCGCGGAGGTCCGCGGCCGCCGGCCTGTCGAGGTCATCGCCACGGAGCTCGACCGGATCGGTATCCTTCCGACGTTTCAGGAGGAATACATCTGCCGTTCCCTGCTGGCCCTGCGGGGCTGGGCCGGGATGATCCGGCAATTCGAGGAGCGGCCCGATCGAGTGCCCGTGGTCGCTGTTCCGGCCACGCTCGAGGACTTCCTCGCCCTGCGATTGGTGTTTGATCGGGTTGCTGCGGAATCGGTGGCCCCGCGCTTCGGGCGTCCCGACGATCTCCCCGGACTGTGGGTCGAACTGCGCGACCGTCATCCTTCCCGACGAGGCCCGGGGAGCGTGGCGCGGGCCTTTCTGCTCTGCCAGGTGGCCCAGCATCTCGGCCTCGCCGCCCACGACATCCTCCCCCTCGACGACAACGAAATCGTCCGGCTGGAGCGCGCGATCCACGGCTTCGACGGCCTCACGCGCCGGCGGTTGTTTCATCTTGCGTATGAACGCCGTCACCGGATCCAGATCCTCGACGCGCTCGTCGCCAACGGTGCGTTGGCGACGCCTCCCAGCCCGGACCGCCCCCGTCTCCAGATGGTGTTTTGCATTGACGAGCGGTGCGAGAGTTTTCGCCGGCATGTGGAGGAACAAGGGGCCGAATACGAGACGTTCGGCACCGCCGGATTCTTTGCCGTGCCGATGTACTACCGCGGCATCGACGATTGGATGGCCAAGCCCCTCTGTCCGATCGTGGTTCGACCAGCGCATACGGTGGTTGAGGTCCCGAAGGACGCCGCCATCGCATCGCACAAGTTGCGGCAGGCGGTGCGCCGTCGCCTGGGGCAGATCGTCGGCAGTGTCTCCAGCGGCTCCACGACCCTCGTCCGCGGAGGCCTGTTCACGGCCATCGGCGGGGCGTTGGCGGCCGTCCCGCTGGTGGCCCGGGTGGCGTTTCCGCAGCTCACCGCCTGGCTCGGGCGACGCGTCGCCCAGGTGGCCAGGATTCCCACCCGGCTGGAGCTTGAACGCCACGACGATTCCCGCTTGCCAGATGGCACAAGCCCCGGTTTCGATCTGGCCGAGATGACCGCGATCGTCCGCCGCGTGCTTGAGGATATCGGGCTCACCGACCGTTTCGCGCGGCTCGTGGCGATCATTGGGCATGGTTCGTCGAGCCGCAACAATCCCCATGAGAGTGCCTACGATTGCGGCGCCTGCGGAGGGGGACGTGGCGGTCCGAATGCACGGGCCTTCGCCCAGATGGCCAACGACGCCCGTGTCCGGGAGCGGCTCGCGGCGACGGGGTTGGTGATTCCGGCCGACTGCCGCTTCCTCGGCGGGATGCAGGACACCTGTGCGGACAGCGTCGAGTGGTACGACGCCGATCTCGTGCCCCACGATCACCGGGACGATCTGGCGAGACTCATTGCGGTGATCGACGTGGCGCGCAAGGGCAACGCGCATGAACGCTGCCGGCGGTTTGAATCGGCCCCGCTCGATATCGAGCCCGCGGAAGCGCTGCGGCACGTCGAGGGGCGATCGGGGGACCTCGCCCAGGTGCGCCCCGAACTCGGCCACGCCACCAACGCGGTGTGTGTCATCGGCCGTCGGTGGCGCACGCGCGGGCTGTTTCTCGATCGTCGCGCGTTCCTCGTCTCCTACGATCCCCGGGCTGACGAGGACGGCGCGATCCTCACCCGCACCCTGGCCGCGGTTGGACCGGTGGGCGCTGGCATCAACCTGGAGTATTTCTTCTCCTCGATCGATCCGGTCGGGTACGGCAGTAGCACGAAGCTCCCGCACAACATCAGTGGCTTGATTGGCGTCATGGATGGGCATGCCAGCGACCTGCGCACCGGGTTGCCGTGGCAGATGGTCGAGATTCATGAGCCGGTTCGGCTGCTGATCGTGATCGATGCCCCCCAGGAGCAGATCTTGGCCGCAGCCGAACGAATCCCCGCCGTGAAGCAACTCGTCGTCAATCGCTGGGTGCAATTGGCGGCCTGGGATCCACAGGGAGAGGCGATGGCGGTTTTCGAGAACGGCCGGTTCGTGCCCTTCGTGCCCGAGATGGCGCAGATCCCGGTCGTGCCCGGATCGGCAGACTGGTACAGAGGGCACCGCGGCCATCTTCCGCCGGCCCGCGTCACGCGGGAAACAGTTGCGGGCTCCCTCCGGCCACGCCGGAAGACCGACGGACGACCGACCACGTCCGGGAGCCAGAACGTATGACGATTCCCGCTGTGTTGGTACCAGCGTGTCCGCTGTTGGGCTCGTTCGGCGTTGCGACCGCCTCGGCCCATGCGATCGTCGCGACGCTCGTCGTCCTCCAGCTCGCGGCGCCGGCCCTGACCCTCGTCCTCGTCGGCTTGCCGGCGCTCCTCGATCGGCCCTTGTCGGAGCGTGTTACCACCCGCCTGGTCGGTTCGGCGTTTACGGTGGCGTTCCTCGCCGGACTGACGACCCTCATGGTGCTCTCGACGCGGGGATTCGCCCCGGAGCAGGTCCACCTCGGCACCTGGTTCTCGGTCGGGCACCACGACGCCACCATCGACCTCGTGGCGGACGGATTGTCGGTGCCGTATGTCTGCTTCTCGACCGGCTTGTGTGCGCTGGTCAATGCCTTCGCCGGGAAATACCTCCACCGCGAGCCCGGGTTCACCAGGTTCTTCGTCCTCCTGGCGCTGTTTGGCACCGGGATGAATCTGATGGTGCTCGCCGGGAGCATCGACGTGCTGTTCGCAGGGTGGGAGTTCCTCGGCATTTCCTCGACGATGCTGATCGCCTTCTTCCACGAGCGCACCAACGCCCTCAAGGCCGCCCTGCGGGCTTTCACCACCTACCGGATCTGCGATGTCGGCCTGCTCGCCGCCGGCGTCATGATCCACCGGGCGGTCGGGTCAGGGGATTTTGAACGGCTCTTCGGTGGCGTCTGGCCGAACGCCCACTCGCTCGTCTCCCCTGGAAACGCGACACTCGTGTCGCTCCTGCTGGTGTTCGCGGCGATGGGAAAGAGCGCCCAGGTGCCCTTCTCAAACTGGCTGCCGCGGGCGATGGAGGGGCCGACCCCGTCGAGCGCGATCTTCTACGGCGCCTTGTCGATCCACGCCGGTGCCTACGTGCTGCTGCGGTGCGAAGCGCTCCTCGATGCGGCGCCGCTGGCCCGGTTCGTGCTCGTCGCCATCGGAGTCTCCACGGCGGTTCATGCCGCTCTTGTCGGACGCGTTCAGACCGATCTCAAGAGCATGCTCGCCTATGCCTCAATGACCCAGTCGGGAATCATCTTCGCCGAGATCGGTCTCGGATTCCGGGTCGTAGCGCTGGTCCATATCGTCAGCCACGCGATCCTCCGCAGCCTCCAGATCCTCCGCTCCCCCTCGGCGCTCCATGACCGGCATGAGCTCGAGGCGGCGCTCGGCGGACATCCCGGCGCCGCGTCCTGGTCGGCCGTCCGGCTCCTGCCGGACAGCGCGCAAGCCTGGCTCTACCGGGTGGCCCTCGACCGCGGCTTCGAGGAGATGGCGCTGTCGCGATTCGTAGTGGGGCCGGTATGGAGGTTTCTCGAATGGCTCGGCGCGGCGGAGCTGCGCTGGATCGACTGGCTGGGCACGCGCCCGGAGGATCGGGCGCGGGACCTTGTCGAGCGGCGGATGCACGGGAGGTCGCGTTGAATCTCGATGGCCAAGTCATCCCGCTGGTGGCGGCGCTGACGGCCGCGATCGCAGCGCCGTTGGCGGCGGCCCTCCACGTCGGCCGCGGCGGGAGCCAGGCGGGCCCGCGGACGCCGGCGATCGTGAGCCTGCTGGTGTCGTTGGTCGCCAGCCTGACGATCACCCGCGCTTGGATGAGCGGGCCGGAGGTCACGCTCGAGTTGGGGCAGCGGCTCGGTGGCGGCTACCTCGTCCATGTCGATGGGCTGACGGCCGTCCTCCTTCCCTTTGTGGCGCTGGTGGAACTGGCGATCGTGATGGTCGCACCGAAGCGGTTCCTCGACGGCCCGGCGACGGTGCGGATCCTCCTCGGCGCCGCCACGACGCTCGCCCTGTTTGCCACGTCCCATCCGCTCGTCCTGATCGTGGCCTGGGTGGTGACAGCACTCCCCACCTGGTCGAGCACACGGGCGACGCCGGGCGGGCAGATCGCAGCCCGGGTCTACGCGATCATCATGACGATCGCCGTTGCCTGCATGACCGTCGGCACGCTGATGATGATCGCCGACCCGCCGTGGGAGGCCGGGGGAGGCGCCGTCGGCGCCTCCGGCGGCTGGCTGGTCGCCCTGGCGGTGCTGGTCCGGAAGGGGATCGTGCCGTTTCACTCCTGGTATCCGGCGCTGTTCCGCGGCGCGCCGATGTCAACGGCGCTGGCCTCCACGGTTCCCCAGATCGCCTCCTACACCGCCGTGCGGCTGTTCTTCGGTCATGCCGACCATGGCGATGGCGTGGGGGCAGAGCTGATCGTCCTCTCGCAGCTAGCACTGCTGACAGCCACCTACGGCGCGGCCCTGGCGCTGGTGCAGCGCGACCTGCGCGGGCTCATCGGGACCCTGGCGATGAGCCAGTCGGCGCTCGTCCTGGCAGGACTGGCCGGCAAGCTACCGATGGAGCTCAACGGCGCCTTCTGCACCTGGATCTCGAGCGGGCTGGCGCTGACGGGGCTGGGGCTTGTCGGTT
>Ga0194043_1001260_pt1 | contig 14399 bp, 12 predicted proteins | sample JunL4415m_MetaG_FD_161274 | JGI IMG/M metagenome (GOLD analysis project Ga0194043, IMG submission 161274) | Anoxic zone freshwater microbial communities from boreal shield lake in IISD Experimental Lakes Area, Ontario, Canada - Jun2016-L442-15m | ecosystem: Environmental > Aquatic > Freshwater >...
TAGCCATCGCTTCAGGGGCGCTCAGCGACGGATCGCACACTATCTCGATGTCGTGACGCGCCTCGACCGACGCGGCGTCCGAGCGCGCAGCACTGTGCAGCGTCGCCGACCTGCGAAGCGCCACCTTGGTCCGCTCCCACGCGCACAGCGCGGTCGAGATGCCAAGCAGCACGACGAGCGCAAAGAACAGGGGGTTCGTGAAGGCCTGGTGGAGATTGACGGCGCGAGCGTAGCGCTCCACAGCCGGATGCGCCGCTGCCCACGCCATGACGTCGGAATTGGTCGCCGTGCCCTGCGGCACGATTCCGCCCACGATGGCCCAGCCGCTGAGGACCAGCAGCAGAACCGTCGCGAAGCGCGGGGACCGCAGGAGCGCGACGAGTCTGCGCCAAGCGGCTCCGATCACTTGAGCGGAGTGAGGGCCTGGGCCTTCACTGAGTCGACGATCCAAGTGCCGTTCTTAGTCTTGATGAGCTTGTAGCTCGAGTCGTACTTCGCGGTGTACGGCCCACCGAGCAACTTGTTGCCCTTTGAGGTCGACAGATAGCTGTACGTCCATGTCTCCTTGGCCGGGACAACGGCGCTGGTCGCAGTGACCTTGGGCTTGCCAAGCTCCAGAGACACCAGCTTTTGATCCATCAGGCGCTGCTTCTCGATGTTGAACTGGATGTAGGCATCGACCCGCACACCCTCTGGACCGCTCATCGTCGCGCTTGCCACCTTGGACTGCGCGATGCGATAGGCATACGACGTCCAGTCCAGGTACGAGCGGACCGCAGATGACGGCGATTCCAAAGCCCAGGGTGCCGGCGTCGCCTTGATGGCGGCCTCGCTGATGTAGACGTCTGCAGCCACACCAGCCATGTGGTTGCCAACAGCCGGAGCAGTCGAACTCTCTGCGTTCGAGCCCTTGCTCTGGCCGGAGCAGCCCGCCAACGCGAGCAGTGCCAGGCAGCCCAGGACACACACCCAAATGCAGGCGGTAGCCCGTGTCGCCGCGAAGAACCGTGACCGCACCTTCGTGTCATCCTTCGTCGTTCTCACCTTCCTTGGAGCTCGTTGAGCGGGCTTCAGTAGACCACGGTGATTGCAAGGCGGCAACCGACAAACCGGCGCCCTAGCTCGACCACCCTGCCCGGCGCCATCCACCGATGCATCATGCCTCATGTGCGACAAGTGGCGCACGAGGGGGCGGGCATCGCTGCCCGCCCCCCTGGTGCAGTGACTCCACGTTCAGAGTCGCAAGAACCTAGTACTTAGCGCTCGTTGATCTGCAGCGGGATTGCCGCAGTGAAGTTTCCAGCAGCAATCTGATCTGCTGTCAGACCACGCTTGGCATCTTCGCCGTAGTGGTCAGCACATCCCTCGCACTGCTGATTCGCCCAGAGAACCTGGCCGCCGTGTGCCGGAGCATACTGGCTGCCTTGCGCTGTCGGCGGAATTCCGCTCGAGTCCCACGGAGTGAAACCGTCCGCGGCGATCTTCGGGTGGTTAGCAACACCCGACAGCCCAATCATGTCCTCAACAGCGTTCTCAGACGCATAGGGAGTGCCCTCGTTCTCCACGACATCGACCAGGAGGCGCGGTGCCTTCCAGCCGTGAGGAATAGCAACGTGACACGACACGCACTGGTTTGCGCCGATGCTGCTGTCGTTGTGGTTGCCATTGTCGTGGGCGGTGTTCGCACCTTCGAGCGTGTCATACGGGAAGCCACTCTTGCCAGCAGTGCGGCTCGTCTCGCCGGCACCGGGATTGTAGCCGGGCACGAGCGTTTCGAGCTTGTGGCACTTCGCGCAGATGACTGCCTTGGCGCCCGTGGTGCCGTCGGACCAGTTAGCCTTGGCGGCGAACATGGCCCGGACAACTGTCTTGCTGCCCTCTTCGGCCGGGTTCAGTGACCCTACCACTGCGATGCCCGAAGCGGATGTTCCCCGCCAGGTGCCTGATCCCGGACTAGTGACCTGCTTGGTCAGCCCGGCAAGCGAGTAGTCGCCCTGGTAGTTCGGGTCCATACCCACTTCTTCCCAAGTCGCACCATGGGGACCCATGGCCAACTCGAGACCAGCGTGGCAGTCGCCGCACGCAACCTGATCCGTCCACCCGAGACCGGTCTTAGCGGTCGAGGGGGCGGTAGTATCATTGAGCGGCCAGAACGTACCAATCGTGGGGAGGTCCCACGTGCTCTGCACGGTACCGGTCGTACCGATGGAGACCCAGTCGCCCGTCGTCAACGCGGTGCCGGTGGAAGTGACTGCCGTGAACTGGGCAGCCGTTCCAAGTGTGGTGATCTTGAATGTCTGCAAAGCGGACCACGTCAGCAGCGGGTTTCCGCCAGTGCCGTCGAACTTGGTCTTCGCACCGATGTTGCCGAACTGGCTGGTGTTGTGACCAGAGGCGGCGTTCCAGCCGACGAACGTGAGTCCGCCGTCGTGGCTGATGATGCCGTTGGCGAAGCCATGCGGAGCGGTTGCCGCCTTGTGGCAGCTGATGCAACCGGTGACGCTCACGTTCGCGAGGTGATAGTTGTGACATGAGCAGCCAGCATGCTCTGCAACGCCAGTGAGGCCGGAGCTAGCGGACGCAACGGCCATGAAGTCGCCGCTGTGGCAGGCAACGCACTCGGCGTTGGCGCCTGTCGCCATAGCAACCTCGAGATCGGCGTGCGTCTGGGTGCCGACGATGAAGCCGTGCGGCGGTGCGTCGATGCCAGTGTGGCACGAGGCGCAGTTCGGGTTGTTGACCAGCTTGATCTTGTGAATCGTCGCCAACCCTACGTGGCAGCCTGCGGCACACCCGAGGGTAGAGGCGTTGGCATCAGGCGGAACGACGACTACCGGCGTGCCGGTCACGACGAACGACCAGCCCTCAAGTGTCGACACTGCGCCGGATGCGTCGGTCGATGTCGCCGCTACAGTGTACGTACCAGTAGCGAGCGTGCTAGACGGGAAGCCGTACAGCGTGGCGTTAGTACCCGTCTGCGAACCGGCGGCCCAATTCCAGACGACGGTGTAGGTACCGGTACTGCCATCTTCAGAGTAGGTCGGCACCCAGCGACCCTCGATGGTCGACTGTCCGGTGACGAACGTCTTCAGTTTGATGGAGCCAGGGTTCAGGGTAATCGTGCCCGAAATCATGCGCGGGCTGCTCAGCACCTGAGTGCCGATCTGGCCGGGCTGACCGCCAAGCGTTGTGGTCGGATAGCTCGGACCGTTGGTGGCGGCGACGGCAAGTGCGGTCGCCGGCAGAGCAATAATCAAACACAGAGCGACAAGAACGGCGATACTCATCCGTCCCTTGAGGTATTTCTTCAATCCCTTGTCCACTTTCAACCTCCTAGTTGAGAACCTGTGTTGGCATCACACGCGCCAATAGGTTTAGTACGTGATACCAACACCGGCAAGCGCACTCGGGGCGACGTGGCACTTCAGGCAGACGCCGTCCTGGAACTGAGCATTGGCCGTATCCTCCAAAGATGCCTGACCGACCGGTACCGGCGTAACGCCGGTTCTGGGGGCCATTCCGAGCCACATCTTGCTGGAGTTGGTCAAACTGCGTCCCCAGGCGTGCGGGAAGCTTGGGTTGCCGTAGTCATCGTCAGCGTCGTGGCAGTCCACGCACTTGTTGGCCGCGGCCCAAGCGATCGTACCGATGGTCCTCGAGCCCGAAGAGACCGCGCCCGTGGCGTTCCATGTGGCTGTAGCTGCAGCGGCGATACGGTGACCGGTGAACTTATCAGTTGTCACACCACTGCGGACGCTCGTCGACGCGCCAGCCTCGCCGGTCGAGTAAGCACCGTTGTGGCACTCGGCGCAGAACACACCGACGGCCTCCTGACGGGTCTGATCCGTCATGGAAGTTGTATAGGCGCCAGTGGACTGCGGCAACGCGTTGCCGAAGCCAGCGGACTGGGCCTTCGAGTTCAAAGCGTCGATGGCCGAGAAGATATCAACCGTCGTGACGGCCGGAGTGCCGTTGACGCCATTGGTCGTGAACTTGTTGAGCAGGTAGCCGTTGAGCGAGGCTACGCGGACATCGGCGCCTGCACCGTGAACGTTGGTGTGGCAGACGCTGCAGTTGTCACCCGTGGTGTGGCCGACATTGTTCTCGCCAGCGGTGCTGGCAGCAGTCGGAGAAACACCGTTGTAGACCGGGCGACCGTTGACGGCAATACCGGCCGTCGCGTGACAGTACACGCAAGCCTGATCGGCCCTCATACGCAGCAGGGTGTCAGCAACCTGATCGTTGCTGGCGACCGTGGCTTCGCCAGGAGCCGCGTAGTGCACCGCGTGGCATACGACGCATTTGACGGTCGTCGTCGTGTAGTTGCCGTGCGGCGAGCCACCGGCGAAGTTCGGGAGCGACGGTTCGGTCTGGGCGTTACCCCACTGAGTCGCATCCCAGTCCTGATAGGTCATCGTGCCGATCTTGTTGCCGTTAACCAAGGCGCCCTCTCCACCACTGAATAACGTGGGAGGAGCACCAGGGGTCATAACGGGCATGTCGTAGGCCCCGATACGCTGCTGGCCAGATTCGTTGACGGCGAAGGCAGAGCCGACAACCGAGAACATAAGCACCGCAGCAAGAGCCGCGACGAGCAGAGTCTTCTTCACAGATCCTCCTTGAGTAGTTACGTGTGTGCGGGTCATCTCATTCATTGAAGCACCTCCTTCCCGAGATTGAATTTGAGTCAAAGCCCTGTGCTCTGGCAGCTAGCACGCTCAAGCACAGGGCCGTTAACTGCCTTGCCATGAACTAGCAAGTATTACGCCACATTAACCTCACACGTCGAACACCTTGTGCGCAAGGCCAACAGTAGCAATATTACGTTCCCTTAGCTTGAGCGTCAAGAAGAAACGCTCATTCTCATTCTAGGAGACATCTTCGGCCCGCCCATCGGCTTGCTGGGCCGCTGGAGAGGCCGGCTTGGACCTCTGCCTACGCTTCACCATTCGGTAAATGATTCCTGCAACAATCGCCAGGAAGATGAGCGCAAGCGGGATGACACATGCGCGCAGGGGACCGGAGAGCGCGCTGTTGACGCCAGTAAGACCCGCCCCGCCCGAGTCAGGCAGACGAATGATCTGCAACCGCGCGTTTTGAGTATCGGTCACAACGAACCAGTCGCGGGCAGGATCGTAGGATACGTCGCTCGGATAAACAAACTGGCCGTCGAGAGTGCCCGGGGCTCCGTACCTGGTGATGTAGCGACCGTCCTTCGAATCGAGCACCACAAAGTCGAATCCAAACGGGTCGGCGATGACCAAGCGGTTCGCGCCATCGATGGTCAGACCGGCGGGAATCTGCATGTTCGCCGGCGCTTTTGACCGCGTAGTCGCGATGCTCGAACTAACGGGCTTCGCGTTGCCCGGATTTCCGGTACTGACGATCCACTTGCGGTTCCCCTTGCTGTCATAGGCGCTCACCCGATTGTTGAACTGGTCAACTGCGAAGATGGTCCCGTCCTTGCCGATCGCAACACCACGCACTGCTTGGAACTCATCAATCCCGGTCCCTTGCTTGCCTAGAACCTTAATGACCTGGCCGGTGGGTGTCATGATCACGAACCCTGATGCCGAGCCAACGACCAGACGGTCACTAGACACTGCAAGCGAGGCCGGCGTCGGCACGAATATGCTACGAACGAGCTTGTTGTCCCGCGTCAGCACGCGAACTTGACTTCTGGTTTGATCTGCGACGTAGATGAGACCGGCGGAGTCGACGGCAACGTCGACCGGATACGTCAGCGCGTTCGGATACTTCGGGTCGCCTTGTGGTCCTTGATACAGCATTGCGTTGAACGTGCCATCCGGGTTGAATCCCACGACTCGGTTCTGAGCCTGCGTCGTCGCCCATATCGTCCCATCGGGGCCGACGCCGACGCCCTGCGGCCCCCAGAACTGTTGATCGGTCGCCTTCCCCCACCCGTAGATCGAGCGAACCCACGTGACGCCTTTGCCTTCCTTAGTCGAAGCCACCTTGCCTATAGGCTGGAAGATCTGCACGAGCGCATAGCTTGTGATGAGCAAGAGGATGACTAGAACGACAAGCAAGACGATGAGGGTTCGTCTCGTTCGGATGATCCGACGGCGTTCCGCCTCCCGCCAGCCCGCGGGCTCGCCAGTCTGAGTCGAAGTGTCCGTCATCGAGCCGCTCCCATCTCTTTCAGACCGTCAATAGCGGGCTGATAGTCCGGTATGTACTTAAGGGCCAAACGGAAATCGGCCTCGGCGCCCGCTTTGTCACCGACCAGGAGCTTCGTATGTGCACGTTGAACGAGAATGTCGGAGTTGGCAGGGGATTGCTCAATGAATAGGTCGAATGCCTTGAGCGCCTTTGCGTTTTCCTTGAGCGCCAAGAGGGCTTCGGCCTGGGCCAGCGCCGCATCGGCGAAAGAAGTGGGCATAACAGCACCAGCATCGCGCCGCCGGTTGTTCTCAACATTCTTGTCCATGAAGGCCGTCAGTTCCTTGCGGGCCTCAGCCATGGCCACGTCCGCCGCCGCGACTGCACCTTTGTAGTCTCTACGCATCAAGGCAAGCTGCGCCTGCTGAGCGTGGAGGAAGGACCGATCACTCTTCGCTATCTTGAGCGCCCCGTCAAGCGCCTGCTGTGCTTTGCTGAGCTGGCCCGCATTGATAAGGACACCCACGTATTGAGCGTACGTCTGTGAGCTCGCTTTCCCGCTCTGGACGGTTTCAGTCAGTGTGAGGAGATCGCGCTCGGCTTGAGTCCGAGGCGCTGGCGGCCGCGAAAGCAATCCAAAGAACGCTGCGGACAGAACGCTCACGAGCCAGAAGACTATCACCGCCACAATCGCGAGCGTAAGCCAACGAACGACCGGGTCACTTGTGCGTTGAGGTCTCGGCGGCTTCTCTCGATTCGGCAAATCGGCTGGCAGCGAGGTTGCACCGCCCTGCTGGCTTTCTGTCAGCCAGGAAGTGAGCCCGGGCTCTCGTTCGATGGGCGATGTGGGCCCCGAATCCTGCATTCGACCTCCATACCTCGTGCCGTCCGTTCGTACTTGAGCACGAACGCGTAAACACTCGCAACCAAGGGACCCAGTGCAAACCTCGCACCAAGCTGGCCCATTTCGTAAGCAATCCTTAAGGACGAGCGCGAACACATGCCGCAGGAATGGTACACCGAGTCATGGCGCACACAAACACCGTTCAGGCAGCGCACACAAACAATCCACACAGCCCAATCTCAGCGTGCATGTGCCAATTAGTGCAGTCTCGTCCGAATGGACCCCACGAGCCCACCGCTCTCGATGATGTCTTTGATGAACGGCGGGAAGGGCTGGGCTGTGAACACCGCCCCCGTCGTCTGGTTGGTGATGGTTCCGGTGTCTGCATCCACTGAGACCTGGTCGCCGTTGTTGATGCCGTCGACCGCCTCAGGTGCTTCCATGATAGGCAGTCCGGTGTTTATGGCGTTTCTATAGAAGATACGCGCGAAGCTCTTGGCGATGATGACCGAGACGCCGGCGGCCTTGATGGAAATGGGGGCATGCTCGCGGCTGGAGCCGCAGCCAAAGTTCTCCTCGGCAACCAAGATGTCACCGGGCTGCACCTTATCCACGAAGCCCATGTCGAGGTCCTCGAGGCAGTGTTTTCCGAGCTCGATGGGGTCGGATGTGTTGAGGTGGCGCGCCGGGATGATGACGTCGGTGTCGATGTCTCGGCCATATCGATGTGCGGTTCCGGTGAACTTCATTGCGGCTGTCTCTCCTAGACCAAGTCGTCGGGCAGGGCGATGTGTCCGGCCACGGCGGTGGCGGCGGCGACGGCAGGCGACGCGAGGTAGACCTCGCTGGTGGGATCGCCCATGCGGCCGACGAAGTTGCGATTGGTGGTGGCAAGCGCGCGCTCCCCTGCTGCGAGGATGCCCATGTGGCCGCCCAGGCACGGACCGCAGGTGGGTGTGGAGACTGCGGCGTTGGCGTCGAGGAAGATGTCGAAGAGTCCCTCGTGCATTGCCTGACGGTAGATGGCCTGCGTGGCCGGGATGATGATGAGTCGCACATTGGGGTGGGCTTTGCGGCCTTTGAGGATGCTCGCCGTGATGCGCAAGTCCTCGATGCGCCCGTTGGTACAGCTCCCGATGACCACCTGGTCGACCCAGATGTCGCGAGCGTCGGCTGCGGGGCGCGTGTTGCTGGGCAGGTGCGGGAAAGCCACGGTGGGGACAATGGTCGCCGCGTCGATCTCGTAGACCTGAGCGTACTCGGCGTCGGGGTCGCTCGCGTACTCAACGGCTTCGCGCTCAAAGCGGTCGCTCACGTAGGCGCGCGTGGTGTCGTCGACGGCGATGATGCCGCACTTGCCACCGGCCTCAATGGCCATGTTGCAGATGGTCATGCGATCGTCCATGCCGAGGCCCTCGATGGTGTCGCCAGTGAACTCCATCGCTTGATAGAGCGCTCCATCGACGCCAATCATGCCAATGATGTGCAGGATGATGTCCTTGCCACAGACCCAGGGGCTAAGTCTACCTGTCAGGTTGAACTTGATGCTTGCGGGGACCTTGAACCAGGTCTCGCCTGTCGCCATGCCTGCGGCGGCATCGGTCGAACCCACGCCGGTCGCAAACGCCCCGAGAGCGCCGTACGTGCACGTATGCGAGTCCGCGCCGATGATCACATCGCCCGGACCGACCACCCCCTGCTCGGGCAGAAGCGCGTGCTCGACGCCCATGCAGCCGATCTCGTAGTAGTGCGTGATGTTCTGTGCGTGAGCAAAGTCGCGCATGAGTTTGGCCTGCTCAGCAGACTTGATGTCTTTGTTGGGTGTGTAGTGATCAGGGACGAGCACAACCTTGGCGGGGTCGAATACCTTGCCCACACCGATCTTGGCGAACTCTCTGATGGAGATGGGAGCGGTGACGTCGTTGGCGAGCACGATGTCGAGCTTGCAGTTGATTAGCTGCCCAGGCTCAACCTCAGGTAGACCTGCATGTGATGCGAGGATCTTCTCGGTGATGGTCATGGGACGGGTCATGGGAAATCCTCTAGGGTCGGGGCTGGAATGAACGCAGTCCGCTCGAACGGCTAGGGTGTGGGAGCACTGGTGAGGCCGAGCGAGCCGAGGGTCTGCCTAGAGTACTCGGGCGCAACCTCACGAGCAAGTTGCGCAGTCTTCTCGGCTTCGTCGAGGCGTCCGACGGCCCGGTAGGCCATCGCGAGCGCGGCAAGCGCAGCAGGATTGCGGGGAGCGAGTCGGACAGCCTCCTGCGCTACTTGGACTGCTTGCTGAGCCGAGTTGCCCGTTGGGTCTTGGGCTGCGTGTCTCAGGAGGGTGTTCGAGAGCGCAACGCGGACCATCGCATCTCCGCGGTCAGCCTGCGCGGCGACGTAGAACGCAGCGATTCCCCTGCGCAGGGTTGCATCAACGAATTGGGGGCTCGCTCCGGCGCTCCGCCCAGCGACCGCCTGACTCACGAGTGCCTCGGCGAAGAGCCATCGGTAGTCGGGCGATATGGGATTGATCCTCGTGGCAGTCTCAAGTAACAGCACTTGGTCCGGCCCGGGCAGCTGCTGCTGAGCCGAGCCCATGACGACATCGGCGACCAGCCACGAACCCGCCCATACAGCGACCGCGACACCAAGGGCAGCGCCACCCGCTAGCACGGCCCTGGGCGGAGCCGAGACTCGGTGGGCGATCGGCGCCAAGAGCAGACCAACAGTCGCCCATAGCCACACCGCCACCGGCGGCAACGCGACTCCGAAGAACATCGCTACGATCAAGCCGACCAGTGCGCCCCAGATTGCCAAGAGCAGGACGCGCGGGCGCCCTTCCGTCGAACGCGTACCACGGAACGAAAGTATCCCCGTGTACACAAGTGCCCACACAGTGAGTACCAGCCCCGGAATCCCGAGAGTCACAAGAGTCTGCAGCAGGAAGTTGTGGGCATTCTCGGCCCTCTGAAGCCCCTCAATAATCGCGTACCAGTCCGGTCCGGCTGCGAACCCAAAAGCACGCGCGAATCCCTCGGGGCCCCAACCGGTAATCGGGTGCAGCAACCATCCGCGTAGGCCCGTAAGCCATATCACCGAACGCCCATTGCTGAACTTTGAAAGGCCCTCTGACCACACCAGAGTGCGACCGACAAGCGGTCGAAAATACGCGATAAGAAGGACTGCGATGGCAGTTACGGCAGCGACGATTCCGCCCAATACCACCTTCTTGTACGGCGACGCGTTCAGGATACTGCGCCAACTCGGAAGGCCAATACTCAGCACCAAGGCAATCGCGCCGAGCCACGCTCCCCGTGTCCCCGACGCAAGGAGTGCTGAAGCGATGAGCGCCGACGCCAGCCACCAGCGAGATGCAGACCACCTGCCCGGAGTCGAGAGTGCCAATCCCAGAGCAAGTGCAAACGGAAACACGAGATAGTCACCGAGCATATCGGCGTTGCCGTATGTTGAGATCACGCGATCGAACCCGCCCTTGTAAACGTACGGGTCGAGACCCCAGAACTGGAGCAGCGCGTACCCGGCAACAATCGACCCGGATACGACCGCCGTCATCGCGACGACGCGAAGTGCACGTGTCGATCGGACGTACTGAATCGCTAGGAAGGCGACCAGCACGTAACCAAGAATCGCAGCAAGTCCATCGTAGCTACTGTAGCTTCCCAACAGCGCATGCGCGGGGCTTGCCGAGAGCAGTGTCGACACGCCAGCCCAACCCAAGAGTCCGAGCAGTATCCACATGGCGGGGTGCCAGTACAACTCAGACTCGCCCCGAACAACGCTCACGCACAAAGCAAGGAGTGAGAGGCCCGAAAGCATCAGAATCGCGACGATCTTGGGCAAGGCGACCATGTCGTACGTGCCGAATTGGGCAATCGGGCCCCACTTGCCCGGCAAGGAACCCATGATCAGTGGAGTAACAGCTACGAGCGCAACGAAGAAGCCCCTCCCAACCGCATACGCTCTGCCGCGGTCGTCGTTCCGGGCCGCATTTGCTTCGACGATGCCTTTGCCTACGCGCCGCTTTGCCATCAAGGGCGATCCTCATCGGGGACGGTGTCGATCGCGCTAGCATTGAGCATGCGGTTGAGCGCATTGGTGTAGGCGCGTGCCGAGGCCACGATAATGTCGGAGTGGGCTCCTCGGCCGGTGAAGACGCGACCATCGGCAGCCGTCACGCGAATCGTGACCTCACCCAGCGCATCGATGCCGCGGGTTACCGCTTGCACGCTGAACTCCGTCAGTTCGTTGGGCACGTCGACGATGCGGTTGATGGCCTTGTAGACCGCGTCGACCGGACCTGTGCCGTGGCTGGAATCGATGATGTGCTCGCCGTCGCGCGTGATGAGCTCGACTGTGGCGGTGGGGATGCCGGGCTCGCCGCTGGTGAAGTGGATCTGCTCGAGATGGTAGATCTCGTTGATGGTGCGCTCGCTCTCGCCCACCAGCGCCTCGAGATCCTCGTCAAAGACTTCCTTCTTCTTGTCGGCGAGCTCCAGGAAGGCAGTGTGGACGCGCTCGAACTCCTCGGCGGGTAGCGTGTAGCCCAGTTCCTCGAGGCGATGCTTGAGCGCGTGTCGGCCGCTGCGCGCTGTCAGCACGATCTCCGAGCCCCCCGCGCCGACATCCTTGGGATCGATGATCTCGTAGGTGGAGCGCTCCTTGAGGACGCCGTCCTGGTGGATGCCGCTGGAGTGCGCGAATGCGTTGGCGCCGACGATGGCCTTGTTGGGCTGCACCAGGATGCCGGTGATGCTGGAGACCAGCCTGCTGGTGCGGATGATCTCGCGCGTGCGGATGTCGGTATGCACGCCTAGGATGTCTCCGCGCTGGCGAATCGCCATCACGACCTCTTCCAGCGACGTGTTGCCCGCGCGCTCACCGATGCCGTTGACCGTGCATTCCACCTGCCGCGCGCCCGCCTTGACGCCGGCAAGCGCGTTGGCAGTCGCCATGCCGAGGTCGTTGTGGCAGTGCACGGAGATGATGGCGTTCTCGATGCCGGTGACGCTGTTGGCGAGACCGGCGATGAGTGCACCGAACTCCTCGGGATAGGTGTAGCCGGTGGTGTCGGGGATGTTGACGACCGTGGCACCTGCGTCGATGACCGCCTGAATCATGCGGTAGAGGTAGGTGGGGACTGCTCGGGCGGCGTCCTCGGCGTAGAACTCGACGTCCTCAACGAAGGTGCGGGCGAGCTTGACGGCGGCTATGGCACGCTCGATCGCCTCGTCCTCGCTGATGCGCAGCTTGTCGCGCAGGTGTGACTGCGACACGCCGATGCCTGTGTGGATGCGCGGACGGGCCGCTGTCTTGAGCGCGGCGGCGGCGACCTCGATGTCGTTGGGGACGGCACGCGTCAGGCCGCAGACGATGGCTGCATCGCCCACCTCCGCGCCGATCCGCACAACGCTCTCAAAGTCGCCGGGGCTGGAAACGGGGAAGCCAGCCTCGATCACGTCGACGCCCAAGCGGACAAGCTGACGCGCGATTTCGAGCTTCTCCTCGGTGTTCATGGACGCGCCGGGAGACTGCTCGCCGTCGCGCAGGGTGGTGTCGAAGATGTGCACGCGCTGGGAGGCGGGTGACGTGGGGTGCTCGGAAGTGCTCACAGGACGCTCCTTGGGTTGTAGTGCGAGCAGGGACGGCGAGGGCCGGCGTGCACCGTCAGGCGACGGGGGCCGGCTGGATAAGTCGCGCGTCAGAAGCGAGGATGTGAGCTGCAATAGTCATGCGGGGAGTATAGCGCAGGTGGGAGTGCGGGCTACAGGTTGTCGATCCCCCACTCGTCGACCCCAAGCCCGTGGAGGATGATGCCAGTCGTTGCTAACTCGAATGTGAACGAACTCTTACCATCGGCCAAATTTTCGACTGCTTCACTGCGCGTGTAGACCATGAGCGACAACGGCGAGCCGTACTTGTCGAGCAGTTCGACGCCGCAAGCCATTGCGCGCTCTTCTAGCCGCTGTTTGTTCAGTAGCCCATCTACGAGCGCAAACACATCGATATCGCTCAACGGATGCTGCTCGCCGTAGGCGTAGCTTCCGAAGAGCATGAGAGAGAGCGTGCCCTCAGAAAACTCCTCGATCAAATCGCGACGGAGCTCCGTGATTACGGCGCGTTCGGCTTCGATTGCCGGCAAAACCATGTCGCGAACGTAGATATTCGATCGGATGAGCGAGTAGGTGTGGGCACGCCCGACGATGTCGCGCGTGACCAATCCCAGATACTCGAATTGCTGGAGCACGGCACTGGCGGCCGTGTGGCTGATCTGGGCGCCACGTGCTAGTCGGCGGGTGCTATCCGGCCTGCTCGAAAGGGCAAGCACTCGCAGCATAGGGGCGCACGCCGGAGTGGCGTAGATGTCGGCGATTGTCAGTGTCGGTCTCATAGGTATGGAGTGTAAACCTGCCGTTATGGCAACTCAAGTTGCCATAACGGCGTCGCTCTCGTCGGCCCTATCTCACGTGTTCGTTGCGTTGACCGCGCTGTGCACCTGAAGACCTCGAACGCGAATCGGCGACGGCCGCTCGAGTCGTGAGCAGCGCCTGAAGCACGTCGTTATCCTGGCGAATCAACCTCATCAGGGTGTCCGAGCCGGCATTCTGAAACACCGTGCCCTTTTCCCATCGCACGACTGTCTTCTCGCCCACGCGGAGAACTCTCTCCAGTTGGCGCTGACTGAGGCCCCGCACACGCCTGAGCTCACGGATTTCATCCGGAGTGAGGAGCCCTTTGGCCTCTCGCGCCAGGGCAACGGCCCTTTTCTGCAATGCATCAAACTCGCCAGTGGACATTGGCTCTTCGCCGCAGCTGTCGCATACGTCGTGCGTCACATTTGGGACCTCAATAGAGGTCTTCCGGAATGGCACAGTCACCTCTCCCACCACGCGGTGCAGGGTATGTGCGCCGCACGTAGGACACGTTCTCATGCCTTCCATGTCATTCACTCCTCTCGCCCCCTCGACGATGCCCCGGCTGACCCGCGTCGCTTGGATGCAGACTGACTACGAAGATTTCGCCTTGTGGACCGGCCGTGTTTGGTTTGAACTTCAGGTACCAGGTCATGCCGTCCGCGCGCCTGAACAGGTAGCTATCCAGCCATACCGTGTGGTCATAGATGTCGGTGACCGACTGATGACAATTCGCTGCCCTGAGGCTTTGCACATGTTCAACCAGTTCGCAGCTGTCCATGCCCTCGACGATCATGCTGTCGCGCGCCTTCTTGGATAACCTAATTCGACGTTCAGCAAACGCCAGCTTGATCTGGGCTAGAGGGTAGTGCGCCGTATCCTTCCGATTGGTCGGCGTCATCGAAGGCACGCGCCTTCAATGACTGTGCTGGCAATCAAGTGCGTTTTTGGTAGCATTATGCTACCGCCCAGTGCGGCGACACGCAAGCTGTGTTCCGACACATGATCACCCC
>Ga0194043_1001262_pt1 | contig 14389 bp, 10 predicted proteins | sample JunL4415m_MetaG_FD_161274 | JGI IMG/M metagenome (GOLD analysis project Ga0194043, IMG submission 161274) | Anoxic zone freshwater microbial communities from boreal shield lake in IISD Experimental Lakes Area, Ontario, Canada - Jun2016-L442-15m | ecosystem: Environmental > Aquatic > Freshwater >...
GGGTCAAACACCCGTCTTGGGGTCGACTGCGCTCGATCTTGAGATGGACATTGTTCGTTTCGCTCGCGACGTTCTTCGGGTCGCTCTCTACCCTCGCCAGGCGACCGCTCTGAAAGTGTTGACGGCAGCGACGCATCTGTTGACGTTGTTCGATAAAGAAGTCTTGTCGCAATGGTCCGCCGGGTTTGAGGTCGTCCACGACGAGCGCGGCTGTCGGTTTGAAGGTTCTGGTATTGCGCCTGACGTGCTTGAGCGAATGGAGTGGTGTCGTGTGAACCAGCGGTGGGGATTTCGCGAATCAACGTTGGTTCTCGGGCGGCGGGCATCGAAGTCGTTCATCACATCGGTGTTCGTCACATTCCAGCTGTACCGGCTTCTCGCGTTACAGAACCCGCAGGCTGCGCTCGGTGTCGCACCCCGTAAACGCCTCGTGCTCCCGGTCATCTCGACCTCGCGAGAGCGCGCTGAACGCGACCAATTCGGTGACGTCGCCGCCCTTGTCGCAGCGTCGCCTACGTTGAGCGCTTTCGTGCACAAGACGACCACGAACCAGATCACGTTCTACACACCCCACCAACTGGCCTGCGGTGCCAAAGAACGTAACGAGAGCGGCTTGATCATCCTCAGCGCCCTGCCAACGACCGCGGCATCAACGCGCGGTCCAGCAGTTGTGTGCCTCGTTCTCGACGAAGCCGCGTTCGTTTCCGGTGACGGGTCAACGAGTGACGCTGATGCCGTCTACCGAGCGGCCACACCGGCACTCAGTCAGTTCCGTCAAGAGGGCTGCACCGTGCTGGCGTCAAGTCCTTGGACCCAGATCGGCCGCTTCTACGAGGGATACGTCGAATCGCTCGAACTTGACCCGTCGACACAAAACGCATTGCAGCCAGACACGATCGTCATCCAACTCGCGTCCGACGAGCTCTACCGGGATTGGGAGCGCGCATCAGCTATTCCGATGTGGCCACACGGACCATGTTTCCAGCCGATTCATCGACCTGTGTTCACCTTCACCGAAGCGCTCGCACGACGACAACGTCTCGACCCGGAAGGATTCAGCGTCGAATACTTGGGGATGTGGGCGGCATCGCAGGCCGCGTATTTCCCCGACAGTGTGATCCGTGCGATGTTCGCACCCTTCAACGGGGTCTTGTTGCAGCAACGGTCGGGTCGATCCGGAGACCATGTTTATGTGGCGCATGCGGATCCGGGCATCTCCGGTTCGAACTTCGGGTTCGTAATTGGGCATCTCGAGCAGGTCGACAACGTGGACCATGTTGTGGTCGATGCGATTCACGTCTGGCGACCCAGCGACTTTGCCGATGGTCGGGTTGATTACCTTCGGGTGCGCGACGAAATCTTCGACTTCATCGTGGCGTTCCGACTCATAACGCTGTCGCTCGATCAGTTCAATTCCGAGATGATGGTCAACGAGTTGAACCAGCGCGTCCGAAACAGCCGAATCAAGTGCTCGGTGTTTGTGAAAGCTGCGACAGCCGCCGAGAAATGGAACCGTTACGAGAAAATGAAGACACTCGCTTCCGAAGGCAGATTGCATCTGCCCGTGCACGGCGACGCACGTGACGAACTCAGGTTTCTTCAGCGTGACGGCCAACGTGTGCATGCGCCAACAAGCGGACCGGTGCAAAACGACGACCTTGCCGATTCGATCGCGTGGGTGACCGACCTCCTCATCGGAAACGACACCTGGGTAAGTCAAGCGTTCAGTGATTTTCGCGCTCAACCAACTGACTCACAGCTGCTCTTCGCCGATTTCGGATCGCGCCGCCAACCCCGCGGCTACATCGACCCAGCCGCCTGCCCACGCTGGAGTCCAGACAGAAGAGGGCTGTGAAGTGGACATTCCAAGACACACCTGGACATCGGACAAGCACCACGTTCCAGGATCGGCACAAACACGTTCCACAGCACATCGGCTGCGATCAGGTACGCAGCGCCAATACAAATACGCGCCGTCCGCACGAGGGCTGGATAAACGCCTTCCCACGTTAGCGGTCGAGGCGCGAGTTTGTCGAAGGGCCGCGGCGGTTGGTTTCGCCTGCGCGTTTTGAATGCACTACGCGTTCACGTGGCTGAGCGGGCAGAATGTCAGTCCATGGCTGATCCGATTGTCACCGTCTCTGAACTGTTGGCTCCGGCCTTTGCTGCTGTTGGTGGCCCCGGCGTAGATCCAGTGGTGCGACCCAGCGACCGCGCCGACGCGCAGGCCAACGGCGCGTTGGCCATCGCCAAGCAGCTTGGTCAGAATCCTCGTCAGGTTGCCGAAGCCGTGTTGGCTATCGCAAGAGACCTACTGGTCGGCGTGTGCCGCGACATCGAGATTGCCGGCCCCGGCTTTTTGAACCTCACGTTTACGAACGAGTTCTTGGCAGCTCAGCTTGCAACAGCGGCCAACGACAGCCACCTCGGTGTGCGCTCCACGCCGCTGGCCGAGCACATCGTTGTCGACTACTCGCATCCCAACGTGGCCAAAGAGATGCACGTTGGGCATCTACGCACCACGGTCATCGGCGACGCCATCGTGCGCATGCTCACCTTTGTTGGACACCGGGTCACCAAAGAGAATCACATCGGCGATTGGGGCACTCCGTTTGGCATGTTGATCGAGCACATGCTCGACCTCGGCGAAACCGAGGCAGCCAGCGAACTGTCAGTGGGCGACCTTGCTGGTTTCTACAAAGCGGCCCGCGTCAAGTTCGAAGCTGGCGAGGCCTTCGGCGATCGCGCTCGTCAACGCGTGGTGTTGCTGCAAAGCGGTGACGCCGAGACGCTTCGATTGTGGGGCGTGCTCGTGGCCGAGAGCACCCGTTACTTCAACACGGTGTATGCAACGCTTGGCGTGTTGCTCACCGACGCCGATTTGGCACCCGAGAGCATGTACAACCCGATGCTGCCCGGTGTCGTCACCAGGCTTCGCGACGTGGGTCTGCTGCGCGAGAGCGATGGCGCTCAGGTGGTGTTCCCAGCCGGGTACCTCAACCGCGAGGGCGAGCCATTGCCGCTCATCGTGCAGAACTCGGTGGGCGGATACAACTACGCAACCACCGACCTTGCGTGTGTCATCGATCGTGTCGAGCGACTCAAGGTCGATCGCATGGTCTACGTGGTTGGTGCGCCACAGGCTCAGCATTTGGCGATGGTGTTTGCAGTGTCCGAGATGGCTGGGTGGCTGGCCCCAGGTGTGGCGGTGCACGTGGCGTTCGGCAACGTGCTCGGCGCCGATCGCAAGATGCTCAAGAGCCGCAGCGGCGAGTCGCTGAAGCTCAACGAATTACTCAACGAGGCTCTCGAGCGCGCCGAAGCAGCAGTGGTCGACAAGAACCCCGATCTGCCCGCAGCCGAGCGCACGGCCGTTGCGCACGCAATTGGTATCGGCGCTGTGAAGTACGCCGACCTGTCAACCGATCGCATCAAGGACTACGTGTTCGAGTGGGATCGCATGTTGTCGTTCGACGGCAACACAGCGCCGTACTTGCAATACGCACATGCGCGTATTTGCAGCATCTTCCGCCGCGCCGAAGTTGATCGTGCGTCGGTGCGCAACTCGGTGCCGGTGCTGGCTACTCCGCACGAGCGCGCCCTCGCGTTGCGCCTGCTTGCCTTCGACACTGCTGTTTGGGACACCATCGATCGCTATAGCCCGCATCGCTTGTGCACCTACCTGTTCGATCTGGCCCAAGACTTCACTGGCTTTTACGAGCACTGCCCCGTGCTCAAGGCTGCCGACGAAGCCACCAAGCAGAGCCGCTTGGCGTTGTGCGATGTCACGGCGCGGGTGATGGAAAAGGGCCTCGACCTCCTCGGCATCTCAGCGCCAGATCGGATGTAGATATGACCACCGCAGTCCCCATGGCGTTGCTGTCCGACAATGCAACCATTGGTTCCGATGGCTCGCTGTTCATCGGCGGTTGCTCGGTTTCCGAGCTTGCCGCCACCTACGGCACGCCGTTGTTCGTGTACGACGAAGACCACCTGCGCGCCCGTTGCCGCGAGGCCGTGCAGGCGTTTGGCCGACGCAACGTGGTGTACGCGAGCAAGGCGTTTCTCTGCAAGGCGATGGCCTTGCTTGCGTATGAAGAAGGTCTGCTGCTCGACGTGGCTACGGGAGGCGAATTGCACATTGTGTTGGCCGCAGGTGTTCCTGCGTCGGCATGCGTGATGCACGGCAACAACAAGAGCGTTCAAGAGTTGCGCCAGGCGATCACTGCAGGCGTGCATCACATCGTGGTCGACAGCTTCGATGAGATGGATCGACTCGACGCGTTGCATACCGAAGGGTTGCCTTGCCCCGATGTGCTGTTGCGCATCACACCGGGCGTGCACGCGCACACCCACGAGTTCATCGCTACGGGTCAAGACGACAGCAAGTTCGGTTTCAACCTTGGCAACGGCGATGCCGCACGTGCGGTTGATCGCGCTACCAACGCGGCCTCGATGCGTCTCGTCGGGTTGCACTGTCACATCGGCTCAAACGTGTTTGAGGCATCAAGCTTCGCCAAGGCTGCCGAGGTGATGGCCAAGTTCGCCGACCCATTCGGTCTGCCCGAGTTGGTGCTCGGCGGCGGCCTCGGCGTTGCCTACACAAGCGGCGAGGAAGCACCCACCATTGCGCATTGGGGCAACGTCTTGCTCGACGCATGCGCGGCGCTCAATGTGCGCGCTCGCGTGAGCATCGAGCCGGGCCGGTCGATCGTGGCCTCGGCAGCGCTCACCGTGTACACGGTGGGCACGGTGAAGACCATCCCTGGCATCCGCACCTACATCTCGGTCGACGGTGGCATGAGCGACAACCCCCGACCCGTGTTGTACGGCAGTGGTTACGAAGCGTTCTTGCCGCGCGATGTCGCCGCCGAACGTCCGGGGTCGGCGCGTCTCGTGGGCAAGCACTGCGAGAGCGGCGACATCTTGATCTTCGATGCAGCGGTGCCAACCGACATCCGTGTTGGCGACTTGCTTGCTACTCCGGTTACCGGTGCGTACGGGCACAGCATGGGCAGCAATTACAACAAGGTGGCACGTCCCCCAGTGGTGTTCGTCAGCAACGGTCAAGCGCGGCTCGTGATTCGTCGCGAGACCTACGACGATCTACTCGCCTGCGACGTGGGTTAAGGGGAATCTCTGCCCCACGTTGCAATGCTGCGGGCGTTTCTCGCCGAGCTGCTCGATGGTCGCGAACCCTCAATTATTGGTTAATGAACTTCCGAGAGTGCTTGCGTGCGCCTAGCCTGCAGCCGTGGCTATGACCGGCAATCACGTTCGTATTGGTGTGTTGGGTTGCGGCAACGTCGGAGCGGCGTTTGTGCAACTCGTAACCGAACAGGCAGCGGCAATCGAGGCGCGTACTGGCATACGTCTAGAGGTGACTCGTGTTGCCGTTCGCAACGTCTCCCGCGAGCGAGAAGTCGACCTCGCCGCTGGAGTGTTGGTTCGCGATGCTCGAGCCGTGGTCGATGATCCTGAAGTAGATCTCGTGGTCGAGGTCATCGGTGGCATCGAGCCAGCCCGCGAACTCATTGCAGCGGCGCTCGCCGCCGGTAAGCCAGTGGTTACTGCCAACAAAGAACTGCTCGCCAACGTGGGCACCGAGCTGTACGCGGCTGCCGATGCTGCTGGCGTCGATCTGTTGTTTGAGGCCGCCGTCGCAGGTGGCATCCCTATCGTTCGCGCACTGCGCGAAAGCCTTCGCGGTGAGCCGATTCGTCGAGTGCTTGGCATTGTCAACGGCACCACCAACTTCATTCTCACGAAGATGACCGAGCAGGGCGCCGACTATTCGGCCGCCCTGTCTGAGGCCCAGCGGCTTGGTTTCGCCGAGCGTGACCCAACAGCCGATGTCGAAGGCTTCGATGCTGGCGCCAAGGCGGCCATCATCGCCACCATCGCGTTCGGTACCAAGGTCGTTGCCGGCGATGTGTATCACGAGGGAATCAGCGGCGTCACCGCTGGCGACATCGCGATGGCATCGCGTCTCGGTTTCGTGGTCAAGCTGCTTGCCATCTGCGAACAAGATGCAGCCACCGGCGAAGTTTCGGTGCGAGTTCACCCAGCGATGGTGCCCATCCATCATCCTCTCGCCAGCGTGCGCGAGAGCTTCAACGCCGTATTCATCGAGGGCGAAGCCGTTGGCTCGCTGATGTTCTACGGTCGCGGAGCTGGTGGAATGCCCACCGCTTCGGCAGTGCTTGGCGATGTCATCGACGCTGCGGTCAACCTGTCGCAGGGCACGCATGGCTCGCTTGGCTCATTTGGCCGGGCAGTGATCCGCCCGATCGACGAGACCAACAGCGAGTACTTGCTCAGCCTCGACGTTGCCGATCGACCTGGCGTGTTGCATTCGGTCACGGGCGTGTTTGCGCGTAACGACGTGAGCATCCGTGCCGCCGAACAAGAGGGTCTACGCGACGACGCCCGCCTCGTGTTCATCACCCACACGGCCAAAGAGTCGTCGCTGCAGAACTGCGTACGCGAACTGCGCGACCTCGACACGGTCAAGCGGGTCGGCAGTCTCCTGCGCGTCATCGGAGCCTGATTCCTATGCGTTATGTGTCTACCCGTGGCGCTGCGCCCGAACTCGGGTTCTGCGATGTGTTGCTCGCCGGCCTCGCCAACGACGGCGGTCTGTATATGCCCGCCGAGTGGCCGACCCTCCCCGATCTCACCCACGTAACGAGCTACGCCGAAGCCGCCGCTGCAGTGATGGCGCCGTTCGTTGCTGGCGAAATCGATGCCGAGGTGTTCGCCCAGTTGTGCACCGATGCGTACGCCACGTTCCGTCACGACGCTGTAGTGCCACTGGTTCAGATTGGCGCAAACGAATGGTTGCTCGAGCAGTTCCATGGTCCCACGCTTGCCTTCAAAGACGTGGCGTTGCAGTTGGTGGGCCGACTGTTTGATCACGTGCTTGCTCAGCGCGGGCAACGCGTCACCATCGTGGGTGCCACCAGTGGCGACACCGGCAGTGCTGCCATCGACGGCGTGAAATCGTGCAGCAACGTAGACATCGTGATCCTGTACCCGCAGGGACGCACCAGCGATGTGCAACGCAAGCAGATGACCACGGTCGACTCACCCAACGTGCATACCGTGGCTGTCGAGGGAACGTTCGACGATTGCCAGGATCTCGTGAAGGCAATGTTCAACGACGCAGCGTTCCGCGATCGCATGAACCTGTCGGCAGTGAACAGCATCAACTGGGCGCGTGTCATGGCGCAGATCGTGTACTACGTGACATCAACGCGTTCGCTTGGTGCCACGGCCACCAATCCGACCACCTTCAGCGTGCCCACAGGCAACTTCGGCAACGTGCTCAGCGGCTGGATTGCACGCAAGATGGGTGCTCCGATCGCCGACTTCATCGTGGCCTCAAACTCGAACGACATCCTCACTCGGTTCATCAACGACAACGACATGACCGCCCGCGACGTGGTGCCCACATTGAGCCCATCGATGGACATTCAAGTGTCCTCAAACTTCGAGCGGTTGCTCTTCGAGATGAACGGTCGCGATGGTGGGATAACCGCCGAGCAACTACAGCGGTTCCGCCACAGCGGCTCGCTCAAGGTGGAGCCCGACCAGATGGCCACGTGGATTAGCCCAGTGTTTCGCGCGGCCAAGGTCGACGACGCCAGCATCGTCCATGAGATCCGGCGTGCGTACGAATCCAGCGGGCAGCTCATCGATCCGCACACGGCTACCGGCACGGCCGCGGTGCGCAGCCTCGGTGCGCACCTCGACGGACATCCGGTGGTCACATTGGCAACGGCCCATCCAGCGAAGTTTCCCGATGCAGTGTTTGCCGCGACCGGTGTTCGGCCATCGTTGCCAGCGCATCTCGCCGATCTGCTCGATCGCACCGAGCGCACGAATCTGGTTGCGAACGATCTCGCTGCTGTTCAGACATTTGTCGAGCGGGCCGTTGCCCGCTGACCAATTGCGTGGGGCTCGCGCCCAACTTGGCTAACGCGGCGATCTGGCGCGGTGATCTGGCGCGGTGGTTGCATCTCAGCTGAAGTGATGTGTAAGGTTCGTGTTGCTCGGACTCCCGAGCCGCACTTTCCGATGCGCCCCGCGACCTTTTCGCTGGCGGAACCGTGGCTGTGTGAATCTCTTGTTGCTGTTGGCGGGTCTATCAACGTCGGTTGTGCTTGTGCACGTCTCGCGTCTCGCCCACATAGCCCTTCGTCCCGGTTTGGGACATTTCTTGGAAAGTTGGATCCCGTGGCTGCGGATGCCCTCGAACAGTCAGTGCTCGAATCAAAAGATCGCGAGCAGTTGGTTGCAATTGCCTCGGCGCTTGGTGTGAAGAGCACCTCGCGCGCCAAAAAGGCAGACCTCATTCAGAAAATTCTTGAGCAGACCGGTGCTGTGCCGATGGCCTCAGCGGCACCTGCTCCTGCCGCGGCCCCCGCCGCTGCAGTTGCTGCTGCCGCTCCAAGCGAAGCGTCTGCGCCCGCCACCGATACGCCACGTCCAGCACCTGCGGGCCGCGGGCCTGCGGGTCGCCAAGGTGCCCCTCGCGGCGCTGCTCCAAAGCCAGCACCAGCGGCGGTTGCCGAGATCATGCTCGGTGCCGATGGCGAGCCATTGCCCGACTGGGAAGTTGAGCTCATTCGTCAGGGCTTCAGCACCGAAACTACGGCCGCCGGCGCTGCACCTGCCGCTGCTGAATCGGCCGATGGCGACGCTGATGGCGAGGGCGAAGAAGGGGCCGAAGGCGCAGAAGGTGATGGGCTCAGCGCCAATCGCCGCCGTCGCCGCCGTCGCAACAAGAATCGTGGCGAAGGCGCCGAGGGCGATCGTCCCGAAGGCCCACGTCCTGATGGTCCTCGCGCCGATGGTCCACGCGCCGATGGTCCACGCAACGATGGCCCACGAAACGACGGAGAGCGCAACGACGCACAGCGCAACGACGGACAACGCAATGCCGGACAGCGGCAGAATCGCAACGACCGCAACGACCGCAACGCTCGCAATGAGCGCAACGATCGGTATGACCGCAACGATCGCGGCGATCGTTCGGCTGGCGGCGAAGGCACCGAGGGACCAACCTCACTCGAGCCAGTGCAGGTTTCGGGCTATCTCGATCTGCGCGACGAGGGCTATGGCTTCTTGCGTGTGAACGGCTATCTCGCCAGTCGTGACGATGCCTACATTCCGGTGAAGCTCACTCGCCAGTTCGGTCTGCGTAAGGGCGATTTTGTTACCGGCCTCAGCCGTCCAGCTGGTCGTAACGAGAAGAACCCGGCGCTGCTCGAGATCCACACGGTGAACGGCGGCGATCCCGAAAAGGCGCGTACGCGTCCTCGCTTCGAAGACCTCACTCCGTTGTTCCCCGACACGAAGTTGCACCTTGAGAACCCGTCTGATGCAAACAACATGACGGCTCGAATTATCGACCTCATCAGCCCGATTGGTAAGGGCCAGCGCGGCATCATCGTGTCGCCGCCAAAGGCCGGCAAGACCACGATTATGAAGACCATCGCAACCTCGATCGAACGCAACCATCCTGAGGTCAAACTCATCGTGTTGCTCATCGACGAGCGTCCCGAAGAAGTGACCGACATGCGTCGCACCGTGAAGGGCGAAGTCATTGCAAGCACCTTCGACCGTCCGAGCGACGAGCACACTCACGTTGCCGAACTCTGCATCGAGAAGGCCAAGCGCATGGTCGAAAACGGTGACGACGTGGTGATCATTCTCGACGGCATCACACGCCTCAGCCGTGCCTACAACCTGGCTGCGCCAGCCACTGGTCGAATCATGTCGGGCGGTATCGATGCCGGTGCGTTGTACCCACCGAAGAAGTTCTTTGGTGCGGCACGCAACATTGAGGAAGGCGGATCACTCACCATCTTGGCTACGGCTCTCGTCGAGACCAACAGCCGCATGGACGATGCGATCTTCGAAGAGTTCAAGGGCACTGGCAACATGGAGCTGCGCCTCGATCGTCGACTCGCTGAGCGACGCATCTACCCGGCCATCGATGTCGACGCTTCAAGTACTCGTCACGAAGAATTGCTGTTCGACCGCAAGCAGTTGCAGATGGTGTGGAAGCTTCGCCGTGTGTTGTCGGGCCTTGCAGCCGACGGAAACGCGGCACCTGGACTCGAACTGCTCATCGATCGTCTGCGCACATTCCGCACAAACGACGAGTTCTTGGCCGAGATTTCCAAGCAACCCGCGATGTAGCAACACCAAGGTCGGAAATTCCTTTCGGCCGCTATCATTTCTCGTCCGTTCTATTTTGGAGATCGTCATGAAGACCGACATCCACCCCGTTTACGCCGATGTCACCGTGAAGTGCACGTGCGGCAACGTTTTTCTCACGCAGAGCACTCGCACTGGCACGCTTAGCCTTGAATTGTGCAACGAGTGCCACCCGTACTTCACCGGCAAGCAAAAGCTCGTCGATGCTGGCGGCCGCGTCGAGCGCTTCAACAAGCGTTACGGAGCCCGCAAGGGTCAGTAACTCCTCGCAGCGTTGCTGCAGGTTGTGGTTTTGTACAGATGCCATTCGATCGAGAGATCGAGTGGCATCTGGCGTTTTCGCTGCGTCAGCGGCGCCGACGGCGTGATGTCGCCGACGCCGCCCATGTTGCCGACGCTTTCGGCTCGTAGTCTGGCGAGGTGACTACGTCGGCCGCTCCTGTAGACCCCACGCGCCGCGCTGCGCTGCTGTCGATCAAGCTCAGAGCATTGGTCAGCGACCATCTTGAGCCCGATGCGTTGCCAAGCGTGGCCGATTCACAAGCGGGTGCGTCGTTTGGACGAGGCGCAGCGTTGATCGTGGGCGACTGTGCATGGGTGCTGCTCGACGAACAGCCCGAGCGCGGTCTGGGTGCGGCGCTGGCGTGGGCAACTCGTCACAGCGATGTGCGTTCCTTGGCGGTCATCGCCGAGGCGTCTACGGGCATCCTGGCCCGTCGTGCGGCGCTGTTCGAGATGCCCATCGCCGTGTGGCAAGCGCAGGGTCGTTCGCTCGTGGCAGCCAACCACGAGCCGTATCCGGTGTCGGATGCCATTGATCCCGCCCATGAAATCTGGCGAGCGGTTATCGAGCAGGGTGGCGCGGAGCCAGTCGAAGAGCACGGCGTGCTTGCCGGAGAAATCCGCGGGCTCGAGGTGTGCCGCGTGGTCACCGATGCCTATTCGGGCGAGGTTCGCCTTGAGGTAGGTGTTGGGGCGCACGACCGCGAATCATTCATGTTGCTCCACGGCAATAAGCCAACCGCTGAGGCGCTCGCTGGCGTCGTCGATGCCGTGAGTGGCCATCGTCAAGTCGACGCACCGCTGCATCCGCTCAACCGTTTGGGTGCCGAGCGTTTCTTGCGCTGGTTGGCCATCAACGATCCGTCCCGAGTTGGCGCAGTGAACCTTCGCTCGGCCGATCCGCCCGTGCCGCGGCCCAACTTGAAGGATCCGATCCCATGCGTGGCTGTTGGCGAGACGGCCAATGGCGCGGCGCTTGTGGCGGTGTGCTCGGTGGGCATCGATCTCGATCTCGTGCCCTTTGCGCTCGACGCCCGCGAGATGTACGGGGCCGATGCTGAGTTGGTCTTGGTCGTTCCCGAGCGCGATGCCTCGCCGGTGACACAGCGGGTTGCCGCGCTGGCCCGAGGGTCAATCTCTGTACTGACTTGGGCCTAGATCGCTGCGAACACTCGGCAGCGACGTAGCCTGCAGGCGCTGTGATTGATCGATTGGCTGCCGTAGAAGACGAATACCTCACCGTTGAGGCCGAGCTTTCCGACCCCGCAATTCTCACCGACGGGGCGCTGCTGCGCATCAAGACCACGCGGTACAAAGAACTCACGCCCATCGTTACTTTGATCAGAGCGCTTCGCTCGGTACACGAAGATGCCGATGCAGCCCGCGAACTGCTCACGTTTGCTAGCGCCGAGGAGCGTGATGCTCTACGCCAAGATCTCGCTGCATCCGAAGCCGAGGTTGAGCGACTCGAAGCCGAGATTCGTTTGCTGTTGCTGCCTCGCGACCCGAACGATGGCAAGGCTGTCATCGTTGAGATTCGTGGTGCCGAAGGCGGCGAAGAAGCCAACTTGTTTGCTCGTGACCTGTTCGAGATGTACTCGGGCTACGCAACCCAGCAGGGTTGGAGCATCGACGTGTTGTCCACCGATGTCAGCGACCTGGGCGGGTTCAACCAGATCACGTTCATGGTGAAGGGCGACTCTTCGTGGAGCCACCTCAAGTACGAAGGCGGCACGCACCGCGTGCAGCGTGTGCCCGTTACTGAGAGCCAGGGCCGTATTCACACGTCGTCGGCGACGGTGTTGATTTTGGCCGAGGCCGAAGAAGTCGAGATCGACATCGACGAAAAAGATCTGCAGATCGATGTGTACCGCGCCAGCGGTCCCGGCGGCCAGGGCGTGAACACCACCGACTCGGCAGTGCGTATTACGCACAAGCCAACGGGTATTGCCGTGGCGATGCAAGACGAGCGCAGCCAGTTGCAGAACCGGGCGCGGGCGATGACTGTGCTGCGGGCGCGCTTGCTTCAGGCAGCGCAAGACGAAGCCGACGCGAAGGCATCAGCCGAACGCAAGTCGCAGGTTGGCACCGGTGGTCGTGGCGAGAAGATTCGCACCTACAACTACAAAGAGAACCGACTCACCGATCACCGCATCGGGTTCACGATCTATCGGTTGCAAGAAGTGCTCGCGGGCAACCTCACCGATGTCGTTGAGGCGTTGGCCGCCGACGAACGCACTCGTCAACTTGCCAATGGTGATGACTGAGAGCGAACACGTCACGTGGCGTGAGTTGTGGGCGCAGGCCACCACCGCGTTGGGCGATCGCCATCACGCTCGATGGATGTGCGAGGTAGCCAGCGGGTGCGATGGGCCCGAGTTCATGGCCGAGCTTGCTGAGCCAGCGATGCACGGCATGGTGGTGCATCTCGACGCAATGCTTGCTCGCCGTGCCGCTGGCGAACCGTTGCAATATGTGCTCGGCCGTTGGCAGTTTCGCCGACTCGACATGATGGTCGATCGGCGAGTGCTTATTCCTCGGCCTGAAACCGAATGGGTATGCGAGACGGCTCTCGGCCTTGCCCGGTCGTTGCTTGCCTCCGAGCGCGCGGCCGAGCGATTGTTGATCGCCGATTTGGGAACAGGCAGCGGGGCTATTGGTCTGTCGATTGCGGCCGAGCTGCCGATCGACTCGGCGTATGTGTGGTTGGCCGATGTGTCAGCCGATGCGGTCGACGTTGCCTCAGCCAATCTCGCGGGCATCGGGCGCAATGCGCAGAGCGTGCGCATCGTGCAGGGCTCGTGGTTTCTTGCGTTGCCCAATGACCTTCGTGGTCGTCTCGATCTTGTTGTGGCGAATCCGCCCTATATCGCTCTTGATGATCCCGATGTCGAAGCCGAGGTGTCACAGTGGGAGCCACACCTCGCGTTGTTCGGTGGCGCCGATGGCCTCCGCGACATTCGCAGCATCGTCGCCGACGCGACCCCGTGGTTGCGCCCTGGCGGATACTTGGTGCTTGAGATCGGTGCTGGCCAAGGGGCAGCAGTGCTGGGGCTGCTGAACGAAGCAGGCCTCGCAGATGGCGAGATTCGAAGCGATCTTGCGGGACGCGATCGAATCGCTGTTGCTCGCCGCTAGACGCGCCGAGACGTGCTGACTCAGTCGAAGCGAGCGGCGAGAAGTTCGAGCAGATTTCGCTCGTGCACATCGAGCGTGCGGTCGACACCAGCAACATCGCGAGCGGCCGAGAACAGCGATGCGCGCAGCACCTTGCTGGTGATACGTAGATCTACCGAGTCGAGGAATTCGTCGATGGTGTCGGTGGCAACGGCGTGGCGAACCGTGGCCATTGCTTGGCCGAAGTAGCGCTCGAACGAGAACGTGTCGTTTTCCCATCCGGAATCCTCGCTAATGCGGCGGATTTCGTTGAGTTCTTCTTCGCTGATGTGGTGATCGACGATCATCACAAGCAAGAGCAATTCGACGGCTGCCTCGTGTTCGCGGTCTTGCGTGGCATGCACCGCCACGTTGGCGTAGAGGTGTTCCAAAGTCGAAGTCACGTTGTCAACGTAGCCTCTGACTCAGGTCTGAATCCGTAATACCCGACGCAAAAATTCGAGTTGATGCAAGAGCAGGTTCTCAGCCACGATTTCCTGCGGTGTCATGTGCGTGACGCCCGACAACGGCAGCACTTCGTGCGATTTTCCGGCCGCTAAAAGGGCTGACGAGAGGCGCAAGGTGTGTGCCGCCACCACGTTGTCGTCGGCTAGACCGTGGATGAGCAGCAGCGGCTGAGTGAGCAAATGGGCGATGTCGAGCAGTGACGAGCGGTCGTAGGGCTCGGAATCGGTGAAGGGATCGCCGAGGTAACGCTCTGTGT
>Ga0194043_1001268_pt1 | contig 14362 bp, 15 predicted proteins | sample JunL4415m_MetaG_FD_161274 | JGI IMG/M metagenome (GOLD analysis project Ga0194043, IMG submission 161274) | Anoxic zone freshwater microbial communities from boreal shield lake in IISD Experimental Lakes Area, Ontario, Canada - Jun2016-L442-15m | ecosystem: Environmental > Aquatic > Freshwater >...
GGTCCACGCCGTCGTAAGCCCCGGAGTCTTCCTTCCAGCCCGAATCGTGACACGCGCCACACTCGGGACACGCGACCGCATCCGGCGGAACATCCGTCCCGCACACCGGACAGACTGGCGGCGGCCTGCGGCCCGATGACGGCCTAAACATCGCCGCGCTCCGCTGCCCCCACGAATGCGGTGTTGATTCGATATTTTTTTCCGAGCGCCGTGCGCAGCGGATCGTCCGCCTCGTCGCTGAAGCCGTAGTGCAGGTGCCGCACCCAGCCCTCGGCCTGCTTGAATCCCCGCGACTGTTTTCCGAGCGCGAGTGACAATTCATCCATCGTGCGCAAGTAGCTGTCCATGCCCTGCGTCTCATCGAGCCACCGCTTCTGCGACGCATGGCACGCGAGCGCCGCGCGTTTGCGGTCGTGGACGGATGCCGTGTCCGCAAATGCCTCGGGGAACACGAGCCGCCGCGTCTGCGTCCGCTGCCCGTGCGGCATCGCGTGATAGACGACGCACGGATCGAGGCACGGCTTGCGCGCAGGCAGCGAGCGGTAGTTCGGCACGCCGCGCGCAAAGGTCGCAGTCACCGCGAGACGGGCGGTGATCATGTGATCCTCCATGTAGTCCGCAAGCGCGTGCGTGAGCACCACGCGCGGCTTCGCGGCGCGCACGATCGCGCACACGCGGCGGATGTTTTCCTCGGTGTAGAAAATGCCGAGGTCGTCGCAAATCGGCGCGTGCCACTCCGCGCCCATGAGCTTTGCCGCCGCCTGCGCCTCGCCGCACCGCGTGCGCGCCGTCTGCGCGGCAGTCATCACCGTACTGCCCATATTTCCGGTGGAAAGATTGCAGCAGTGGATCTCCCATCCTGCGTCGCGGAGCAGGAGCAAAGTCCCGGCCATGACGAATTCGATGTCATCGGGGTGAGCGGCGATCGCCAGTGCGGAAGGCATGATGAAAAGAGTGAACATGCGCCGCGCATTTTGCCGAGTGGAAATGTCGGGCGGCGCATCACGCCGACAGAAACCACGAATGAACACGAAGTGACACGAATAGGATTCCGAACTCGCAGGCGATGCAAGCAGGACAGGGCTTCGCTCCATTCGTGTCTTTTCGTGTGCATTCGTGGTTCACATCACGCCACCACCAGACATCGCGCGCACTTGCAGGAAATTGCCGCGCCCGCTTAATTCCTCGCCGGATGCGCCCAGTCATTTGCAAATGCCCAAACCACGCCGGCTGCCTGCTCGGCTACCACGGCGACGACATCGAGATCGCCGCTGACTCGGCGCGCGTGTGCCCCGAGTGCGGCACCGCGCTGATCGTCGCGCCGCGTCCGCGCAGCGATGCATTCTATCAGATCGTAAATCTCATCGGGCTTGCCGCCGTCGCCGGCGCGATCTGGTTCGCGTGGCCGTCAATCGTGAAGATCTGGCATAAGGTCACCACGCCGCCGCCGAAGGCCGCGCCGACGAATCGCTGAAAGTTTTTCCTCGGCTCTTTTTCGTACGAACTCCCCGGAAAAAGAAACAGGCCGCACCTTTCGATGCGGCCTGCATGACGGTTGTTGCTGGCGTTCCAGTTAGAACAACCAGTGCCTTAAGGCAGCGAATCCACCGACTCCCGCGCCGATCCATTTCAAAACCGCACTGCTAACCGAAAAAACGGTGCGTGCGGGTTGCCCTGAATGTGCGGGTATCAAATAGACTTCAACGTGGCTTCTCCGCTCCTCGCGGTAAGACAAGTCAGCTTTTTCGTGCGCCTTGTCCTTCGGCGCTTTGTGATCGCTCGTGGACGTCTTCATGGCTGGTCATGGCGAAACGATTAAGCGCCCATCCCCGCCTCAAAGCTCCCCGCGGCCTGCGGCCAGCAGAGGTTTTCCTTCACGTAGCGGATGCCGTCCGCGGAGCAGTATTCGAGATCCTTGTGCGCGCTCTCGGCCTCGACGACCAGCGGCGCGGACTTCGTGCCGTGCAGCTTGCAGTAGCGATCCTGGTAGCCGACGTGCAGGAGCAATTCCGCGTAGCGCTGCATGTTCAGATCGCCGCTGCCGAGGTCGGTGAACTGCATCGCGCGCTTCGGCCACGTCCACTCCATCGCGCGCAGCGGCAGGCCGCGGCGCACGGTGAAATTCTTGATGTGCGCCGCGTAGATGCGCGATCCGACTTTCATGAACCGCGTCTCCCAATCCTCGCCCTCCCAGCAGTGCGACGGGTCGGCATTCACGGCGAGCACCTTGTCGCCGTCGCAGATGTTCACGAGCATGTTGAAATCATCCGCTGTGCTCGCGCCGGTGCCGGGGTGGATTTCGTGGCAGAGGTAAATGCCGAGCTTGCGCGCATGGTCTCGCAGCTTCTGCGTCTTTTTCACAAAGCGCTCCTTGCCCTCGGCGAGCAGGTCGAATGATCCCTTCTTCGCAGTCGGATCAGGCCCCGCCCAGAATCCCCACGGGTAGCCCGTCGCGAGTTCCCAGCCGAACGCGACACCCCAGAACATCGGCAAGGACTTCACGCCCAGCGACGCGGTGAGATCCATGAGCTTGAGCAGATAGGTCTCATGCCACTTCTCGATCTTCTCCGGCGAGAGCTTCACCACATCCGCGGGGATGAAAACATTGCCGCTCTTCGTCCCGCTCCAGATCGAAGTGTGAACCCAGAACGGGCAGTGCGCGCTGACGCCGTCGAGCCGCATCCCGCGCGACGCGAAGACATCCGCGATGTCCTTCGCCTTGCGCATTGCGCCATTCGCGCCTTGCAGCATGTAGTTGCTCGGCTGCGCGCCCTCCGCGCCCGCGGCCTTCGCGTAGTCGAGAAAAGCTTCGAGTGATTTCGCGCCGTGCTGCGCGCCTTCGATGGATGGATGGAATGCGTTGTGGGACATGGTGTGAGATGATGAAAAAATGGACACGCCGCATACTGGACAGCCGGTGGCTTTGCAAACCGAAACCTCGCGGTGCGTGCGCGCATCGGCGTTGAGAGTTGGACGTTGGATGTTGAGCGTTAAACGTTCGGCCCCGCGCAGCGGCGCGACGAATGCCGTCCGCGCGTCCTGATTCACACCGGGCCTGCGGCGGGCTCAACGTTCAACGCTTAACGTCCAACACCAAACGCCAAACGAGGGACGCTGCCGCACAGCCGCGCCAGTTGACACCCGCCTCCCCGCCCACTAGCTTCGTCGCACTCTCCGGGGTGCCATGCTCCTCAACCGTCCAGTTCTGGTCTTGAACAGGCTCTGGCAGGCGATTCACGTCTGCTCAGCGCGACGCGCCTTCTCCCTCCTGTGCCAAGGCCACGCGCAGGTCGTGCACACCGATGACGGCAGCTTTTCCACGCACGACTTCGACAGTTGGCGCAGCCTCTCACAGCGCGAGCCCGGCGCGCAGATGGTGCAGACCGTCGCGTATAAGATCCGCCTGCCCTCCGTCATCGTCCTCATGCTCTTCGACCGCATGCCGCGCAAGGAGGTGAAATTCACGCGCCATAACATCTTCGAGCGCGACCGCAACACCTGCCAGTACTGCGGCAAGACGCTGGATCGGCGCGACCTGAATCTGGATCACGTCTTCCCGCGCGACCGCGGCGGCCAGATGAGCTGGGAAAACATCGTCTGCTCGTGCATCCCGTGCAACACGCGCAAGGGCAACCGCACGCCCGACCAGGCGCGCATGAAGCTCATCCGCAAACCCGAGCGCCCAAGGTGGCGGCCCTTCGCGCACCTCACATTCGGCGCGGAGCACCACGACAGTTGGAAGCACTTTGTGGACTTCGCGTATTGGAACGTGGAACTCGGCGAGTGAGGTTTCGCAGCCTCATGCCCGCTGTGCTGTGCGGGTGGCGGGTATGCTTGTTCGGAGCGCCTTGCGGGGGAAAGTGCTCAGTGCTCAGTGCTCAGCGCTCAGGCTCTGAGCGCCGTTCACCATTGGATCACCGAACTCGCCCACGTCATCCCGCCACCGAAGACGACGAGCAGGACGTAGTCGCCGACGACCATGCGGCCGGTACGGTTTGCCTCGTCGAGCGCGATGGCGACGGCAGCCGCGCTCGTGTTGCCGAAACGATCGAGGTTCACCATGATGCGGTCGAGCGGCACTTCGAGACGGTCGGCGACGGCGCTGATGATGCGCAAATTTGCCTGATGCGGGATGACGCACGCAAGATCGGCAGGCGTGAGGCCCGCGTCGTCGAGGACTTGGCGCGCACTTTCGACCATGTTCGTCACGGCGTGCTTGAAAGTCTCGCGTCCCTCCATGCGGATGGTGTTGAGACGCTCGCCGGCATTTTCCGCGGTGATCGGGCACGCGCAGCCGCCGCCGGGGACCTGGAGCAGATCGGCGAGCTGGCCATTGCTGCCCATGCGCGTGGCGATGACGCCGTGGCCGTGGGCGCGATGGCGCAGGATGGCCGCGCCGGCGCCGTCGCCGAAGAGCACGCAGGTGTTGCGATCCGTCCAGTTTACGATGCTGCTCAGCTTGTCCGCGCCGACGACGAGAATGGTGTTGTAAGTGTGCGAGGTGATGAACTGCTGCGCGATCTCGACGGCGTAGAGAAAGCCGGAGCACGCGGCGCTGATGTCGAAGCACGCGGCACGCTTTGCGCCGATTTTCGTCTGCACGATGCACGCGGTGCTCGGCATGAAATGGTCGGGCGTGATGGTGGCGATGATGATCAGATCGATCTCCTCCGCGCCGATGCCCGCGTTTTCGAGCGCCGACTGCGCGGCCTTGGTAGCGAGGTCGCTGGTGAATTCGCCCTCTGCGGCGATGCGGCGCTCGCGGATGCCGGTGCGCGAGGTGATCCACTCGTCCGAAGTCTCGACCGACTTTTCCAACTCGGCATTCGTCAGCACCTTTTCGGGAAGGTAGCTGCCGGTGCCGATGATGGAGACGGTGCGCTTAGGCAGTTGCGTGCGCGTGCGGGGATGCGGAGTCATGATGTGTCTTGATGGCTTCGACGATGTGCGGGTTCGCCTCGTGGCGGATGCTCTCGCAGGCCATGCGGAGCGCGTTCTGGATCGCGAGCGCGGATGCGCCGCCGTGCGAGATGATGGTGATGCCGTTCAGTCCGAGCAGCGGCATGCCGCCGTATTCGTCGGCGTTCGTTTTTTTGTGGACGCGCTTGAAGGCCGGCTTCGCAAGCAGGCCGCCGATCTTCGTGCGGAAGCTCGCGACGATCTCCGTCTTCACCATGGCGAAGATCGCGTGCGAGAGCGCCTCGGCTGTCTTCAAGAGAATGTTTCCCGTGAACCCGTCCGTGACCACCACGTCGGGTGGCTGATGCCAGATGTCGTGGCCCTCGACGTTGCCGCGGAAATTAATCTGCGCTCCCGCGGCGCGGATGAGCCGGTAAGTTTCCTTGCAAAGCGCGTTGCCCTTTTCTTCCTCGGTGCCGTTCGACATCAGGCCAACCTCGGGGTTTTCCCGTCCGAGGACGTGGCGCGCGTACGCCGCGCCCATGATCGCATTTTGCACGATGTGCGCGGCCTGCGCGTCGGGATTTGCGCCGGCATCAATCAGGATCCAATGCTTCCCGAGCGAGGGCATGATGGCCGCGATCGCGGGCCGCTCCACGCCGGGGAGCGTGCGCAATTTGATCAGCGAAGCCGTGACCGCCGCGCCCGTGTGCCCGGCGCTCACGACGGCCTGCGCCTTGCCTTCCTTCACGAGATCCACGGCGCGCGAAATGGAGCTGTCCTTCTTTTTCCGCACAGCATCGAGCCCGCTGTCGGCCATGTCCACGACCTGCGTCGTGTGGATGATCTCGATCCGCGAATCGTTGCAGGCGTGCTTTTTCAACTCCGCCTCCACGCGCGGCGTGTCGCCGGTGAGGAAGAGCCGCGAGATGTGCGGGTAGGCGCGCAGCGCGAGAACCGCACCGTGGATGATGTTGTGCGGGGCGTGGTCGCCCCCCATGGCGTCGAGCGCGATTTTCATCGGATCATCGGGGTGCGACCGAAGATGGCAATTGCGTGACGGGCAAGGGAAAAAACAGTTCAGCCGCCCGCGCGGTTGTGCGGGCGGCTGACAAAGTACCGTGCCTCGGGGTTACGCTCCGGCGATCGTGAGAACCTGGCGTCCGGCGTAGTAGCCGCAAGCCGGGCACGCGCGATGCGAGCGGATCGTGCTGCCGCACTGGCCGCACTTGTTGAGCAGCGGCGCGTGCCAGCGGAGTGATGCCTTGTGCGTGCGAAGGCGCATCTTTGATTTCCTGCGTTTTGGGACTCCCATGTGTGTTGGTGGTTAAAGTTTGAGTTGATCGAGGCCCTTCCAGACATCGCGAGGGTCGTCGAGTGGCTCGGCTTCGCTGGGTGCGTCGCGGAACTGGACTTTGCAGACCTTTTCGCCATCCCAATCGCAATGCGGGTGGGCCGGAAGGGCGAGGAGAATGTCCTCTCTCACATGCTCTGTCAAGTCCACCATCTCGCGGCCTTCGAGTTCCACCTGGCAGGCAAAATCATCCACGCTCAGCGTGCGCGGAAATTTCTCCAAACAGCGCACGCATTCGCACTCCACGTCCACCGCAAGCGTGCCCGTGGCGAAAAGGCCGCCATCGCTCAGGCCGAGATCGAGCGAATACCCGATCGGCCCAGTCGCGCGCGTGCGCGACTCGTGGAGGTCGAGGATTTCACTCGGCTCCTCCCCTTCGATGTGCAGCCCGTCTTCGGGAATCTGTAAAACATGAACCTTCATTTCGAGCGGAGGGTAGCGAAGCGCGCGCGGATTGCAAATGGAGGCGGTGACTGAGAGTGCTCAGTTCTCAGAAGGCGCACACTCTGGATCTGAGGACTGAGGACTGAGCACTGAGCACTGAGAACTTTCCCTCCAAGGCTGCACCGATGAAGCAGATTCACCACCCAGCGTCGGAGCCCGCATCACGCGCCCTGCGCGAGCGCGCGCTCCAGCCATGCGGCGGCAAAGGCGATCTCCTCGTCGGAGATCGAAAGCGGCGGCGTGAAGCTGAGCACGTTTGCTGTCGGCGAATCGGCGAGAAGAATGATGCCGGCTTGCAACGCGCGCTTCACGAGGGTGATCGCGAATTGCGTCGCCGGCTCATTTTTTCCCGGCTCGATCAGCTCGACTCCGAGCAGGAGCCCCGCGCCACGCACGTCGCCGATGTGCGGTGAATGGATCGCGCGCAGTGCGGTTTTCAACTTTTCTCCGCGCTCGCGCACTGTGCGCGCGGTCTGCGGATCGGCGTGGATTTTTATCGAGGCCAGCGCCATCGCGCAGCCGAGCGGATTGCCGAGAAAGGTGCTCGTGTGCAGCGCCTCGCCGGACGACGCGGGCCATGCGTCCATGATGTCCGCGCGGCCCACGCACGCGCTGAGCGGGAAGCCGCCGGTGAGCGCCTTGCCGACGCAGATGATGTCCGGCACGACGCCCGAGTGCTCGCATGCGAAGAGCGCGCCTGTGCGGTTGAAGCCCGTGAGGATTTCGTCTGCGATGAGCAAGATTTTGTGTTCGTCGCAGACCTGCCGCAGCAGCCGCAGAAAATCGCGCGGCGGGACGACACACCCGCCGCGGCCCTGGATCGGTTCGACGAGGATCGCGCCGATCTCGCGCTGGCGGATCGTGAGATCAATTTCCGCGTGCAACTTTTCGAGGCACGTCGTCGAGCAGTTTGGAAAGTCACGTCCTTCGAGCCGGAATCCCTCGCACGCGTCGTACGGGCAGCGGTAGCAGCCCGGATACGGCAGAAGCGTGGCGAAGTCCTTGATCTGCGCGCGGAATGGTTCGCGGAAAAACGGGATACCGCCCGCCGCGAGCGCGCCGAAGCCGAGCCCGTGGTAGCCGCCGCGAAATGCGATAATGCCCGGTTTTCCCGAGTGCAGCAGTGATGTCTTCAGCGCCGCCTCGACGGACTCGAATCCCGAATTGCACAGGATCGTCTTCGCTCCGCCAGCGCCCCATCGCTCGAATGTGAGCACGCTCAGCCGCTCGCACACTTCCGCTTTCAGCTCCGTGGGATGCACATCGCCCATCGCGTGCAGGAGCTTCGCCGCCTGTGCGGTGAGCGCGTCACGGATTTCCGGCCGCGTGTGTCCCGTCGCCGCGACTCCGAATGCAGACGTGAGATCAAGGAAGCGGTTGCCATCCGCATCCCACACATTTGCGCCCTCGGCGCGCTCCCAGAAAATCGGCCAGTCGTCCGCGGTGAAAGTCACATTCCGCGACTCGACACGGCGCAATCGCGCGGAAAGTTCGCGCGAACGCGGGCCGGGAATTTCGCCTTGAATCTCGGGAAGCACGCGATGCCTTTCGTCGAAACGCGACGGCAACGGAAGCCCGAACACGATCGGATGCGACCTCGCTCAAATGCGGCGAGACTCCGAGGGCGATACCAGCCTGCGCGCTACGCGGACTTTTTTCTGCCGAAGAGCTTCGCGATTCCTGCACCAAGCGCCGCGAGTCCGACGAGGATCACTTTGAAGAACTTCGCGGCGAACAGGAAGATCACCTTGAAAAACCCCGCCTTCGCCAGCACGCCGCCGGCGATCAGCCCGGCGATGCCGTAGGCTGCAACCTTGTCCTTGCCGGGCTTGTAGTCGGTGTAGCGGTTGCCATCGGTGAAATCCACCATGCCGAGGATCGTCGGCGCCTTCGCTTCGATGTCGCTCATCTGCGACGCAAAGGACATGATGCTGAGTTCCAGAACGCCTTGCCGCCCGAGGATGCGGATGTCGTAGTTGAGCTGCTGCTCCGCGCCATCCGTGTCGAAAAACTTTGCATAGTAGAGCTTGTGCGTCGTGCGATCGTAGTGCGGCTGCTGCGCCCACGCAGCGAGTTCCATTTTGCCGTAGCCGCCTTTCACCCGCTCCTCGCTGCCTTGGTGGTAGGACTCTTTGAGTTCCTTGAGCATGTCGTCAAATTTCAGCTTGGCGAATTCGTCGTCCTTCACGTAGCCGTCGTCCTTCCATCTCAGCTCGGCAATCCAGCCTCCGCCGCCGAAGAACTTCATACCTTTCGGGACGATCATTCCGTCGCCGCCGGTGGACTGCGGCGGGTTGCCATAGATATCCACCATCACCTTCCGTGCGTTCGACGGATCGAGATATTGGAACTCCGGCGGCAGCGTGAGCTTCACCTTACCGCCCGCGAGCGAAATTTCGCCGGACTTGTATTGAAGCTCGCCGATGGCCTTCATCGCCTTTTGAATGGCCGCTACTTCCTGTGGCGAAGGCTGCTTTTCATCCGCATGCGCGGGAAGACAAAATGCGACGGCAAGGGCGATGGCGACGATGGCTTTCATGTTTGTGAGTGTGCGAGCGGAGTTGACCGAAAATTGCACGCGGGCCAAGCGAGAAACTGAGGAAGTACGCAGAACTCGAAATGCGGCGATGCCGACATTTTCAAATCTGGCCGCAAAGTTCCGCAGCAGGACCTTCCGCATTCCGAGTTCCGCGTTCCCGTCATCCCACCGCCGCGCGACCATAGTAGAGCAGGTTCAGCGCGAAGGCGTGGATCGGGTGAAAGACGGCTCCGAATCCTTTGAACGCGACGATGAATCCCATGAGCTGCGCGGCGGGATTCCACATGAGCTGCTGCCACGATGATGCCGCCGCGCCGCGGAGGAAAAGCAGCGGCACGCTCGCGCCGTCGAAGGGCGGCAGCGGGATCAGGTTGAACGTCATCAGCAGCACGTTCAGCGAGAACACTACGCCGAGGAGCATCGTGAAAAACTGCGCCGCCCCGCCTTCCTGCACCGGCTTCACGATCTCCGCAAACCGCATGCTGCCCGGCACGAACCATCCCGCGCTGAGGCCGACCCTGATGCAGATCGCCGCGGCGACCACGAGCAGCAGATTCGCCGCGGGACCGGCGAGCGCCATCCACGCGGCATGCCGCGGATTCCGCTCGGCCCAGAGACGGTTGTATGGCGCGCTCGCCCAGCCCATCATCCACGTCACGCCGTTCAGCGCATTCATGTAGAAGGTGATCAGCGGCACGACGACCATGCCCCACGGTTCCCGGCGGATGTGCGGGGTCGGATCGAGCGTGACCTGCCCGCCCTGGTAGGCCGTGTCATCGCCGAGCTTCAGCGCGACCCACGCGTGTGCTGCTTCGTGGCAGACGGTGGAATAAAGAAAGACGATGTACCAGAGCAGTCCGGCGGCGTAGTCAATGTCATGGGGCATCGCACCACGGGAAACAGATTCCCGATCCGCTGGCGAGCACGGCTTTCACCGGGGCGGATCCGATGAATGAAAACCAACGAAGGGAGACGAATGCACACGAATGAGAACCGCAACGCGCGAACGGCGTCAGCCGGTTGCACCCTCGATGCATTCGTCTCCCTTCGTGGTTTCAATTCCCCCGCTCCCCGTTTCACGGCAGCAAAAAGCCGCGCGAGTTTTCACCCGCGCGGCTTTCGAAAGAATGCTGCGTGGCAGCGCGCTCAGTTCTTGAAGGCCACCGGCGCTCCGGCGCGCATCGCCTCGTGCTGGGCGTCGGTGCAGGCGCTGTTGAGAGGCACGTTCACCGGCGCATCGCTCGGATTCGTGAGGTTGTTTTCGATGAGCCACTTCTCCAGCTCCTCGCCGGAAATGTCCGCGAGCATCGTGCCGTTGATCTCCAGCGTGGGCTGGAGCGACTGGCCGCTCTTCTGCTCCATCTCCCAGCGGTTCGCGGGATTGTTGATGATGTCCTTGTCCTCGAAGGGAAGGTCATACTTGCGGAGGACGGCGCGCACGCCGTTGCTCCAGCCGCATTGGGGTTTCATCCAGGCAGTGATTTTCGGTTTGTCCATTGTTCCGGGAAGATCCGCTGCGCGGCGAAAACCGCAAGCAGTTTTAACCGCAGATTTGCGCAGATGGACGCAGATTTTCCGCGAGGTCGCCGAATCCCAATTTGGCGTGAGCGCTCAGCGGCCTTTCCAAGTTACGAGTTCCAAGTTCCAAGTTCCGAGTTCAGCCCCGCGCAGCGGCTTCGCGATGTCATGCGGGCGTTCACATTCGGAATGCGCCTGCGGCGGGCTGAACTTGGAACTCATGACATCTCTCAGAAATAAGAGAACTCGTGGGGACGTGCGTGAACTGCGAGGCAGGAACCTTGGAGTGCGGTGGCAAGCGTAAGCGCGACACCGCCTTCGCGCCGCGCATTCGGGCCGCGACGCTGGTGCGAATGCCTTGCCCGCTCCCGCCCGAAATTCCCTCCGAAGGCGGCGTGGCGCTTACGCTTCCCGCCGCACTCCAAGGTGCCCGGCGCGCTTCCATGTGTTCTCCTAATTCTGAAAGTTGATATCGGAACTCGTAATGATGGAGCCCTGCCGACACTTCACTCCGCGCCGCAAAAAAACAAACCGCGGATGCCACACGAGTGCAGCATCCGCGGTTGTGAATTTCTGGCTTTGGTGCCGGGCTACTTCTTCTTCGGCTCGCCGGGACGGTAGTCCTCCAGCGCAGTCGCGAATGCCTTGTCGAGTCCGACGAGATCCTCGCCGGGCTTGATTGCGGTCTCGAAGGCTGCGGCTTCCTTGCGCATGTCTTCGTCGTTGTAGTTCGCGGCCTTGATCGAGAGACCGATGCGGCGCTCGGCCTTGTCCACCTTGATCACGCGGGCTTCGAGCTCCTGGCCGACCTTGAGGACGTCCTTCACCTTCTCGATGCGATCCTCGCTGATCTGCGAGATGTGAACGAGGCCATCAATGCCGCCGTCGAGTTCGACGAATGCGCCGAACGCCGCGATCTTGCCGACCTTGCCCTTGACCTTGTCGCCGATCTTGAAGCGCTGTTCGATGTCCTTCCACGGATCGTCTTCCATCTGCTTCATGCCGAGGCTGATTCGCTGGGCATTCTTATCAATGTCAATGACGACTGCCTCGACCTCGTCGCCCTTCTTGAGCATCTCGGACGGGTGATTGATCTTGCGGGTCCAGCTCATGTCGGAAACGTGGACCATTCCGTCCACGCCTTCCTCGAGTTCGACGAATGCGCCATAGGCCGTCATGTTGCGCACGGTGCCCTTCACGGTCTTGCCGATCGGGTACTTGTGCTCCATTTCGTCCCACGGGTTCGTGTCGAGCTGGCGGACGCCGAGCGAGATCTTCTGCTCGTCCTTGTTCACGCCGAGCACGATGGCTTCGATTTCCTGGCCCATCACCAGCACGTCGCTGGGACGCGCGATGCGCTTCGTCCACGAGAGTTCGGAGACGTGGATGAGGCCTTCGACGCCCTCTTCGAGTTCGATGAATGCGCCGTAAGGCATGAGGTTCGTGACCTTGCCCTTGACCTTCGCTCCGACGGCAAAGCGCTCTTCGATCTTGTCCCAAGGATTCTTGAGGTTCTGCTTCAGACCGAGCGAGACGCGCTCCTTGTCCTTGTTGATTTCGAGAATCACAACGTCGAGTTCCATGCCCACCTTGAGCACTTCGCTCGGGTGATTCAGGCGGCCCCACGTGATGTCCGTGATGTGCAGGAGACCGTCCATACCGTCGAGGTCCACGAACGCACCGAAGTCGGTGATGTTCTTGACCACGCCCTTGACGACGTCGCCGGGCTTCTTGCTGGCCATGAATGAACCGCGCTTCTCGCTGCGCTCGGCTTCGATGATTTCGCGGCGGCTGAGCACCACGTTGCGACGATCGTCGTTGAGCTTGACGATTTTGAAGTCGTAAGTGTTGCCGACAAATTGTGTGAGATCCTTCGGGGGAATGACGTCAATCTGCGAGCCGGGCAGGAATGCCTCGACGCCGACGTTGACGAGCAGGCCGCCTTTGACCACGGCCTTGACCTTGCCCTTGATGAGCCCGCCCTCGTCGAAGACCTTCACGATCTTCTCCCAGTTCTGTTTCGCAGCGGCGCGTTCCTTGGACAGGATCACCATGCCCTCGTCATTTTCCAGACGGCAGATGAGCACTTCGACTTCGTCGCCGACCTGCAGGTCCGCGATGTCGTCGAACTCATGCGCGGCGATTGCGCCTTCGCTCTTGTAGCCGATGTCCACGAGCACTTCGCGCGGACGGATTTCGAGGATGGTTCCCTTGACGATGCTTCCCTCTTTGTAGTCGCGAATCGCCTTATGCTTCGCGAGCAGTTCTCTCATTTCGATCATGATATTACGTATGTTTCAAACCACGGTTGCCGATTTGTCCCCTTCGCCCGGGCACCCGCACATGCGGAAGCCTGTTACGGGAAAAGGGGCTGACACAGTATGAGCCTGATGCAGCGTGTCAAGCTGGCCGTCGCCGACTCAAAATCAAACAGGCGCAGTCTTCTCGCCGTGTCAGCGCGCGTCGCGGAAGACAGGACCGGGCTGCGGAGCGGGCGTGGACGGCGAGAACAGATCGCGCCAGAAGCCCGACCCTGGTGCCGCGGATGAGTCGTCCGACGCGGTGATGACTGCCTTGGCGAGGAATGCGATGAGCACGCACGAGGCGATGACGATGAGGAGCTTCCACGCGAGCATGGCGGGGCGGCGGCCGTTGGGTCGCCAACAGCGCGGACAGGCCGGGCGGGTCCAACTATAATTGGTCGAACAATGAGGACAGCGGATGTGCATGGAAAATTTCGCGAATAAGCGACCGGAGCCAAAGGCCGGACTGACGGAAAATCCGGAACCTGTGGCGTCCGAGCCGAGGCCGAAATGTAGTGCCCGTTCCGCACGACAAATACTCCGAGCCGTCGGCCCTGAATTGTGATTCCCACCACCAAGGCCTGAATTTTCCGTTCGCTTCGCTGAACTTTCTATCTGAACGTCCATTTCATTGTCGAGTATTTTCTATACGCGCGTAAGCCACTCCGTGAGAGATGGTTCGTGCGTTGTCGCCAGCACGACCAAGGAATTTGCAACGCCTGCACAATCATTTGACAACCCGTGCCCCGAAACGGCGAAGTTCCAAAGTCATGAACACCCCCCAACCTCAAACTTCCGAATGAGCCTCAAACGGCCGCTCCGAATAGGACAGGCCCATGACGCTGCTCAAGGCCGGGGAATGGAAACTGGAGGTTTCGCCAAAAGAACAGCCGCGGCACTCCCGCTCCGTTGCCCGGAACACGTTTCCGTCGGCCACGCACTCCGTAGTTGATTTTTTCCGGGAACAAAGGCAGAAGTGACGCGCGCTCCATGTCCAAAGAAGACTGCATCCGCACCGAAGCCACCGTGAAGGACGTGCTCCCCGGCACAATGTTCCGCGTCGAACTGGCCAATGGCCACAGCCTCCTCGCACATATCTCTGGCAAGATGCGCAAGAACTTCATACGCATCGTGCCGGGTGACAAAGTCGAACTGGAGATGTCGCCCTACGATCTCACCAAAGCCCGAATCATCTTCCGCGAACAATGAGCGACACCACCCAACCCAACGGCAACCAGGATCATTTCGAGGCGTCCAAGGCGCACGCACGCGCGGCTGCGGCCGAGATGCGGGACGCCGCGGAGG
>Ga0194043_1001270_pt1 | contig 14335 bp, 10 predicted proteins | sample JunL4415m_MetaG_FD_161274 | JGI IMG/M metagenome (GOLD analysis project Ga0194043, IMG submission 161274) | Anoxic zone freshwater microbial communities from boreal shield lake in IISD Experimental Lakes Area, Ontario, Canada - Jun2016-L442-15m | ecosystem: Environmental > Aquatic > Freshwater >...
GCTTTCAGGCGGACTAATCATGGGACTATCAGCCAGACATAATCAAAAACATCCCGAGGCTACTGGCTGGCAAAAATTCCGCCCACATATTTATTTTAATCTTGGACGCTTATTATCTTATTTTATTCTTGGCGGAGCCATTGGCCTGGCTGGTTCGGCACTGAGTATTTCTGTTAGCTTTTGGGCTTTTCTAACTTTACTAGTTGGATTAGTTATGTTAACGCTTGGTATTCAACTTACCAATGTTTTTCCTAGACTCAATAGTATTTCCTTACCATCTGGACTGGCTAAATTTCTAAAAATTAAAAACAAATCTGATAAGGAATACAATAATACAAATGCGCTAATTATCGGCGCTCTCACTTTTTTCTTGCCTTGCGGTTTTACCCAAGCCATGCAACTTTATGCCATGAGCACTGGTAATTTTTTTAGCGGAGCCATGATTATGTTTGTTTTTGCGCTTGGCACTATGGTTGGACTGCTCAGTATTGGCATTTTTACTTCTATAATTAAAGGCAAGGTGGCCAGGTTGTTTTTTAAATTCATTGGACTACTTGTAATTCTGCTAGCTATTATTAATATTATTAATGGTTGGAATTTGCTTGGACTTCAAGGACGCTTAAATTTTAGCGCTAACAATACGGTTCAAGATCCTAATCAACCAGTCCAGATAATCAAAGCTGACTTTACTTTAAACGGCGATATTTCTCCAACCACTTTTACGGTCAAGGCTGGCGCTCCAGTTCGCTTTGAAGTTAATCCACTGGAAAACGGCAGTGGCTGTATGTCCACTATTATGATTCCCGGACTCTACAGCAAGCCAATTTATTTAAAAAAGGGTCAATTAATTATTATGGAATTTACTCCAAAATCACCCGGCACCTATCCTATCACTTGTGCCATGGGCGTGAAGCGTGGCGAATTAATCGTACAATAAAAATATGGAAACCAAACAACAACAATTTAATATCTCGGGCATGCACTGCGCCAGTTGCGCTTTGATTATAGAAAAAAAATTAAAAAACCAAGCTGGTGTGAAGTCGGCCGTGGTTAATTTTGCCACGGGCCAGGCTGGCGTGGAATATGATTGTGCCAAGTGTGATGAACAAAAAATAATTGAAGCCGTGAAGCAATCTGGTTATGGAGCAACCATGAAAGACGAAAATATGACACATGCCGGACATGATCATGCAGCCATGGTGCGCGAGCAAGAAATAAAAAAAGAAAGAAACTTTTTTATTTTTTCATTGTGTTTATCTGTGCCAATTGTTATTTTGTCCATGGTGCTAAAAAATATGACTTTTACCAGTCTAGTAGCGCAATCAATTATGGCTGGCATTTTACAATTTTTCATTGGCTACCGTTTTTATCGTGGTACTTATTATGGACTAAAAAACTTTTCCGCCAACATGGACACGCTCGTGGCTGTTGGTACTAGTGCCGCTTATTTTTATAGTTTATATTCAACTTATTTCAAACCAGGTGAAGTTTTTTATGAGACTTCAGCGCTACTTATCACTTTTATAATCTTGGGGAAATATCTAGAAGCGCGAACCAAAGGCAAAGCTTCAGAAGCCATTAAAAAATTAATGAAGCTCCAACCCAAAACTGCCAAAATTGAAAAAGACGGACAAGAAATTGAAATTTCTATTGATGATGTGGCAGTTGGTGATTTGGTAATAGTCCGCCCAGGCGAGAAAATTCCGGTTGATGGAGAAATAGTTGATGGCTTCTCCAGCCTTGATGAATCCATGATCACTGGCGAAAGTTTGCCAGTTGACAAGCAAGTCGGCGACCAAGTGATTGGTGGTACTATCAACAAATCTGGTTGGCTAAAATTCAAAGCCAAAAAAATCGGCCGAGATACTGTACTGGCCCAAATCGTTAAAATCGTGGAAGAAGCGCAAAGCCGTAAAGCGCCCATTCAAAAATTCGCTGACACTGTGTCTGGCTATTTTGTGCCAACAGTCATGATTATTGCTCTGGTCACTTTTTTAGTTTGGTATTTTATTATTCATGCGACTTTTGCCTTAGCTCTGCTTTCAGCCGTGGCCGTACTAGTTATTGCGTGTCCTTGCGCTTTGGGACTAGCCACACCAACTGCTATTCTCGTGGGTACAGGCCGTGGTGCAGAAAATGGAATTTTATTTAAAGGTGGCGACGCCCTGGAAATGACTGGCAAAATCACGGCCATGGCTTTTGACAAAACCGGCACTCTCACCAAAGGTCAACCAACGCTCACTGACCTTGAAAGTTTTTCCGACAAATTTACTAAAAATATTTTACTTACCTATACAGCATCACTAGAAAGCAAATCAGAACATCCTTTGGCTCAAGCCATTGTTGAATTTGCCAAAAATAAAAAAAATTCTTTACTAAAAACTGAAAATTTTGAAACCTTTCCTGGCGGTGGTATTAGTGGAATAATTGAAAACAAAAAAATTATCATGGGCACGGAAAAATTAATGGCTAAAAATAATTTGGTTATTGATAAAAAAATAATTGAACAAAAAAATAAATTGGAAGCCGAGGGAAAAACTGTAATTTTGATAGCCATAAATAATTCTATCGTTGGACTAGTCGCTATTGCCGATACCATCAAAGAAACGTCTATTGAGGCTATTAAAAAACTTCATGAACTAAAAATAAAAACTTTCATGATCACCGGTGATAATACCAAGACGGCCAAATTTATTGCTGATCAATTAAATATTGATAGGGTTTTGTCAGAAGTCCTGCCCCAAGACAAAGCCAAAGCCATAAAAGATATTAAAGCAGAAACTGGTGGCTCAGTAGCCATGGTCGGAGATGGCATTAATGACGCGCCAGCACTCGCTGAAGCTGATTTGGGCATTGCGATGGGCCAAGGCACGGATGTGGCCATAGAGACTGGTGGCATTGTGCTGGTCAAAGGTGATTTACTTGATGGTGTTAAAGCCATCAAACTGGGCCGACAAACCATGAACAAAATCAAACAAAATCTTTTTTGGGCATTGTTTTATAATTCTCTCGGCATTCCCATTGCCGCGCTTGGTCTACTCAAAGCCGAATATGCAGGGTTGGCCATGGCCATGTCCAGCGTGTCCGTGGTGCTTAATTCGTTATTACTCAAAAGAAAAAAATTATAAAAAAACACAAACAAAAAACTCTCTTTATTTAAAGAGAGTTTTTTGTTTGTGTCTCATAAGCGAAGCCCTAACCTATTTAGGAATAACCGAGGATACCGAGGCCATGGATAGTCTTCCAAAGCAACTGCCAAGCAAAATACCAAAGAAAATAATTGGCATCAAAAACAAAACTGTCACACCTATAGCAATAAACTTTCTTTTAACTCTTTTACAATACACCCAAGACCAGATTAAAATCAAAATATCAAACAAAAAGAAAACTAGCCACAGTAACGAAATAGAACTAGCTATTAGGGAAAACATAACATTGATAAATAAAAATAAAAAAAAGCCAAGAAAAAAATCACCAACTTTTTCTCCCGTCTTGGTATAGCCTGCATATTGGTTATTTATTAAATTTTGATTTTTACCATTAGCCATAGATTTTAAAGTTATTTTTTACAAAATGCCTTATATTATCTCTAATTAAATATATTATAACAAATAAACAAATAATTTGAAAAAATGTCAAACCCGCAAAAGCCAATCTCTCTACTCTGATAAATTCCATAAAAAAACGAAAAACAAAATAAGAGATCATTAATATTTTAAAAAGTTGTCCTGGCTTAATATCTTTATTGTTTTTAATCCGCTCCAAATAAATAAACATAGCCAACATAAACAATGATTCATAAATTTGGGTCGGATGACGCATAATACCATCGCCAAAATTAACACCCCAAGGCAAATTAGTCGGCTGACCATAGCAACATCCGCGAAAAAAACAGCCCAACCGACCAATGGCAACGCCAATGGCTATGGCCGGAGCAAACAGATTGCCTCTTTTTTCATTGATACCTAGAATTTTTTTAGTCAAAATAGCACCCAAAGTGCCACCAATCAAACCACCAATAATTGTTCGTCCTGAAAATAAAATTTCCCAACCCGAAAAATGATAAAAAAAATAACTATAATCAACCAAGGCCTGTAGAACTCTAGCTCCAACAATTCCACCCAATAATGATCCAACCACTATAAAAAAACCATTTTCACTTAACACTTTTTGGCGCCTAGCTTCATAAAAATAAACTGCCAAACCAACCATTAATCCTAATAAAACAAAAAAAGCATAAGCTGGCACGCCTAAATTGCCAATTTGAAAAAGAATCGGCTTAATACCCCAATTCAAAGGATAATAATGATCATCAATCATATTTTTTTAATAAAGGCACAACAACTATCATTAGTAGCACATTCATATAGCTTGGCAGCCGGACAAAAACCGAAAGCTGAAATACTTTTAAGTAAAGCAAAAATTAAAACCGCTATCCAACCGACCTGCTCATTAACAAAATACAAAAGCAACAAACAAATAAGACTAAAGATACTACCCATGACATGAGCAAACTTCATAGCATGCTCATTTAAAATTTCATCTTTTGATTTTATAATTTTGTTGAAAGTATATTGATATAAAACAATCATTGGAGCTTTTTTAATCTTCAAAATTACTGACAGCAAAAAAATAATAAACACTAGAATTAAAATCTCTTTCCATCTAAAAATCCATGACAGCCAAATCAAAGCTGCCAAACTAAAACGGCAAAAAGCAAAAGCCATTTTAGGTACGGCTACCGGCTTGTATTTTTTCATATTTTTTTATTTATTAATTTAGGAAAAAACATTCCTACTAAACTTTGATATTTTTTATAATTAGAAAATTCCTGGACTAATAAAACCTCTTCCTGCTTGGCACGATAATACATAAAAGGCACAAAAATCAAGGCGTTGGCCAAGAAAGCTAAATAATTACCATAAACCAAACTAGCGCCAAAAAACATCCAGATAATAGAAGCATAAAGCGGATGACGAATATACTTATAGGCGCCATCTGAAATAAAAACATGATCAGCATAAATTTTTATTTGATTAGACCAATTCCGTCCCAATTTCAACCGGCCCACAATATTAGTATAACAACCAATAATCAATATTAGCAATCCTAACATAATAAAACTAATTCTTAAATAAAAAAAATCAAAAACAAAGCGACCGATGCCAGAACTGATCAAAAAATAGAAAAAACCAAAAAATAAAAGCATGGTACCGGTTTCAACAATGCTCTTTTTTTCTTTTTTTACATGCTTTCTTGATTGAAATTCAATAAAATCAATCAAGACCGCACCCAAAACCAATAAAACACAAATGACCACAATCAATTCGGCTATAAAATAAAATAAAATATCTGGCATGATGATTAAATTTTTTAAGTATAAAAACATTTATTTTCTATAAAAAATATTATAAGAAGAAAAAGGAATTTTTTTAAAATCAGGAGTAATAATCTGGACGCATTCTTTTTTCATTGACTTCATATCAAAATTATAAGCATCAATAAAAGAAGTAACACTAATTCTAAAAGTATTGGCACTAACATATTCTATCTTTTCTTTTTCAGACTTTAAAAAATAACTGGCCGGGATAAGCTTTTTACTTTTGTTCAATAAACCAAAATAATCACAACAGCTTTTATCAAGATGAAAAAATTTATCAGCCAAATCCTTCAAAAAATCTTCAGGGTCAAATTTAAAAGTATTTCTAATAGCTGATAAATAATTTTTAATGTCTAAATCTCTAGTCAAAGGAATAAACTCCTCATTTAAACGATACAAATAAGTTATGGCCACTCTATCAACATTACATGGCAAAGGAATAAAATCTTTTTTGCCAATCATTCCTTTGGTTTGTTTATCAATATTTTCAATAATACCAGTAATAGTTACTCTATCGGCCTTATTAATTGAACCAATTCTCCCAAAAAAAGCCACTGGCTGGAAATTAATGCCACGAACACATTTCGTTTTTAATCCCAATTCTATAATTGAGCCGATTTCTTGATCATTAATGCCTTTTTCAATTGTAGCAACAAAAGTAGTAGGGATTTTATATTTATCCAGATTTCTTAAGGCCTGCATTTTTATATCCAATAACTTTCTACCGCGCAAATGTTGATAAGTCTCATCACTAAGTCCATCAAATTGCAAATAAATTTCAAAATCACCAATAAATTGACTCAATTCCTTAACAAAAGATTCATCAGTGGCCAGACGCAAACCATTAGTATTAAGCATGACATATTTAATTTTCTTTTCCTTGGCGCGTTTTAAAATTTCTATAATTTGTGGGTGAGTCGTCGGTTCGCCACCACTAATTTGCAAAATTTCAGCACTGCCAAATTCCGAATCCAAAAAAAACTCCAACATTTCATCTATTTTAGATAAAGGCAAATGTTCACCAACACCGCTACCGGCATAACAAGTCGGGCATTTTAAATCACAATTATTAGTTATTTCTATCAATCCAATACAGGTGTGTTGTTCGTGCTCTGGACAAAGACCACAATCAAAAGGACAATTATTTTTTCTAATTGTCTGCGTCTTAGAAACTGATCCTGGCTTATTATAAAGCATTCTGCTCAAATAATAAGCCGAGTGTTCTTCTAAAATCTCTTCTTGTTCTCCATGTTCAAAACAATACTTTAAAATAAAAATTTTATCATCACGTAAAATAATTTTAGCATCAACTCTTTTTAGACAATAAGGACAAATACTAATAGTATTTTCAATAAATTGATAATCTCTTTGGCTACTCTGCATAAAAAGATTTAAAAAGTTTTTAATGTCTTATGATGTCGCAATTGCTGAACGAAGCTCGAACCTTTTTTGAACGAAAAATGCTCGATTAGCTCCGCTCCGCGTTTCCGCCCGCCGAAATTCGGCGAGCAAAGCAAAACAATTTTCTTTTCAATTCTTTAATTTTTCGCGCGACCCTTTTTCTTTTAAAAGGATTTGAAAATTGTTTTGCTTTGATGTTTGGCTTAATGCCAAACGGCGGAAACGCTTTCCACCCCACTGCGCCTACGGCGCAGAACAGGCGGGCGAAAATTCCTTCCCCCCAACCCCCTTCCTTTTCGCCCGCCTGATTGGACGGCCAGAATATTTTGCGAGCGGACGGCAGGACCTCAATTTGGGTGGCAGGTGGGTATCAAAAACAAACGCCAAACAAAACAACTAAATAAGTTGCTGATCCGTAGCAATTAACTCAACTTATTTTTATTCACCTTTCGATACTTCTCGCACGGATACACTGTAAGTTTCGCCACTATCTAAAGTAATCTTTATTACTTTGCCGCTTACCTCGACAGAAGCAACTTTTTGACTATCAATTCCTTCTTTAACTCCGGCTAGTCCTTCCGTGATTCGTTTCTCATATTGTTCTTTAGCAGTGCCAATTTCAGACGGTTCGCCAAAATTCAATCCCAATGGTAATTCTTCCTCATGAGAAATGCCAATTTCGGTTTTAGCGGGACCGAATTTGCTGGCCGGTTGATAAAAACCAACGCCCGGAATACCCTTGTAGTGTCTGTATCCAGCGGCAATCGTATGGGTCAAGTAGAGAGGGCCGCGACCGGAAATTAACACGGGTTTTGAAGGATCAACATCGGGAGGAATGACTTTATCTAAATCCTCAATCTTGAAATCGCCCGCGAGATTAAACTCAACAAGAGTATAATCATCAGTTTCTTTTTTAACCCACGTAAATCCTTCTGGTCCGCGCCCTTCGCCCTCGGGCAACGGTTCTAAAACTTTAGTCTCGCCCTTAACCATTTTCCCTTCATTGTCTTTTGACATGTAGGTTAGGTTGCCTTCTGCCGGATGCGCACCATGCAAAAGACTGGCAATTACTGCAGGCGAAGCAACGCCGTCAATAACAATACCCTCGGCTTTTTTGTCGCGAGCAAATCTCTCGGCGTATTCATACGCCAATCGGTCATGCTCTGGGCTAAAAGTAATGCGACCTTGTTGATCGGGTTGAAGCCCAATCTCACGGGCAAAATCGTTGATTGATAATTTCTCAATTTTCGGTTCGCCTTCTTTAATCTCTTGAGACACAGGTGCCTCTGGTGTGAAGTTTTTTTCGCTCATAGTTTTTCCTTTCTTAAAAATAAATTATTTAACCCACTCTGGCTCGACTTTGGTTGCCAGAGTAATGAGGGGCAATTCGCCACCTCGTTTAGTTTGTATTGTAATCAATTCATTGGCAATAATCAAGTTGCCGATTGCGCGCGATTCTCGACCTAAAAGGGCGCGTTCGCCAGTCGTTCTGTTTTCGTACCAACCCCGACCAGCACTTTCAAAAACTTTGTCTGGAAATCCCTTTGCAATTGCTTGGCATAAAATTTCTGGTGCAGGCTTTTCCTTGTTAATTTTATATCCCGATCTTTTTACTTGCTCTAAAAGTTGAGAGTGGTTTTGGCGTACTTCGCGCAAGGCGAGCCAAGAAACATAATTATCGCGGCACCATTTTGAATCAAAATTCGCACGTTCGGCTTGCTCATAGACATTTACTAAATTCAAAAGATCGGAAAGATTTGAAGTTTCAAATTGCTTACGGGCAGCGTCGGCTTGCTCGGCTTCAGCTTGTGGACGGTAAAGTAACCTTCGGCTAGTTCTTAACGCCGCAATGATCGCCATTTCTTTACCACAACCCATTTCGCAACCGCGCAATAGCATTGTTCCTTCGCGTGGGTCGCACGATAGCTCCGCAAGTTTTTGACCAAACTCTGAAAGTTTTGTTTCGTCTTCGGGATTGAGCGCACCGAGCAAGCGAAGTTGGTTTTTCGCTGTCTTCCAGTTTTGTTTTTCTGGCGAATCGATTAAATGGATAGGGTCGCCTTCGCGCGAGTAGCCCATCGCTTTTATTTGCAACACTACTTCTCGCAAAGAAGTTCGCATGATTTCTGGCTTAGTGGAAATGGGGCGACGATTAAATTCGTCTTGCGTTATTAAAAAGTGGCATTCGCCCGGCTGGGTGCGTCCGGCCCGACCTTGCCGTTGTCTTAGAGAATCTTGCGCGGTTGAAGTTACCACTAATTTTGTCGTATCAGCCTCCGGATCATACTCGTTCATTCTCACCAAGCCGGAATCAATCACATACCTTACGCCGTCAATAGTCAGTCCGCGCTCGGCGATATTAGTTGAAACAATAATTTTTCTACCAAGTTGTTCTTCAAAAATTCTGTGCCGCTCTTGCGGTGAAAGTTCGCCATGCAGGGGCAAAATTGTCGCGCCGGTAATTTTCTGTTTCATCATTTCTTCAATAGTCGCGTTGATTTCTTGTTTTCCGGGCATAAAAATCAACACATCTCCTTTTTGGTGTCCTTGGTGAATAGACAAGGCAAGCTCGGCGGCCTTTTCCGGCATACGCCGTGGATCAATTCGCTCGCTTGAATAATGCGTCTCAACTGGATACGGTCTGCCCTTTGCTTCCACAATCGGCGCGCCGCCAAAGTGCTCGGAAAATTTTTGCGCATTGAGCGTCGCAGACATCAGCCCAAATTTTACTTCACTACCTTGATTCTGCGCTTTTTCGACAAGAGCCAAACCTATATCTGAAAGCAAATATCGTTCGTCAAATTCGTCAAAAAGCACCACCGACGCCTGCTCCATTTTCGGGTCATCGCGAACAATGTTTTTGAAAACCCCGCTTGTCATAAAAACGATTTGTGAATCTCTGCCCGATTTCTTTTCCGGCCCTGTAAGATAACCGACCTCTTGGCCAATTTTAACCTTCATTTCTTCCGCGACCCGTTTGGCTATTTCCACCGCCACCGCCACTCGATTTTCCACTACAAAAATTTTACCTCGCTCGGCAAAGCCCTCCGCCCATAACGCCTGCGGCACTTGAGTAGTTTTTCCGCTACCAGTTTCAGAAACCAAAATCAGCCGGTTGCTACTCCTTAGCGTTTCCACAACTTCCGGCATCTTTTCCCAAATCGGCAATTCGCGATTACCGATTTCGCGTTCTACTTTTTGCTCGATTGGTTTTGATTGTTCTTGTGGCGGGATAAATTCTCCGCCTTTTTCTGACATCATAAGTTAGTTTTCTTCTGATAACATTGCACGCATTATTCTTTCTATTTCAACTGTACCTTCAGGGTCAATTTTTTGCCAAACTGATATTGCTTGCTCTAATTCTTGTAGTTTTCGCAATCGAAACTCTTTGGGTGCTTTTACTAAATCATTCAAATTTTCTAAGCGGTCAAATCTTTTTACTAACACCGCTAAGTTGCCACCGGCGGCGACCCGATTGAGATATTCTTCGTCTGGTTCATCTTCGTCTCTATGGCTAACAGCTTTAACAATTTCTAAAATTTCTTTGCCGAATTTTTGCTCTATTTCTTCTTCGCTCGTGGAAGTATCTTCTAAAATATCGTGAAGCGTCGACGCCTTGATTAAAATTTCCGGATTTTCCAGTTTCTGTGCTTTGGCGTATTGAGCGGCACGAGCGCCAACTCGTAATACATGATTGGCATACATTTCGCCACCTTCGCGGTGTTGTTCTTTATGACGACTAACAGCCATAGCAATAGCAATTTTGATTTTCTCTTTCTGTTTGCCGGGCGCAAGTTCAGCAATTTTTCCGGCAAGACGCACTATCTCTTGCAATTGTGCTCCCTCGGCCAATGTTTCAAGCTGGCCCATTTTTTCCATATTTTCCAGAAAAAACAGATAATCTTCATCGGCAAACCACTTTTGAAATTTTGTCTCAATAGCTTTTGCCAGCTCGTTTAGTTCTTCTTGGGTTGCGTCTTGCCTCTTGAAATGTTCTTGAATTTTTTCTGCTTCATCTTTGACTTTCCCTACCTCCCAAAGTTCATCATTTTCTACGCCCGCAGGGAATTTGCCTGTTTTTAACATATACACCGCTCGTGGTAGTAAATCACACGCGACACGATAAAGTGGTATAACTTTTTTAATTTGCTTAACTCTATCTCCTTCATATCGTTTAGCGAAACTTTTGCCCCAAGCATCACGGTGTAAAAATTCTTCTGCCGCTCCAAGATAATGGTGCGCGACAAACTGTGGTGTTAATTCTTTCTGTAATCGTTCTTGCATTTGTGTGCCAGCTTCGGTTTCGGGTTTTGTGTGAGTCATTAAAATCATACTGATTGGCTGATAAGATTCTTTACCGCCGCGAACAACATCCCAGGTACCAAGATTTTCTGGAACTGCAATAACATCCATTCGTCGCTTGTGCGCCAACTTGGGACCAAATTTTGTGTCTAACTGATGAAATTGCGGCTCAGCGAGAGAGGATACAATAGAGACGACATCTTGATCGTGTTCGTCTTCCGACATCAATAAGTCGTAACTTGCCAAATTTGCATACAAATCTGCGTCGGTAATATTTTTATCAGGTACTAACACAACTAATTCATCTGTAGAATTCTGCAATAATTTTCCTTGCAATTCCTCGTATGCTTCTTTGCTCTCCTCGGCACCTACTTGCGTAGTATAATCGGCCAGCGCTTGCTCAACTTGAGCTTCTAAATCGCTGGCCTGCTCAAGACCAATGCCCTTTCTTAATTCATTCGCTCTTTGAATAAGCGGAAACAAACGATGACTGGTTAGATATTCCTCTTGGCTTTCAATGACTGTTTCCGGCGCATCTACATAAAGCAAAATATCCTGCACAATGCGAGTGATATTTTTGTATTTTTTTCTCGGCTCTTTCGTTTGGGTGTCTTGTTTGTATGTTTGCCAAAATTCATTTGCCTTAAAAATAAGGGCTTTACGCATTAGTTCGCGATCTTCGGTAGTTAGTTGCTCATTGAGTTTTTGGCGATAGGTCAATTCTTGCGGCGTTCGATGTTGAGCATGATTTAATAACACGAACCATAAAGGCAACCATGATTCTTGGTGGGTAGGATAACCCGCCCATTTTGGTATTTCATCAGGATTTTTCGGTAATACCAAAGCAACATCTTTACCCAAAACAACCTTGGCAACTTTGCGCGTATCAGTTAGTAAAACTTCATTATGATTGTTGCTCGTTGCGCTTTCAAATCGTTCACTGCCATAAGCCATATGTTTTTCTCGCGGCTCGGCTTCGGGAATTTTAGGTGCTTCAAATTGTGGTGTAAATTTTTCTTGATAGCTCATATTATTTTTTCCTTAATTCCACCGCATCACTAACAAACATTGCGGTTGTAAAAATTGCTGGATTATATTTTTTCTCGGCTTTGCTACGATCAAGGTTTGTGATAATTCCGGTCTTCTCGCCCGTGGCGGTTTCTTGGACATTGCCTTCCAGAATGCTTTGGTAAATTCCGATAATTTGAATGGGCTTGTCTCGTTGAATTCGCACTCCGGTTTCCGGATCAATTCCAGTTTCTACCAACTTTTTCCATTCTGCCGCGCCTTGGGGATTATTGGAAACAATAATCACCGCGTCTGTCCCTTCCAAAATGCGGGCATTTTCTGCGGTTAGGCGTGTAATTTTTACAATTTTGCCCTGTTCATCTTTTTTTATTCTACCTCCGCCGATATCACCAATAACAAAATCTGTTTTTTCTTCTTGGGCGGCCGCTAATAATTCTTGTTTTGCTTCTTCGGCAAGATCAATAGACCATGGTCGCTTCATCGTGCGTCTTTTTTCTGTCACTTCTTCAAGTTTATTTTTTGCCTCATCTAATTTTTCTTGAGATAATTTACCTTGCGAAAAAAGCAATTCCGCTTCCTTGCTAGCGATTTCTGCGTCTAAAAACCACTGCGGAGTAGGCGCGGCTTTGTCCAGATCAAGATGGGCTACATGCACACCCAAAGTTTTTAGTGCTTCGCGAAAAATTGTAGAATAAACAGATTTTCCAGAATTTGGATCGCCACACATTACTACTGACCGTACTTGCGAAAAGTCTGGCATTTCCTGACCAGCAAATGCTTCAACTAATTGGGTGGCTATCTTTGCCGTCTCACGATCATTAACTGGTAACCTGACTGTTTTGGCATTTTTTGCCCCGTACATTTTGTATCTTTCAATAAAATCTTCTCCAAAATGACGAGTGATAATTTCTTCAACCGACGGCAAATTTTCCCTCGTCCAATGTCTGATAATGGTTATTGCGTCTGCTGGTTCACGGCCCATTTTAATATCGCCAAGCTCCCGCAGTATTCCGATAGCATAAGGCGTTTTTTCAGTGCCAGCATTCTCTACTGCCATCTCCATTAACTTCAATACGCCAAGTTTACTGGTTAAATCTTGCGTATCAACAATAGCGACCTGTCCAAATCCGCCAGCAGTTGGAATTTCAACTCGGCTCATACGCTCGGCTTCTTTTTTGAAATAATCCCAATCCTCCGATTTGAGTTTTTTAACAGTTTCTTCGAGGCGTGCTTGGGTGCGATTCTCCCACGCACGCAATTGTTCTGGATAATCCTGTTTTTCTTCCTCGGTAGCATTTTTTGGTAATTTCGGCCGCTCATCATCCGGGTCGGGGCGCACTGCCGCGTCCAATCCACGCGCTAAAATTATTTCTTCTTCCGTGACTGGTAGTGTAGCCGCATCGCGATCGCAAATCGAACCTACGCGACCAATAGTTGTCCTATCGTTTCCGAGCTTACATGCTTCGGCAACCGGAACATTTTTTATTAAGACAGAATCGCGAGGCGCGTTAAATTGTGTTGTGCTGTGATGATCGATATAAAAAGTTGATTGTTCAATTGGCGACAACCCTCTCTTTTGTCGACTTTCTCGTATTTTTTCATCTAATTGAGCAATCGCTTTTTCGGAATTTGACAAATCTCTAAAATCGAGCGGTATATCGGAAATAACCACGCGATCATAACTTTCAACATTTAATCCGGGAATTGTTTTTGCATAAAATGCGCCGGGGTGCGTTGCGCCCTTGCCTTCACGAATGACAGGTGAACCAACATAAATGACCGCTTCCGCGCCTCTTTTTTCAAGATATTGAGCCGATGAAACAGCCATACTAACTCCGTGAGCGTCCGGCCCGCCAATAACTAAAACTTTTTGCCCTTCAAAGTTTTCTTTGTCTTCGGGACACTCTATGCCTTCAATCCTTTTGATTGATTGTTCAGCGAGAGGTGTAAATTGTTCAGGATGTTTTTCGCTCATATTTTTATTCCTTAAATAATTTTTCAATAGAAATATCCAATGCCTTGGCGATTCTCTCAAGCGTATCTACCGTAGGGTTGGGATTTTCTCCCGATTCTATTTTCACAATTGTATTATACGCAACTTCCGCCTCTTTTGACAGCCGATCTTGAGAAAATTCCTTCTCTTTTCTAAGAAGTCGGATATTTTTTGCTATTGTGGATAATTTTTTGTTTTACATTTGCTCAATTTGTTAATACTATTATAAT
>Ga0194043_1001273_pt1 | contig 14324 bp, 7 predicted proteins | sample JunL4415m_MetaG_FD_161274 | JGI IMG/M metagenome (GOLD analysis project Ga0194043, IMG submission 161274) | Anoxic zone freshwater microbial communities from boreal shield lake in IISD Experimental Lakes Area, Ontario, Canada - Jun2016-L442-15m | ecosystem: Environmental > Aquatic > Freshwater >...
GCTCTGGGGGGTGGCTGCGATTGTTCTCGCAGCCGCCTTCCTGCTTGTGTCCGTGCGCTCGGGAACGGCAGCGACCGAGTTTGATCCGGCCACCTCGCAGGCCATCGACACGTCGGCGCCGGTCGACCCCACACAATGTGCTCCATGCCACTTGGACCTGTCTTCGGTCAAGAAGCCAGGCCTTGTGTTCAATCATGGCAGCCACCTTATGGTCAGCTGCGACGGCTGCCACTCGCGTTTGCCGCACAAGGCGGGCGTGACCGAATCGGTGCCGATGGAAGTCTGCTACGCCTGCCACGGCGTCCAGCATGGACCTCAGGGTGAGCTTGCGGGTTCGGAATGCGCCAAATGCCACACCCCCGCGTTTGATCTGATTCCCCAGAACCATCAGCCAATCAAACAATACGCAGGCAAGCCGCACGCCGAGCGTGCCAAGAAGACCGGCGTCAACGACTGCATGATGTGCCATACCGCGAGCAAGGACTGCAATCCCTGCCATGCGAAGGAGAGCGTCAAGATCGCACCCTTGCCCGATACCTACTCGTCAATCATCACGGATCGCCCCAAAGACCCTTCCATCAAGATCTATCCCACTGGGCCGACCTCGATGTCGCAGTGCGTCTATTGCCACCCGGATCTTGACGCGATCGTTCCCGGTCGACTCATTTTCGCGCACGCTGCCCACCTCAGGCGCGACTATCCGTGTGAGGCGTGCCACCCCAAGTTCGGGCACTCGGCCAAGGGCACCTCTGTTCCGGACATGCTTTCGTGCTACCGGTGCCACGGACTCAACCATCAGGGCCAGGGTTTGGTAGCAGGCGAGGACTGCCTCAAGTGCCACCCAAAGAACTTCGACCTCGTGCCCAAAAACCATACCAAGGACTTCATCGCCGGGCAGCACAAGAAGATGGCGAACGTCGACCCGGCGTATTGCGCGATGTGCCACAAACCGGAGTTCTGCATCGACTGTCACCTGGGACGCAGCACCAGTCCCGGGGCACCGACACAACCCGTCATTCCGGCCGACCACACGGACTCAGGGTGGCAGGGAAAGCACGGCAAACTCTTCCTCGAAGGCAAGGGTTCGTGCGGTGCTTGCCACACAGGACCCTCGTGCCAGAGGTGTCACCAGACGGTCGTTCCCCATCCTCCTGACTTCATCCAGAACCACAAGCCGCCCAAGGGCGTCTTGGCGACTGACTGCAACATCTGCCACCGCGATCGGCGCAGGTGCCAGAACTGCCACCACAGCAAGGTCAAGAACGGGGAACTCGTGGAAGCGGCGTGCGCCCCATGTCACGAGCTCGCAAAACAGAAGCCGGCCACAGCTATTCAGGACAAGGGCATGGCCGAGCATGCCGTACACTTCAATGTTGCCAAGACGAAGGGAAAGCCATATCGCTGCTACGAGTGCCACGTGGACTTTGGCGATTCGCCTGGCGCCCAGGTTGTTGCGAAGCAGCAGGGGCACGACCTGAGACTGTGCTACGGTTGTCACGGCGCGCTGGATCCGCTCAACCAAAAGATCGCCCCCTATCCAGGAGCGTCTCTCTGTCTAAGGTGCCATGCTAGTCTGAATATCTAGGTCGACTTGGATAGGGGTTTGCTTCCCAAGCCAAATCGTCGGTCGTGTCGGATTCTCTAACCGCCGCGGACCGGACTTCAGCGGCACATCAAGGTTTCATCTTCAACCGAGCGTTCAAGACTGAAGGGCAAACGGGTTTATGGATTCATCTCGCAGACTCGATCGGATTCTCTTCTTCTCGGCAATTGGGCTCGCTATAGTGGTCGTTGGGGTTGCTGGCTTCTTTGGCTGGACCGTCTATAGAGATCGAGCGGTCGCCGAGGGCAACGTCCCGGCGATGCGCGTGGTTGTCTCACTCGAGCAGGCAACGCGCAAGAACCCCAACGATTCGGCGCTGCGCGTGCGGCTTGGGGAGGCCTATGCGGCTGCGGGCAAGACGCAGAAGGCCATTGAGCAGTTCAATGCCGCCCTCAAAATCGATCCCAAGAACACCAGTGCTTTCCTCGACCTCGGTCAGGTGGCCATCCAAAATGGGCGAACCGCCGAGGGAGAGGGGTATTTCCAAAAGGTTGTCGACTTGACGGCGGGAGCCGATTTCGAGGGCGTCAACGACAAGCGCGAGATCGCTCTCTTCCAGATGGGACGCATAGCCCTTTCGCAGAAGGACTATCCGAAGGCGATTGCTCAATTCAAGGGCGCTTTGAGGATTCGCAAGGACGCTTCCGATACCTACTACTGGCTTGCGCGTGCGTTAGATGGCATGGGCCAGTCAGACGAGGCGAAGCGCCAGCTGGAGATTGCGCTAACTTTCGATCCCAATTTCGCGGTTGCTCGCTACTTCTACGGTGAGCTTTTCATGCGAAGTGGCGACAAGGTCAGCGCGTCATACCAGTTCTCGCGAGCGGCGCAGGCTGATCCTAACGCGGAGGAGCCGCGAGTGGCGCTGGAGCAGTTTGGTGATCCTGCGACGCTGGTCCAAGACGCGAGGGCCAAGATGGCAGCTGACCCGAGCGCCGCTCTTGATCTGGCTACGATAGCCGCCAATATTGATCCCAACCTGGCTGAGGGGCTCAAGCTAAAGGCGCAGATTCTCGCGGCCATGGGCCAAAAGCCCGCTGCGCTCGATGCGTACACTCAAGCCAGCAAGATCGCCACTGGTGACCCGGAGATCATGGCTGCCATCAAGGCATTGACTCCTCCGCCAGTGCCACCCAAGAAGAAGATCAAGTAGACGACCGCATCGAATCCGGATTCTCTCTGACGTTCAAGGAGTTCTAGGTGACAAGACGACAGAAGCGACTGCTGGCCATAGTCATCGTTCTGGCCATTCTGCTCGCTCTTCTTGGTGGCTACTTCTACTACTACGCTAAGACCAAGCAACTGAAGTTCAATCTGGCTGCCTCCGCTCAAGGCACCGTCGCTCCGCCGGTGTTCCTCTATAGTTTTAGCGGTACAGGGGCCGATAGGCTGCAGCGCCCCATCGGAGTGCTGCTGGACAACGGGACCGTCTACGTAGCGGATTCCTTGCGGGCTCGGATCCTCACGTTCACCGAAGACGGCAAGATGACCGGGTCTTTTGGTTCCAGTCAGACGGTCACTCCTCTCAACTTGGCCAAGAACCCCAAAGACGGCAACATCTACGTCACCGACCGGCGCAAGTTCACGGTCTGGAAGTTCAAGCCTGATGGCACATATGTCGGCGAGTTCAAACCGGACTTTCCCGCCGACCAGCTCCCCGTCTCCAACACCATGCGTGCGGTTTGGCAGCCGATTGCGATTGCATTCGGCGCAGACGGCACCATGTACGTGACCGAGCTGCTCAAGGGTCACCGCCTACTCATCTTTGCTCCCGATGGCAAGTTCCAGCGAAGTATCGGATTCGCGGGTATCGTCGAGAACCCTACCACCGCGCCTGAGGCGTTCCAGTTCCCCAACGGGGTCATGGTCGCCAACAACGAGCTCTACGTTTCTGACAGCAACAACCGGCGCGTCAAGGTCTATGACCTCAAAGGCAACTTCAAGCTGACAATCGTCACGGCCGGCCTACCTCGGGGCCTCGCGGCCCTTGCGCCATTCCCGTCCGACGATGTCAAGAGCCCAGGTCGGTTCGTGTTGGTAGACACGCTGGCTCACGACGCGACTATCTGGACAATGAAGGGGGCTAAGATACTCAGCTTTGGTGAGCAGGGGCTGCTCGACGGGCAATTCAGCTATCCCAATGGAATAGCGCGCAATCGCAGCAACAAGATGTTCATTGCCGATACCGCCAACGGGCGCATCGACGTATGGGGGTGGCCAGCGCAAGTAGCGGGGCTGCCGGAGGTCAATCCTAGGAACCTCTGGCCCTGTCTGCTCCCGCTCCTGCTCCTGCCGTTCCTGTTCTTCCTGCGCAAGCGTGAGTTCTTTGCGACATCTGAGTTTGTGGAGAGCATCATCCGGGCGGGTGAGGCCGACCTGATGCCCAAGCGCCGTCGGGTGTGGCACACCACTCTGGTCGAATACGAGCTGATCAAGCTGCTCGAGACTGACACCGTCAAGATGGCCGATCTGTTCTCCGCGGTCGAATACTCTGAGTCCGACGTGAACGCGTTGGTCGAGAAGTACGAGATCGAGCGCGAAGAGGCCGTCACGCTCGCGAGCTCCGCGCGTGCATACCTGTTCTGCACCGAGGTGCCCGAGTTGCGTCGCATGGCCAAGCTGCTCGAGATCGACGTTGTCAACGCCGGAGAGTTCATCGAGCGCTTCGGTCAGAAGGAACCGCGCGATGAGTAGGCTCCATTTCGCAGATTGTGTGTGCGCCATGTGGAGTATTGACGGAGAGCAAGAGCAGGAGTACTGTTCGCACATGGCCCTTGTAACGGTTGTTACATTTGCCGTCCTCGGATGAGCCGAGGACCAATATGTTGAATCCCCCCCACAAGGAGGGTTCGAGTTTCTTTAGTAGGACGCTGAACCGCCGTCTCGACGGAGAACCCTCCGGCTGCGGTTCAGCTGCTCGGACGGCCGAATAGAAAGGAGGCGGTGACGCTCTTCGGCTAGCACGGGCAACGACCAGCTTTTTTCGCGAACCTGGTTAGGAGGCAAGAGTATGGCTATCACCAGGCGCCAGTTTGTCACCAGAATGGGGACACTGGCCGCAGCAGCGGGCATGAGCCAGGCGGACTTCTCGCAGATCACGCAGGCTTTCGCCGGCAACACGAACGGGGTTTTTGGCGGAGGTGGAGCCAAGCCCAAGATTATTTGGATTCACGGTGCCGAGTGCACCGGCTGTTCCACGTCGCTCCTTGGCATTCTTGAGGACGGCGGTTCGGACGCTAGCGGTTACGGCCAGATTTACGGCACGCCGTACACCACCGGCGCAGCGCTGGGCCTCATGGGCGTCACTAATGCCCTCGGAGGCGCCTTCCCGACGCTGGGAGAGCCCACGCGTACCGATATCTACACGTCAAAGCAGTACAAGGATACGAACTACACGACGATCATGCCGGCGAATTCAGAGCCGGTTAACATCGCCGACGTAGTCATCGACATCATCGACCTGCAGTATCACGAAACGGTCATGGGCATGGGCGGCGACCTCGCTACTCAGTGGCTCGCCGACTTCCAGACGAACGGTGAAGACGCTTCCCCGTTCGTTCTCGTCGTTGAGGGCGCCGTGCAGAAGATGAGCAACACCGGCGCGTGGGGCGACAGCGGCACTTCTATTCCGTGGTGCTCTATTGGCGTAGCCAATGACGGCTCCAAGGAGCAGGACATGCCCACGGTCGTCGAGAACCTCGCGACTATGGCCAAGTGCGTCAAGATCATCGCGATCGGGCAGTGCGCTGCTTTTGGCGGGTATCCCGGTTGCAAGCCTCAGATCACCGCCGCGGTGGCCATGAAGGACGCTGGCGGATTTGATCCGACCGAATCGCAGACCGGAGCCCAGGGCGTCTATGACTTCCTGTTGGCTGTTCCTGCAGCGGCGGCGGCTGCCAAGGTGGTCAACGTTCCTGGTTGTCCCACCAACCCGTGGTGGTTCGTTCTGACGACGTGCCTGGTCGTCATCGACCTCGTCAAGGGCACCAGCCTTGTGACGCTCGACAGCCAGCGCCGTCCGGAGCTCGTGTATCCGATTCCGGTTCACAGCTCCTACTGTCCGAACTACGGTTTCTACAACCAAGGTGTCTATGCAAGTGCACCGGGCGAGCGGGGCTGCCTGATGAAGATCGGCTGCAAGGGTCTTGCGGCCAACTCTTTGTGTGGGATCCACGGCTGGAACAATCAGCAGCCGGAGAACAAGGGATCATTGTCGCCTGAATTCAACCCAGCCGCCAACGGTAACTCACGTGGCGGTCACTGCACCCGCGCAGGGGCTCCCTGCATGGCGTGCACAGAACAGGGCTATCCGGACAGCTTCGTTCCCTTCGTGACGCGCTAAGAAAACGAAAGGAGGGCAACACTAATGGCTAACGTTTGGAGCTTTGCGGGCACCTCGGCTGCTACGCACGAGGTCGACCCGGTCTCACGCATTGAAGGCCACTTGGGCGTCAAGGTCGTTACCGACGCAGATGGCTTGATTCTCGATGCCAACGCACACGGCAACCTGTGGCGTGGCTTTGAGAACTTCTTGCTTGGTCGCGCGGCCAACGACGCTATCACCTTTGTTCAGCGCATCTGTGGCGTCTGCCCTGTGCCCCATGGCATGACATCGACGTACGCAGTCGACAACGTGTTCGGGTACAGCCGCGGACACATCACGTTTGAAACGGACTCGAACGGCTACGGCGTTCCCGCCAAGGCCGTGCTCATCCGCAACTTGGTGCTCTCGACTGAGTTCCTCATGTCGAGCATCACGCACTTCTACCACCTTGCCGCTCCGAGCTACATTCAGGGTCCGGCCATGCCGCCTTGGACTCCGTACTTCGGTAACGACAACTACCACCCGGCACTTCTGTCGACCGCACACGGTTCTGGCGCCATTCCTTCCGCCACATCCGCCTCTGCAATGGTTCCGGATGCCGGACCTGACTGCCAGCTCTGGGATGCAATCATCATCAGCTATGTTCGCGCGCTCAAGATTCGCCGCCTGACGTTTGAGGCCGGCGCGCTCTTCGCGGGACGCATGCCGATGACGTCGTGTTTCGTTGCCGGCGGTGTGACCACCGATGGTACCGAGGATCTGACTGCCAAGTGCAACAAGTTCATCGAGATCATCCGAACCGTTGGCGAGTTCATTGTCCAGGAGTACGTGCCGATCGCTCTGGTACTCGGCGTCCTGTATCCCAGCTTCGACAACGCCAACAACACGTCGGCGAGTCTTGCTCCGGCCACATCCGCGGTCGGTTTCGGCGCAGGCCTCGGCCGCTTCCTCTCCTGGGGCGCCTTCCCGGCCACGGGCACCACTACTTCGGCGGGGCTTACTCTCCCCGGCGGCTACTACGACAAGTGGGCTGCGAGTGGCTGGACGGCTGCCACCAAGGGCCAGATTTTCTCCAAGTTCGTTGATCCTGCTGCCACGGGCTTCTGTGTTCCGTCCAACCTGACGGAGGACATCAAGAACGCTCGCTACGGCAAGTACGTCGGCGACACGTCGAGCTACATCTCCTCCGGTTTTGCCGCCTATCCTGGCAACATCACCCGGACCCAGCCGCAGCGCTCCAATGGCTACAGCTACATCAAGGCTCCGCGCTGGGGCGGCAATGCGTGCGAGGTCGGGCCGTTCGCTCGGCTCGTCGTTGCAGGTCTGTATCCGGTCGACGGCGCCAAGATCTCTTCGCTGCCCAACGGCTACGCGAAGTTCACGACCGATCAGGCTGGAACCGCGTTGAACCTCGCCCTGCTTGCCGACACAATCGTCACCGGTCTGACCAACGCGGCAGTAACGCTATCCATTCCGACGCTGGTCACTGCTGTGAGCAACTGGGTCTGCGGCCTTCGCGGTGGGCTTTCCACGATGGACCGTCTGCGCGGGCGTGCGCTCGAGTCGTTCGTGCTCGTGCAGGCCATGGTCGGCACGATCACAACGAACAACGCCGGTGTCATCTCGTGGGCGAACGACGGCTGGGCACACCAGCTCAAGGGCATCACCGATAACACCGCGGGTTCAACTTGGGCCGCCAAGGCCATACCGCTGGGTACCGGTATCCACGGTTGGGGTGCGACTGAAGCTCCGCGTGGCGCTCTCATGCACCAGCTGACCATCAGCAACGGCAAGATCGATGCCTATCAGTGCATCGTTCCCACCACGTGGAACGCTTCACCTAAGGACACCGCCGGCAACCACGGCGCCATCGAGAAGGCCATGCTTGGCGCGGTCTTCCACACGGGTGCTGCGTACGGCAAGACAATCACGTCACAGAACGGTACGACTTCCATCAGCACGGTGGGCGGCGTTGAAGTTCTGCGTATCGCCCAGTCCTTTGACCCCTGCATCGCTTGTGCGGTCCACTAACAAACGGAGGTGAGTGATTTGAAGCGTACATTTCTAGTACTGGCTTTCGCCGCGGCGCTATCCCTCGTCTTCGTGGGTTCCGCATTCGCGAACTTCGGTCCACACGGCGGGTACATCGCCGATACGGACTCGTGCGCAGGCTGTCACCGAGCTCACAGCTCGTTCTCGCCGCTGAAGTACACCCCGAAGATCGGTGGTGAACTGCTTACGGAGGCCCAGAAGCCTTCTTCGCTCCTCGTAGGCGGTGCGACGACGATGACTGAGTTCTGCAACGCTTGTCACGGTTCTGCCGCTCCTGGCGCGTCGACCAACGTTGTCGACGGCGTCTTCGACGGTTCCAACACCCCTGAGGGTGGTCCGTCCACCGGATCATCCATGCCCACCAGTGCGGCTCAGCCGTACATGACCGCGTCCACCACGGGCAACGGTCTCAACGGCGGCGGTTTTGGTGACGCCTACAACGTGGATTCCGGCACATTCATTCCTGTGACATCTGCTCACAGCATGGAGTCGGTTGGCGTTCTGTGGGGCGCTGGTTCCGGGTCTGATGAGACCCTGAGCCTGACCTGCACCAACTGCCACGATCCGCACGGCAGCTCGAACTACCGTCTCCTCAAGGACAGCGTCAATGGCGTGACCGTCGGTGGCTATACCGGCAGCACTCCTAACGGCATCGTGTTCTCGACGGAGACCAACTACCCGGTTGCCGCAGGTGGCTGGCTGAAGCAGGAAGCTGGTCAGGCCCAGATGCAGGCGTACCTGCCTAACTACACCGGTGGTACCCCGATTCTGGCCGGCTTTGCCGGCACGGCATCGTTGTCGGTGTGGTGCTCTGCGTGCCACACGCGCTACAACCAGTCGGCCGACGCCACTACTCCGGCGGATCCGACGTTGTACGCTGGCTTTGAGAGCGGCACGTCCGTTCCTGCGAGCCAGGCGGTTGTGGGCTCGCAGCTCCGTCACCGTCACCCGATCGACATCACGCTCAAGTCGGGTAACGCGAACCTGCAGATCCCTGCCATGGGCAGCATAGCGGCTCAGGATGCCGGCGGTTTCGACCCCCGCATTCCGGTCGAGGCTCCGCGTGGCGCTGCTGGTCCTGAGAACTCTCAGATCGGCTGTCTGACCTGCCACTTCGCGCACGGTGCGTCGTACGTGACGACCGGCTGGGCCTCGGCTCACTATGAGCAGGGCTCTGGAAGCGTTAATGCAACCAACGTCATCCCGGTTCGTGATACCGTTGCTGGTGTCGACCCGGGTAAGTACAACCCTGCTCCTGGGTTGCCAAACGGGCTCACGATTACCGGCAGCACTTCACTGTTGCGCACCGACAATCGTGGCGTGTGCGAGCGCTGTCACCAGAAGTAGCGACTCACACCTAGTGCTGGCGGACCCTTCACCAGTGCTTGACGGGGGCCTCGGACGAACCGTCCGGGGCCCTCGGCGCTGCTCGGACCGTGCGGTCTGGCGCGGTTTGGGGTTATGCTCTCTAAGCAGTAAGGATTGCGATTCCTCTTCAATAGGAAGCAGGTGTGCACGTGTCGGTCGAAGACGATGAGACCCCGGCAGGGCAGCCCGACAAGGACATAGCTCGGTACGCGTCGCTCGGGCTGATGGCTAACCCCTTCATGGTTACCTCATACGAAGCCGAGCCCGGTGTTGGTTGCGAGATTGCCGCGGGTGGCAACCGTCTGCTGTCGGCGATTATTGCGAGGTCCCTTGAGGAGTCTCCCAAGCCCCTCTGGGTGGAGAAGTCGGAGGAAACGCCGCCTTCCTACTGCCTCTTCGCAGTCAGCCACGCGGAGAGATCTTTGGCTACGGATGACACGATCAACGTCCTGTATGCCTATGTGCAGCTCTTCATGATGAAGAAGGGCCTCGTCCGGTCGACTCTGGGCGTTGTGGCAGAGCGCTTGGCATTCAGATCACCGGAGCGCACACTGAGGTTCTACGTCGCGATGGCTCTTGCTGCGCCGGACGACAGTCTGGCCTCCTACCAAGTGCTCGGTCCGGAGCGGCTGGATGAGTTTGTGTCCAGATTCAGTATCGACCCTGATGAGGCTGTGGAAGCAGTGCTCGGATCACCTGAGATCGAGCGTCGCCCGGAGATTGCCGAGGAGTTTGATCCCAGGCTGCTGGGCTTGGCATCCGACGATGAGGAGGCAGAGACGGCCGAGGAGGTCGACGCCTCGCTCGGAGACGCCCCTGGAACGGAGCTCCTACTGGAAGAGGCTGCCGAGGACAGTGAAGATGACTCGCGGGCGATGCTCGACTACCTCGTCGAGTACGCGCGCGTTCATGTTTCGCCTGTCATTGGCCGAGCGCTGCGTGTCTACCGCGAACGTGGAATGGCGGCGTTTTCCGACGAGCTCAGGGTCACCAAGGCCCCCCGAAAGACGCTCGCCAAACTGGTGCAGTTCGCTGGCTTGCGCTATCAGAAGGTCGCGTTCATCTACGACGCGTTCGAAAGTTGGAGCAAGATCGATCAGGGGCTACGTTCCAGACTAGTTGGAGCGATGTCGGAATTGCGGTGGAACACCGATGGGTACGCGTTCCCGGTCTTCATCCTTCTGCCTGGGGAGGCTCCCGAGCTCGAAGAGGTATTCGGCCAGGGCGACCGCATGAAGTGGCATTTCACCGGCTTGCTGCCCCTGCAAGAGCACTACGACGAAATCATCCCCGAGGTTGTGAACAATTGGCTTGCCGCGGCCGGATTGCCGGGTGCAGAGCCCATTACGCTCGAGGATCAGATCCTCTCGGACCTGACGAGCGCGTCGGGCGGGTCGCTTCGGCGGTTCATCGGCATGGCGCGTGCTGCTTTTGAGAGTGCATCTGAGCGCGGCGTTTCTGAGTTGGACGGCCAAGCGCGTGCGGCTGCAATGGCGGAGGGTGTTGAGTAACCTGTGAGCGCACTGTGGCGCAAGTCCCCGGCAAGCGGCCCAGACCCCGTTCGAACTAGGCGCCGGTACTGGATTTCGGGCATCGCCGGTGTGGTCTTGCTTTCGGCTGTCATGCTGGGATTCGCTGCGCTCGGCCCCCTGCGGAGCAAGTCGAATCCGTCGGTCAAGACAATCGTCCTTTCCAGCGAGCAAGAGAGCGCTCAACTTGTGGCAAAGGGTGAAGCCGCGCTTGCTTCCGGCGACACGACCGCGGCGGCAGCGTTCGCGGCGCAAGCACTCATCCTTGATCCGGCGAACACGCAAGCCAAAAAGCTCACTGAGGCCATCAAACAGAAGAGCACTGCTGGCACCGGATCGCCGGCAGCGGGCACAACGCCGACAACAGGTGCGACGCCAACAACGGGCACCACGCCGACAACTCCGGTGGTCACTACCCCGGACGGCTTCTCGGGAGATATCGCGGACCTGTCGTTGCTGCTCCCCCAAAGCTTTGAGGGATACAGCATGGGCAAGCCAGCGGTATCCGGCGGGGATGTCATCGTGTCCGCGACCCCAAAGGACAGGTCGGCGTCTGCAGACCGCATCATCTGGGCCGTGCATCAGATGCAGGATGCTGCCGAAGCGCAAAAGTTCACAAATCGCGTAAGCAAGGTTGTGTATGGAGAAGACTATGCTCCGGTGAATATTAGAGGAGCCACAGGCTATTTTGGGACCGACGGCACACGGTTTGCGACCGTTTCCTACGTGCGCGGGAAGTACGTGTTTGAGGTTATCGCCACGAGCAACTCGATTCCGCCGGCCAAACTCAAGGACACGGTGGTCAGAGCTGCTCAGGCAATCTCGGATACGCCGCCGAACTAGCTCCGACGAGGGTATGGGTGGTACACGATGCGCAATCGAACCGCAGTGCGAATTCTCTTCATGCTGGTCGCCTGTGCCGTGTTTTTCGGCGCTGCTGCAACCGCATACGCCGCAGATCCGGCAAGCTTCTCACCGCAAGTTATCCGGACGATCACGTTCGATAGCGCGAACGCCACGGACACGTTCGACACCATCGCCCCATTTGTTGTGCCCGGGGAGACCCCTACTGCTGTGTGGGGGCGCACGACTCACTTTGCGCGGGGCGGCGTCGGATCTGGTCTGTGGTGTGCCGGGAAGCTCTCTCCGAGCGGCCTTCCGGGGTCGTCGTGGACCTCATATCCAGCCTACACACGCGGCTACGCTATTCTGGCACTTCCTGAACTCGCTCAGTACTACTCGTCGCGGTTCAGTCTTTACTACCTCATGCCGACGATCGGCGGAGCGGACGACTACGCGTTCCGCATGGGTTTCAGCCCGGTTGCGTATACAGGTCCCGACGGGCCGCCCGGCGCAATCCAGGACCCTGAGAATCCCGTCTCATTGGTGTCAGCGTGGACCAAGCTAGAATACGACTTGACCGATGGGCGGCTCGGCTCGTCGCGCGCGCCGGTCTGGGTGTCGGCGCAGTTTGTAGACAGGCTAGAAGGTGCAGCCCAGGGCAGCAACGGTCAGGGTGCGACTATCGATGACCTCCAAGTGACTGGCTACATGTTTGGGCCGGTCAGGACCCTTGCGCCATCCTCGGTGACATCTACCTCGGTCAGCCTGTCCTGGTCGTCCCCGGCAAGCTCAAGGAGCAACAGCGCATACGACACTCGCACGATCAACTATCGCGTCTGGCGCTCGCCCAAGTCGCAGAACACCTGGACGGACCTCACACCGTCCAAGATATCCACGAAGAGTTTCACCGACAGCACCGTCGCTCGCGGGACCGCGTATGAGTATCGAGTGCAGGCTTGGGAGCCGTCCGGAGACAAGTATGGAGAGCCGTCTCTGTCGGTGGACGCGGTCACGCTGGGAGCGCAGCCCGGAGTGCTGAAAGGCACAGTGAAGACAGGGGCTGTGGGACTTGCTGATGTCAACGTCACGCTCTCCGGCGGGGCCGGCGCGACGATCACTGCCGCCAATGGCACCTACACCCTCTCAAACGTCGATCCCGGCACCTACAGTGTCGTCTTCAGCAAGGCCGGCTACACGTCGAAGACTCGGAACGCCGTCAACATCTCTAGTCTGACCACCACCACGGTGGACGAGTCACTCGTGATCATTCCTGGTTCACTTGAGGGCACTGTGACTTCGAGCGGCTCCGGACTTCCCGGCGTCAGCGTCACCCTCTCCGGCGGGGGAGGCGCGACGACCACGGCCGCCAATGGCACCTACCGAATATCAGGCATCGCGCCGGGAAACTCCTACACGGCGACGTATTCCAGGACCGGCTACGTCAATCAGGCACCCAGCGTGTCCATCAGCGCTGACACAACCACCACGAAGAGCATCGTCTTGGTCGATAGCACAGCCCCCAGCCCCCCGACCGGACTTGGCTACAGCACCGTCACGACCTCGAGCGTCACTCTTTCGTGGACAGCCAGCACGGATCTGGGCTCGGGCATGGATTACTACAAGGTCTACAACGGCGCCACCTACCTTGGCCGGACCCCCGGGACAGGCGTCACCTACACGGCCACCGGGCTGCCCCAGGGCCAGACGGCCACCTTCACGGTGGTTGCTTTCGACATCGCCGGCAACGAGTCGGCTCACTCGGCGGCCAAGACCGTCACCACCGTGGATATGGGGTCAGCGGACAAGGCGCCCGGATCGACACCCACGACCGTCACGCTGGGCAACGGTGTCAAGGTGGTCGTTGCGTTTGACCCAAGCTCGTCGGCGGGCTCCGTCTTGGTCACCGCGACCCCCGTGCTGCCGGAAGGCGCCCCACCACTAGCAGGCTTCCAGGTGCTGGGTCAGACCTTCGAGATCGACTTCATCGGTAGCGAGAACGGCACGATCACCATCACGCTGCCCTACGACCACGATCCGCTCACTCACCCCGAAGCCATCATGGTCAAGCACTGGACGGACGGCGCGTGGGTGACGATTAAACCTGTCGTGAACACGGTGGCCCACACGGTGACCTTCGACACACCCAGCTTGAGCCCGTTCGTGCTCGGCGAGGTCGACACGGTCACCGCCGTCATCGACTCGATCTCGCCTTCCACGGTCACGTACGGCTCCTCGGTCGCCTTCCTAGGCCATGGCGTCGATTCGCTCCATCCTTCCCCCTTCACCTACGAGTGGCGGCGCAATACCCAGGTCGGCACCATATTGTCGACGAGTTACTCGTTCTCGACCTTGGCACTTCCTGTCGGCACGTATCTGGTCTGGCTCAAGGCCACGTGCTCCAATAGCACCGCGTCTTGGACCTCCAGGACCATAACGGTCAACGCGGCTCCCTTTCCTCCCACCCCAACCCCGACCACTCAGGGCGTCTATCGCTTTCGGAGTATGACCACGTTTGGCACCTATCTTTGGACCAACGACGTCTCAGAGCGTGACACCATCCGAAACACCCTCACCAACAACTGGTTCTATGAGGGCGAGGCCTACG
>Ga0194043_1001282_pt1 | contig 14262 bp, 10 predicted proteins | sample JunL4415m_MetaG_FD_161274 | JGI IMG/M metagenome (GOLD analysis project Ga0194043, IMG submission 161274) | Anoxic zone freshwater microbial communities from boreal shield lake in IISD Experimental Lakes Area, Ontario, Canada - Jun2016-L442-15m | ecosystem: Environmental > Aquatic > Freshwater >...
TCCTTGCCGTCATCCGGCATCCTTCTTCGCGCATCCGTCTTTCCATTTTCCATCTGCGGAAATCTGCGTTCATCTGCGGTTTCCAAGAATGAATCGCCTTCACTGACCGATGCTCATCGCCTTCAACAAACCATTCGGCGTCCTCAGCCAGTTCACCGACGACGGCTCGAAGCACCGCACGCTCGCGGCGTTTCAGTTTCCGAAGCACGCGTATCCGCTCGGCCGTCTCGATGCGGACAGCGAGGGCCTCCTGCTCCTCAGCGACGAGCCATTTCTGAACAAGAAACTCCTTGCGCCCGAGAACGCGCACAGCCGCACGTACTGGGCGCAGGTCGAGCGCATCCCCACGCGCGAATCGCTCGATGAAATGCAGCGCGGCCTCGTGATCGGCGAGCATCGCACGCTTCCATGCCGGGCGTGGATGCTCTCTCCACAGCCCTTTGTGCCGCCGCGCGATCCGCCGATCCGATTCCGCAAGAATGTCCCCGACTGCTGGATCGCGCTCTCGCTCATCGAGGGAAAAAATCACCAGGTCCGCCGCATGACCGCGGCCATCGGCCACCCGACGCTGCGGCTCATGCGCGTGCAGATCGGCGAACTCGAACTCAACGGCCTTGCACCCGGCCAGTGGCGCGAACTCGGCCCCGGCGAGCGTGCGCGCGTCTTCGCAGGCCGCCCGCGATCGGATTCCGCACGCGTCAGCCGAGCTTGAGTTCGAGCTGGTTTTCCTGTGCGAGCGCCCACGCCTCGATTCCGCGGCGGCGCAGATCCGCCGCGAATTCCGCGGCGAAGCCATGCACGGTGAGCACACGCTTCGGCTGTACGAGTTCGACGTAGCGCAGCAGTTCGTCGTAGTCCGCGTGATCGCTGAGCGGGAACGCCTCCTCGCAGCGAGAGCGGTATTTCGCGCCGGGGTCGAGCGCCCAGCCGGTGAGGATCGCCGTGCGTCGCGCGACGATCTTTTCGAGTTCCGCGGAGTTCGCCGCATTCGGCGGAAAGACGACCACATGGCCTTTCGCCGACGCTGCACGGAAGCGCACGCTGCCGTCCGGAAATTCCGCGCACAGTTCGCGATGGATCTCCGTCATTTTCCAGACGGATTCGTGGAGCATCGGCGTGAGTCCCGCACCGAGCACGATGCGTATGATCTCCTGCGCCTTGCCGAGCGAGTAGCCGAGCAGCACGGGCACTGCACCGGCGTCGAGGGTCTCGCGGCAGAAATTCACAATGCGCGCGGCGATCTCGGCGCGCGGCGGCATGACGTACCGCGGCAGTCCGAAGGTCGTCTCCATCACGAGCGTGTCCGCGCGACGCCACTCGCAGCGCTCGGCGGTGAGGCCCGGCGCGAGCTTGAAGTCACCCGTGTAGAGCAGCGATCCTGCGTCCGTTTCAAAAAAGATCTGCGCCGATCCGAGGATGTGCCCCGCGGGCAGCAGCGTCGCGCGCCCGGTGGCGAATTCACGCGTCTCGCCGAATGCCGCGATGTGCTCGGTGCGATTGCCGCCGAGCCGCTCGCGCATGAAGCGCGCGGTCGCCGCAGTCATCAGCACTTCGCGATGCCTCGCGAGGTGATCGCTGTGCGCGTGCGAGACGAATGCGAGCGGCTTCGCGCGATGCGGATCGAGCCACAGCCCGTGTTCCGGAAGGTGCAGTCCGCGTTGATGGAGGATCGTGATCAAGCGGCGTACTCTCGCCGCCTTCCATGCTCGCGTGCAAACAGATCGCGGAATGAAGCGCGCGCTTCTACTGGTCTGTCAGTCGTGAATTGATGGCTCTTGGACGAAGTTCTCAGTGCTCAGTTCTCAGTGCTCGGAACGGATTCGCGGAGCGTTCCTCACTGAGAACTGAGAACTGAGAACTTTCAGACGCCATCGTTTCACGCCTGATCGCGCACTACTTTGCGTCCTCCACGCTCAGCAGCAGGAACTGCCCCATGATCTTCCCCGCGACGGGGTCGCCGGAAAATGCCTTCAGGATTTCGTCGAGGTTTTCCACGTCGAGCATTTGGTCATTTTCATCCAGCAGCATGCCGAATTCGTAGCGCTTGCCGACGATGAATCGCTGCTTGAGCGCGATCGCATCCTCGCCATGCGCGGGAGGCATCGGGAGGAAAATGAGGGCGAGCAGCGGGAGGAGAAAGGAGGGGAGTTTCATGGTGTGCGGACGCTGGCAGGAAAAGTGGGGCGAGCAGTATCGAAAGGTGCGATGAAGCGCGTGTGCGGGGATCGGCGCTCCGCGTGGCGCAGGTTGGCGTTCGTGAAATGCATGGAGCGTGCGTGCCCGCGCTCTCACAAGCGCGGCTACGGTCACGATTGGCCGCAGTATTTGAAGAGGAACATCTCGGCGTGGCCGTCGCGCAGGTAGAAGCGGATCGCGCCGTCGTGACCGATGAGGTCCGTCTTCACCGCGCAACTCGCACGACGGCTGTGGATCTGGTGCAGGCCTAGGTGAGGGTCGTGGTAGATTTCGCCCCAAGCCTCGATGCGAAGTGCGGCGCGTGCCTTTGACATGAGCAAGTCGGCGAGCGAGTCGTGCTCGTAGTGCTCCCAGCGCGGGTGGAACTGCGCCTCGACGGTCGCGTAGTCTAGGCCCATCGCCTCCTCGATGAACGGTTCGGGCATCCCGGCGTAGCTGGTCTTCACGATGGCGACGCGCACGGTCGGGTCGAAGCCTTCCCGGCGGTTCAGCCGCGAGAGCGTGTTCACGGAAAGCAGCACTGTGCCACACGGCGGGACATCCAGCGTGATCCACACGTGGTCCACGCGGTCCGGTGTGCTCGCGACTTCCATCTCTGCCTTGGCGACCGTGCCGACGACGTGTGCGTACATCGGGCCTCCGCTGGCGAAAATCTGGCAGACCCAGTCCTCGCGGGTGCGGCTGCGGTGCGGCTGGTGATTTGGCATGGTGTGGGGAGTGATGCGGACACTCTTGTCCGCATGATTCAAATGCGAAAGCGCCGCGTAGCGGACAGGAGTGTCCGCATTACGAATCCCGCTTCGTGCCGGTCACGCTGCGCCCGCTTCGACCCTTCACGGCCTTCTTCGGCTTCTTTTTGTCGAGGTCCGTGCGGTGCTCGATCTTTGCGACGCGGCCATGCTTGAAATACATCTCGCGCACTTTCTCCAACATCGCGTCGCGGCGGTCGTAGAGGCGCTTGAGCTTGCGCGGCTTCGCCTTCGTGAGCGCGTAGGCGGTGATGATGGGCAGCGTGATCGTCGAATCCGCGTAGCACACCACGCAGTCGGGGAGATTGTCCGGATCGATCTTGCCCCAGCTCACCGCCTCGGCGGGCGTCGCGCCGCTCAGGCCGCCGGTGTCTGGGCGGGCGTCGGTGCATTGCAGGAAGTAATCGTGCCCGCGCTCCTCGATGCCCATGACCTCCTGGATCTGCGGCTCGGTCTGCAGCATGAAATTTTTCGGCGACCCGCCGCCGAGGATGAAGACCGACGACTTCTCTCCCGACGATTTCGCCGCATACACGATCGCCGCCGTCTGGTTCACGTCGCGGTTCACATCCATGAGCAGCTTCGAGTCGCGCAGCGCCATCGCGGCGACGTTCATGCCGATGCTGCTGTCGCCGGGGCTGCTGGTGAAAATCGGCACGCCATAGTGATACGCCGCGCTGAGCACGCTCGTCTCCTTGATGCCTAGTTTCTTCTCCCGAGCCGCGACGTATTTTCCGAGCAGGTAGTGAAACTCATCCGTCGCCATCGTGCGCTGAAACTCCGCGCCCTGGATCACCTCGCGCACAAACGCATCGGTATCCAGCAGCACGTCGTAGTCGAACAGCACGTCGTAAATCCGGATGATGCCCTCCTTGCGCAGCGTCACGTCATCCAGGAACGGCGAGCCCGCATACATCTCCATGCCGAGCCCGTAGTGCATGTCGTGGTAGAGATTCGCGCCCGTCGAGATGATCCAGTCCACGAAGCCCGCCTTCATCAGCGGGATGATCGCCGCCTTGCCCAAGCCCGCGGGCGTGAGCGCGCCGGTGAGCGACATGCCCACGGTGCCGTTGCCCGCGACCATCTTCTGCGTGAAAAGTCGGCACGCCTCGGCGAGCCGCCCGCCGTTGTAGGCCTTGAAGGAATCATCCACGAGATCGGTGACCGTCCAGCCTTTGCCGATCGAGGTTGGGAGAAGACGCGGAAATTTTTTGTTCAGAGACATCGCCGTGCCGTGTAGGGCGCACGCGCACGCGGGTCAATCGCGCGTGCGGTGTGCTGCTTTGTTCAACGTTGAAAATTAAGCGTTGAACGTTGGAAGTTTGGCCCCGCGCAGCGGCGCAGTGATGCCTGGACGCGCATGCAAATTCGGACGGCGCCTGCGGCGGGCTTAACGTTGAACGTCCAACGTCCAACGCTCAACATTGAACGGAGAATATGCCGCATGGATCGAACCATGGATCACGCGGGTGCAATGACGAACAGGGCGCGGGTTGCGCCCAATGGCGCGCGATGCCGCGCGCACACCGCTACGAAGTCAACCGCAATTCTCAGCGCGAGAAATCACCGCGCCGAAATCAGCGTTTCCGTTAGGAAGTCCTGCGGGTCGGGAGGGGAGCCTTCGGCTTTTCCTTCTTCGGCTTCTTGGTTTCTTTTTTGTGACTGTTGTTGCCTTTGGCCATAATGAGTTCCGGTTGAGTGTTGCCCATTTCCTACACCGCATTCACGGGGGATTACAACAGAAGACGTTGGCGGTTTTCCGTTCCGCTTCCGATGTGGCGGACTTGGTCGGACTGTCCGGGTCAGGCCAACAGCGTGACTCGGAATGAATCACGGATAGCCTGAGCGTCTCTCCGCGACGCCTCACCGCGCGTTCCGATAAATCTTCACGTTCTTCGTCCCGCGCCCGGATGCGACGATGTCGAGCTTCCCGTCGCCATCCACATCCGCGATCGCGAGGCCGTAGCCGATCTCGATTTTCGGATCGAGATCCTACGCGGTGAATTTTGGCTCCGGAGGTGCGACGAATGACATGGTGGCAGTGAGGGCGCGGGCGAGGGGGATCGTCTTCATGCCAGCGATGATGCCGCGTGCGGGACGAATGCCAATCGGTGTGTGCGCGCGGAAATGAAGAATGACTGATGACGGATCATTCCTTCGTAGCCGCGCTTGTCAAAGCGCGGGCACGCATTGCATTCACGCGGAAAGTTCAGCCCGCGCTTTCACAAGCGCGGCTACGGACATCGCGCTTCACCTCGTCCCAGATCACATCGAGTTCCGCGAGGGACATCTTTTCGAGCGACAGATTTCTTTCGCCCGCGATGGCTTCGACTTTCCGGAAGCGCGAGGAGAATTTGTCCGTCGCCTTTTGCAGTGCGACTTCGCCATCCACCTTCAGCTTTCGCGCGAGGTTTACGACGGAAAACAGCAGGTCGCCGATTTCATCCTCCACCTTCTCCGGGTCGGCGAGCACGGCCTCGACCTCGGCGAGTTCCTCGCGGATTTTTGCAATCACGGGCGGCAGTTCGCTCCAGTCGAAGCCGATCTTCGCGGCGCGCTTCTGGATTTTTTCCGCGCGTAAAAGTCCGGGCAATCCTTCGCTGATTCCGTCCAACAGCGACTCGTGCCTCACGCCCTTTTCCTCGCGTTTGATCTGCTCCCATCGTGTGAGCACCTCGGCGGAGTCCGCGGCATTTTCGGAGCCGAAGACGTGCGGGTGCCGGCGCACAAGCTTCTCGACGATGCCCGTGGCCACGGCATCGAAATCCCAGCCGCCGCGCTCGCGCGACATCTGCGCGTGGAAGACGACTTGCAGCAGCAGGTCGCCGAGTTCCTCGCGGAGATTGGCATCATCGCCCGCGGAGATCGCGGCTGCGACCTCGTAGGCTTCCTCGATCACGCTGGCGCGCAGCGTCGCGTGCGACTGCTCGCGGTCCCACGGGCAGCCGTCCGGCGCGCGCAGGCGGGCCATGATTCGGAGCAACTGATCGAGCGGAGAAAATTGCGGATCGAGCGCGTCGGCTGCGGTCTGCGGGAGTGCGGTGGACATGAGTGGGGACAATGACGAATGACGGATGAAAGGGAAAGTTCTCAGTGCCCAGTGCTCAGTGCCCAGTGCTCAGATTCAAATTGTGTGACCGATGCGCTCTGAGCACTGAGCACTGAGCACTGAGAACTGAGCACTGAGAACTGAGCACTGAGAACTGAGCACTGAGAACTGAGAACTGAGAACTGAGAACTGAGAACTGAGAGCCGAGCACTGCGGACCAACCCACAGGGTGGATCCGCTCGCCGCCACTCTAAATCTTCCAATTCCGCCGCGGGCCGAAGTCGGTGAATTCGCCGCGCAGATGCACCGCGGCCCAGCAGGAGATGCCGAGCACGATGCTGAGCGTGGAGAAAAGGAAAAACGCCACGAGCCAGCCGGGGAACGCATTGCTGACGCTGAGTGCGTGGTAAAATGAACGCCAGTCGGTGATCCGCGGCTGCGCGTGGAGGAAGATCTTTGTGATCCACGCGACGAGGATGATGATGAAGATGAAGACGTAGTTTCGCTTCAGCCTCCGTCCGAGCGCCTCGAACCTCGAAATCTTGAAGCCTGGCATGAGCAGATCCTCGGCGAGAAGCTTGCGCCAGTCGCCCTCGAGCATCGGCGCGTGCTGCATGACGACCGGCACGAGGAAGTGCGCCTCGAGCATCCGCACACGCGCGCGGAACGCATCGTAGAAGCGGTAGCGCCGCGCCTCGATCCAGAGCATGATTCCGACGACTGCGACGTTGAACAGGAAGATGATGTGAGGGACCCGCTCGATGGAAAATGCGACGGTGAAAATCGTGGAGGTCGTGGTGATGGCCCAGTTCGTCGTGTTATCCAGCCGCGCGCGCCACGCCATGATGCGCCCGACTTCGCCGCGGTAAAAATGCGACATCGCCGTGACGTAATGGCCGTCGGAGGGTGGCGGGTGTTGCTCGCTCATGGCGTTGATTTTCATTCCATGCGCCCGCGCTTGCGAGTGAAAAAGTTCCGATGGCTGGCGCGCGGCTACTTCCCGTCGAGCGGACGCCACACGACTTCCTTCACGACATTCAGCGGGAAATCGAGGAGCTGGCCGTCGAGCGTCTTGCACTTCACGCGGTCGTCGGAGATGTGGAGGTCGTTCACCGAGAGCAGGCCGCGATCATGGAAGCGCAGGCGCGGGAAGTGTTCGGCGGACGGGCGCTCAGGGCCAGGGAAGCGGATCCATGCGACGCGTTTGCCGGGCAGTTCGATCGGCCCGGCCTCGGAGTCCACGGTGACGAGATCGGCGGTGATTTTCTGGATTCTGCCGGTAAAATCGTCGCCGTTTGCGAGGAAGACATTGGGCGCTGTTTCTCCCGTGTCCTTTTTCTCCGTGCCGGTTTCGGCCTCCTTTTTCGGTTCCGCGTCATCGGACGGCTTGTCCTTTTCCGCGGACGGCTTGTCCTTTTCCGCAGCTACGGGCGCTGCGGCCAGCGATGCCGTCGTGCCGCTCCACGGCGCGAGCCACAGGCTTGCCACGCGGCCGTTCACGTTCCCCTTCGTGGTGCTGTATGCCGTCGAGAGCGAGAAGCCGCACGCGTCGAGCGCCTCTTTCGCCTCGGACGCCTTGAATGCGATCTTCCCGACCTCCTTCCCCTCCATGATCACGCGGAATGTCTTTGCGGAGCGGTCCATCACGAGCGAGACGCGGACACTGCTGCTCTCGCCGGCGTTTTTCTTTTCAATCTGGAGATTCTTCGGCGCGCCGATGCGGTTCGCCCGCGTGAAGCCGGGATTGTAAGACACGTAGAGCAGCCTGCCGCTCGAGGTGATCGAGAAGGTGGGCTCCTGCTTGGAATTGTAGATCTGCGCGCTGAACGAGCGCGACTGAGCGTGCGCTAAGACCTCGAAATGGATCGCATACGAGCCCTCGGACGCGGGCCATTTCTTCGAGAGTATCTGCTGTCCGTCGCTCGTGCCGGACGGCGTGAAGCTGCCGTCGTGGTACGTCCACGGGCGTCCCGCTTTCGCCGCACTGGCGCGGGAGGCGAAGCCTGTGCTGAACATCGCGTTCGCCCCGCGGTCTGTATTCCAGGCGTCGATCCCCGAGTTAGGGCCGGTCGCCCCGTCCGCGAGCGTGCCGACGACGACGGGATTCAGGTAAACGGCGCGCAGTTCGGACACCGGGAAGTTCAGAGCGGGCGCGAGATCGCTTTTCATCACGAGTTGCTTTCCATCGAGCGAGACGACCTCGCCCTGCAGCCAGTCGCCGTTCGCGAGTTTCAGCGCGTTGTCGCCCTTCAGCGGCGCGGTCTTCCGGGCGCCCTCCGTGCTGCGGAAGACGATGCCTGCGATTTTTTCGGAGGGAAATTCGAGCGGCGTTTTCGATGCCGCGATTTTCCAGTTCACGCCCTTGTCCGCAAAAGGGAGCGCCGCCCTGCCGGTGAGCTGCGTCCCGTCGCTGAGCGTGAGCACGTCGAGATTTTTCGGCGTCACGCCGGCCTGTCCGGGGCGCGGGAAGAAATTCAGCTCGCGCAGCGCCGAGAGCGGCACGGAAATCTCCGGCCCGGAGCGCGTCTTGAGTGTGAGTGCGTCGCCATCGCTCACTGCCTCCCTCGCGCTCACCTCGCCCCCGTTGCGCAGCCGCGCCATCGCGAGCGCGGGCGCGAGTTCCTTCGTCACAGCGGGCGCGGCAAAGCGGATGAAGACCGTCTTCTCGCGCCGCTCCTTCGCCTCGGGATTTGCAAAAATGATCTCGCCCTCGGTGATGCGATCGATCGTGCCGTCCGTCACTTTTCCATCGCCGCTGAAAAGCTGGTCGCCCTTTGCCGCTTCGTTTTCGGCGTCCTTTTTCGGCTCCTTGCCGTCCCACGGCATCACGCGCACATGGCCGATCTGGAACGGCGTGCCGGGCATCGAGACGTTCGGTGAAATGCTGAATGCCGCGCCGCATTTCGCGAGGTCTTCGGGCTTCACTTTCGAGAGCTTCCAGTCCGCGCGCTTCTCGCCGCCGACGTAGAACAGCGCGCGTCCGTTCACGCGATCCACGAGCACGCGGTAGCGGATGCTCGCAGGCTTGCCGCCCGCATTCATGACTATTTTCCACTGCGCGTTCTGCTGCTGGATCGTGTTGTACTGGTTATTACGCTGCCCGTCGAAATGGCTCCCGAAGATCTGCTGCGGGCTGAACTGCACGCTCAGCGCGCCGACGGCCGACTGGTCCACGTCGGCGTAGAAAAGCTGGAAGCTGAAGTGCTGCGCCTGCGCCGGGTAATTGACCTCAAACGACATGTCCACCGGATCAGGAATGCGGCCGAGATCGCGTCCGATCAGCCCGTTCGCGATGCTGCGCAGGAAGCCGTCCTTGTATTCCCATTGCGCGTTGCTCGAGCGCCCGGAACTCCATCCCGTGAGCCCCGTCGGCCCGTCGTAAATCCGCGGCGCATCGCCATCCGAGATCGTCGCAAACTGTGCGTGCTCCCGCGGGATCTCGATGCGCTTGCCCTCGGTCTCGCCATGCGTCGCAGGCAGCGTGAGGAGCAGCGCGCCGTGGTCCATCGTGAGCGCGTCGCCGTGAAAGACGCTGCCATCGCGCATTTGCAGGACCACCTTTGGGAGCGGCGTGCCGGCTTTCGGTGCGTTCGCGTCCGTCGCGGTCTTGCGCTCGGCAAGAGTGAGCGACGTGATTTCCTCCTGGATCAATTCCAAGTCGGACAGCCCCTCCCGCTGCAACTGCACACCCTTCTCCGCAGTGATGCCGCGGATTTTCCCAGTGAAAATATTTCCGTCGCGCAGCGTCACGGTGTCCTTGTCGTCCCCTGGCGTTTTCGTCGCGGAGCCGGGGACGGACACCACGACCCCGTTGCGGAAGATCACGCCATTGCGGGCGACCGTGTTGCGGAAATTCACGACACCCGGCACGGCCTCTGGGACATTCTGCGCAATCCCGAACCCGCCGGCGATCCGCCCCGCCACTGCCGCATCGGGCGCGGCACCGAGCTTCGCCTTCAGCTCGATCTCCTTGCCGTCGCGCTGCACGGTCAGCTTCACATTCTGCTCCGGCTGCGATGCGCGGATCATCTCGCGCAACTGCGCGTGATCCTTCGCCTTTTTCCCCTCGAAAGTGAGCACGCGGTCGCCCTCCTTCAGTCCCGCCTTCTCCGCGGGCGAGTCGCCTATCACACTGAGGATTCCCACGCCATCTTCCTTCTTTTCCTCCGGGTCGGCGTCATCGGCCACCACTGAATTGTCGAGAGTGAGGCCGAGATAGCCGGGCCGCGGGTCCGTCTTCGCGAGCGGATTCAGGATCACCACAGTCGGGAAGCCGGGCAGAAAAATCGCGGGCATCTGCGTCTTCGGATCCGGCGCGGCACTTTCCGCCACGGTCGTCGCCGCGCCAGCTACCACCACGTTGCCTGCCTGGAACTGGATATTCCCGCCGCCTTGGATCTGAATGCGCGCCCCGCCCTGAATCAGCACGGCCCCGCCCTGGATGTTGAATTCCACACCGTTGACACGGAGTTCCCCGCCTTTGTTAAGCGGCTTCTTTCCGCCGTCGCTTTTCGGTTCTGCCCCTTCCTGCGCCGGCACCGCGTCCGGCGCATTTGGTTGCACGCCTGCACCCGCGCCTTGCGGCGGCACGGGCGCACCGTTCTGGAGCTGCACCGCACCAGCCGCGGCTGCACCTTGGAAAATGTGGACTCTCCGCTTTGCTTCGGGTTGCTGCGGGATCAACGGCGCCACTGGCGGAACCGGAAGCACGGGCGGTGCGGGCGGCTCGGGAGCCACCGGTGCAGGCGCGTCCTCCGCGATTGCGCCGGAGAATGAGCACGCAAGTGCGAGGAGAAAATGAGTGAGGGAACGTGTGTGTTTCATGGCGTTGGTTTTCTGTGCGGCTTCGGGCGCGCGTTTATCGTGCAGCAGTTTTCCCTTTCGGCAACTGCGCACTGGTGTCCTTTTTGCATCCAGCCACGCGACATTCGACTGGTCGCCCTCGAATCTGCGGATGCCCACCTGCCGGCTCATCTCGTCCAGCACCTTCTTCAGCGGCGTGTAGGCGCTGCAGCGGCTAGGGAATAGATTGGACCGCGCCCCCGCGTAAAGCGGCGTGGCCGCAACGCGGCTTTACGCCGTTCCGCTTCACCCGACGCATCAGTCATATTGTGCCGTCCGCCCTGCAAAGGGAGGCCGAGCACGGATAGGACCACCGGAGGCGCTGGGCGCATCGGGGGAGGCAGTCGAAGGCTGCCCCGTAGGGGCGAGACGAGCGGGAGCGAGCGAGTCATTATGGAAGCTGAAGCCATCAGCCACATCCCCCGAAGCGGAAACGTTCCCAAGATTACTCAACCCCAAACCCAACCCACCGGCCGCCCCCGGCAATGCGCCGCCCGGCCAAAACCCAAGCACCCACCAAAAGACAAACAATCCAACTCAATTCACCCAACTTCCATCTTGACCCCTTACATAGGGGTTAGGCCGCTGGTTCATTTTGTTTGGGTGTCTCTGTCTGCTCTTCGCCGTGAGTAAGGTATGCCATGAAAATAAGCAGAATGGAAAGTGCGATGGGAAAGCTAATGACAGAGTCGGAGAATAGATCGAACAAGCCATGCGCAACGGCCATGAACGCTATGCCAACAACGATGATGGGCCAGCGGGGCTTCGGTCGTGTGGATGCAAGCCCGATGAACCAACCGACTGTGCCTGCAAGTGCGCCGTGGAAAATGGGGCCAGACATGAGACGAAAGATGATGTGGGCTACCTGCTGAGTGAACGATGCTCGGCCCTCAATCACGGCGTTCGTAACGTAAATCGAATATCCGACACCCTCGGCTGCGGCGAATCCGAGGCCGGACATGAACCCGAGAAACACACCATCGCGAATGCTGGAGATGCGTTGCTTGCGGAGGCCGAATATTAGCAACGGCAAAGCCTTGCAAGCCTCCTCGAAGATGCCAACGCCGAAAACAAAGCCGAAAGCTCGCGCTGCGAAGTTGGAACTGTGCGTGCCTGCAAAGATGCTGCGTGCAACAGGGAGAATCTGGACGAGACCCTCCAAGGTGATGCCGATGAATGCGGTGAATAGTGCATAACCTATAGCGCGCCGCCAGATACTGCGGCTCGGGCCAATAAGGCTATGAAAGTAAAGTGCCCAGAATAGACAGAAGTATGCCTCGATAGCCCAGGTGGTCTGTTGGAAATTCCACTCAAAAATCTGAATGAGGCTCAGAATGGCGAAAGGCGTAAGGCCGAAAAAGAGAACCCACCGAACAGCTTTCTTGCGGAGGAGTGAGGCACTGAAAACCTTGCGGAAGGGAATGAGGAATCCGTAGTTGAGCGACTTGAACAGGCCGACGGTAGAACGAACGGTCTCTCCGATGCCCAAATCTCCAGCGTCGTCCATGCCGAACATCGCTCCGTGGTCGCGGTCGAGGGTTGTATGGCGCGGCAAAGGAGGTGGGGCTGGCTCAGGAGGCGGGACGGTGAAAAGCGTCAAGCAATTTGGGCAGTTGGCTTGCGTGCCGACTAGCTCCTGGGTGACAGCGATGTGCTGGCCGCAACTGGTGCAACTTAATTTGTATTCCATTGAATTAAGGGAGACGTGCGAAGCGGCCTAACGACCCCAAGCGGAGCGAGTTAGAGGCGTTGCGGGCGATTTGCTATTAGTCACGTTAGTGAAATACGCTTTCATCTACGTGGTTGTACTGTCTCAACTCGGTTAGACTCCAGTCAAACGCGCGGCTAATCAGAAAGTCATCATCTGTTCCGTTGCGGAGTCCGTGGCGGTATCCGATTGCCATCCATGTGTTCTCACTAGGTTTGAGATACTGAGTCCTATCTCCGCTCAAGACCTTGAGTGCCGCTCGCCAGCCAATCTTGACTGCGCGTCGGTGATGTGCAGTGGGATTGTGGTCTGCCATTGTGAGTTCGATTGGGGATTGGGGTAGCGACGCCTAATTACTGATTATACGACACGGATTTACGGGCTGTCGCGTAGCTGGGGTAGGGGATGCCGGGGTTTTCCCCTGTTGGATGGCGAAAATGGAGTTGGGCCGCGTGCATTTGTGTCGTGTAGCGTGAGGCGAAAACCGTGTCCAGAGCATTCCGCGTAAAAGGGCTTAACGCCCTCACGCGGCGGGGAGGTAAGGGCGGAGGCGGATGGGGGCTTCCAACGTCCAAGATCCAAGGTCTCATGGCCTATCCGGTTTGCTGACCGCGGCGTATTTGGTAGGCTCAGCCTCGCGCGCGCGCGCGCGGGGGCATGCGCGTGCGCGCATACGCGCGCGCCCCCCCTGCGCGCGTGCGCGCCCGCCCGGCCGCACGCACGCGAGCGCCCGCGCGAAGCTGGGGCCAACAGCGACGCCCCATGCCTGCGGTCGTCTCTGCCTCGATCATGGATGTGCGCCCGCTGGCGGGCGGTATCGTCAATAGCATTTCAAGAAAAGCTCTGGCCGTAGTCTGAGGTTGGGATTGGCACTTGAGAGTCCTGGGGATGGAGGCGCGGAGCGCCGGTGGAGCGTGACCTCCGGGCACGCTTCTTCGGCGTGGCGCAAGCATTCCATCCGGGAAACGCGCCCGGAGGTCGCGTTCCACCAGCACCGGCACTCCGCGCCGCTCAACTCGGAACCCGGAACCCGGCTACACTATCCTAAATCCGGCGATGGGATGTCGCGCAAAGGCGCAAAGGCGCAAAGAAGAGGCAGATGCCAACAAGCAGGCATTCACCCACCGGGTGAGTGTGAAACAATGCGCATCTCTTTGCGTCTCTGCGCCTTTGCGCGACATCCGCTCCTCCCATCGCCGGATTTAGGATGAAGCCGACGCGCGCATGGATCGGCTCGCCGGGCAGAGACTCCACGCGCACCCATACGACCTTCCGCTCATTCACGAGCGGGAGATCCTTTTCATACGCGGTGAACCTGCACCACATGCGCGGAGCTTCAGATCACCATCAGCGCGTGACCGGCACGGGCATCTGGATCACCTCGAAATCACGGCCCTTCACGCGCTTCAGCGTGTTCAGTTCGTCGTCGTTCCAGCGCGGATCGGGTGCGCCGCTGAGGAACCAGTCGGAGCCGTTGTCGGCGACGATCATGCCGTATTTTTTCAGCGCAGTGAGGATGACCTGCGCGGACGCCGGGAATTTTGAAATGTCGAAATCCGCGCGCAGCCGCACGCGCATTCCCATCGGCGGGAGATTCGCATCGGTGAGCCGGCTCGCGAAGTGCGTGGCGGGCGGCACGTATGCGCGCCGCGTGCGCACGCAGGTGAAGCGCAGCGCGTGGTTGATCGCCTTTTTCTCCACGGCCTCGTGCGCTACGA
>Ga0194043_1001289_pt1 | contig 14180 bp, 19 predicted proteins | sample JunL4415m_MetaG_FD_161274 | JGI IMG/M metagenome (GOLD analysis project Ga0194043, IMG submission 161274) | Anoxic zone freshwater microbial communities from boreal shield lake in IISD Experimental Lakes Area, Ontario, Canada - Jun2016-L442-15m | ecosystem: Environmental > Aquatic > Freshwater >...
GATAAATATGGCACTGACCAGAGACTTTAAAGAAACGGTGCTAGCGCGTTAAGCGCGATCCCGAGTTTGCCTGTGCCATGCTGAATGAGGCAATCATGCTTTTTCTGAATGGTGAGCCCGAAACCGCAAAGCTCATTTTGCGCGATCTTGTTAATGCAACGATGGGGTTCGAGGGGTTGGCGATCTCCGGTCAGTGTTGCCTAAGTGTTTAGTATCCCTCCCGCAGACCAAAAGCAAAAAACCTGAGATTTCAGCACCTCAAGCCCCGCACAATGCGGGGCTTTTTTGTCCCTGCCCTCTGCATTTCACGCACACCTAGCACGCTGCCACATCCGAGCCGACGACTTGGCGATGGCACGTGGGCCGAATACAGACCCGTCACAATTATTTTGAAATTGTCGCCGTCCGCATCCGCGTTGAGCGATCTTTCTCATCTAGCTCCCGGATGAGACGGAGGAAGGACCGATGTCACCAGCGCGGGATGGGTTAGTAGTAGATTGTGTTCCGCGTTCTCAATCTGCCGGTACTCATGCATTGGCAACAGGGAGCGAACTTCGGCCACATCTCGCAGAGGAACGATTCGGTCGGCGCTGCCCGCCACCACAAAAATCTCATGCGTGCTCGATTGCAGGCGTTTGTAGTGCTCCCTCTGCGGGCCCAGCGTTCGGTTGGCAAACATGGAGGCCAAGGCATCGGCGTATCCGGGTGCACGCGCCTCGCTGACGAAGCGCCAGGTCAAATCCTCGGCCCCAATAGCTTGGTACCTGCGTGCGCGGCGACGCTCTAGTACCGGAAGGCCGACACGACGCATCATCAGACCGCCAATGCCAGGCAGCGAGAAGACTTGGCCCCAGAAGGAGTTCGCCATGAAGTCCAAGAGCGGCGCGACCAGCACCAATCGCTCGATGCGCTCGGGTCGCTGGCTGGCCATCGCAGCCGCGAGCGCCGCGCCAAACGAATGCCCGAGCAAAGTGATTGGGCGGTGGGACGTAATGCCGTCTAAGACTTCCAACGCCTGTTCAAGAAAGAAGCTGAAGTCATATCGGACTGCAGGGCGGTCTGAAAGCCCGTGCCCAAACAGGTCGAATCGGATGGTTCTCCAGCCTGCGGCCCGGAGATGCGGAATCAGTCGGTCGAACTCCCATGCCGGAACCGTGGCGCCGTGCACCAGCAGGATCGGAGCTTGATCGTCCTGACCCTCTTCAATGACGTGGGTCAGCCCCGCTCTGAGCGGTAGGTAGCGGCCGCGCCCGTTAACCCTGAGCTCATCGAGTGAATATTGTCGCACTTTTGCCTCGAAAATCCATCTCTAAAAAATCCATGTAGGTATCGACCATGGTGTTGTTCAGGTGTTCATTCTGAATTAAAGCAGGGCAAATCCGGGTTTCGAAAGAATTCAATCCATTGGTCAAAAAAGGCCTTTGACACATTCAAGTCGTGCGGCACGATTTTTGGCGAGCATGGGATGCCTTAAACGCATGAACGCTGACTGGAAATATGCTGAGACAAAACAGTCATTATTCTATGCTGCTATGGTCAAGCAACTTGGCTTCGAGAGTTTGCTATTGCTCGCGAGTGATGGCGGTTCGTATCCCTTCTGCAGACCAAAAGCCCAAAACCTGAGATCTCAGCACTTCAGGCGGTTTGTGATGTGGTCATTACTGCCCCGCCAAGACTATTTCGAACTGATTCCAAGTCCTTCGAACAATTTCCAACCCTTTCGGGGCCTCCTTGGGTACGCCCCTTGAACACTTTCCTGATCAGACAGGCTTCTTCATAGGCCTCAATGTCTTTGAACCGGTACAGCACTTTTCCCACGATTTTCAAATACGGCGGGCCCTCGCCGACTGTGCGCCAGCGTTGAAGGCGTGCGACTGAACACACCCAGCGCTCGGCGAGCATTTTTTCGGTCAGTAGCTCGCGGGCAGGTTCGGCCGGAACCTCTGGAACTAGCAGTTGGGGCTCGGGCTTGGGTTCGCTGGCTGCGGTTTTGGTGATGCCGCTGGATAGGACGTCCAGTACGTCGCGGGTACTTTCAGCTTGAAAAGGGGGCGTTTGGTCAGTAGCAATGAACTTGCTCCTCGATGCATGTACGTAGTGATTTCATATAGGTTCATACCGGTTGACTTAGCGTTTTTCTCAGCAGGGTGGGTTGGAAGATGTGGGAGCATGTACGTGCCGCTGATAAACTCAAACGAGAGCAAAAAATTATCTTGTCTATAAAGCTGCGCTTGGCATGTATTTCAATCTGGAGACTGCTTTGAAAGTAAACACTTTGCTCTTGGCTCTTTTTATGTGCATGCCTTTTTTGACTTTGGCTCAACACAATCACGCAGGGCAGACGCCTTATGCAGGACTGCAAAACCGAGCCATAAAATCGTTATCCGACAGCGACATCAACGAGCTTCGGCGTGGAGGTGGATGGGGGCTAGCCCTTGCCGCCGAACTCAACGGCATGCCCGGCCCTTCTCACCTGTTGGAGCTCAAGGACAAGATTCCCTTGGCTCCTGACCAAGTAGACAAAACCCAGGTTTTGTTGGATGAGATGCGTAAAGCAGCCATACCAACCGGAGAGCGTTTGATTGCGGCAGAAAAAGCCTTGGAAGCCGCCTTTGCATCTGGAAAAGTGGATGAGCCATCCTTACTGCGCTTGTTAGCCGACGCAGAGAGCGCAAGGTCAGAACTGCGCTTCATTCATCTTTCACAACACTACAAGACTGTGCTGTTTCTCACACCAGAGCAAATCAAGCGCTACAACATCCTTCGCGGTTATGCCGATGATCCGTGCAAGAACATCCCTGCCGGGCATAACCCGGAGATGTACAAACGCCACATGGGATGTAACTGACTGCACCCAGCTGCCGCAATTGGGTCAAGGCCCTTTGTCAAGTTACAGGTTCAATGGTTGTTGACCCAGTTTTCTACAACTAGGCCGGCGTAGTTCACAAAGTCTGCTTCGTTGTTGGTGACTAGCGTCACGTCAAGAGCAACGGCATGTGAGGCGATGAGCTTATCCAGTGCATCACGGTTGCGATCTTTGTATGCGGCACGAATCGGTCCATAGGCTTTGGCCGCTTGAGCGTCAAAGGGAGCCACCAGAATGTCTTCAAGCAAACTATCGAGCGCCGAGCGGTTGACTACTTGCGCTGGGGCACTTGTGCAAGCGATGCCGAACTCAAGCTCTGCCAGGGTCACTGCGGAAATAACAACGTCGCCTACGAAGCAGGCGGCAAAGCGCTCCCTGACTTCGGGTGGCTGATGCTTTATGAGGTAAATGCAGATATTGGTGTCGAGCATGTACTTTGGACTCATAAAGCCTCGCGCTCGCCTTCGATGTTCTCGCCGCGACCGTGAGCCATGAAGTCAGGTGAAAACTTCGCAAGTTTTCCTAACACATCGCCCATGCGCCGTTGGGCCGGGCGAATGCGTAACTCGTCACCCAGTCGCTCGATTACAAGCTCTACGTCCCAAGAACTGTAGGCAAGTTCTGCAGGAATGCGAACGGCTTGTGAATTACCGTTCTTGAATAGTTTGGTGTTAGTCATAGCGAATCTCGTTGGATGTACGTGTACATCTTAACGTAAAATAAACTCAATGTATATGCGTGGATGTACGTGAGACAAAACAGTCATTATTCTTTGCAACTATGCTCAAACATTTTGCGAAAGTATCGGTTGCCGGCGATGTCCTGCCCGCTGGTTCGTATCCCTTCTGCATACCAAAAGCAAAAAACCTGAGATTGCAGCACCTCAGGCGGTTCGTGATGTTGTCAGTGTTGCCCCGCCAAGACTATTTCGAACTGATTCCAAGTCCTTCGAACAATTTCCAACCCGTTCGGGGCCTCCTTGGGTACGCCCCTTGAACACTTTCCGGATCAGACAGGCTTCTTCATAGGCCTCAATGTCTTTGAGCCGGTACAAGACCTTCCCCACGATCTTCAAATACTGCGGGCCCTCGCCGACGGTGCGCCAGCGCTGAAGGCGTGTGACTGAACACACCCAACGATCGGCGAGCATTATTTCGGTCAGGAGCTGGCGGGCAGGCTCGGCCGGGATCTCTGGACACGGGAGTAGGGGCGCGGCCGTGGATTCCCAGGCTGCTAGTTTGGCAATGCCAGTAGACAGGACGTCCAGCACGTCGCCCGTGTTTTCAGCCCGTGGATTCGAAGATGGGGTGCAGGGTGGATTGGTGCATCTCACGGGCAAGGCTTACGTAAGATGGTCGTTCAGATCCGCTTTCCAATTGACTAAATCGCCAATAAAATTGAGGCTTGGCACATTCGTCAGCGGTCGAAGTTTGATGCCAAGGTCAACAATATATCGACACATTGGAGAGAAGAATGGCAACTGTTGGGAAGGTGAAAGGGCCAGCGTCTTACTTCCCATCCATTGAGAATAAATATGGTAAAAAAATTGAGCATTGGCTAAACCTAGTTAGCAAGCTAAATGGTATGAAACACATGGAAATGGTTGCTTGGCTGAAGTCGGAACATGGCTTGGGTCACGGGCACGCAAATGCGATCGTTGCGCACGTGCTCGCATCAAAGGTCAAATAAAGCAATCTATCCATTCATTCAATCGTTGCCGATTGATCTTATCGGGCGCGTAGCTGTCGCGTTGAATCGGGAGCACGAGCACAATTAACGATGCCCAATATGGCGCTCGATCTCGCTCCCTTCGGTCGCTGGTTTCCGTGCGAAAGAGCCGACTAGTCTCGATAGCTTTGCGCCAAAACTAATGTTCAAGAAGTGACTGGCACAATCATTCTAAATTTTGGCTTGATCGTGCTAAAATTTGGCTATGTCATTAAAAGATGCGATTTTTACAGATAGCCAAGCCAAAGTTTATCTTTGGATTTTTGGTCAACCCGAGCGGTCTTATCATCTGAGCGAATTGCGCCGTCTAACGGGCTCGGTCCGTTTTGAATCGGCGCCAACAGGCTGTTGTTTCTTTTGTCTTTGATAAAACCCCCTGTTGTTGATATCCGGTGGTGGTTTTTACAATTATTATTTCTTCTGTAACTGACACGCTAGAGTTCGCATTAGAGTTAGCAGTAATAAATAAAAAAATGACCAAAATTACGATTCGCATTATTACCTCCTATTATCAATGCCCTCAAATTTTCCCAAATTCGCTTCATGATACATGCGATCGACACACGTTCATTGAGTTCCACAATTGTCGCCTTCTTTACCGACTATTGAGTAAGTGAAAACTTTCAACTGGCAGTTATTTATCGGGCTAAAGTCACGCGTGCTTAAACAAAAAATCATCTCGAAGATCATTGCGGCTCTTGTGCTTTGCGTTCTCGTTACAGGACCGTCCACTGCCCAGAACCGCGGTCGCAGCCCGCAAACAGGAGGAGGATTTGGCGGTTCGCTCCCGACACCTGGCCTCAGCGTGCGCTTCCCCGACAACGCCGGCTGTGCCCCGATCGCCTCGCCCTACGGCTCGCCTACGCGCTACGATGGTAGCTCGCGGCGGACAGGCGGTGGCCCCGGATCGACGCATGGCGGGATCGACCTGACTCTGGCCGAAGGCACACCATTGCTCGCCGTCGCAGCGGGCACGGTGTTCGGCCACGGGACGGGCGGAATGATGGAGGGTCACTATCTGTGGCTGCTGCACCTGCCGGAGCGCAGCGGATTGCCTTTTGCGTTCCTGACGAAATATCAGCACCTCGCAGTACGTCCTACTATGCCACACGGCCAGGTGGTTTCACTTGGCCAAGAGGTCGCGCGCTCGGGCTTGACCGGAACCGTCGGCGGGCACTACGGCGCTGCAGGCTACCCGCACCTGCATATGACAGTGCGGACGATCATATCGGACAAGGTCGCCAGCACCACATCGCTGGAAAGTTTTTCGATTGTACGCGACACGATCCAGGTCGATCCGCTGGTTCTCTACGTGCCAAGCCTGAGGGTGCCCGAGGAGGCAGAAGACTTGTCGCCTGAGCGCAAAAAGGTGGTTGCGAGCTATGTCGATTCGAAAGGCTCGGTGCAGCCTCCCTTGGCGCACACGGTCTGGCCGGTCGCCTGTGACCTAGCCCGATAAAACTGAGCGAATAAACAGGGTCAGTGTAACTTTCCGTTCTGTAGACCGGCTGTCGCCGCTTTGCGACAAGCGTCAATTCAGATTTGCGTGATGGTCTCCCGCGCTTGGGCGGACGTGCCGCACATTGCAAGGCGCGCTCTATCTCGTCTTTGAATCGGTCGCTGCCTAGCGGCGATCCGCGATTGACGGTATCCCTTAACTCGCCCAATTCCTTCTCGTCGAGTTCAGTAGCGACCAATCCACGATAAGCCAATTGCCGCTCTTCATCTGAGGTTGCAAGCCGCTCGTACTGCTCATGCAATGTAAGCAACTTGTCAGCTACGCCAAACGCATGATGCCGGTCGCTCGACCATGCACCAAATAGCCGTCTCAACATTTCGATTCCAATCCTGATACCCAAACGCTCAATTCACTGAACCTGCAATCCTTAGACGGTTTGCGATGTGGTGTCTTTTGGCCCGCCAAAACCATTTCGAACTGATGGCTCTACCCCATTAACGCCCCCCAATTAAGCCCCTATTCGGGTTTGCGGTAGGGGCGATGGGATTTATTCAAAGCGGCTTAATGGTTGAAGCAGTCGTGCAACCTGCAATAGGATCCAAATATGCATTGGGTCGCCCGCTAGTGAAAAAAAACATTGTCATCCATTTTTTCTCATCAGGCCATGTTACCGTCCTACCCAGAAAAATTGCGACATCTCAACCTAGCCTAACAGTCAAATATGAATAATGCTCGACGCAGTCTATTCTTCTTCGGTTTGTACATGATCTTTTGTGTAGGCGTTGGCTTTATTTTCATGCCTATGTTTATCCTGAACACCTTTGGGTTATCAGCTGGTGATGACGTCTGGATTCGCTTTGTTGGCTTGCTTGGCTCGATTATTGGTGGATATTATTTATTGATCGTCCGCGCTAAGTTTGATCAATTTATCCCATGGACTGTGGTGATGAGGTTATACGGTGCTGCGTTCATCGTGGTGATTGTTTTATTGGGCAAACTTGGTCCCAGCATGCTTTTGTTTGGAGCCATTGATGCAGCGGGTGCCGTTTGGACTTGGCTTGCACTGCGATCGGCGACAAAGTAAAACTTGTCGAAAATGGCAAGCTCGTTTTCTTCAACCTTATTTTTTCATCACTCTATAAGTCGATTAGATAGGATGGCATGGTCTGAAGGGATCACTAGATTCGGTCGATAGACTTTCAATATTAAACATTATCATGCGTGAGCTTTTGGAGATTTACTGTGATGCGTCCATTTAAAAAGACTTTGCTTGCTGCCACGATTGCTGGCACTTTGCTGGCAGGACAGGCTCTTGCTGCTGATGCGCCTAACATTCTTGTCATCTTTGGTGACGACATTGGCCAGTTCAACATCAGTGCCTACAACAACGGTATGATGGGCTACAGAACCCCGAATATTGATCGTATCGCCAAAGAGGGTGTGTTATTCACGGATTGGTACGGTCAGCAGAGCAGTACCGCTGGGCGCGCCGCATTCATCACAGGCCAGTCACCGATTCGAACAGGTCTGACTAAAGTCGGTTTGCCCGGCACACCCGAAGGCATTAAAAAAGAAGACCCAACACTGGCCGAGCTGCTCAAAGCACGTGGTTACAAAACAGGTCAATTCGGTAAAAATCATCTGGGCGATCGTGACGACATGTTACCGACTGCACATGGCTTCGATGAGTTTTTCGGCAACCTGTATCACCTGAATGCCGAAGAAGAGCCAGAGAACGTTGATTATCCCAAAGACCCAGAATTTAAAAAGAGATTCGGTCCACGTGGCGTGATTCACAGTTTTGCGGGTGGCAAGATCGAAGATACCGGCCCCCTGACACGCAAGCGCATGGAGACCATTGACGACGAGGTCATGCTTAAAACACTAGGCTTCATGGATAGCGCCAAGCAAGAGAAAAAACCTTTCTTTGTTTGGTTTAATTCAACCCGCATGCACATTTTTACCCATCTAAAACCAAGTTCACAGGGCAAGACAGGGCTCGGTCTTTACGCTGACGGCATGGTTGAGCACGACCAACAGGTCGGGCAACTGTTAGCCAAACTCAAAGAGATGGGTGTCGACGAAAACACCATTGTTGTGTATGCGACAGATAACGGTGCAGAAACCTTCACGTGGCCTGACGGTGGCACGACGATGTTCAGAGGTGAGAAAAACACGAACTGGGAAGGCGGCTATCGCGTGCCGGCGATGATGAAGTGGCCCGGCGTGATTAAACCTGGCACCGTGAACAATGAGATTGGATCGCACGAAGATATGCTGCCAACGCTCGCCGCGGCAGCTGGCGACACCACAGCAAAAGAAGATCTGCTGAAAGGCCGTCAGATGGGCAATATGAATTACAAGGTGCATATAGATGGCTACGACCTTGGCCCTGCGCTTCAAGGTAAGGCCGAATGGCCACGCAAAGAATTCATTTACTGGACAGACGATGGCAGCGTTGCAGCGCTGCGTTACGGCAACTGGAAGATGACCTTTCTAGAGCAACAGGCCGTCGGCTTGCGCGTTTGGCAACAACCGTTCGTTCAATTGCGCGCGCCCCTGTTGACGAACCTGCGCATGGATCCGTTTGAGCGGGCAGAAAAAGAAAACGCCATGGGTTACCAGCGCTGGTACGCTGAACGGATGTTTGCGATTGCCCCCGGTATTACGTATGTGGCTAAGTGGTTGCAGAGCTTCAAAGAGTTTCCACCACGTATGAAACCTGGTTCATTCAACCTGGATCGTGTGATGGAATCCATTACCCGCCCTGCTAATAATTAACTTGAGAAAATTTAAATCATGATTCATCGCAATCTTTCACTTCGCAAGGTCTTAGCCGTAGCGATGCTCTCTTGTGCAAGCACAGTTGTGTTTGCACAAACGACCAACTCGCCTGTTGCCATCCCGCAAGTGTCAGACGCCTGGCGTGTTTCATTGACACCCTATCTTTGGGCAACGGGGATATCAGGTAGCGTCGGCTACGGCGGTAATCAGATTGCTTCAGCAAGCATAAGTTCGAGTTCCGTCTTTCAAGCCCTCAAGTTTGGCGGGATGCTTGAGGCCTAAGTTCACAAAGGTAACTTTGGTTTTTCGATGGATTTAATGTATGCGAGCTTAGGTAATAGCGGCTCGCGGGCACCCGACAATTACGTTGACCTTGGTTCAACCACAAATGTCACGCAGGGTGTGTATACGCTCGCCGGTACTTATACGCTGTTTAACAGTAAAAACGTTTACTTAGATGCCTTGGCTGGCGCGCGGATTTTCAGTTTGAGCAGCACGACTAACTTTTCTGTGAATGGGTATCAGCTTGGCTACACCCAAACTTCAAACAGCACATCAATTGACCCCATTATTGGTTTGAAAGGCAGAATCAGAATTGCAGAAAGCGATTACTTCATCCCATTTTATGCAGACGTAGGTGGTGGTGGCGGTACGACACAACTTGGCGTCAAAAATTTGTATTACAGCCAAAAAAATCAGAACGTCACCACGAACTTAAACTTTATGGGTTTTGCTGTTGGAGTTACCTTTAAGTTTTAGGCTGACTTACAGTTAGGCAGAGTGAAGCATTTCCAAATGTTCTCGAACCCACACCTCATGCTACGCATCGGCGGCGGTGGGTACGAACGGTCTACACGGAGGTGCGGCCGAAATGATGGCAGTCTCTGTGGAAAAGCCGGCAAAAAGCGTTCATCGGATACTTTCTACATCAGGCAATCCGACTATGACCAATTTGGCCGCAATTTTTTCTGCGCTTAAATCAACGATGAAGGTAGATATCCAAGCTCACTGCTTCAGCGTCGCTTGAGTGATTAGTATCCCTCCCGCAGACCAAAAGCAAAAAACCTAAGATTTCAGCACCTCAGGCGGTTTGTGATGTTGTTCATGCTGCCCCGCCAGCATGAGCCAGTCATCCCAAGGCTGCTTAGCTTGCCAACCTACCCGATGCTGATTTGAGGTTCCCCTTTGCTTGAACCAGTAGACCGGCCTTCCCTAAACCAAAGGCAGGCATGTTCGCGTACACGTTCTCATAAGTACCGGGGCTGGCTTTGTAGGTTTCGTGCCATATGCCAACACTACCGTCTGTACCAACAGCTTTGTTGAATGCTTGCCAAGCCGGTAAATGTGCCGAATCTTTGTTCGTTGCGTAATCAATGAGTTGCTCCATTGAACGCCAGTATTGAACCAAAATGATCGTTCGGGAAAACCACATTTCATGGTGAATCAGACCCAACTCTGGTCTTGTATAAAGCTCCCGTAGCATTTTTGGCATCGCATTTAGCACGGGTAAATACTTGTGAACTGCTAATGGTTTGTTGATCCGCATGCCAATCAAAAATACGACAAAGTCGCCCTCCATCTTAGCGGTCATTCGGTCTTTGTAGATCATAGGCATTCTATCCATCAACAGAAAAAATCTTGCGTTTACGCAAAGTAAACAACTGCTAAATTGACAGCGTCGATTTATATATTACAAAATATTTTGTGGCCTAAGCCAGCTGCGCTTTTGCACCTTCGGATGGTATACGAAACACAGTAAGCGCCTCACTTACACCGCCACGATGCCGCTTATCTGCGTTTCCGGCAAAAACTTGATAAACGTATTTCGCCGGAAACAAGTGTTGATTTAATCGTTTGTTTCCGGCAAAATAACTAAATTACCTTTTTTGCCGGAAACAATTTGAAATCACTATCGAATCAGCAGCGACTTCACCAAGTCAATACCGCGCAGCTTTACGAAAACTATCGTGCTGCTCAGAGTCATGCGGCATCCTACACCTACGGTATGCGCTGGAAAACGGTACGTGGTACAGAATATCTGTTCAGAGATCGAGATCGACGTGGCAACGGCAAGTCGTTTGGGCCACGGTCTGAGCAAACCGAAGAGTTATTCGCGGTATTTTCTGCTGGTCGCACAGCAGCAAAAGAGCGTTTTAATCTGATTACCGAAAAGATTCAAGAACAAGCCAGACTGAATAAAGCCTTGAGGTTAAATCGTGTCCCTCGTGTTGTGGCTCGCGTGCTTCGCGAACTCGAACGAGCCGAGGTGCACGACAGCTTTACTGTCATTGGTACTCAAGCACTGTATGCCTATGAGGCTGAGGGAGGGGCTCATTTTTTACTCGAATTACTTGCTTCAGGTGACGTTGACTTGCTCTACGATGGGCGTAAAAAAATGACCGTCGTATCCGAAAAACTAGACGGTAACGGCTTGCTAGGGCTATTAAAAAATGCGGATAAAACGTTTGAGTGTGTCCGTGAAAATGGCTACCGAGCCGCCAATGCTGGGCAATTCATGGTTGATCTGGTTACGGCACCGCGTGGCATGCATACTACTAGCCTTGTTACCTTTGCCGAGTCTGATCTTGTCGCAGTCGAGGTGCCGGGATTGCAGTGGCTGTTGAACTCTCCCAAACTCGACGCGATTGCCATCGATGAAGACGGATGGCCGGTACCAATGCGGGTGCCAGACCCGCGAGCTTTTGCCTTGCATAAAGCTTGGCTCTCTGGCCTATCAACCCGAGAAACGATTAAAAAGCCGCGCGACTTTGAGCAAGCACGAATCGTGGCAAGATTGGTTCAAGAGAACATGCCGCAGCTTTCATTTGAAAGCGCGCTGACATCTTTACATGGTGATGTACGCAAGATGCTGCCGCTCATACTTGCCGAAGAGTAAGAACTCACGAGCAGTTAGTATCCCTCCCGCAGACCAAAAGCAAAAAATCTGAGATTGCAGCACCTCAGGCGGTTTGTGATGTTCTTATTGCTGCACCGCCAGTAACTTTTTTCAATATTTCACTTTTTCAAAAGGATAGAGCCGTACCGATTGCGCTAAGTTTTACGTTTTTTTGCTAGACCAAGCAGTCGCTTTGCCAAACTCAGTTTCTAGAAAGCTGATAAAGGCCTTGACCTTCGCACTTGGCAGGCGCCTCGACGTGTGAAGCACCCACAATTCTGAAGGTTGATCGGTCGCCGCGCCCCATGAAACGAGGCGACCAGCCTTCAAGTCATCAGCGACAACAAGATTCGGTAGTTTTGCAGCACCAAGCCCCGTTAGAGCGGCGTCACGAATCATCACTAAAAGTGGAAGTTGCAAGACCGTTTGCGTCGGTATCTCTTTGGCCGTTGGTCCTAACATTCGCCAACTTTTAGCACTTCGCTGAGATTCTCGAACAATGACGGGAAGCGGAGTTTGTAGTGTTTGGCCCGCACGGGCATATCGTTTTTTTAGCTCAGGCGTTGAGACGATATGAACTTGATCTTTTACAAAGCAGCGACCAACGAGTTCAGAGTTTGGCTCTGGATTGACCCGAATAACGAGGTCATAGCCTTCACTGACTAGATCCACCTGACGATCTTCAAGCGTGATCGACAGTTTGACGTCGGGATAGGCCATTGTGAACTGCGCGGCAATGCGCCCCATCGACAACTGACCCAGCAGAGTAGGCGCATTGATTCGCAACAAACCGTGAGGCTTTGTATGCCCATCGCGCAACACTTCACCAGCTTCAGTAATCTCTCTAAAAGGACCGCTGGTTCGTTCAAATAGCGAAGCGCCTTCTTCTGTCAACCTAATCGTCTTTGCGCTACGCTCGAACAGTCTGACGCCCAAGGCTGACTCCAACGCCATGACTTTGCGTGACAGGCTTGCCTTTGGTCGCCCGCTTTTTCGGCTTGCTTGGGCGAACCCTTTATGAAATGCAACTAATAAAAAGTCTGACAAATCATCAAGATTCATGATGTTCCATATTCGGGACGGATTGTCTTAATTTTAGGTGTTTCGTTTTGATTTTGCCACCTTATCATCCTATCAGTGGTTCGGTGTTCTCTCGGACTCGACATCAAAAAAGGAAATCGACATGACCATTCTCATCACAGGCGCGACCGGAACCATTGGCTCGTTGCTGGTGCAACAGCTTGCGAACCAACATGTGGCGGTGAACGCCCTGACGCGCGACCCGAGCAAGTCTAAATTTCCGAGTGGAGTTACCGCAGTGTCAGGTGACATGTTGGATGTGGAGTCCATGCGCAAGGCCCTTCAAGGGGTGCGCACGCTCTTTCTGCTCAATTCTGTGTCTACTCAAGAGCTGACGGAAGCGGTATTGGCTCTCAATCTGGCTCGTCAGGCTGGCATCGAGCGCGTTGTTTATTTTTCCGTTTTCAATGGCGAGGCTTTCACCAATGTCCCTCACTTCACCTCGAAGCACGCCGTTGAACGCATGATTTCGCAGATGGGCATCCCCGCAACTATTTTGCGACCCAACTGTTTTATGCAAAACGATGCCATGTTTTTCAAGGATGCCTTGATGGGGCCGGGTCTGTACCCCTTTCCGATTGGTGATAAAGGCGTCTCTATGGTCGACGTACGCGACATTGCCGAAATCGCAGCGCAGGCTGTGTTGAAACGTGAGCGTGCCTCTCAAGCACTGCCTACCGAGATCGTCAACCTTGTAGGTCCAGATGCACTCACCGGATCCGGCATCGCCAAGATTTGGGCAGCGGTGCTGAATAAGCAGGTCAACTACACGGGTAGTGAAACTGCACCATTTGAAGCGCGACTGGCCCAACACGCTCCAAGTTGGATGGCGATGGATATGCGTCTGATGCTTGATCGCTTTTGCTCGGATGGCATGGCTGCTACCGCTGCGGATGTGGGCAAGATGACTGAGCGACTCGGCCGCAGGCCGCGTTCGTATGCAGACTTTGCTGCCGAGATGAAAGCGCAATGGGAGGCTTAAGCATCTTACCGGCAATTTGCCGTACAATGTCAAGATTATTGAGGAGCTCGCCATGACTGCCAAATCCCTAGCCTTACCCCGTACGACGAAACTCCAGTCTGCTCGGCTCGAGGCTCGGATCAGTCCTGACTTGCATCTGATTGTCAAGCGTGCCGCAGAAATTCAAGGTCGTACGATGACCGATTTTGTGATCCATGCCCTTCAAATAGCGGCCTCGCAAACAATAGAGCGCGCCGACCGCGTGCGCCTATCAGTGCTTGACCAAGAGGCTTTTGCAAACGCTTTGATCGCACCTGCCAAGCCTAATGCAGCACTCAAGCGCGCTTTTGCCAAGGCCAATAAGCTTCTTGCTGCGTGAAGTCACCTGTGACTGTTCGTCCAAAGG
>Ga0194043_1001290_pt1 | contig 14149 bp, 11 predicted proteins | sample JunL4415m_MetaG_FD_161274 | JGI IMG/M metagenome (GOLD analysis project Ga0194043, IMG submission 161274) | Anoxic zone freshwater microbial communities from boreal shield lake in IISD Experimental Lakes Area, Ontario, Canada - Jun2016-L442-15m | ecosystem: Environmental > Aquatic > Freshwater >...
GCCTGTTGCCGTTGGCAGCGTGCTGGAGTGCGTCAATCGCACGGCGGGCCAGTCGCTCGGCGCGGTGGCACATTGCTTTGTCAAGGAGCAGACTGCCACCCAGATATTCAGGAGTATCTCCAGAGGAGAATCGCTGCTGTACTGGAGGCAAGAGATACGCGCCGCCAGGTCCGCATAGGCACGACACGCCCACGGGCGTGCCAGCAACGAAAGCCTCCAGTCGTTGTTCCTGATGGCCCGGCGACGTTTGGCCGTGCGACCGAACGATTGCCAGTCCGTCGCCACCGGCACTCGCGCGGGCCTTGCGAACTGCCGGCAGATAAAAGCCGATTGGGAGCGGCTCCCCTGCGCCAAGCGTCCTTCCAGCCGGGACAGCAACGCCGGCGGCCGCCAGTGCGCAGAGGGTTGCGGGCTTATCGGCCGCCGCCGCCAAGAATGTGGTTCCTGGCGAGGCCACCCGTCCTCCGGCAGCCCGTGCCGCCGCCACTCGCGATTCCAGAATTCCAGCTGTCTCCGGTGCGATGATAATCGTCCAATCCGCGAGAGCGGACTCGTGCATGAGGACGTCCACTTCTGCGCCCAACGGCACCGACAGAAGCCGCGCAGCGGCAGCCTGGTTCAGAGGTCGCGAGGCATCTGCCAGCACGGTCAGTTCAATGGATGTGTCTTTCGCCGCATCGCAGAGCAAAGCGTCGAGCATCGCACATCCCTCGATCGTCAGTGCCAGCGCTTCCGGCTGGGGTACATCCTGTCCATGAAGCCCGCCGGAGCAGCACCACTCGTAGAGCACGACCCGCATCACATCGCCCCGGGAGATTGCATCGAATGGACGAGGACATCCAGCGACGAAGGCATTTCAGAAGGACACAGAATGCTTAAAAAATCCCCAACTGATCGCGGGCTGCGTCGGTCATGCGATCGGGTGTCCACGGTGGATCCATCACGATCCTCACTTCCACGGCCGACACGTCGCCATGTCCGCCTACGGCCCGCTTTGTGTCGGCGATCAATTGTGGGCCTGCCGGGCAGGCGGGGCTTGTCATCGTCATATCGATAGCCACGTGCTGCTTGTCTGCAGCGTCTGCGGCCGGCGCGAACGTAACGCCATAGATGAGGCCCAAGTCAACGATGTTCACAAACAGTTCGGGATCCTTCACTTCTTTGAGCATTTCATAGATGAGCTCTTCGGACAGTCTCTGTGAGGAAGGTCCGCTTGGACCAGAAGGCGGCTGTGCTGTTGCTTCTGCTACGTCTTCGGTCCTTGAGGATGCATGACTTGGCTGCCCAGACGCAATGCCCCCGAGCGATGGCTCGCTTGCAAGCGCGTCGTTGGCGTGAGTCGCCGGCGCGGCTGCGGCATGGGCTGATGGGCCGTCGGTGGCGTAGCCGGATCTCAGTCGAACCCAGACCCCGCCCTCCTCGATCTTTACATCGTGGGACCGCGTGCCTCGCAGGGCTGGCATGGTGAGTGCTGCCCCAGTGCGGATGTCGAACTTTGCCCCGTGTCGGGGACAGGCGATCTTGTAATCGATGAGTTCACCCTCCACCAGCGGGCCGCCGTCGTGCGTGCAGACATCGTCGATCGCAAAGAATTGGCCGTTGACGCGAAAGAGAGCGACCAAGTCGCCATCCACCTCGATCAGCGTCTTGCCAGGATCAGTCAATTCGGTAACATCTGCCACCCGCACAAAATCTGCCATCTGCATGTATTCCTTCAGTTGCGAAGAGCGGTTGAGAACAGGTTTAAGACAATCGGCGGATCCGACTGCTAATCGCTTGGGCGAACGCCTCTCGTACCGGGGCGATCGTAATCCGATCGAAAACCTGCTGGAAGAAGCCCGCCACGACCAGACGCGCTGCCTCGTCGGCAGAGAGGCCGCGGGCCTGAGCATAGAAGATTTGCTCCTCATCCACCCGGCCGCTGGTGGCTCCGTGCGTGCATCGCACATCATCGGCCTCGATTTCAAGGCCCGGGATTGAGTCGGCGCGGGCCTCTGAGGAGAGCATAAGATTGTCGTTTCGCTGATAACCGTCTGTTTTCTGTGCGAGTTTATTGACTCGAATCATGCCACGCCACACCAGACGCGACCGATCTTGCAAGGCGCCTTTGTAGAGCAGGTCGCTGCGGCAGTCGGGGGCTTCGTGGTGTTGAAGCGTGTTGTAGACCAGTTGCTGGCGGCCGACTGTAAACATCACGCCGTTTACCTGTGCGTGGGCGCCACGGCCTACGAGAGCAACATCCTGTGCCACTTGCGAGAGCCTGCTGCCCAACGCTCCGAGCGTCCACTGCAGTCTCCCACCCTCGTGCACAACGGCTTTTTGTCTTGCGAAGTGCCACACACCATCGTTCCAGTTTTGTAGATTCACGATTCGCAGAAAAGCCCGAGCGCCAACCACAATTTCTGTGCCCCCACAATGAAAACCACCCGTAGCAGGACTTGGGGAGCCATCGGATGGACGAGTCGTCGGTCCACCGCCTCCAGCGGTTTCTGTGAGCACGGTTGCCTCCGATCCCTCGCCCAGAACGACGAGTACGTGTCCGGTATCAACGCCTCCCGGCGTGATAGCAGAAAGTGCATAGAACGGTGCGGTAACGCGTACGCCTGGAGGCACAAAGAGCACCGCTCCGGCGGTATGAAATGCCGCGTGCATGGCGGCAAACCAATCGGCACCGGAGTCGATCACCGAAAACCAGTGGGGCTTGAATACATCGGGATGCTCGGCCAGCAGTCGATTTGCTGGGCCGAAGAGAACGCCTTGCCGAGCCAGCGACTCATCGAGTTGCTCGTATTGCACGTGGCCATCGAGTGAAAGAACTTTGCCTGCAAGGCTTCTCGTGGCATGAACCGGTTCGCTGGGCTCATTCAGGAACGTCTCCTCGCCGCCATGGCCCGCCGCAATGGCTTCGGCAAGCAAGCCCACGGGCATTGGCTCAGTGGCCTCGGGCGGTTGTCTCGGCCCCCACGCCTGTGGTTTAAAAAGTCGCAGGTCCGTACGCATCCAGTTTTCGTCATTTCGGGCGGGCATTCTGAGCGATTCGAGTCGCTCAAACGCAACCTGCCGATACTCGTTCACCCAAGCAGGCGAGTTGCTCGCGGCGATGAGAAGCGTTAGCGCACGGTGATCGAACGATGATCTGGTTGCCGTAGCAGAGTGAGCCGTTGGCACAGGAGCAAGCGAGTCTACAGAGGATGTCTTCATGGTGCTCAAATGAGGATCGATAGCTGGCGTCCATTCCAGCGTTCGTTACCCCACCGATCCTTCCATCTGCAGTTCGATGAGTCGGTTCATCTCAACGGCGTATTCCATGGGGAGTTCTTTCACGAGTGGCTCGATGAATCCGCTGACGATCATCGTGCTGGCTTCGGCCTCCGAGAGACCACGGCTCTTCAGATAGAACAATTGCTCCTCGCCTATCTTGGACACGCTCGCCTCGTGGCCAACCGTGACATCCTGCTCCTCAATTTCAATGTACGGATACGTGTCACTGCGACTTTTGTCGTCTAGAATCAAGGCATCGCAGACGACGCTGGACCGGCTTTTCTTTGCGCCAGGCTCCACTCGCACCAACCCGCGGTAGCTGGAGCGGCCACCATTCTTTGAGATACTCTTGGAAACAATCCGGCCATACGTGTTCGGGGCGGCATGTACCAGTTTGGCTCCGGCATCTTGGTGCTGTCCTGCCGAAGAGAACGCGATCGAGAGAATTTCGCCCCGCGCGCCCGGTTCGACCATGTACACCGATGGATATTTCATCGTGAGGTGGCTGCCGAGATTTCCGTCGATCCACTCCATTGTCGCCCCCTCGTAGGCAACCGCTCGCTTGGTCACGAGGTTGTAGATATTGTTCGCCCAGTTTTGAATCGTCGTATAGCGGCATCGGGCATGCTTCTTGACAACGATTTCTACGACCGCCGAGTGGAGGCTTTCTGTGGTGTACATCGGAGCCGTGCAGCCCTCGACGTAGTGCACCTGCGCACCTTCGTCCACGATGATGAGCGTGCGTTCAAATTGTCCCATGCTTTCGGCATTGATTCGGAAATAGGCTTGCAAAGGGAAGTCGATCTTTACCCCCTTGGGCACATAAATAAATGAACCGCCCGACCAGACGGCCGAGTTGAGGGCCGCAAATTTATTGTCGGTAGAAGGAATGATCGTGGCGAAGTATTGACGCAGGAGTTCGGGGTGTTCCCGCAGGGCCGTGTCTGTGTCGGTGAAAATCACTCCCTTCTTGGCGAGATCCTCCTGGAGCGAGCCGTAGACAACCTCACTTTCAAACTGCGCCTTCACCCCAGAGAGATATTTTCGCTCCGCTTCGGGAATGCCAAGCCGCTCAAACGTCTTCTTGATCTCTTCGGGCACCTCGTCCCAGGTCTTGCCCTGCTGCTCGGTGGGCTTGAGGTAATAAAAGATGTCTTGAAAGTTGACGCCGATATGGCCGCCCCAGTTGGGCATCGGCTTGGAGTTGAAGATTTCCAGCGACTTCAATCGGAAGTCACGCATCCAAACGGGCTCCTTCTTCATCTCGGAGATCTGCGAAACGATCTCCGGATCAATCCCCTTGCGGGCCTTGAAAATTGCCGGAGAGTTGGTGCGGAAGTCGTACTTGTTGATCTCGCCAATGGCGAGCGTGGACGATTCTTGAAGTGCTGTCTGTTGGATTCCGATGGCCATGGTATTTCTTTCTCTCGTCTGTTGTGTGTCTACCGCCCGCTTAGACCGTTGCCGTCATCGCCTGCTCTGCGGCTGCCGCCTCGGGATAGGCGACACGGATTCGCTCGTAGCCCTGTTTGTGTAATTCGGTGGCTAGTTCTGGACCACCGGATTCAACGATCCGTCCGCCGAGCATCACGTGCGTGCGATGCGGAATGTTGTGTTCGAGCAACTGCTCGTGGTGGGTGATCACCAGAATACCCATGTCTGCGCCACCGATCTTTGCAATGCTTTGGCTGGCCAGTCGCACCGCATCGGCATCGAGGCCGCTATCTGTTTCATCCAGCACGGCAAACCGCGGCCGCAGCATCGCCAGTTGGAGAATTTCGGCTCGCTTCATTTCGCCACCGGAAAAACCGTCGTTCACATAGCGGCGAGCGAAATCAGAGTCCATCTCCAGTTCGGCCATTTTGGCCTTGAGATCACCGCGAAACTCACGCATCGGAATCAGGTCCTGCCCTTCCTTGCGGTCGGGATTCCGGATGTTCGTGACGGCATGGCGGAGGAAGTCGGCCAGTCGCACGCCCGGAATCGACATGGGGCGTTGAAAAGCCAGAAAAATGCCCGCGCGAGCGCGTTGGTCGGGCTCCATTTCCAGCACATTGTGGTGCGTGCCATCGGCATCCACTAACTCAATCGTGCCGGATGTGACCTCATAGCTTGGATGCCCCATAATGGCGTAGCCAAGCGTGCTTTTCCCAGAGCCGTTGGGGCCCATTAAGGCATGGATCTCACCCCGGCCGATCTCAAGATCGACCCCCTTCAAAATCTCCTGCCCGTTCACGGCCACGTGCAGTCCGGAGACGGTCAATTTTTCCTTCGAATCAACGCTCATCAATTGAAATTCCTTAGTAGCTTCTCGAATCGGCTTACGACTGAACCTTCTGGTGGTCGTACACAAGCTCACCGTTGCCCACTGGCGATGTGACATAGCCAGAGTGGTGCGGTACGGGCAGTTCGTCATCCATTTTGCCAATGCCGCCGGATCGTTTGGCAATGCGTTGGCCCGCGATCTTGTCTTGAATCCGCATGAGTCCCTCCAAGAGGCTCTCCGGTCGCGGCGGGCAGCCTGGAACATAAACGTCTACAGGCACGACCAAATCAACGCCCTTCACAACGTGGTAGCCCCACTTAAAATACGGGCCACCGCCCGTTGTGCATGCGCCCATGGCAATCACATACTTTGGATCCGGCATCAGGTTGTAGAGTCGCCGTACGCGACTGGCCATTTTGTAGGTGACGGTGCCGGCCACGACCATTAAGTCGGCCTGTCTGGGCGAGGCTCGAAATGCACCAGCCCCGAAGCGGTCCATGTCGTACCGACTGGCACCGGCTGCCATCATCTCGATCGCACAGCAGGCCAGTCCAAAAGTCATCGGCCAAATGCTCGACTGGCGGGCCCAGTTGATGGCCTGCTCGACGGTCGTGAGCACCATATTTTCTTCGAATCGACCTTCAATCCAGGGCTGTGTCATGGGGTGGGCTCCACGGGTATGGGTGATTGGATCGGCCGTGTGGGCCGTTCTGAGGAAATAATCGCGTATTGAATGCTTCTGGCGTATCCGTTTCAAGGGTCTTGGGTCTTCTCAGGCAGTCCAGCGGCAACCATTGGGCTCGCAGTGAAGCGACAGCAGGATGCGCCATCCAGCCGGCATTCCGAGAGTTGCACGCGAGTACCGACGAGATCTTGAATCATTGCTCGCTCAGCAGCGCAGATTCCGCGGTCTTGTTCGGCGAGTTCCGGATAGGGGCAAGAATGGGTTGTCAGCACAGGCAGGCTTGTGTCGCCTCTGTGGCTCTCTACGGAGCAGGCAAGTTGCCGGCGACGAAAGAGCGTAGCAACGCTCTCTAAACGCTCCTGAGAGGTTGAGCCAGTAATTTCGTGACGGTACATTCCGGCCATGGCCGTACCGATGCGTTGCAGGAGACCCCGCCGGACTGAAGATTCCTTGACGCCTCGTACCTCCGACCAGAGCACCATTGCGAGATCGTGAAAATTATTGCCGCCAGTGCGTTGTCCCGTTACCGTCAGGCTGTATTCGTGCGACGGACGCCCTCGCGGTTTCGGAATTGTTGAACGCCCAACAAATCCAGCTCGCATCAGGCGATCGAGTCGCTGCCGCACCGCCGTGGCCGTCACCCCCAAGCCACCAGCGAGTTTGCCGATGCCCATCGAGGGTTCCGTCCGGAGCAATTCAAGCAGCGGCGTATCGGATGGCCGCGGGGCGACTGAATCAGATGGCTGCGTGACTGTGGCGTGCATATGCCTTCACTGTAGCCGACGCCCGATTTTTAACAAGACTGCATGCGAAAAACATTGAAAAGCTTAAGTGTTTCAACTGACTGCTCTATTCCAGGCGATCCTGCGAAGGGAAGGTTGTGCGCATCACTTCGAGAAAGTCTTCCCGCGTCTGCACCCGGGATACCTTGCCCCGAAATTCACGGGCTCCCGGCAGGCCCTGGGCATACGAACAGGCAAATTTTCGCATCAAAAGCGTGCCTCGGTCGACTCCAAATCGCTGGCAGACCAGATCGTAGTGGTGGAAAACAAGTGCGCGCTGCTCGTCAAGGCTGGGGTCAGGAGGGAGTGGCTCTCCACGCAACAATGCTGCGATCTGTGCGAAAATCCATGGGCGGGAGAGGGACTCCCTGGCGATCATGACACCATCCACTCCGCTGTCTCGCAGGCGTGCCACGGCCGTTTCAGCCGAATCAATATCGCCGTTGCCCACGATCGGCATGCGAGACACGCTGCGTTTGACTGCGGTAATTGCATCCCAGTCGGCGTGGCCAGAGAAAAACTGCGAGGCCACTCGCCCATGGACAGTGAGGCAGGCGGCGCCAGCCTCCTCGATGCGCTGCGCCACCTCAATGGCGGTACGGCACGTATCGGCGCAGCCTAAACGAATCTTGGCAGTCACGGGAACCCCGTCGCAGGCGTCGACGACTCGGCTCACGATGGCACCGACTCGATCTGGATCGCGTAAGAGCCAAGAGCCGCTCTGGGCTTTCACCGTCACCTGTCGCACAGGGCATCCAAAGTTGAGATCTACCACGCTGACTTTGAAATCCTTCGCCAGTCGTCGCCCGACCTTCGCCAGATTATCTGGGTCGTTATCCCACATTTGCACTGCCAACGGACGAGGTTCATCCTGAACGCCCCACAAACGGTCGGGGTGCTCGCCACGGTTGGTTTCTAACCACATGGCACTCCGCGCGGCAATCATCTCAGTGGCCAAGAGTCCTGCGCCCCCGAATTCCCGGACCACCTGCCGAAACGCATAGTTTGTATAGCCGGCCATCGGCGCTTGCAGCACTGGTGGATCAACAACAACCGGGCCAATCATCAGTGGGGCAACGGCAGTGGATACAACGGAAGTGGAAACTTGAGAGCCGATCATGCAGGCAATCGTACGCCACGATGCCCGCGCATTGCGACGGGTTTGCCTGAAGCTGCTCAGACACCAGCATTACTGCACAGCAGGCAGTTGTGCCGGAGGCACGCTTGCCGGCTGCAGGCCTGCCGACGGCACAAACGCCGGCGGTGCTTGTGGGCCCCCGGGAGGCGTTGAGAGCGGCAGCGGGTCGGCCTCACCGACAGGAATCGGTGTTGCATTGGCCGCAGGTACGACCGATTGCGGCAGACCGTTTGGCAGCGTTTGGCCACTCGGTGCCGGCCGCCACGGGATTGGGGTGCCAATGAGCATAGATGCAAAGCGTTCGTCAGGAACGGAGAGATCGGCGACGGCCATCACGTATTCGGCGATTTCGAAGTTATAGATCCTCACGGCTTTGACAAATTCTCGCTGTTGGGTCACGGTGGCGGCGTGCGCCGCTAGGACCGACTCGATTGGCCTCTTCCCTTGAGCGTGGTCGGCCTCCGTCATGGCAAACGCCTGCGCGGCCGCCAGCACAGCGGCTCCGCGAGCGTCTACTGTTTCGTGCCGACTCGGCAGCATGCGGTTGATTGCCCGAATCCGACCGGTGACGGATCGAGCCGCAAAGATTGTTTCGAAATGGGTTTGATACGCCACAGTCAGCGGTCGATCGACCGGCCAAGGAAGGGGCTCACTCACCGGAAGACGGACTAGATCCACGAGTTCCTGCTGGGCCGCTATCAACTCCGAACGCGACTCTGCAAGTTCGGCTTTGGCTGCAGCCAGAGCCACATCGAGTGCTGCGTGGTCGTGCGGATCCCCGCTCGGAGCAATCATATCCAATCGCTCGACCGCTTCGGTTGCAAACCGCCTCAGGGCACATCCGGCGGAAACCTTCCAATACCCTTGCGTGATCCAGAGTCGTCTCGCCCGGTCGCCAGATCGTTCAATCGCTTCCAGCAGGGGTAGTGGCCGACTGGTGAGTGATTCTGTTGTCGCATCCAAAGGCTCGATTGCTTTGGCTAAGAGCTCCGCCGCCGGGCTTTCGGCGGGCGGACTGGCAGCCAGCGGCGGGGTCGCAGGCGCGACGATTCGAGCGGGCGTTGAGGGGAGCAGTTGCTGCACCGTAGGAGCGGCTGCACGCGGCGGCACGACTACAGAGATAGTGCCATCCGCAGAGGCAGGGCTTTGGGGTGGACTCGCAGGTGGCTGGAGCGGTGTTTGTTCGACTCCTGCCGGTTGAGTTACCTGTTCTAGAGTCTGTTCTGGAGCCGAGTCTTCCGCAGGAATCCTGCGAGTTGTCTGTGCAAGGCAGAGAGCCAGCAGTGCTCCCAGCACGCGTTGCCATTGTCTGTTTGGGCTCATGTCATCAGTGCTCAGCGTTGGGTTTCATGTTTGGAAAAGACGACTCACAACCTGCCATGCACCGAAAAGGATAGACAAAAGCCTCACATACCTCTGCCAAGCGAGTCAACCGCAAAACGAGCCCAGCCGCTCGAGTTTCGATGCCGCTGGGCTCATGAAGCTGCATCCAGATAGGGATCTTGACTCATCTGGATGTGTGATTCGGCCCTCTGGCGTTCTACATATTCAAGAAGCCGCCGCTGCCGCACGTGCCGCTGCTCGACGCGTTGCTGCGCTCGCTTAAACACGCTGAGTAGCCGATCGGGATTGCCGCGTAGCCGCGTCCCAACCCAGCCGACGACTTGCTTGGCTCGCTTGGGACCGAAGCCACTCACCAGAATCTCGTCGCTGAGAGTGACATATTGCCGCCATGTGCCTGGATCGCCTTGGCGGCCGCAACGGCCGACGAGCTGGCGGTCGATGCGCGCCGAGTCGTGCAGTTCCGTGCAGATCACGTGCAGCCCACCGAGCGCAGCGACTCCCTCCCCGAGTTTGATGTCGGTGCCGCGGCCCGCCATGTTTGTCGACACGGTGATCTGGCCGAATTGGCCAGCCTGCGAAACGATCTCCGCTTCCTTCTCTATCTGCCGTGCATTGAGCACGGTGTGTGGCAAGCCTGCCGCCTGAAGTAACCGCGAGAGATCTTCTGACTTGTCGATTGAGCGAGTGCCGATCAACACAGGTCTTCCGAGCGCGTGCATCGTCTGCACCTCCTCAACAATGCGATCTAACTTTTCGGCGTAGGTCGCGCAGACAACAGCAGAAAGCCGTTGGCGAATCGCAGGGCGGTGGGTTGGCACCGTCGCAACAGCCACACTATAGGTACGGCTGATCTCCGACGCACTGGTCGCAATGGTACCGGTCATTCCCGCTAAATGCGGCCAGCGGGCAAAGAGTTCTTGAATGGTGATTCTCGCCGCATGCCCGGCGGGAACCGTTATCTCAATGTCCTCCTTGGCCTCGACGGCTTGATGGAGGCCGTCTCGCCACGTGCGGCCTTCCGCTGCTCGGCCGGTTGACTCATCCACGATCACGATCTTGCCATCGCGGACCACATATTGCCGGTCGAGGATAAAGAACTGCCTCGCCCGCAGAGCCCGTTCGACGGCGTCATAAATCGCCAACAAGCTCACGGAGTCGAGTTCGGGCGGCCGCTGAATCGCTCGCACGTTGCTCCGACCGCGACCGATGAGTTCGCAGGTCTGCTTCTGTACATCAGCTTCGAAGTCGTCACCCACCTCAAGCCCAGCGGCAGCCTCCGAAGCAAAACGAAAGAGCGTCTGTTCCACCGCCTGCGCCTCCCCGGGCGGCGAGGCGATGATGAGCGGCGTGCGGGCTTCGTCGATGAGCACGTTGTCGGCTTCGTCCACGAGCGCAAACCAATAAGGCCGCTGCAGGAGTTTGGTGCCACTGGTCACGTTTTGTCCGGTGAGCATCGCTCCTAAGTCGGCTCGCCCTTCGGCGATCTCGCGGCCCATCAGGCGGTCTTTGAGAAAGTCAAAACCAAATTCCTTGGCCGTGCCATAGGTGATGTCGCGGGCGTAGGCCTGACGGCGACCATCAAAATCCATCTGAGATTGGACGACGCCCACACTCAACCCCAGTACTTTGTAGATCGGCTCCATCCACGCGGCATCGCGTGTGGCCAGATAGTCATTGACCGTGGCCAGATGCACACCTCGTCCGGCAAGCGCGTAGAGCGCCAGTGGCAGCGTGGCCACGAGCGTTTTTCCCTCACCGGTCTGCATTTCAACGATCGAACCGTGTACCAGCGCGACGCCAGCAAGCAACTGCACGTCGTAGTGTCGCATGCCAATGGTGCGTCGGCCCGCCTCTCGCGTGGCCGCAAAGCTTTCGACGAGCAGCGAGTCGATCGGCTCGCCCGCCTTGGCCCGGTAGGAAAGCGACCTCGCCAAGCGGCGCAGACTCGCGTCACTTTGTGCCCCCATCTCGGCGGCACAATCCTCTATCCGCTGGACGACGCGCCACGTTGCCGCAGTGATGGCAGGACGAGATCCCGGCTTCAAGCCAGCCAGCCACCCAAACATGAAAGCCTTCTCCGTAATAAAATGCTGCGAGCATGGCAGCATGGTGCACGCAGTTATGAATCGCCGCACCCAATAAAATACCACGCCCGGAGAGGAAACCTAATAGCGGGCTGGCAGAGCGGGGGTGGCGCGGGGGGGTGGCAGACCATTTGGATTCGTGAAGGGCCACCAATTGCCATTCACGGTCTGCTGTTGCGGCATGCCAGGCGCCACTGGCTGCATTTGGTTGTTGATTTGCTGCATCTGTCCGGAAAGCTGCTGCTGCTGGTTTTGGAGATTTTGTTGCAGCCCTTGCTGATACTGGTTGGTTGTGTTTTGCACTTGGTTGGTGAGTTGTTGCTGCTGGTTGGCCAACGCTTGCTGCTGTTGATTGGCCCACTGCTGGGGTTGGGCCTGCAGTTGATTGGCCATCTGCTGGGTCTGGTTGGTAAGATTTTGCTGGTATTGGTTGGGGTTGACGCTGGGATTATTGGCCGGATTATTCAGTGCTGGCGCTCCGTATTGCTGCCCTGCCTGTTGTCCGGCGGCCGCTGGCTGGCCGGATTGCGCCCAACTCCACGAATTGGCTGGGGCTGCTGGGGCTGCGCTCTGCCATCCATTTGCTGGGCCGGGCATCACAGGTGCGGCATTGGCCATCGGTGCGCCGCCCGCCATTGGGGCTGACGATGGATAGGCGGCCCCTTGTGGTGCGCCGACAAAGCTGCCGTAGGGAGCGGGTTGATTGATCATGCCAGTAGCGGGTGGTGCAATGGTGGACCCATACGCTGGCGCCGGCGGTGTCTGGCAGCCAGCCAAACTGATAAGCACAATGATGGCAATCGCAATCGTCGCCAAGCAAAGGTATGGGCGGTGTGCGTGCAGTCTCTGCGTTTTGTGAGACTGCTCAAAGCGATGGGGAGTGGCGTGCGGCACGACTGTCTCTCCGCAGGAAAAGCGGGTTTGGAAAGCTCCGACCGGGCGAGACAATAGCGACTCCACCAGTCCCGTCCAGACCACTTCTATGTGCTGTGGGACCACGCGATGGCTTGGGCTCTTCGGTGGTGGCTTCCCAGCTTGCCCAGATTGAATCAAACTCGAGGGCATCTTATGGCCCGCACTCGACTGTTTCATCGATATCGGCAGCGGCGTCGCGGCCCGGACCGTCGGTGGCGTAGAAACGGTCGAGTACCCTCTGCCAATCGGCGTTCACTTTCACCGATACAAAGGCATCTCGCACCGGCAAAGAGTCGGGGTGGAGCCGGGCATATTTGATCGCAAATTTCCGCATGACGCGGCCAGCGCGATCCTCACTGTGCAATTCCTCTGCCAACCGGAAGTGCTCTCGCAGCACGTCGCGCTGTTGGTAAATTGTCGGCGGTGGCAGCGCGGGCTCACCGGCGAGCAGTGCCAGCGTCTGCCGAAAAATCCACGGATTACCGATGGCACCCCTGGCAACGCTCACTCCATCGACGCCGGTGCGAGCCAGCATTGCCACGCATGCTTCGGCCGAAAATAGATCGCCCGAACCGATCACGATACGCTGGCCCGCATGCCGCTTCACCGCCGCCAAAAAATCCCAGTTGCTTGGGCCCACGTACTTCTGCTCCACGCTGCGGCCGTGAACAGTGATCGCCGCAACACCGCGATCGAACGCACCATCAAAAATCCGCCAGAAGTTTTCTAGGCTCTTGGAAGAGTCGTCGATGCCGCGACGCATCTTGAGCGTGACGGGCACGCTGGCGGGTACCGCCTCTCGCACCCGAGAGACAATTTCCAAAGCCGTTTCTGGAACCCCCAGGAGGTAACCGCCACGGCAGCGACCGAGCACCTTCTTCACCGGGCAGCCGAAGTTGATGTCGATGCAGTCGAAGCCAGCCTCTACCAAACGCCGCGCGGCTGGGGCAAAGTCGTCGGGATTGGCTCCCATCAGTTGACCGCCTACAGGGTGCTCTTCATCGGCCACCGCGATCTTGGCCAAGTTCCGACTGTTGGTGCCGACCACGGCCACAAAGATATCGAGCAGCACTTCGCACAGCGCATAAGCGGCTCCATGCCGCCGGGCGAGCACCCGCATGGCTCGGTCGCTGTAGCCAGAGAGGGCCGCCTGCACGACTGGCGACTCAAGCACCACGCCCCCAATGGAGAAAGAATGGTTTGCGAGAGCCGCGTCGAGAGCCAAGTTGTTCTCCAGAGTCTGCATGCGGTTGTCCTCGTCTTAATAGATTGCACAAAAAAGCGATCAGGTCAGAATAGGGCAAACATCAAACCACGTGCGGCCCTGAGCTTCCATCCACTCAGTGCTCGAAAGGGGGCCCCAGTCACCAGGCTCATAGGCATCGATGGGCGGCATGTCGACCGAACTCCACGCCCGCACAAATGGATCGATGATCTCCCACGATTTCTCGACTTCATCCGAACGGGCAAAGAGGCTCGCGTCGCCCGTCATGACATCCAGCAGCAGCGGCTCGTAGGCCTCTGGAAGTCGGCCGTGAAACTCGCGAGAATAGCTAAAGTCGAGGTCGGTCAGCCGCAATCGCATGCCGTCGCCCGGCACCTTGGTGTGGAAGTGGAGTTGGATTCCCTCTGCCGGTTGGATCTGAATCACAAGCCGATTGGCTTCCCGGTGGC
>Ga0194043_1001293_pt1 | contig 14144 bp, 13 predicted proteins | sample JunL4415m_MetaG_FD_161274 | JGI IMG/M metagenome (GOLD analysis project Ga0194043, IMG submission 161274) | Anoxic zone freshwater microbial communities from boreal shield lake in IISD Experimental Lakes Area, Ontario, Canada - Jun2016-L442-15m | ecosystem: Environmental > Aquatic > Freshwater >...
AGTTATTCCAGTGCATTATTATGATAAATCTTTAAAATACGAAGTTCAGCAGGATGAATTACAGCTTTTCATTACTGAATTAGGCGCACCAGTAGAAGTGGTATCAAAATACAAATATAAACAATCATCACTTGTTCAATCTCAATTATCAATTGTTGAAATTACTCGTACTTGATATTTATATTTTGGTTAAATTAAAAACCCCTCAAATTGGGGGGTTTTTAAGAAAATATGATAAAATCTAAGTTATTATACCTTTTTTCTTTAAAGTTCGTATAGCTTGAGTGCAAAGTACCATAGTTATTTTCTGACCATCAAGATCAAAAGTTTTCTTTTGAAGATTTGGTTTGAAAACTCTTTTTGTACGACGCAAAGAGAAGCTAACATTGTGGCCAAATTGTTTGCCTTTTCCAGTTAATTCGCAACGTGCTACCATAATATTTTTCCACTTATTTTTAACAATCTGTATAAGTATAGTGGTTTATACCCAATCCGTCAAGAGAGGTGATTGAGATAGGTATATATTGTCAGTAACTGATATAATAAATTGTAATGAGTATTGATATTTTATATTTAGTGATTGTACTTTCTATTGTTCTTGTTTCGATGACATTCCATGAGGCTATGCATGCTTTTGCTGCTTATTGGTTAGGTGATGATACAGCTAGGTTGCACGGCAGGCTGAGTTTGAATCCTATTAAACATATTGATCCATTTTTAACAATCATACTACCAATAATGTTGGCACTTTCAGGTGGTCCAATATTTGGTGGCGCAAAGCCAGTTCCGTTTAATCCTAACAATTTACATTATGGCGACTTTGGACCGGCGATTGTAGCTTTAGCTGGTCCGCTTACGAATTTATTACTTTCATTCATTATTTTTGGTATATGGGTTGTAGTCGGATTACCAAGCCAGGGAATTTGGGGTCAGATTTTTGTTTCAGCTATATCTGTAAATCTTGGTTTTTTTATTTTTAATCTTATACCTATACCTCCACTAGATGGTTCAAGGGTGTTGTATTCCCTTGCTCCAGAATTTGTAAGAAGGGGGATGGAGTCTATTGAAAGATACGGCATTATAATCGTTTTTATGATTATATTTTTTGCCGGAGCAGCTTTTAGTTCATTTATGATTGCTATAATTAATTTCTTTATTACGGCGTTTGGTCATATTTACGGACTATAAAAGTGTTATAATAAACATGTCCCAGGATGAGCCTAGACGTATATGATTTTCCTGAATATCATATAGATAGGGAGCTTTAATGATTCATCTCTGTTGAGTTGATTTGCGAGCACCCACCTTGCCTTTACGGTAGGGAATATCGTGCGTCGATAGTAAGTCTTGGGACTTTTTGTATTTATATAATTTATTTTTTATTATTGAGAAAACATTCCAAGTAATAATTATAAAATTTGTTATAATTAAGAATGGCAGTTTATTAGGTGATCGCCCCATACATTTTTTGTATGGAGAGGAAAGTCCGGGCAACATAGAGCATAACAGTCGCTAACGGCGACCGGGGGTGACTCTAGGGAAAGTGCCACAGAAACGAAACTACCTAATTTATTAGGAAAAGATGAAACGAGTGGGGTAAAAGCCCACAGCATACCATGGTGACATGATATGAAGGTAAACCCTGTTTGTTGCAAGGAGATCTGCACATAAGGGCTGCTCGTCCGCAGGTCGATGTCCGCTTGATTTAGTAGGCAACTATTAGACTAGATAGATGATCATCCAAGACAGAACCCGGCTTATCGATAAACTGTCAACTAAAATAGCCACACTAAAATGTGGCTATTTTCTTGTAATTAATCTTACTGAATAAGTAAAATATATTACTTATTTTGCTTCTTTTACTATTTCGGCAAAAGCTTTCGGTTCATTTACGGCTAATTCAGATAAAATTTTTCTATCAATCTGTATATTGGCTGTTTTTAGACCAGCTATTAATTTACCATAAGTAGTACCAAGTTCACGGGCAGCTGCATTAATGCGAGTTATCCATAAACCTCGTAAATCTCTTTTTTTGTTTCGACGGTCACGGTAGGCGTATGATAACGCTTTTATGACTGCCTGTTTCGCAAGTCTGTAAGATCTAGTACGGTCGTGTTGCATACCTTTTACTAGTTTTAACATCTTTTTATGCTTAGCACTTGCAGTTACACCTCGTTTAACTCGCATAATTCGTTCTCCTTTTTAGACGCCTAGCGCTCGTTTAATATTTTTTGCGGCTGCTCCAGTTACAATAGCAGTGGTATTAATAGCTCGCTTTCTACTTTTACTTTTCTTTGCAAGCATATGATTTCCAAAAGCTCGTCGACGTGTCAATTTACCAGTACTGGTAATTTTGATGCGTTTCGCAGTTCCTTTATGTGTTTTCATTTTTGGCATTATTTACTCCTTATTACTATACTCAGATTTCGTCCCGCCATCTGAGGTTTTTGTTCTAATATAGCGTCATCTTCAAGTTTAGCTATTATTCTATCAATCATTTCATATCCTAATTCTTGGTGAGCCATTTCTCTTCCTCTGAAGAATATTAAGATTTTAACCTTATGACCTACACTTAGAAATTCACGTATCTTACGAAGTTTAATGTCTAGATCATTCGCTCCGATTTTTAACCCCATTCGCATTTGTTTCAATTCAACTGCTTTAGCATGTTTACGGTTTTTTTGTTGCTCTTTCATTTTTTGGTACTGGTACTTACCCCAATCAACAACTTTTGCAACTGGCGGGCTAGCGTTTGGTGATATTTCAATAAGGTCTACTCCTGCTTCTTCGGCAATTTTTAATGCCTCTGATAGACTCATAATTCCCAATTGATCTCCACTAGACCCAATAACACGTAATTGTTCAGCTTTTATTTCTTGGTTAATACGAATTGATTTACTGATCTTTTATCTCCTTGGTTGCGTCTTTTAGATATGAGTGATTACTCGATAGTTATTCTATCAGATAAGAGGCAGTAGTTCAAGTGGTTACGCTCTATACTGTAGAGCCTCACTAATGTGTTCAATTGATATATCATCTTTTCCATCTAAATCAGCTATTGTTCTCGCTACTTTGATTACTTTGAAGTAGCTGCGAGCACTAAGTTTCAGTCTCTCTGATGCAGTAATAAGTATTGATTTTACGCCTTCATCTAAAGGAGCGTACTTTTTTAAATCTCTATTTGATAGTGAAGAGTTGTAAATAACACTACCTTTATATCTACTATTTTGGATACCTATAACACGTTCGATATCTTTCATAGAAGTAATATGTTGTGAATCACTCAACACACCATACTCCGTTAATGATCTATTTGGAACTCTTGATACATTAACTACTAAGTCTATTCGGTCTAATAATGGACCGGATAGTCGTTTTTGGTAGGCGATAATTTGTGAACTTGTACATGAACATTCTTTTGTTTTATCTCCTAGATATCCACATGGACATGGGTTCATAGTCGCCACTAGCATAAAATCTGCTGGATATGTTACATGAGCGTTAGCACGACTAACTTCTATTTTTTTATCTTCTAGTGGTTGTCTTAGAGATTCTAATACTGATCTAGGATATTCAGGAAGTTCATCAAGAAATAACACTCCAGTATGAGCAAGACTTATTTCACCGGGTTTAGGATGATTTCCTCCTCCAATAATCGATACAATACTAGCTGTGTGATGTGGTGACCTGAACGGTCGGGCGGTAATTATTTCACCACTTATTTTACCTGCAAAACTATGAATTTTTGTTGCCTCTATTTGTTCTTCTATCGTCAATGTTGGCAATAGGTTAGATAATGTCTTCGCTAACATCGTTTTGCCGGCTCCTGGCGTCCCGGAAAGCAAAATGTTGTGATGACCAGCTGCCGCAATTATCAAGGCTCTTTTAGCTTGATTTTGACCCTTCACGTCATCTAATAATGGTGGTGCCAATATTTGTGAGTTTTCATTACATGATGTTTCTACATAAGGTTCAATTAATGACTCTTTTTTAAGATGAAGAAAAAGTTCTTTTATGGATTTTATGCCGAATATTTCAATGCCACTAATTAATCTTGCTTGTTTAATATTTTGAATAGGTAAGTATACACTTTTGAATCCGGATTCTTTGGCTTTTTGTGTGATATTTATAGCACCTTTTATAGGTCTAATATTTCCATCAAGCGCTAATTCCCCAGCAAAAATAGCACCATCTAACTCTTTTTGTTGCAGCTGGCCACTTACACATAAGATAGCAAGTGCAATAGGCAAGTCGTAATGAGCACCGTCTTTTGGGAGCTCAGCTGGAGCTAAGTTAATAGTTATTCTTTTTTTTGGAAAATCTAAAAGTGAATTTGAAATCGCACTTCTTACACGTTCTTTTGCCTCATCTATTGCTTTACTACCTAACCCGACTATCTGTAATGAAGGAAGTGATTTAGTCGCATCACTTTCGACTACAATAATAGAACCTTCAAACCCAATAGGTGCTACTGTAATTACTCTGGCTACCATAAGCTTAATTTAAGCACGGCTGGTCAACAAGTGCAATTCATGCTATAATTAACAGGTTAAGTTGGGGCTGACTATAGCTTTCGACGAAGGGACCTTAATAGTTTATTCTGCAAGTCGATCGTACTCGTTAAGTACATATTTTAATTGCAACATTTGCTGCAAAAGCGAAAAACTACGTAGCTGAGACTGTATCTGGTTTTGCCAGTGCGTTTCAGTCACCAGTTCTAGCAACAGCTCGAGTTTAAACTTGGGCCATCACATCGAACAGGTGACATAGATTTGATGCGGTGTTATATAAGCATGTCACTTACTGGTTTTATGGGAAGCAACGTATTACTGGAACATATTATTGCGCGACGTTTAGAATATTTTTGTTTACTTTTATTTCTAGATGTCGTAAAAAAGTAAGTTAAACTATACTTGTAGATGAATATTCTATTACTCTTCGGACCGGGGTGCGATTCCCCGCAGCTCCACCAAATTTATTATTAAAAACCCACATCAAAGTGGGATTTTTAATAATAAAAACAACCGCCTGCGAGGAACGGTTGTTTTAATGTGGAGTTTTTGATTATCTGTTTGTTTTTTACTTCTGTATAAGTTTTTTATTCAGAAGCTAACACTATAGTAATACTACAAAACGCTTGTGTCAATAACAATTATTAAAAAAGTCTAGTAAAAAATACTACGGAAAATTATGGATAATTAATTGCGTGTTAGTAGAAAAACTAAATATGTGATGATTATAAATATAAACTACGACCATGTCATACATAATAAAAAATTTAACATCCATAGACAATATACAATAAAATATCGAAACCAAATTTAAATGTCTATTTTGTTTTTTAACTATATACACCAAATTATTTTGCTCAATAAAAAAATAGTTATATATTACATGAAAAAATTACAAAAAACATATTAATAAAAAGATAGTTACTAAGAAACCATCAATATATTCAATAAGTAATTGTAGTATTTGAAAATGGAACACAAATTTATAGTAACAGCAATTTATAACTAGGATCTACACTCAACACACATAATAAAAATATTAAATTATGTATAATACGTAATGTAGTATCCAAAATATGATATTTATGGTGTAAAAATAACAATGTTGTGTATAATAATAAAACGAATTTTAACACTTCAAATATTGGAATATTGTATATATAAGTAATTAATACATCAAATATACAATAGTATTTATTGACCAAACATAACGCTTGTGCTATGGTATTACCAAGCTTCATAAAAACAAAAAGCCCAAAAAATACCTTAACAATTTAATTATCACTGACTCCTTTTTTGACGGAAACTCGGTGACGACATTGTATATATAATGATTGTTTATTTCGCAAGATATAAACATGACTTATTAATTTATGGCGTTGCCGATGCTCCGCCGAAAGGCGTGTAGCGTGTACACTAGTACCAATATATTTATGTATTGTCATTCGACGATACTTATGAATACTATCGTGGATCGTGTACAAGGGATATGTGCCCCGATTTTTTATCGGAGCGGTCAGTGTCCAACAGCCTGCAGCGGCAGGTTGCCCGTGGTTCACACGCTCAAATTTATTTATATGGCGTTTGCTGCAATCCGGGCGTTATGATTTGTCGCTCAGGCTAGTTTAATACTCTTTTTTTAATGGTATAGTCATTATAGTAATGATAAACATATTTATTTCGACAATTACATCATTCAGTTTAATTTTATTAGTTATTCTTTTAAATACATCGACACCAGTGAACGCTGGCCCTTTTGGTATCCTATTAATATTTGTTTTAGCATACTTATTTATTATTGGTGTTGTTACTTACTTAATATATTTTTTGAGTAGAGTTATTTCACATCTTTCAGTTATTTTTATTTCAAGAAAACCCTACAATACACTAAGTGTAAAACGATCATATTATTACTCTTCAATTGTTTCTGCCGCACCAATAATGATAGTAGCATTACAATCTGTAGGGTCTGTCGGTTTTTATGAGTATTTTCTTGTGACCATCTTCGTATTTATTGGTTGTTTATATATTTCAAAAAAAGTAAATTAATATTATTACATAAGCTAGTTGTTATCATGTTATAATTACAGATATGCAACCAGAGATAATATCACCTATACCTAATCCTGAAAGGCTTCCTAATAATGAGCCAAATGTCGAACGTAATATCGATACTGGTAGTATTGAGAGTGATATTGAAAAGGTTAGTGATAGTTCTAGCCAAAGATCCGAAGCTAATGCAATTATTTCAGATATTAATCTGACTACTATTCTTCCAGCTCCAGTCTCTAATGTCGCATCGACAGATAATTCAACATTAATAAGCAGCGCTCCTGCAACAGCAAATGATGATGATTTGATTGAAAAAGAATGGGTGGACAAGGCAAAGAAAATTGTTTCTAATACAAAAAATGACCCACATCTTCAAGAAGAGGAAGTTAGTAAGTTGCAGGTTGATTACATAAAAAAACGTTTTGGGAGGGAGCTGGGCGTCACTAATTAATTTGATGTCTGGAAAAAGTATTAATTTATGCTAAATTTAATGATTACAGTTATTATTGTTGTAGTTATTGTCATTTTAGTGTCTTTTTTTGTTTTTTCACAATACAAGAAGATATTACGTGAATCAAAAAACTATGAACGAGGCCTTAAAATGGTGCCTATGTATATTCACATACCTCCTTCTGGCGAAGATGTAGAGGCAAATGGTAGGGATGAGCGTGACGTGACAGAAGAAGTCTTATCAGAAGCTCAGGTTATGTATAATATCATTTCTAGTACTGCCCAAAAGGGTTTTAAAAGCCGAATTTATGGTCAAAAGCATGTATCCTTTGAAATTATTGCTCACGAAGGTTTGGTTCATTATTACGCTATAGTACCAGCTGTTTTAACTGACGTTGTTAGGCAAGCGATCACAGCTGCCTACCCATCAGTAAGGCTAGAGGAGGTGGAAGAGCGTAACATATTCAGTCAGGCCGGCAAGATAAGTGGAACTATCGGTGGTGAGTTTACTCTAAAGAAGAGTTATGTGTATCCAATAGCTACATATCAGGAGTCAAAACGTGATGCTGCGAGCGCTCTGTTGAATGCCTTATCTACTGCTAATCGCGAAGACGGTGTTTCGATTCAATTAATGATTAGGCCAGCAAATGAAAGCTGGATAAAAAATTCCATATTAAATGCTAATAATATTAAAAAAAATAAGGGTATAAAGAGCGCTAGCGTAGGAGACATATTTAAACCAAAGAGCCTTATGGAGGCATTATGGAAACCTCCTGAAGCAAAGGAAGTAAAACCAGAAGATAAACAACTTACGTCATTAGAACAGGGCCTTGTGGAGTCTATTGAGGAAAAAACTCGCCATCCCGGCTATGAGACGCTAATACGTGTTGTTGTTTCATCGAACACTGCAGCCAGATCACAGGCTTTATTAAAAAATATAATAGCTTCCTTTTCATTATTTGATTCACCTACAAATAATGGCTTTAAGTTTAGCATGGCGAAGAATATTGAAGAATTAGTAACAGCATACATTTTTAGGTTCTTTCCCCAAACGGTGACTCAAAATATATTAAATAGCGTTGAGCTTGCAACAATATTTCACTTACCAGATCAACATAATACACCAACTTCACAAGTACAAAGACAAATGGCAAAACAAGTCGACGGTCCTTCACAGGTGATGGACGAAGGGTTTTTGATAGGTTATAACGAATTTAGGGGTGTTAAGAAACAAATTAGGCTAAGTACAGTTGATAGGCGTCGGCACACTTATTTTATTGGACAAACCGGAACAGGAAAAAGTACTCTTCTTAATAACTTGGCGTATCAGGATATGATGGATGGTCGTGGTTTTGCGTTTATTGATCCGCACGGTGATGCAGTTGAAGAGCTTTTAGGTGTTGTTCCGAGAGAGAGGGTTGAGGATATAGTATATTTCAGCCCTGGTGATATGGAAAATCCTGTAGGATTAAATTTGTTTGAATTTGACAGCCAAGATCAACGTGATTTCTTGATTCAAGAGTCAATCGCGATGTTATATAAACTTTATGACCCAGGTCACACAGGTATTATAGGTCCAAGATATGAACATTGGTTTCGTAATGCAGCTCTTACGATAATGAGCGATCCTAATGGCTCAACTTTTATAGATGTCCCGCAGGTTTTTAATGATCAATCATTTACTGATGAAAAACTAAAACATGTGACTGATCGTACTGTATTAGATTTTTGGAACAAAGAAATGGCTCAGACTAGTGAAGCAAATAAATCAGAAGTACTAGGTTGGTTTGTAAGCAAATTCGGCGCTTTTTTATCTAATGAGATGATGCGAAACATTATTGGTCAAACAAAAAGTGGCTTTAATCTAAGAGAAATTATGGATAATAAAAAGATATTACTAGTAAACTTATCAAAAGGTAAGACTGGTGAATTGAACTCACAACTTTTAGGTATGATATTTATTATGAAGTTTCAAACTGCTGCTATGGGCAGAGCTGACGTTCCAGAGTCTGAACGTGAAGATTTTGCACTTTATGTTGATGAGTTTCAGAATTTTGCAACAGATTCTTTTGCATCAATTTTATCTGAGGCTAGAAAATACAGATTGAATTTAATTTTAGCAAATCAATTTATGACCCAGTTGACCGATAATATTCGTGAATCTATCTTAGGAAATATTGGTACTATTATAAGCGGTCGCTTAGGTATTACGGATGCCGAGATATTACAAAAGAAATTTATGCCAACATTTGATGCAGAAGATCTAACAAAACTGCCAAACTATCAAACAGTAACCTCAGTTTTGATAAATGGTGTACCATCAGCGGCATTCAGTATGTCCTTGCCGCTCCCAATACCTAAACCAAATATCCAACTTCAGGATGCCCTAAAAAAGCTTTCATCAGCAAAGTACGGTAAGCCTAGGGCACAAGTTGAAAAGGAAATATTTGCTCGTTTAGGAGCCGGTGACCTGGCAAAAAAATTGAAGTTAGATGGTCTAAAAAAGGCCCAGCAAGATCAGATCAATAGAACACCTCAAAACCAATCATCATCTGGAGTCCCAATGCCAAGTAATGGGCCGTCATTTTTAGATGAATGGCTCGCAAAACGCCAACAAATATCTACTTCAAAAGCCACAGTAAAATCTCAAGAGCCTTCTGTTATAGAGAAAACCGAAACAGTTAAAACGAATGTGGTATTACCAAAAAATGAAGAGCTTAATATTAGGGATAATGTCGGATCGGATGACGAGGTGTCAATAAAACTTCGATAATATTAGTAATTAACATAAGTGATTATGTTAAAATATAAGCAATATATAATACTAGGTATCTATTGAAAAAAATATATTCAAAAAAAAATCAATCTTTAAAACCTAAAAATAAAACGGTTGTATTACGTAGTCATCACTCAAAAGCTTATCGTAAGAGATATATAGGAATATTTATTCTTAGCATTTTATTAATGATATTAATTTCTGTATCGGCAATTCAATATAAAACTCAGCTAACAGCAAGCTTCGTAAGTGGTAGAGATTTTATTGAGGGCCTGTTTAACAATTCAGATAATTATGACATGAAAATCCATTCTACATTAGGTTATGATGTTACTTATAACCAAGATGATTTTTATGCAAGCGCCATTGATGCTAAATCTGGTAATTTATTTATAGGATCTCAACTAACGGAAAATCGTGCATATGATGTTATTCGTATAACATCCAGCTCATTAGATAGAAAGAATAGCAAGAGTATATTTACTATTACGTATCACGATAATGATGATGAGATAAAACCCTATACTACTAAAGATAGTTTGGAGTCTCTACGAAGTATTGCACTAAAAGACAATGGTATTATTGAGTCATCTTTATCTAACATATCTTCACAATCTATAAAGATAAATGGTCAAGACTTCCTGAAAACCATTTGGACATCAAGCAAAAATAACTTGTTATTATCCAAAATCAGTAATAAGGTTATAACATATGTTGGAATTGTTGATGGTAAATGTGTAACTATCGTAGTTGAAACAGGTATTGGTGATGTGGATGATAGTGATATATATAATGGTATAATCTCGTCTATAAAATTTGGTAAATTTGAACAACTTTCAGTAAATCACAGTAGTTATGTTGCTGCAAATACAACGTATAACCGAACGATTTTTGACACACTGATGTTTAGCAGTATTGCATCCGCCGCACCAGTTAATGATATCAGTAGTTCTGAAAGAGTGTCGGCTCTCTATAGTTCAGCAGTAGTAAAAATTTATAATGCATACTGTATGGACATATTGATAGATAATTCATCCTTTATTAATAATGCTTGTAATTCTTTGACGGGATCTGGTTTTATTGTTACAGATGATGGTTATATTGCGACAAATGGTCATGTAGCTACTGCGAATATTAAAAGTTTGGCAATTGAAAATGCTTTAACACTTTACTCTAAGGGTGATGATACTTATGTAAAATACCTTTTAGATATATCAGGAGTCACAGAATCAGATATCCCAAACGGCTCTAGTGATGATGAGGCGGCAGCAATTTTAATTGATAAATTTTATGATATCCCAGATTCACGCATTACTGTAAATAATGATGTTAATAATCTATTAGTATGTCTGACTGAAAAACAACCTGACGTGACACAACTATTAAAATCAACTGAAGAAAGGGATGAATATCCCGGTCAAAATACAATAAAACGTGCAAAATTAATCGCCAGTGACTATCTAGCACTTGATGGTATTGATGGCTATAGGGCATCAGATGTAGCTATTATAAAGATTAGTGGGTCTAACTATCCAATAGTAAAATTAGGTACAATTGACGACGTTAATCAGGGCTCAGACCTTATTATATTGGGCTATCCAGGTATTGCGACTGATAATGGCATAGTTGAATCTACTGTAAGTAAAGTATCTTTAACTGTAGGAAAAGTGTCCTCAAAAAAGAAAGCCTCGGGCAGTAATAACATGTTGATTGAAACTGATTCCACTATAGGCCATGGTAATAGTGGCGGTCCAGCTTTATCAAGCAAGGGCACAGTAGTTGGTGTTGTTACATATACTGTTGATGGATCGGGGCAGGGGGATGGAGCATTCAACTATATTCGCGATATAAAAGACCTAGTTGATTTATCAGACAAATCATCATTAAAGATTGATGGTGATAGTGCCACCCAAGACGAATGGGAGAGTGGGATTAATAATTATTACTCATCTCATTTATCAAAAGCTGTTGAAAACTTTAATAAAGTAAACGAATTATATCCATATCATTCGAAAGCAGATGAATTTATTAAATCAGCTAATCAACGTATTGAGAATGGCGAGGATATAAAAGATTTTCCAATAGTATTCGTTTCGGTCATCTCAACGCTGCCATTGATTACTGCATTAGCGATGTCGTTTATGATAGTACGTCACAAAAGACGTCATAATATATATAAAGAAAAATTAATATCAGGTGAGGCCAAGCCTTTTGAGCCTAATTTGAAATCTCAGAAGATTACTCTTGAAATAAATCCAAGCACACTACCGAATAATCAAGTAAAATAGAATTCTAGTACTTTTTACCAGTAAATAAGACTCGTAAATAATCGTATGTTATTCCAATTATCCAGCCGATTATGAATGCTGCTATTGTTTCGAAACCAGATAAAGCATAGCCGATTGTTTTAGCGACAGTGTAAGTCAGTAGAGTTAGTATGAATGCTAATATTGCACCGGCAAGTATAGCATTAGGACGAGCAATAGTTCTTCCAAGTAGTTCACTTGTTTTTTCGACAGTATTGTTATGTATGATTTTACTGAATATACGACTGCCGTTTGGCAACTCATTTTGTACATCATGCATGGTTTGAGAGTAGCTTTTATCAAGTTGTTTTTTACTTATTCTTCCTTTTTTTATCGATGAGCTGTCAGTATAAACGTCAATTTTTTTCGTAATAGACTCTATACTTGCTGATTTTTCTAAGGCTTCTTGTCGTACTTTTTCTGTGCGTGTTTCTATGTCTCTTGACGACAATTCTTCGGCTGTTTCGATATTTTTTTCTGATATTTTCTCAATCTTTTCAATAATTTTTTCTCTTGGTCCGGTGCCAAGTTCAGGATTGTTTTGTAATTTTTCTTGATTTTCGTTCATAATTATTCCCCTTGAAGATGTTAGATTGCGCCATTACTACTATCTTTGCGTATTATCCTAACTTCCTTTTTTATTTGCCGAGTGTAGGCGTAGAAGTAGGCTGTTATAGCTAAGACTATACCAGAGAATAATATATTTTCGGTAGGCCCAGTTTTTGGAAGCTCACTAGTAATGACTTCTATTACTTTTGGAGTTGGACATTCGATATTGATATTAACGGAATTTCCAAAAATGTTAGAAATAATACAGTCATAAGAAGTAGGGTCGCTTGATCCCTTGGCTGTTGCTGGAATTGTATCCAATATTTTTATTACAAATGTTCTTGTTTGTTTATCTTTTGGATTCAGTGTTATATCTGGCCATGATAATATTTTTGTATTACTATCTAAAGTTCCGCCGCCACCATCCACTAATGTAGCGTATTCGAATACATCTGATAACTTCTCCTCTAATTTTATTGTTTCTGGGCTAAGCCCTGTATTTTCGGCGGTAATAGTGTAACTTATCTGATCACTAGCACGTGCTGTGACTGATGAAGCGTCAACAAAACCCTGCGAAGTGTTAGTTGCCTTTTTTGAATTGATGATATTCGGAATACAGCTTTTATCATTTATCCAGATTGTCTCATTGCCAGGACATGGCTTACAGTTTGGGTCACTCGCTAATAATAATGGGTTTAAAGCACATTTTGGTGGTTCAGGCGGTGGCGGAGGTGGCGGAGGTGGCGGTATAATATCTGTTACTAAATTTCCACAGGATTGCATAATAGCGAACCAACCCATAGTTTTTGAATTTCCGACCCATCCATATATATTAGTACTAGAACTTCCCCATAATTTTAATGGTCTGGAGTAAACTGTTGTAACTTTTTGTCCTTGTGAGTTTGTTATGTTGTGTTGTCTTTCGCCATCAGAATAACTGAATCTTGAGGCAAATCCCCATGATAATTTGTTTCCAGTTTTAAATGTAGCAGGGCTAGTTGCTGCTATCTCAGCACGAGTTATCCCTGTGTAGTTCATGACATCCTTTAGTTTTTTTGTATTGGAATCGTATGCTTTTAGGAAGTTATTTATCGAGTTTCCTATGCCGCCATTGACCATGTCGGTTTCGCTTGATGCATTTGCTGATGTGGGTGGTATAAAAACAGCAAGCGACTGTACCGCTAGGGCAAGAGCAATAAAGATTAAACCTAGACGCCTTGTCGTCTCTTCTTTTTTCAGTCTTTTTGCATAGAATGCCAGTTGTCCTATGAGTGCAGGGCTAAACGGTAGATTAGACACAATTTTTTTAAACATTTTTATTTTTTTAATATACCTCTTATGTAACACTTTAGCATAATAAATATGTTCAACGCAATAGCTTGAGTGAACACAATTTATTCGCTATAATAGAAACATTGTAAATAGCTATATTTGTCTGGAACAGATGAGGGAGTTGGTAGTGGTTAAACAAAAAAACGATAATTCTTACGATGGGTCACA
>Ga0194043_1001294_pt1 | contig 14143 bp, 16 predicted proteins | sample JunL4415m_MetaG_FD_161274 | JGI IMG/M metagenome (GOLD analysis project Ga0194043, IMG submission 161274) | Anoxic zone freshwater microbial communities from boreal shield lake in IISD Experimental Lakes Area, Ontario, Canada - Jun2016-L442-15m | ecosystem: Environmental > Aquatic > Freshwater >...
CATCCGCACTCCTGAGGAGGCTCGCCGCTTCGCGCAGAAGCTCCGGCTCATCTGGCTGTCGCTTGGCATCAGCGACTGCTCCATGGAGGAAGGCTCCATGCGCGTCGACGCCAACGTTAGTGTGCGCAAGCGCGGCGAGACCGAGCTGGGGACCAAAGCCGAGATCAAGAACATGAACAGCTTCAAGGCGATGCACGATGGGCTCGCTTTTGAGATCGTTCGGCAGGTCGAGCTGATTGAGGGCGGCGGACAGGTCATCCAAGAGACGCGCCACTACGACGTGGCCGCCAAGGTGACCAGCTCGCTTCGGAGCAAGGAAGAAGCGCACGACTACCGCTACTTCCCGGAGCCGGACATGGTGCCCTTCGAGTTCACTGACGCATTCATTGACGACATTCGCGGGCGCCTGCCCGAGTTGCCCGACGCCAAGCGTCTCCGCTTCATGTCCGACTTCGGGCTTCGTGCGCACGACGCGACGGTCCTCTCGGGCGATCTTGATCTCGCGGAGTTCTTCGAGTCAGCGGTAACGATCGCGGGAAGCTCGCGTGCCAAGGCGATCAGCAACGTCATGCTCAACGATCTGAGCGCATATCTCAACGCCGAGGGCATCTCGGTGATGGAGTCCCGGATTGTGCCGGGCATGGTCGCCGAACTGGTCGCGCTGGTTGAAGCGGGCACCATCTCAAGCAAGCAAGCCAAGACGGTCTTCGCCGAGATGGCCGAGAGCGGAGACGCGCCGGGTGCCATCGTCGAGATCAAGGGTCTGAGACAGGTGAGCGATTCCGGCGAAATCGAGGCGCTCGTCGATCGGGTCTTGGCTGCCAATCCGGGGCAAGTCGCCGAATACCGCGGCGGCAAGGAGGGTCTACTCGGCTTCTTTGTCGGCCAGATCATGCGTGAGACGGGCGGGCAGGCCAATCCGGCACTCGTCAATGAGGTCCTCAAGTGCAAGCTGGGAGGTGAGGCCTCGTGATTCAGGTCAAGTCCGTCTACGAGGCACGCAGCGCAAGTGATGGCTACCGGATACTCATCGAGTCGGAATGGCCGCGCGGAGCTCCCAAAGGAAAGCAGGCGGGATGCGACTGGATGAGGTCGCTCGGCCCCAGCTCAAACCTCCGGGGTTGGTGGACGCGCAACCCGCGCAAGAACTCGGGGTTTCGCGATCGCTACCTAGCCGAGCTTGGCCACAACGAGCGCGACGTGGACAAGGTTGAGAAGCTGATCAAGGAATACGGCACCATAACCATCCTGAAGGTCCCCGACTATGACGACCTCAATATCGCCGAGACGCTCGCGAGCTATCTGCGCGCGCGATGCGATGTGGCGTGAGCCTGCTCGCTATAAGGGAGGAAAGCCCGTCTAAATGACACCTTCAGCCGCCGGCCCGTCCACCTACGCGATTGTCACCGACTCCACGGCCGACATTGCTCCCCAGCTTGCCGCCGACCATCGCATCGTCGTGGTTCCGCTGACCGTCTCCATAGGCGACGACTCATTTACCGACGGCGTGCTGAGCCAGCAGCAGTTCTTTGATCGCATGAACGCGGCGCCGCAGCTTCCCACGACTTCCCAGCCGGCCGTCGGTGCCTTTACCGAGGCGTACACGCGCGCGCTCAAGACCGCCGACCAGGTTCTCTCGATCCACATCTCCTCCAAGCTCTCCGGCACCATCGAGTCAGCGCGCACAGCTGCCGAGCAGTTTGTCGGCCGCGTGCATGTCTTCGATTCACGCAATCTCTCCTGGGGATGCGCCTGGCAGGTCATCGAGGCCGCCAACTGTGCCGCAGAGGGGCTCAGTCTCGATTCAGCGCTCCAGAGACTGGCCGATGTGCGCGATCGCGTCCGGCTCATCGTGGGAGTCGACGGCCTGGACAACCTCGCCAAAGGCGGCAGGATCGGACGAGTGAGCGCGTTCCTCGGCTCTCTACTCAACCTCAAGGTCACGCTGATGGTTGCGCCCGACGGTGCTTTCGTTCCGGTCGCGCGGAGTCGCGGAGAGAAGGCCGCACTCGAGCACACGCTCAGCTGGGTCGCCGAGCAGATGGGCGCCGCCACTTCGGGGCGTTTTGCCGTCGGCCATGCGCTCTCGAAAGACCGCGCCGTGTGGCTTTCCGATCAGATTGCTCAGCGCTTTGGGGTCACCGACATGGTGATCTACGAGGCAGGATCGGTGATTGCCACTCACACGGGCACCGGTTGGGGCGTTGCGGTTCTTCCCGACGCCTGATTGGGCCGAGCGGTTCAGGCGGGCGGCTCGGTCCGCGCACGTTGCCTCAGTCGCGCTCCCACTTGAGTGAGCGCTTGACTGCCTCGGCCCACAGGATTCGCAGGTGCGCGATGTGGTCGCTAGCGGCAGGGTTCGGCTCGAACGTATGACCCACCGCGCGCAGTATCGCCAGGTCTTCCGGCTTCGACCACACGCCCACAGCGAGTCCCGCGAGGTAGGCAGCACCGAGCGCGGTGGACTCGGCGAGGGCAGCGGTCTCAACGCGGATTCCCAGCACGTCGGCGAGCGTCTGCATGACCAGCGTGTTCACGGTGACGCCGCCGTCAGCGCGCAGCGAATGCAGTGCGTGTCCCGAGTCGGCGGTCATCGCGCCCATCAGGTCGCCGACCTGCAGCGGAATGGATTCCATCGCGGCGCGAGCGATGTGGGCAGAGTTGGCGCCGCGCGTCAGCCCAAAGATGGCGCCGCGCGCGTAGGGATCCCACTCCGGCGCACCGAGCCCGGTCAGTGCCGGCACAAGCACCACACCGTTGCTGTCAGGCACGCTCTCGGCAAGTGCCTGCGCCGCCTGTGGACTCTCGGCGACGTGGAGCTGCTCGACGATCCACTGCACGATTGCGCCACCCATGAAGATGGAGCCCTCGAGCGCGTACTCAAGCTCGTCGCCGATCTGCGCCGCGACCGTCAGGGCGAGTGTGTTTGAGGCTGGTCGCTGGCGACCCGTGTGCATGAGCGCGAAGATGCCGGTCCCAAAGGTGACCTTCGCGTCACCTGCCGAGAAACCGCCGTTGCCCACGAGGGACGCCTGCTGATCGCCGCACACGCCCCCAATGGGAATCGACGCGCCAAGCACGTCTGAGGCGCTCATTCCGATGACTCCCGAGGAGCGCACCACTCGAGGCAGGAGCGCCTCGGGCACGCCGAACAGCGCGCAGAGTTCGGAGTCCCAACGCCCGATTCGCGTGTCGAACAGCAGCGTGCGCGACGCGTTGGTCGCATCGGTGATGTGGCTTGCGCCGGCGGTGAGGTTGTAGACCAGCCACGAGTCGATTGTCCCCACGGCCAGCTCCCCGGCGACCGCGCGCTCGCGAGCGCCATCCACGTTGTCCAGCAGCCAAGCAATCTTGCTCGCCGAGAAGTACGGATCGACGCCGAGCCCAGTCCGCTCGCGCACCATCTGGTCGATCCCGGGCTTCTCGGCGATGAGTGCGCAGGCGTCGGCGGTGCGGCGGTCCTGCCAGACGATCGCGCGGTGCAGGGGCGTGCCCGTGGCCCGATCCCACAGCACGACGGTCTCGCGCTGGTTGGTGACCCCGATTGCCGAGAGCTCACTCGGCGAGATTCCGGCCTTTGCGATCGCCGCTTGCGCGGTGGCGAGCTGGTCGTGCCAGATCAGAGTCGCATCGTGCTCGACCCACCCCGGCTCCGGAAAGTGCTGCTCAAGAGCGATTTGCGCCATGCCGAGGCGCTGTCCTCGTTCGTCGAACACGATTGAGCGAGTCGAAGTGGTCCCCTGATCGAGAGCGAGTATGAACGCCATGGATCATCCTTCCGTCGTGCCGAGATCGTTTACGCTTGTGTCCGCGCTTCGAAGCTGCTTGCGATAGCGCTTGAATTCTCGGTAGTTCAGTGCCTCCTCGGCACCAAGTGTCGGTGCCGGAGTCGCCATCGAGCCATCGCCAGAGTCTATCCCGACGAACCTAAGGAGCTCAGGCCGACAGTGTCGGGCCACGAGCTTGTCGTGCATCTCGGCGAGGGGGACGTCGAGCGAAACCGAGGCGAGATCGTAGTCGCAAAAGACGACGAGGTACTCAGGTTCATCTTCGGTGAAGTGCCGAAAGGGGAGGTCGTGAGCGAGCAACCCTAGACGCAGCTTTTGCTGCACGAGTTCGTCGAGTTCGGTGCGCGCGGCTTCTAGGTGCGTTCCCCCAAGCGCTTGGGCAAAATCGGCGAAGTCGGCTGCGTGCGCGACAACCCCCGAACTGCCCGACAAAGCCCTGTTACTCGACTTGAACTGCCCAAAGACCAACCGCGGCGTGGTGAAACCGGCAAGGCCGCCCACGCTTTCTGCTCGGCGCATGCCGACAAAGTCGAAGCGACGTTTGCCGTACTGGAACTCCGTGTCTGCGACGATATAGCGTGCCTCAGTGCCCGATCGGCCGTCGTTTGCCGTCGCGAATGCGTGGAGCATGCCACGCTCGGAGGGGTTGTTGGCAGCTCTGTATGTGTCGTTGAGCTGTGCGAGAATGCCTAGTTCAGCCACCGCGGCCGCAACCTCATCTGCCGAGGAGAGCGGCCAAGTCTCCAGGTGTTCGGCGCCCGCCCGTTCATCTCGCGGTAGCCGAACATTGGAGTCAATCTCGCCCACGAAGGGCTGCTCGGCTCCTCGGATCCGCAAAAGCATCGTTCCGGCGTGGTAGATCGCAGCTTGGCGTGCGCGCACCTCAAATCGGGCCGAGTCGCTGGTGCGTGCCCATGCGAGAAGTGGTGCCAAGACCCCGTCGGCAAAGGCCTCTTCCTGTGCGGGGGTGAGGAGCCGTGATGGCTTCACGTAGGTCCGCCAGTCGAATTCGCGACGCTTGGGATTGCTCTTTGCCATGTGGCTCCTCTGCTGGTGCAATCTGCCTGACAGACTGTACCCCGAGCTGCGGCCGTTCTGCGAGCAGAGGCTCGGTGAGCGCGCTAGAATGAGGGCGAGGGGGCTGCGACACGCGAGCGTAGGACAGGGGAGCACCAGTGGCGCAAGACAGCGGACAGCCGGAATACGCAGCTGGGGACGGCGAGGACCTCGATTCTCAGAAGCGCAAGAGCGATTGGCCGTGGATTCTTCTGGCCGTCGTCGTTCTGGTCGTAATCCTGCTCCTGTGGCTCTATTGGGGTCAGCCTCAGCAGGCTGCCGTCACCGTCATCAATAAGACAACTGAGATTCCCATCGTGATTCCCGAGCCAAGACCCGAGCCCACTGTCCCCACGATCGCTACGACTGACTCCGCCGAAGTATCGACCGCGCCACCAGTGACTGACGTCGCGGTTACGTCAAAGAGTTCATTTGCCAAGCCGCCGGTCAGGAACGTCTCAATGCCCGAGATTGTAGGACTGACTCAGTCTTCGGCAGAATCGAAGGTCAAAGCTGCCGGTCTGGTCCCCTACCTCACCTATGGTGATATCGGAAAGGCGAACGGAGTGGTAATCAGCCAGTGGCCGCTAGCTGGCGAGCAGATTCCGGAGGGTAGTGAAGGGTTCATCCAGATACAGCTGCGCCCCTAGGGGGGCCGAGCGTCTCCACTCGCCGCCAGCCGAGCCGATGTCAGACCCGCGCGCTACGTTGGGCTCGGGAGGTGAAGCTGATGTATACGGAGTTGGACCCCAGAGTTATCAAGGTGCTCGATCTCGCGCTTCGCTCGTCGAGCCGGATGGTGAGGCTCCGGGCCGTCTGCATGCTCGCGAACGTATCTTGTGAGCAGCGGACCCGGTGGCTTGCGACCGCAAGTCGCGATAGCGACGTTGCCGTGTGCCAGGCTGCTAGTGCGGTCATATCATGGACGCTGACCGTCGAGTCTCCTCCGTGGCCGCAACGCGAGGATCCGGCGTTTGATTGCATCGGACAGCTGGCAGAACCTGAAGAGCTTCTCGACGCGGGTGCGGGCCTAGGCTGGGAGTGGGAGTACGCCGTCGAGGTATGGCGCGACGACGGCATGCTCGTTGGCGTCTTCTTGTGCGCCACCTGTCAGGACGACAACGAGCATGCGAAGAAGATTGCGCTGGGTCAGGCTGTGCTGGCGAGTGCCGGCCCGTCCGGAGACCGCTTCGAACCTGCGACGGCTGCAGCGTTCATCGTTGCGAAGCGCAGAGTACGCCGGGGAGCTCGTCTCCGGGGTACGAAGCCGGGCCGGCGCCAACAGTGAGGTGCCTGAGCAAAGCGCTAGCTCATGGAGGCTTCTGCGATGGCCTGATCGATGTCGCTCGCTCTTGCCCCAACTTCGCACTCAGCGATGGAGTGCGCGCGGCCCATCGTGGCGCGAGCCGTGTCGGCTGACCCGGAGTCCACGGCGATGACTAGGGCAGCCGTATCGTGCTCGAGTGCTTCCCCAAGCTCATGAATGTCACCTCGGGACATGCCTTTCCACAGGTGGCCCACAACGGCTCCCACAACCGCTCCGGCAGCACCCATCTCCAGGAGAAGCGGCGGGAAGGCCAGGCCGATGATTCCCCCAACGACGGCCCCTCCCCACGCGCCAAAGCGCACAGGCGTCTCATGCTTCCGGACGATGCGGACCTGACCTTCATCGTCCTTCGCCACTACGGCGCCATCAAAGGTCGAGATGAGGTGTTCCTCGCGTTCCTGCAAGATGTAGTCGAGGTCCTGCGACGCCTCTTCGATCGAACCATACTGTCCGATGATCACGTGGACGGTCTTTTCCTCAGCCATTCCGCGCCCCTTTCCCTGATGGTCACCCAATTGAGTGTTCCCATTCATGGACGGGCACTCGTCGATACCCGAAGTTGGCCCAGCCCAGATTGGTGCACTGCGAACAGCCTGTGGTGCGGCAGAATGCCGGTAGCGCTCGCTACCAGAGTGCGGCAACGGCAGGGATGCTTCGACGATCTGCAAGCTGAATAGCCTGCTGAGGGCAGACCGATCGGCAGATGCCGCAACCCCAGCACTTTTCGGCGGGGATGCTCACGACACCGGGCTTCGCCAGAATCGCATGAAACGGGCAGTGTTTGGCGCATCGGCCACAGGCGGTGCACTTATCGGCATCGAGGACCGCAACATCCTCGCCGCGCCACATCACCTTGATGTCATAGCCGGAGGTGAGTTTCATGGCCATGCAGCCGCTCGCCAGGTTGCAGTTGCAGATCGCCGCCGTAAAGGGCGTCTTGAAAGTCCAGATGGAATGCAACAGGCCGCGATCCTCGCAGTCGCGAAGCAACTCAATCGCCTCGGTCTTGGCCAGCGTGTGAAAGTCGTCGAGGTCGGGCCCCGCTTCGTAGTCCGAGAAGCCTTCTTGGAGCACGCTGTCTACGGGCGACGAGGTGACAAGCATGCAGACCTCATCGGCCGCTTGTCCGGGTTCGTGCATACGGCAGAGGCACGGGATGACGGTGATGCTCGAAGCAATGTCGAGCACCTGCTCGCAATCCTCAATGGAAAGTGGTTGCCCAAAGTGGTTTGGCTGCTGGTGTCGCGTGATGACGTTTCTACCGATTCGCGCGAGGGGTTCGGGGAGTCGCGCCGCAAAGCTTCCAAAGGCTATCCCACGGCTTCGCATCCGTTCAAACCCGGAGATGAACTCTACGACGTAGTCACGCCGAGCAAGGTCACTGTTGAGGTCGAGAGCGTAATTGTGCGCCTGCAAATACCAGCGCTTTCCCTCGCCGTGTTCGACGCAGAACTGGCACATGGACTACTCCACAACGCGAGCTACTTGAGATTCTGAGCCTTGAGAATCATGCGCTCAGTGCGCTGGGCACGATGACTACGCTCTTCTGCGGCATAGAGGTCGCCGATGCGATCGGCGAGCAATCCGGGCACGTCGAGCGCGGGGGCTAGCACCACCAACGAGGCTACGTTCTGGCCGTCTGTCTGGGCGCGGGAACGGTTGGTGTTCGTGCTCATTGTGTCCTCCAAAGATGGTGCGCTCGCTACCCCACCAGACTGCGCGCGCACTGTGCACTATACCCACCGAAGCGGTTCGTCGCTCACAATTCATCGGATTTCACTTCCTGTAACAAGTCATCGGTCGTACAAGGGGAGCGCGTCGGCATGCTAGGCTGCTATTTGAGGAGGAAGATCCCCGATGGCACATGTTTCGGAGCTCTCCAGCGGATTACTTACCGACCTCTACCAGCTCACCATGGCGCAGGCATATTACGCTTCTGGGGTGACCGGAGATGAGGCCTGTTTCCACCTGTTCTTCCGAGAGAATCCCTGCGGTGGCGGTTTCTGCGTTGCCTGCGGACTGGAGCAGGCCATCGACTATCTCGAGGGCCTACGCTTCACCACACCCGACATCACCTATCTCGCGGCGCTCCCAGGAACCGACGGTCGTCCATTGTTCTCTGGCGAGTTTCTCCAGTGGCTGGCGGATTTCAAGTTCACTGGCGACGTGGGCGCGGTGCCCGAGGGCGTCGTGGTCTTCCCCGGGGAACCGCTGTTGCGAGTGCGAGGTCCGATCGTCGAGTGCCAGATTGTCGAGACGGCCCTGCTGAACTCCATCAACTTCCAGACGCTTGTCGCCACCAAGGCCGCTCGCGTCTGTCTATCGGCACAAGGCGATCGCGTTGTGGAGTTTGGACTGCGTCGCGCACAAGGTCCGGATGGGGGGCTGTCGGCGAGTCGGGCTGCCTACATCGGAGGCTGCTCGGCTACCTCCAACACCCTAGCGGGGCAGCGGTTTGGCATCCCGGTGTCAGGCACTCACGCTCACTCGTGGGTCATGGCGTTTGATAGTGAGCTCGATGCATTTCGCGCCTACGCAGAAGCGATGCCGAACAACGTCGTCTTTGTGGTGGACACCTACGACACGCTTCAGGGCGCGAGAAACGCCGTCACGGTTGGGCTCGAGCTGCGTGCGCGAGGCCACGAACTCGTAGGCGTTCGGATCGACTCCGGGGATTTAGCGTGGCTGTCCAAGCGGGTGCGAGCCATCTTGGACGATGGCGGGTTTTCTGCGGCCAAGATAGTGGCAAGCAACGAACTGGACGAGCATCTCATCGCCTCCCTCAAGGGCCAAGGCGCGGTGATTGACGTGTGGGGGGTCGGTACCAAACTCGTGACGTCGTGGGACCAGCCTGCCCTAGGCGGCGTTTACAAGCTTTCCGCAATCAAACATTCCAGCGGTGCGTGGGAGCCGAGAATCAAGCTCTCCGAGCAGACCGCCAAGGTGACCACCCCGGGTGTGCTCGGCGTTCGTCGGTACAGAGACGATTCAGGCAAGCTTTCCGGGGACATGGTCTACGACCAATCCTGTCCGCCCGGCAGCGCAGCGATCATTGTCGACCCGTCGGATTCGACTCGGCGCAAGGCATTCGGGGCCAACGACTCCTTCACCGAGCTACTCGAGCCGGTGCTTCGCAAAGGGGAGCGCGTCTGCGCTGCTCCCGCCATCGACGAGGTTCGCGCTCGCTCTCTGGCTTCGGTCGGCGAGCTTGACCACTCCATCACCCGTTTCTTGAATCCGCACACGTACCCGGTGGGTCTGGAGCAAGGGCTGCATGACCTCCGAACAGAACTTGTGCTTGAGGCTCGTGGATTGAGCAACCGATCGAGCGTGTCCGAGGAGGAATCGTGAGGGCTCTGCTGCTTATCGATGTGCAAAACGACTTCATGCCAGGCGGTTCCCTGGCCGTCGCACGCGGTGATGAGGTCGTAGCGATTGCAAATGCGATGATGGTTCGGTTCGGTGTCGTGGTAGCGACTCAGGACTGGCATCCGCAAGGCCACGCTTCGTTTGCCTCGAGCCATCCCGGCTGCCAATCGGGAGATGAAGTGGATGTGGGGGGCGTCGCCCAGCGGCTGTGGCCTGACCACTGCGTCCAGGACACACCCGGGGCCTCGTTTCACTCGGCGCTCAATGTGTCCGGAATCACGCACGTCGTTCGAAAGGGCGTCGACTCGGCCACAGACTCCTACTCGGGGTTTTTCGACAACGGGCACCTGCGAAACACCGGATTGGCTGCCTACCTCGGCGAGCAAGGGGTGACCGATGTCTGGATAGCCGGAGTGGCGACCGACTACTGCGTCAAGTTCACGGCACTTGACGCCCGCGCTCTGGGATTGTCGACAGTCGTGGTGGTTGACGGCTGCCGAGGAGTTGATCTGAGCCCGGGTGATGTTGATGCCGCGCTGACGGAGATGCGCACCGCGGGTTGTGAGCTGGTGACCAGCTCGGCTGTCGACGCGCTTGAGCCTGCTGCGCTAAGAGAGGATCGCGCGTGAGGATTGTTGTGGCGCTGGGTGGAAATGCTCTCCTCAAACGAACGGATCCGCAGACTGCCGAGGCGCAGCGCGCCAACGTGCGCATAGCGGCCCGGCAACTCGCTCCCCTAGCAATGGAGCACGAACTCGTCCTTGCCCACGGCAATGGTCCGCAGGTCGGTCTTCTCGCGCTGCAGGCGGAAGCGTATGACGCGGGCAATCCCTATCCGCTCGATGTGCTGGGAGCCGGGACCGAAGGCATGATCGGGTACATGATCGAGCAGGAGCTTGGCAACCTGTTGCCGTTTGAGAAGCCGATTGCGACGCTCCTCACCATGGTCGAGATCGACCCCGAGGACCCCGCTTTCGACAATCCCACCAAGTTCGTGGGTCCGTGCTATCACCGCATCGCTGCCGAGCGCTTTGCCGCCGAGCGAGGATGGGTTTTCAAGCAGGATGGCGATGACTGGCGTCGCGTCGTGGCGTCACCCGAGCCCAAACGGATATTTGAGCTCGACCCCATCATCTGGCTTCTGGAGAGAGGTGCGGTCGTCATCTGTGCGGGTGGTGGCGGGATACCGACGGCCTATCTGCCTGACGGCACTCGCACGCTGGTGGGCGTCGAAGCGGTCATCGACAAGGACCTTGCCAGCGAGCTACTCGCCCAGTTGACCGGCGCCGATCTGTTCGTCATGGCGACAGATGCCCCAGGCGTCTATCGCGACTGGGGAACCGAGGACCAAACGCTACTCAAGCACGTCACGACTTCCGAACTCAGGAGCTACCATTTTGCCGAGGGCTCGATGGCTCCCAAGGTCGACGCCGCAGCAAGGTTCGTCGAGGCCACCGGAAAGCGGGCTGCAATTGGGTGTCTGGATGACATCTTGGCCATCGTTGTAGGAGAAGCCGGCACCAGTATTGTCGCCGACGACGATGCCGGTATGGCTGTCTGATCTGTGGCGTCCATCGTCGTCGTGTATCGTTTGACCGTCGCGCCACTGTCGTTAAACCGTTGGGGAGGAATCGCATGCCTGTCAGCATCGTCACCGATTCGGTGGCCTCCATCCCAGCCGATCTGCTGGCGGCCAACGACATCGAGGTGGTGTCGCTCTTCATCAATGACGGCGAGAGCAACCAAGCGGAGCTCGGCATGGATGTCGATGCTTTCTATCGCCGCCTCGAGGACATGAAGACGCTGCCAACCTCTTCGCAGCCCTCGGTGGAGTCGATTCTCTCGGCGTTTCGCGAAGGGCTCGAACGCGGCCACGATGTGCTGGGCATCTTCATCTCCCAGGACATGAGTGGCACCTGCCAGACCGCTCGGATGGCAGCCGACATGCTTGCCGAGGAGTTCCCGGACGGGCGCATCGAGGTGCTTGATAGCCGATCCAATTCGATGGAGGAGGGCTACGGAGTTCTCGCGGCTGCGTTTGCGGCCAAGATGGGAGGCTCGATCGAGACCTGTATCGCTGCTGCTTCGGAGACGCTGCGTCGCACGCGCTACCTGTTCACGCCGCACACGCTGGAGTACCTGCGTCGTGGTGGGCGTATCGGCGGAGCCTCGGCATTGATTGGCGGACTGCTGCAGATCAGGCCGATCCTCACCGTCGAAGACGGGGAGACGCAGACGTTTGCGCGCGTGAGGACCCAGAGTCGCGCTCTTGCCGAGATGACCCGCAAGTTTGCCGACGACACGAAAGCGTTCGGCCTGGCCGACGTGTGCGTCCACTACATCAGCGACGCTGAGACCGCCGGAGTGTATGCTCGCGAGCAGATTGAGCCACTCGCCGGCGGAGCGGTTCGCGTCATTCCCGTTAGTCCCGTGATCGGGCTGCACGTCGGTCCCGCCGTTGCCATTGTCTACACCACCGAGAGGGACTGGGTATGACGCGATCTCTGAGTCGGCGTGCGGCCATCGTCTGGCTCCAAGGTGGTATTTCGTGAAGCAGCCAGCGATCATGGCGCTCTTAGGCGCGCTCGAACTTGTCGCGCTCGCGTACTTCGCTTTTGTCATCTGGCGCGCAGAAGCACTTGCTGCGGTGCTGCTGAAGCGCGGCTACCAATCGCGTGGCTGGACCCAGCCGCGACTGGCATTTCGGCTTCGGCTTCTGGGCATCGCCGGTGTTGTCTTGGCGATTGCAGCAATGGTCATCGCCGTGATGAAGGTTGTCGCATGATGGCTCCCGGCGGCGCGCGACTTGCTATTGTGCGTCCATGACTGATTCCAAGACTGACTCCTTGGCGCGCCGCGGCGCCAGCCGTTTCACGCCGCGAGCCGGCCAGCGCGTTCAACTGTTCTCGGCGGCTGCCATGTGGGCGATCGGTGCAGCGATTTTGCTGGTTCGGGGCGTCGGCTTTCTTCACGACAACCTGTACCTCGCGCTGCTGGCTCTCGCCGTAGCGCTCGGCGTGGTCAAATCTCGGTATCTGCTCGATCGCGTCGCCCGCAAGGCCGTGCTGCGCATCCACGATCGCGGGCGCGCGTGCTACTTCGGTTTCTTCTCTTGGAAGTCCTGGCTCTTTGTCGTCCTGATGATGGGCGGAGGCATCCTGCTGAGGCATTCGGCTCTTCCGCGCGATATTCTTGCGGTCTTGTACGTGGGTGTGGGGACCGGCCTTGCCCTCGCCGACCGGATCTTCTGGACTGCGCTCGTGAGTCCTGCGCCTGCCATCAAGCCCGCCGCCCCGGATTCCGAGTAGGTCCAGAGGAGTCAACGTGTCGAAAGGCGGCAACATGCAAGTCGTGGCGGTCAACGGTTCGGCACGCAAGAAGGGCAACACGTCGCTTCTCATCAAGGCGGTGTTCGAGCCGCTCGAGGAAGCGGGAATCTCCTGTGAGTGTATCGAGCTCGCAGGCAAGAACATCCGCGGGTGTACCGCATGCGGAAAGTGCACGGCCAAGGCCGACGGCAAGTGCTGGGGCCGGCGCGACGACGGCAACGACATCATCGAGCGCATGGCAGCAGCCGACGGCATCATCTTGGGCAGCCCTGTCTACTTTGGCGACGTGACCTCCGAGATCAAGGCGATTATGGATCGCGCGGGCTACGTGGGGCGTGCCAAACGCGACATGTTCATGCGCAAGCCTGGCGCGGCCGTGGTGGCGGTACGCCGTGCGGGCGGAATGCACGCTTTTGACACGCTGAATCACTTCTTCTCCATCGCCGAGATGGTGACGGTGGGGTCGAGCTACTGGAACATCGGCATCGGCCGCGAGCGCGGAGATGTAGAGGGAGACGCCGAGGGGATGCGCACCATGCGCCGTCTCGGCGAGAACATGGCTTGGGTCCTGAATCGTCTCGCCGACTAGAACCGACGAGCCGACGGCTCGGCTCCTACGGTAGCGCGAGGCTGTCCGGGGCCGTGCCTTTGACGGTGACCCCGCTGGCTGTGATGTCGGCGGAGTCAACGGTTAGGCCGGGAGCCGCGGCTAGATAGGCGTTTAGGTAGACGAGCAGCATGTTGGTCGCCTGGGTGGCGCGGTCGCCGCCAATCGGTATTCCCTCGGCGAGGACCTTGGTGGCGCCGGGGCTGGTGAGGGTGCCGCCCGTGTAGGCGACGGGCCCCTCGAGCGTCCCGCTGTAGGCAGAGTTGTTCAGCTTCACCGTCGCAGTGAGGCTCGCGTTTCCGGCCGATGGAAAACCTATCTGCGCGCCTGAAACGGCGACCGATGTGCCTTGAATGTCGGTGGTCCATCTGAATACGTTGACGAGAGCGGTGATTTCATCGGCGGTAAAGGTCGCTTGGAAGGGATGGCTGCCGGTCGCCGAGACGCCCCCGAGTTCGACGGGCGCGCCAGGAAACGTGGCCGTGGTCTTGGTCTTGGCCATTGCCGAATCGAAACCGGGACGGTAGATCGAGAAGTCAGACGATGACGCGCCTCGTCCGCGCGCCCAAACGACAAGGCCGACGAGCGCGCCGATCACGATGATCACGATGACGATGCCGATGACCCAGCCGATCCATCGCCGACCCTTGGGGGCGGGGGAAACAGC
>Ga0194043_1001299_pt1 | contig 14111 bp, 13 predicted proteins | sample JunL4415m_MetaG_FD_161274 | JGI IMG/M metagenome (GOLD analysis project Ga0194043, IMG submission 161274) | Anoxic zone freshwater microbial communities from boreal shield lake in IISD Experimental Lakes Area, Ontario, Canada - Jun2016-L442-15m | ecosystem: Environmental > Aquatic > Freshwater >...
ATTTTGGACATAAAATATTTTAAATTTAATAAAAAAAATTTATTTTAAATCAACTACTTGCTGTTTTAATTTTATCATTTTTTCATGAGCTTTGGCCAGTTTTTCTTTTTCCAAGTCCACTACTTTGGGCGGAGCATTTTGTACAAATTCAGTGTTGGCCAATTTTTTGGAGAGCATTTCAATATATTGTTCTGTTTCGCTGACTTCTTTTTCTAATCTAATTTTTTCAGCCGAAACATCAACAAGACCAGTGAGCAACAAAAATATTTGCACTTCACCAGCGATAGCTGAAATGCTATTTTCTGGCTTTTGATTATTTTCAATAATTTGTAAATCTTCAACTCTGGCTAATTTTTTAATAATAGCCACTTGCTCATTTATTAAAGCTTCTTTACTTTTTGTCATCATAACTACTTTAACCAACTTAACTGGTTCAATTTTATTTTCTGCTCGCAGATTGCGAATGGTGGAAATAATTTCTTTAATCAATTCAAAGTCAACCACCATTTCATTTTCTTTTTTATTAGCATTGGTATCGTGATCAGAGATTGATTCCGGATAATTTTCAATCATTAATAATTTTCCACTGTCAAAATTTTTCCAAATTTCTTCGGTGACGAATGGAATAAATGGATGCCACAATTTTAATAAATTTTGCAAAACATACAATAAAATTTCATCCTTACCACCCTCAATCTTAGCAATTTCTAAATACCAATCAGCAAAATCGTTCCAAGTGAATTCATATAATTTTTCCGAAGTATAAGAAAATTCTGCCTTGTCCATGGCCTGATTAGTTAAGGCCGTCACTGAACGCAAATTATTTAAAATCCATTTATCAGCCAAAGTTTTTGCCTCGGGCTCAACATCAATGATTTTTATATCTTCAATTGATTGCAAAATAAAACGGGAAATGTTCCACACTTTATTGATAAAATTTCTAGCTCCTTCAACTTTCTCTTCATAGAATCTCATGTCATTGCCAGCCGTAGTGCCCTTGAGCAGGCTCAATCTCAAAGCATCAGTGCCATATTTATTAATAATTTCAATCGGATCAAGACCATTACCCAGTGATTTAGAAAATTTCTGACCATCTTTGGCGCGCAACATGCCATGAATATAAACTTGCCTGAAGGGAATATCATTCCTTACATAAGTGGTCATAAGTATCATCCTAGCCATCCAAAAAAATAAAATTTCATACCCCATCTGCATCCAAGTGGTCGGATGATATTTTTTTAAATCCGCCGTTTCTTCTGGCCAGCCCAATGTAGAAAAAGTCCAAGCGCCGGAAGAAAACCAAGTATCTAATGTATCTTCATCTTGGCGCAAATTCTGTGAATTACACTTTTCACATTTTTCCTGTTTAGTATCGCCATAAGAAATGGAACCGCAATCATCACAATACCAAACTGGAATACGATGACCCCACCAAACCTGTCGCGAAATGCACCAGTCGCGTAAATTATCAATCCAATGTAAATAAATGGTTTTAAATCTATCGGGCGTAATTTCAATTATTTTTTCCGGATTAGCTTGATGACCTACAGTAACAGCTTCACGCATCAAATCTTTCAAGCTTTTTTCTCGTCCGGGAATTTTTTTATTGACATCAATAAACCATTGTTCCATGGGCAAGGCTTCCACCACATCGCCAAAACGATCAGAAGTGCCAACATTGTGAGTAATTTCCTCTTCACTGATATATAAACTATTTGCCTTCAACCAGGCTACAAATTTTTCACGAGCTTCCAAAACCGTCAAACCTTGATAATCTTGACCTGCATCTTCGGTCATGCGACCATCTTTACCAATCACCGGAATAATACCAATGTCCTTGTTTTTTTGATACATCTCAAAATCAATAGCGCTATGCGCAGGCGTGACACCTACCGCGCCAGTGCCATAATTAATGTCCACTCCAGCATCGGCAATTACGGTAATGATCAGTGGCTTTTGCGCGCCGACATCAACCGTAAATTTTTGGCCGATATACCCTTTATATCTTTCATCATCTGGATTGACAGCCACAGCCGTATCACCAAGTTTGGTTTCCGGACGAGTCGTGGCGATAGCAATCGGAAAATCATGACTATATTTAAAAGTATAAACTGTGGTTTTTTGATCAATATATTCCAACTCATCATCCGAACAAGTACTTTGCCCTTTTACCGACCAATTAATAACGCGATAACCACGATAAATCAACTCATCATTAAACATGCGACGAAAAATTTCATTAACGGCTTTTGATCTGGCATCATCAAAAGTATAGGCCAAGCGCGACCAATCACAACTCGTGCCCATTTTTTTGATCTGACTGATGATAATACTCTTATGATTATCTGCGAAGTCTCTAATCTTTTCTAATAGTCCTTCACGACCCAATTCCTGGCGCGGATTAACCAAGCCCTGCTTTTTTAATTCACTTTCCACCCTGGCTTGAGTGGCCACAGCCGCATGATCTGTACCCGGTACTAGCAAAGCTTTTTTGCCTTTCATACGCTGGTAGCGAATTTCTGTATCCATAAGAGAATTTTCAAAAGCATGGCCCAAATGCAAAATACCAGTCACATTAGGCGGTGGCATGGCAATAGTAAAAGATTCCGATCTTTCACCCGGCAAATTGTCAGGATTGAAAAAACCAGACTCTTCCCATTGTTTATAAATTGCATCTTCCAAACCTTTGGCCTCGTAAGCCTTGGGCAAATCTGTTTTTGGCATATTGACTAATATCAAGAATATTTAATAAGATGTTATTACTTTACTAAATTTCCACAGATTTTTCAAGCAGAAGAACAACTGTTGACAAAGAGGCTGGTTTTCTGTAAGATGGAGTATTGCGTGCAGATTATTGAATAAATACCATAATGGCTTTAACAGCAATTCAGCAAACACTGGAACTAATCAAAAATAATAAATCAATCCTTATCGTCTTCAAGGCGGACTGGACCGGCGATGCCTTGTCCGGTGCTTTATCATTGGCCGAAGCGCTCAAAAAAATGGATAAAAAAACCACCATTGTCTGCGACAGTTTCAAACCTAATGCGTCAATGTCTTTTTTGCCGACTTTCCAAATTCAACCAACACTTGTCAAATTGCAAAATTTTATTATCTCCATAGACACAGTTCAGACCAAAGTCGGTGAATTCCATTATGACCAAGAAAATAATAAACTAAATATTCATCTAACTCCGGCCGAGGGTCAATTCAAGCCAGCTGACGTCGGCACTTCTTTTTCTGATTATCAATATGACCTCATCATCACGGTCAATACGCCAGACTTGGAGTCACTAGGAAAAATATACCAAGAACATACTGATTTTTTTTATAAAACTCCAAAAATAAACTTGGACCATTCATACAAAAATGAACACTTTGGCAATATTAATTTGGTTAACTTGACGAGTGCCTCCACTTGCGAAATTGTTTTTGATCTTATAAAAAATATTGATGAAAAATTAATTGACGAAAATATTGCCACTTATCTTTTGGCCGGCATAATCATGGCTACCAAAAATTTCAAAGTCGGCAGTGTCACGCCTAGCACACTTAATTTAGCTGGATTGCTTGTGGCCAAAGGAGCCAAAAGAGAACAAATAATAAAAAACCTGTATCAAAGCCGTTATCTCTCAACCCTTAAATTGTGGGGGCGGGTTTTGTCCAGATTAAATAATGACCTAGACGATCGTTTGGTTTGGTCGGTTTTGTCAGCCAATGACTTTTTAGAAACATCCACCAATCCCGACGAACTCTCAGATGTAGTTGATGAACTTATTGTGTCCATGCCCAAAACCCAAAGCGTGGTTTTACTGTATGAAGCTCAAAACAAAATTCATGTTCAGGTATATTCAGCTAATAATGCCAGCGCTTCGGACTTGTGCCAAAAATTCAGTCCTGTGGGGAATAAAGACTTAGCCAAATTTTCTTTGGAGAATACTACCCTAGCCGAAGCTGAACGTGAAGTAATTGAAGAAGTCAAAAATAGGCTAACACTTAAAAATAAATAAACTTGCACATTGGTAATCTCTATAGTACAATAGAGATATGGATAATGAAAAAATAAAAAATCTGGTTATAAAGTTGAGAGGGAAAGGCAAAACTTATGCGGAAATATTAAATGTTTTAAATGCCAAAATTCCCAAAAGCACTCTCGCCTATTGGTGCAAAGACGTTCAATTGCCTGATTTTTATTCAGATAAAGTTAAAACGCTAAACTTAAGCAATATTAATAAAGTAAGAAAACTGGCTCTTATTGCTAATAAAAATAAACAACAAGAAAAAATAAACAATATTTCCAAGACCAACGAACATTTGCCTGCCATGTTAAAAAATAAAGACATTGCAAAAATAGTGCTGGCAACTTTGTATTTATGCGAGGGAACAAAAAATCAAAAAAGAGGTAGTCTGACCATCGGCAATTCTGATCCATTAATAATTAATTTGTTCTTGCAATTATTACGATTTTGTTATAGGATAGATGAGGGTCGGTTTCGCTGTACTCTTCAATGCCGAGCCGATCAAGATATTAAAAAATTGGAAAGTTTTTGGTCAAAAGTCACAAAAATTCCCCTTGACCAATTTTATCAGGCCAGAGTTGATGCCCGAACCATTAATAAAATATCAAAAAATAAAGATTACAAGGGTGTTTGTAGAATAGACTATTTTTCCGCTGATATTTTTTGGCAACTGACAAAAATCGGGGAATTAATTTGTTTAAACAGATAGCCATGGGCCGTTAGCTCACTTGGTAGAGCGTTCGCATGGCATGCGAAAGGTAATCGGTTCGATCCCGATACGGTCCACCAAACAGTTTAGGTCCATTAGTTTAAGGGCCAGTAGCTCAGTTGGTTAGAGCACCGCCCTTATAAGGCGGGGGTCGATGGTTCAAGTCCATCCTGGCCTACATGTTAAGACTTAGGACGGCTAGCTCAGTTGGTTAGAGCGTCTCATTGACGTTGAGAAGGTCAGAGGTTCGACTCCTCTGCCGTCCACCAGTTCGGAAATGTCAAATTTTGTTGGTCATTTTGGCCGCCTTCGGCGACCAAATCATACGGAATTTTAAAGTTAAAAATCAATTGGCGGTTTTGTAAAATGCGGTTCGACCCGATATTTTTTAGAAATGCAGCCAGTTCCTTTTTCTCCGTGCTCTGTGTTAAGATATTGGCTTGGTTAAGCGATAAAATAAACTCACGAGCCGGTTCGACCCAAGAAACGCCGTTTTGTTCAAAATCTTGTATTCTCTCATTAAGTTCTAACTTTCGAGTTAGGATTTTTTGTTTTCTGGCGGTATATTCCTCGGTCGTGATTGTCTCGCTTAAATACACATCAAGCAGTTTTTCCAATCGCTTGTTAATATCTCCTAACTCGCTTTTAAGATTTTGAACAGTAATGATGGCCTCCGCTTTGGCTTGTTTTTCCTCCTTATCCAGTTCAAAAAATATTTTCTCGGTTTCTTGGGTCGTGATAGAAACTTTTTGAAGATAATTTTTGATTTGATTTTCTAGTTCTTCTTCGCGTAAAAAATGTTTTTCTGCGCAAAATAGCTTTTTCTTGGTACAGCGATAATAATTATGGCCTTTTTGTGTTTCGGCAGTTATCCCGCAACCACACGAGCAATTCAGTAGTCCGACAAAAGGAAAATCATGCTTTTTAATCCTGCCTCGTTTTTTGCCTCTCTGACGCATGACATTTTTTACTTCTTCAAAAAGTTTCTTGGAAATTAACGGCTCGTGAGTGCCCTCAAATACTTCCCCGCCGTATTTCATAAGCCCGACATAGAAAATGTTTTGCAAAAGCGTGAAGAAATAGCTTGTCCTGATTCGCTTGCCATGAAAGCCCATTAAACTGTTTTCTTCGCAGAATCTTTCTAAATCACCAAAAGAATAATCTCCAGTGGCGTAGAGCTCAAATATTTGCTTCACAAGTAGCCCCTTAATAGGGTCAACATCAATTCCTCTCGTTTTGGGATTATTCAAGTAGCCAATCGGGGCAAGCGAAAGCCAGACGCCATTTCTTAACTTTTGCCTCATCCCTCGCTTAACATTTTCTCGCAAGTTATCGATGTAATATTTGCTTTGGCCAAAGGCGATACTAAGCATAAATAATCCTTGCGGAGTGGGCTCAAACCAAAAGGTGGGGAATTTGAGGGCGGTTATCGCTCTCTTGTCGATCATATGGATTATCTTGCCACCGTCGACGCTATTTCTGGCCAATCTGTCGGGGTGCCACGAGATTATGCCATTAGCTTCGCCTTTTTCGATTCTGGCTAGCATTTCGCCAAATATTATTCGGCCTGGCTCTTTGGCAGTCTTGGCTTCCTGAAAGGAAGCGACAATTTCCAGTTTTTCTTTGGCGGCAAATTCTTTTAATTCAACTAATTGGGCTTCAATACTAAGTATCTGACGGTCTTCTTCCTCTGTGCTCTTGCGAGCGTAAATAAAATATTTCATGATTAGATTAATTAATGATTAATAATTTAGAATTTAAAAATTTTCTTTTACCCGAATTCGAATTCAGACAAAACCGCCAATTAATTTTTGACTTTAAAATTCCGTATGATTTGGTCGCCGAAGGCGGCCAAAATGACCAACAAAATTTGACATTTCCGAACTGGTGGAGGATAATGGACATAGCTCGAACGCATTTTCGGGCCGTCGCCGACGGCTCTAATATTCCCCCCAAAATTAAGCCCGAATTCTGAACTTTCAAGACTGCCAAAGAGCCAGAAAAAATATCGGGTCGAACCGCATTTTGGTAAAAGAAAATTTTTAAATTCATATATAAAGTCAAAATTATTAATCATTAATTAAACAAATTTATGCCTAAGTCACCAGAGCAAAATTATACGCCTGAATAAGAAAATGAACTTAAAAAATCACGAACACTTTCTGATGCAGAGTTAATAAAAAATGGTGCCGAATATCAAGGTGAAAGTTTAATAGCAACAGAAGATCAGATTGAAACCGCAAAAAAGGGAATGGATGCAGAACTCCATGACGACAAAATTAATATCTTAAGTGAAAATGAGATAGTTAGATCTGTATTAGATTTTTTAAATTCCAATATTGGTAGTCACAGGTTATTAGAAATTCTTACGGTTCGGGATGATTTAAAAAATAACATCAGTCTTTTTGAGACACTTTTCAGAAAAGCAAATAGGGAACAAAGTAAAAAAATCTTAGAAGACATTATTGAAGCAAACGGACTTGAAAAGGCACTGTCCTATTCCCATTATGATAATTTTGGTTCTGTTGCTATATCCGATCAACAAAAAAGTTTTATTGCCGAACTTTTCTCAATTCCAAGGGTTGTTAGTCTTATGAAAGGACGGGCCAATGAGTCTATGGGTTTTGAATCGTATTTTCACTTTAGTGAAGAATTAGAAAGAGCCATAAAAGAAACTACTCAAAGAAGAAATGTAGAGGATTCTAGGAAGTAGAGAGTAAAATTGCTCAGAAATTTGATACTGATTATCAATAATTTGCCGCCAAATCAATAAATTTTCAAATGAGTTTAGTTTGAAAATTTACTGAAATGATTTTCAAATAAAAATCATTGAAAAACTGGAAATTGTCAAAGTTCAGAATTCGGGCTTAATTTTGGGGGGAATATTAGAGCCGTCGGCGACGGCCCGAAAATGCGTTCGAGCTATGTCCATTATCCTCCACACATAAAAAACTCCGCTTCATCTGAGGCGGAGTTTTTTGTTATATTTTTTTTAAGTATTATAATATTAGCAATTAACAAACTAAGCTAATGGCTTTTATGCTCCAATTAAAAACCAGTTCAGTCAGTAGTGCCGTCTTACTATCAATCGTGGCAGTGGTCAGTGTCATTGCTTATGTCGGAATTTTATTAATAACATCTTCGGTTGGCCCTGTTGCTAATTTGGCGGCAATAACACCAGGATTACCACTTGCCAACAATCCTGGCATTTGCGCGATCGTTGACCCATGTACCACCTTTACCGGCGACAGACAGAAAGCTTGCTATCAAGCTTATTACAAATTCTCTTGCTCTCAACCAATAGCTATTAAAAAAACAGACTATGCGCAAGTAAACCCATTAATTTTTGACGCTTCCAGACTCACTTCGCCCTGCGCTTGCTTTTGCCAAAACTATTTTAACAAACCCGGCATTGCTTTGCCTAATACCGCTTGGTGTCAAGGTGCGGCTTATAATTTTACAGCTGTCGCCACCAATACTAATATCATAACTAATAATCCAGTAATGACGGATGTTTTTGATGGCAATCAAAATTTTACCAATCCGCTTTAAATTAATCCATTAAACATAACTTTTAATACCACCAAAGCTTCTACTTATTGCGCCAATATTATGACTGGACTTGGTTTATCAACCACTCATAATTGGTATAGTATCTGTATTAATAATGTGATCAACTTTCTAAGTACACTCACACTGACCGTTGATGGTTATATTGGTTATAAAAGATTTTTAATTGATTGGATCAATCTTTGTGGTAATAAAATAGTAGACTCAGTCAGAGGTGAAGTTTGTGATGATGGTGTCAATAATATTATCAGTGGCTGTACTTTTGATTGTAAAATGAAAATTCCTATCTGGTATTTAAGCGCTTTAAATTTACCGGCAACGATCGATCCAAAATATCAAGCGGCGGCCATTAATGTTATTGTTCAATATCACGATTATCTTGTTAATTCTGTCATATACAGTTTGCAATAAATGAATAAAAATTGCATAACTGATCCAACTGCATCAAATTGCACCAGATTTTTATGGAGCACGACTAATCCTACTAACACCATCAGCTACGCATGTAAAAATTTTCCTAACATAGTTGATATTAATTCCCCTACCTACATTAATTGTTATAATAAAATCACTGGCGCTAATTTAAAACCACCAACTAATAGTAAATATTCCCCCTATGAATGCATGAATTTTTTTGGTGGTCATTCACCAGATGGTGGATCACTTCCATGGGGAGTTAATACTGTCGGTGAATGTAATGGCGCTGATCAAATCTGTTCAAATAATGATCCCGATTGGCCTAATTGCTTGTATCGCAATGCGGTCGGCGTCAGTAATGCCGAAGAAAAATTCGTTGATACTTGCGTAAATATAGCACCAAATGATCCTTGGACTGATGGAACAATTTCTGATATCTGTAAGGATAACTATTCAATGAATTTGCTTTGTTGTCATAACATCGGTTATGGAGGAATAACCAATGGTTTGTGCTTTTATGCGCCCGGTTCTTGGAAAATTTGTGACACTTCATATTCAAATTTAAAAAATAGTAATACCGTAGCCACTCCTATTACAGGCAGTAAAGGTAAAAATTGTTGCCCAGCTAATCGCCAGCCACCCTGCGGTGATTTTTGTTGCGATCCAGTAAAAGAAACTTGTGGGAGAGCCAAAGTTAATTCACTACACGATATAGGACCTTGGGTTTGTAAACCAAAAAAAGATACATGCACGGCACCCAATACCGTATACTGCCCAGCCAAAGATATGTCACAATGTTGCCCAACAAATAATGGTTGTGGCAAGATACTACAAAGTAGAATGGGAATTTCTGTGGAAGTGGCTGTTTGCGTGCCACCTGGTAGCTGTACTTCTGGCACTGAATGTGGCACAACAATTGAAGGTAAAAAAATCTGCTGTCCGGCCAATCAAGAATGCGGTGTAACAGATGGGGGTGACAAAATGCCTCGCTGTCAACCAAAACCTAATAATTGCCCCGACACTAACTATCCTGATTTTTGTTCAGGAAAATCAGGATTAGCGGGTGGAACTATTACTATGTGTTGCAAAGCTGGAAAATGTGGCCATCATCCAGATGGCGCCCCCTATTGCGATGACTAAGAAATATAAATGATTTTTTAAAAAACACCCCCGACAAAAAATGTCGGGGGTGATTGTTTTTTGTAAACTAGTGAATGGCAGCGAAACCGACTTGATGCAATAACTCGGCTACGCACAATTCGCATTCGTTAATGAGAAAGGCTTTATCACGTTTAGTGAGCGGATATTTATCCAGCCAAACAAAATTCTTGCAAAAGTTCATAAATTCCAAACAGCTACTATCGGTCAAGGCATTGTTAACAATTGCCTCATATATCTTGACCTGCTCTTTTTGTCTGGAGGTCAAACTGCATTGTTGATAGATTTGTTCATAACGCCACCAAGCAGACAGTTTGTCGGCCAATTCCTGATTCGCAACTTTTTGTGTTTCTGGCGATGGTAATGGATCGGTCACTGGTTTGGCGAGTTCGCTCATAAAAAAATCTTTGGCAATTGTTTCTCTATAAGCGAATTGCTTCTGTTTATCATGAACACAGCCAGCCATGGCCCATGTTAGCAATGCTACTACCATTAGCTTTTTCATTATCAAAACTCCTTTTTAGGTTGAAAGTACGGTTAAGCTAACAAACTAATATAGCATATATCACAGAATATTTCAAGCCCTACCGATATAAATAAAAAACTCCACTTATGGACCAAGTGGAGTTTTTATTTTTTAACTTTTTCTTTTACTTTGTCATAATGCTGTCCCAATTTGTATTTGAAAATATCAGTATTTATTTCTCCAACCATCATGCGATGAAGTTCGCACAAAACATACTTAGTAGAAACATTAAACCGGCCATCTTCTTCCAGTCGCCTGACTGAAACAAAAATTTTAGCTTTTTTTAAAATTTTAAACTTACCCTTGTCCTTGGCACGCTTTACATAGTCATGATCCTCAGCCAGCCTTAGTGTCTCATTAAAACCACCAATTTTATCATGCAAAGATTTTTTGATAATAATACAAAAACCGGGTGCGTGCGGATAAAAGTATTGGGTGACCGAGATATAAGCATTTACCACTTCATGCAAAATAAAATCAATCATTTTTTCACTTAGTGGCACTACCCCGCAAGAAGCCGCGTCAATTTCTTTGGCTTCCATTTCATAAATCACTTGAGACAAAAAATTACGCGACAAAATCACATCACCATCAAGAAATAATAAAAATTCTCCCTGAGCCTCTTTGGCGCCCATATTTCTACCTATAGCCGGCATACCTCCACCAACCACCCGACAACCGAATTTTTTAGCAATCTCTCTGGTCTTGTCGGTGGAGCCAGCATCAGCCACAATTATTTCATAATCAGTGAACTTTTGATCCTGGATAGAAGCCAACAAAACGGGCAAATCTCGCTCTTCGTTTTTGGTTGGGATAATAATGCTTAATTTAAGTTTAGCCATAATAATATTATACAAGATTACTCGCCAGCGGTCAAAGCTGACGGGTTGAAATTTATCCTGTTTTCTGCTAAGATGCAACCTACTTCTGAGAGCTATTTTGTGTTAAAATTAAGTTATGAAAGACGCAACCAAAAAATTAATCTCCTGGCAAAAAGTGATGGTCAAATCGCCTGAGTTTGATTTTGTAAAAAAACTGATAGCTAAATTTCCAACGGCTGAAATCTATCTGGTTGGTGGTGCTGTTCGCGACTTAATTTTGGAAAAAAACACCAAGGATTTTGATTTTGTAGTAGGAAAAGTTGACGCCAAAGAACTGGAAAAATTTTTATCTGCCATTGGCAAAATAAACTTAGTAGGCAAAAGTTTTGGCGTGTTTAAATTCGTACCTAGCACTGTCATCCCTGCGGAAGCAGGGATCTCAGCTCAAAAACATGAGGTCCCGGGTCAAGCCCGGGATGACAACTTTTTTGAACCAATAGACATTGCCCTGCCTCGCACCGAACATGCTGGCATGAGTGGTGGCTACAAAGATTTTGAAATTCAAAGCGACAAAAATCTGCCTATTACCGAAGATTTATCAAGACGCGACTTCACTATCAATGCCCTGGCTTGGGATATCAAAAACCAAAAACTCATAGACGAATTTGATGGCCTGGGAGATCTAAAAAACAAAACCATCAAAGCCATTGGCAATCCCACAACCAGATTTCAAGAAGACTACACTCGCATGTTGCGCGCTATCCGTTTTTCTTGCCAATTAGATTTTTTAATTGAAGCACATACACTACAAACTATTAATGACAAGGCCACCAAAATTTCCACTATTGCTAAAGAAAGATTAAATGAAGAATTAACTAAAATCATCATGTCAGCCAAAGCCGAGGATGGCATACGGCTAATGCAATCAATCGGACTACTCAAAATAATCATTCCCGAATTAGATTCTGCTGTTGGCGTTAGTCAAAACAAACATCATATTTATGATGTGTTTGAACATAGTGTAAGAGCACTTGGCGCCGGTGCAGAAAAAAACTTTTCACTTCATGTGCGCTTGGCTGCCATGCTTCATGACATCGGCAAGCCAGACACTAAAGAAGGTCAAGGAGAAAATTCCACTTTTTATAATCATGATCAGGTGGGAGCTAAAATGACCAAAACTATTTTACGACGACTAGGATTTTCTAATGATATTATCGATCAAACAGTCCATTTAGTTCGCTTCCATATGTTTTATTATGCTCTGGACACAGTATCCGATGCAGGCGTGAGACGACTACTAGCGAGACTAGGCAAAGAAAATATCCAAGACTTCATTGATATGAGAATTTGTGATCGCTTAGGCATGGGCCGACCCAAAGCCAAGCCTTGGAAATTAATTGAACTTGAAAGACGATTAAAAGAAGTCCAGCTTGATCCCATCACTCCCAAGATGCTAAAGTTAAATGGTACCGAACTAATGGAAATTTTAAATATTTTACCAGGTCCAAGAATTGGCTTGATTTTAAATGCGCTACTAGGCGAAGTTTTAGAAGATCCACAAAAAAATGAAAAAGAATATTTGGCCAAAAAAATTAAAGAATTAAATAAATTAAAAGAAACCGAGTTAAAAAATCTAAATCCGGATGTAAAATTTTATAATGAAGAAAGGAAAAGATTACTGCACCAAGAAAAATAAAAAAACGCGGGCAGTAAACTGCGCGCGCTATGACTAAATGAACATTAATTCAAAAACCTTTCGGTCTACCAACAAAAACCTCATCATCAAGAGGAATTGGACCATCAGCTACAATTATATTATGACCAAAGGCAAAACAACTGTTTTTGATTCTACCGTCGCTAACATCAAGTACTCTAGCATAAAGAACATGACCAGAGTCGGCAAAGCTTAAAACTTTCATGATTTTTAAAGCTTGCACTTCTCTATTATCATCACGAAACCACAGCCAATAGTACTTTCCGATTTCCAACTTCTTGATGTCAGTAATCATACTCATTATTCCCTTTCATTGTCTTTTTCTCTCCTTTTTTAATGTGCGTCTCTAGCCTTCCTCCTAATTATATCCAAAATCAACTAACCAATATTATGACACTAAACATTATAAAAATCAATACCGAAGGTCAAGGCCAGCGTTTGGATAAATTTTTAACCAACGCCTGGCCTGAAAAATCACGTTCACAAATCCAAAAAAATATCAAAGAAGGTTTAATCTTAGTCAATAAAAAAGAATCGGCCGTGCATTATTTTTTAAAAGAAAATGATGTTGTTTCTGTTGTCACTGTAAAAAAAATAAATCCAGAAGAAAAAATTAAAACGCCAACTAAGCCAAAAGCCACAAAAAAAACAAAAAATGAACTTTTTAAAGAAATAAAAATCATTGAAGATAATGACGACTTCATGATTATTGAAAAGCCAGCTGGATTATTGGTCCACCCAACCGAAAAACAAGAAAATGACACGCTCGTTGATTGGCTACTAGTCAAATATCCAGAACTTAAAAAAATCGGCGAAGACCCTCAGCGTCCAGCTATTGTGCATAGACTAGATAAGGATGTTTCCGGACTTATGGTCATTCCCAAAAACCAAGATGCGTTTGATTATTTCAAAAGCCAATTTAAAGGACGCCAGCTCACCAAAAAATATCTAGCCTTGGTTGAAGGTGAAGTAGAAAGAGAAGAAGGTGAAATAAATTTTCCTATTGGGCGCTCCAAAAATAAAGATGGCTTATATGCTGCCAAGCCCATGAGCCAAAAAAACGACAAGGACAAAACCGCTTTGACTAGATTTAAAATAGCCCAGAGATTCAAAAATTACACTTTATTGGAAGTAGAAATTCTCACCGGCCGTACCCACCAAATCCGTGTGCATTTGC
>Ga0194043_1001301_pt1 | contig 14100 bp, 13 predicted proteins | sample JunL4415m_MetaG_FD_161274 | JGI IMG/M metagenome (GOLD analysis project Ga0194043, IMG submission 161274) | Anoxic zone freshwater microbial communities from boreal shield lake in IISD Experimental Lakes Area, Ontario, Canada - Jun2016-L442-15m | ecosystem: Environmental > Aquatic > Freshwater >...
GAAGCCGAGGGCAGCGAGGAGTTCGACGGCAAGAAAATCGCGATCGCGGTGAAGATCGATCGCCGCGTCGCGAGCGACATCTCGGCGACGCCGGTGAAGTAGGGGGAGTGCGCAGCGCTCAGTGCTCAGAAAAAGATGCAACAGAACTGAGAACTGAGCACTGAGAACTGAGCACTGTCAGCCGTCGCGTTACTTCTCCACTTCCTCGATCTCGAGGTACGACGGCTTCGGGTCCGTGCTCCTGCCGTGCGAACTCTCGATGCGCATCTTCTTCAGCATCCAGAAGCCCTCGCGCTTCATCACTTCTGTGACCATGAACCGCCGCACCCATTTCCCCGCGGCGTCGTAGCTCTCGGCCTTCATCAGCGCGCCGTCCTCGCGTCCGATCCAGAGGATCACGCGGGTGTACTGAGAGTCGTTTGCGGACGGCGGACGCGCCTCCACTTTCCAGCAGCGATGCGCAGAGATCATGTCGCTGCCGATCACTTTTGCATCGTGCCAGTAGATGAAGCGCAGCGCGATGTCCTCGTACGTGATCTCCGTCTCGTGGACCGGCTCGGCGAGCTTCGCGCCGGTGATGCGCCCGGTCTTGCCGCCCTTTGTCTCATCGAGCGTGGAGGATTTTTCGCCGAGGCGCAGGGTGAGCGTGTCGCCGTTGTCCGTGAACAGGTACCGGATCGCGCCTTTCTCCAGCGTGAGTTTGAACGGGATTTTTTTGCTCCCGGTGCGGATGCGGCCCGTGAGTTTCCAGTCCTGCGATGACTGCGCGATGCGCACGGACTTTAGCAATTCCTGCGCGGATGGCGGCTCGTCCGCGGCGATGGAAGGCGGCGGCGTGAACGCGGCGGCAAACGCGAGGCACGCGGCGGCGAGGATGCTCTTTACACGAAGGAGTGTGACCATAGGCTCGCGAATCTTCGCCAACGCCGGATGGATCAAAAGCTACTTTTTCTCATCAACCACGAATGGACCGGCCCGGTGCTCGATCGCGTGATGACCGCGGCGTCGAGTTCGGCGCTGTGGAAATGGCCGTTCGTCGCGCTACTGCTCGCGGTGCTGGTGCGCGGCGGGTTTCGCGCGCGGGCATTTGTGGTCGTGGCCGGGTTCGCTGTGCTGTTGTGCGATTCCGTCGCGGGCTACGGGATCAAAAGGGCCGTGGGCCGGCTGCGTCCGCACGAGAGCGAATTCGGCGTGCGGCAGCTCTCGCTCGTGTATCCGCCGTGGCGCGGGATTTTCCAGCCGGTGCAGGAGGAAATTTCGCTCGGCGACACGCCCGATGCTGTGGGCCGCTCATTCCCGTCGAACCACGCGGCGAACACCGCGTGCGTCGCGCTGCTCGCGGCGATCTTTTTCCGCCGCCTCGGGTGGCTCGCATTTTTTCCCGCGTTGGTCGTGGCGTATTCGCGCGTGTACACGGGCTCGCACTGGCCGAGCGACGTGCTTGGCGGCATCGCGCTCGGCCTCGGCATGGCGCTGCTCGTACTGCTGCTCGCGGAATCGCTCTGGCGCCGCTTCGCTGTGCGCATCTCGCCTGCGCTCGCCGCCCGCCGTCCCTCGCTGCTTTCGATCACCGCATGAATTTCCGCCTCTTCGCCTCGCTCATTGTCCTCACGGTCCTGCGGCTCGTGTACATCTACAACAACGTCGGCCTCATGCCCGACGAAGCGTACTACCATGAATGGAGCCAGCGGCTCGACTGGTGGTACTTCAGCAAGGGCCCCGGCATCGCGCTCATCATCCGCGCGGGCACGGCGCTCTTCGGCCACACGGAATTCGGCATCCGCTTTTTCGCGCCGCTCTTCGGCCTCGGCACGACGCTGCTCGTCCACTGGCTCGCGAAGCGGATCTATGACGGGCGTGTGGCATTCTGGACCGTCGTGGTGATGTGCGTCTCGCCCATCTTCAATGCCGGCGCGCTGCTGATGACGATTGATGCGCCCTCGATTTTTTTCTGGGCCGCATCGCTCTGCACGCTCTGGCTCGCGCTGGAAAAAAGCCCGGCCTTCTCGTGGTGGTGGGTGCTCACCGGCCTGCTCACTGGCGTCGGCTTCCTGTGCAAGATGACGAACGCCGCCATCTTCGCATCCGTGGCGCTGCTGCTCCTCATGACCCCGCGCTACCGCGGCGAACTCATCGGCCGCGGATTCTGGGCGATGCTGCTCGTGTTCATCCCGTTCACGTTGCCAGGTGTGCTGTGGAACCAGTCCCACGGCTGGCCGACCACCACGCACCTCGCCGCGCGCGGCGGGCTCGACGCAGCGTGGTGGAATTTCGACCTCCGCGCATTCATCGAATTCGTCGGCTACCAGTTTGGCGTCCACTCGCCGCTCATCTTTTTCGCGATGATGATGGCGCTCGTCGCGACGGTCGCGCCGTCGTTCGGACGCTGGTTCGTCGCGCTTGGCCGCTCCCTCGCGAAATTCCCCGCAAGCCTCCGCTCGGCGTGGATCGGCTGGGCCGTGCTCGCGGTGCTGCTGCTCGGGCTGTGGATGGCCGGGAATTTCTTCGAGCGCACGGGATTCTACCTCGCGGGAAAAATCGTGGCCGTCCTGGTCGCGGTCACCTTCATCGGCGCGCACAAGGACGCCGCAAACATCCAGTGGAAGTCGCGCTTCCTCGCCGCCTTCGCGCTTCCGCTGCTGCTCTCTTACACATGGATCGCGTTGCATCACAAGACGCAGCCAAACTGGACCGCCCCTGCCATCGTCTCCCTCGTCATCCTCAGCTCATCATACTGCCTGGACCGGGTGCTGCGCGACCTGTGGGGAGCGCGCAAATTCACCGTCGCGGCATTCGCGCTCGGCGCGGTTATCAGCATCGTGATGGCGAATACCGACTCGCTGCGCATCATCGGAATCCCACTGCCATATAAGCGCGATCCCGGCGCGCGGATGGTGGGCTGGCGTGAGGTCGCAAAGGACGTGGCCGCATTCCGCGAAACCATCGAGCGCGAGAGCGGGCAGAAAGTCTTCCTCATCGCAAACAGCTACGGCACCGCCGCGGAACTGTGCTTTTACCTCCCGGAAAATCAGAAGCGCATCGAGGCGCCCGGCCATCCCGCCGTGTACGTCGCCGAGTCGCCCGTCGCAGAGAACCAGTTCCACTTCTGGGGCCGCTACGACGAATTCGAGGAGCGCAAGACACCCGTCATCAACGCCCAGGCCGACTCCGCCGAATACGGCACCAACCGCTTCGCCGGACGCACCGCGATCTACATCACCGACCGCGAAATCGAAACCATCCCGCTCGACCCGCTGCACCGCACCTTCGCGAAATGGGAGTGGAAGACTGTGTTCAACTACGAAAAATTCGGCCTCCCGCTGCGGAAGGTGAACGTCTTCCTCCTCTACCGCTACCAGCCGGGGAAGCTGCTGGACTGAGGAGCATTTGAAAATAGCCCAGTGCTTCAGCACTGGGTCACGCCATGAAGTGAAAGCAAAGTCCCGTGAGGGACGGCAGGGCTCTTCTTTCGTCCCTTGCGGGACTCTTTGCGTTCAACCGCGATTTTTCCCAGCGATGAATCGCTGGGCTATTTTCAATACTCATCCGAGCATCCGCGCGTTTCACCGCCGGAACAGCCACGCGAGCAGGCTGAGCACGGCGCTGATGAGCAGGCAGGTGACGATGGGGAAGTAAAACGTCGAACTGCCCTTGTGTAACGTGATGTCGCCCGGCAGCCGCCCGAGCCCGCCAAGCCCGCCGGTCTTCCAAATCACCGCGCCGAGGACCACCAGCACGATGCCGATGATGAAGAGCAGCTTTCCGAGGGCATGCATGTGAGGAGCTTAAGTGTAAGACAGCGAACTATCTGACTTGCAAGGCATCGGCGCACTCTTTCGCCAATTGCATTGGCCATTCCGGATCGCTGAAGAATTCCGGCCTTTCGACTTGGTAAAGTTTGTAACGGGCGACGAATGCCGTATTCAACGGACTGTTAGCGACCCCAAGCGATGGATAGCGTTGCACAGCCCGCAGTTTCGTATCTGCGACTACCACCGGATTCGCAGGTGATGGCGTGGCAGTTAGAAATGGCTTCGCTAATGCATTCGGCGCAGGGTTTGTTGGACTGTTCTCTGTGCTTGGCGGAACTATGGATGGTTTGCTGTCCCGCGATGGCGACTGTGTAGAGGACCATCGGTTGTAGGCGAACGCACAAACTGTTAAGAAAAAGACCCACGTAACCAAAGACGAGATCGGTTTATGCCGTTTCCCTGGCTGCTGTAATCGGTCTCTGCTTGCCTTCAGATTCCCTGGAAACAATTGCAGTGCGATTTCTGCTAACTCGTATGTGCCTGCGTTCTCAAATTCTGGGTGTGCTTTGAGATAGTCGGCGAGTTCCTTTAGTTGATTTCTATTCAGCTTTTTGTAGCCTAAAACCTCGCGCGCATCCTCACTGTTGACGAAATTATCCAAGTAATCGATCTGAAACTGACCTCCATCAAAATAACGCGTGACGGCTTCCTGTTCACACTCTTGGAGCAAATCCTTAGCCTCACCATAAGTCAAAGTGTGTTCTTCTTCCTGCATCTCCTTGAACATCAAAGCCAAGTCTCCGTCAACTTTGGCATATTCCCGCAATTGGATCATTTGTTCTTCGTTCGCAGGGCGATTCTGATATTCCTTCTCTTTTTCTGGGTATAACCGAATGCATTCAGTGATGGCATCGCTCGCTTCGCCTTTTGTCATTCCCTTTCTCACAGGAGAATCAAACCACTTAAGCTTAAATTTTTGCTTTTCGGTGATGGGTTCACTGCGAACCTTTGCGATATAAGCCTCCCGCTCTTTCTCAGCTGCAAGGTCGGCTGCAAGCTCCTCGTTGCGAATTTGCTTGTATCTATCTATTAAACGTTGGATTTCCTTGCTTGAATTAACGCTGGGAATCAAGTCCTGTTGCTCGTGCTCAACTATGACTTGCAGTAAAGTTTTTTGAAACCCGCCCGCAACTAGCTGTAAATACGGCAGCGTAAGAAATTTTCTGGGGATCTGGTCAATGTGTTGATAACAAGCCGCAACATGCAAAACGGTTCTGGTGTAAGCCTTCTCCCCTGACGCCGTAAGATAAGTGCCATCCGGAGAGTCGGGCGGCGATCTTCTGCAAGTGAGTGTTTTGTGGGTTAGGAACTCGACAGGCACTTGATTGAGATTTCCATGTTTAGCTGCCACATGAAGCGGTGTTTCCCCGTAGCTATTCGCCACAAGAAATAACTCGACAGTGAAAAGATGGCTAGGAACTAGGGCGAATTGCCCCTTTCTTGCGGCTCGATGAAGCGGCGTATCGCCAGATTTGGTTTTTGCCCTGATTGTTTCTCCGGTCAGCTTTGGCAAATTGGATCTGACCGGCTTTTTTTGAGGCGTATCGCTCATTCGTCCTAGGCCAGCCCGCCGAGCGCGCCGGTGCTGTCGCCGATGAAGGGCACGCGCACGTCCATGCGTTCGAGGAGCGACTGCCAGAGGTTGGCGATGGGCGTTTCGTTTTTCACCCGCACATGGCGGCCGGGCTGAATCGTGCCGCCGCCGCGGCCTGCGAGCACGAGCGGGAGGTCGTCGTGGTTGTGGCGGTCGCCGTCGCTGTTGCCGCTGCCGTAGGCGATCATGCAGTGGTCGAGCAGCGTGCCGTCGCCCTCGCGGAGGGATTTCAATTTCTCCAGCAGGTAGGCGAGGTGCGTGACGTGAAATTTGTTAATCTCGCGGATTTTGCGGATCTTCTCCGCGTCTTTGCCGTGGTGCGAGAGTTCGTGGTGCCCCTCGCGCACGCCGAGCGCGGGGTAGTTTTTGTTGCTGCCCTCATTCGCGAGGACAAACGTGGCGACGCGCGTGATGTCGGACTGGAACGCGAGCACCATCATGTCGCACATGAGCTTCAGGTGTTCGGAGTAGTCGCCGGGCACTCCCTCGGGAGCCTTCACGCCCGCGGGCGGCTGGATGGCGGGCATCTGTGCGACGCGGTCCATGCGCTGTTCGAGTTCGCGGATGGAGGTGAAATATTCGCCGAGCTTCTGCCGGTCGCTGGCGCTGATTTTCGATGCGAGCGTGCGCGTGTCGTCGCGGATGAAATCGAGGACGCTCTTGCGCGAGGCGTAACGGTGCGCGCGTTCGGCGGCGCCCGCGGAACCGAAGAGCCGCTCGAAGGCCATGCGCGGGTTCACTTCCTTCGGCAGCGGCTGTGTGGGCGATTTCCACGACATGGTGGAGCTGTACACGCACGAGTAGCCGGAGTCGCAGTTGCCCGCCATCGCGCTCGCCTCGCAGCCGATTTCGAGCGAGGGCATGCGCGTCGCTTCGCCGATGCGTGAGGCGGCGAGCTGATCCACCGAGGTGCCCGCGCGGATGTCCGTGCCGTCCGTCTTGCGCGGCTGCGCGCCGGTGAGGTATGCGCCCATCGCGCGCGCGTGGTCGCCGCCGCCGTCGCCGTGCGAGCGCGCCTTGTCGGCGGTGAGGCCGCTGAGTACGAGGATGTCGCTTTTCACCGGAGCGAGCGCGGAGAGGATCTCGGGCAGTTCGCCGAGCTTGCCCTCGGCGGAAGGCGTCCAGTGCGCCATGTCCTTTCCATTCGGGACGTAGAGGAATGCGAGGCGGTTCGGTGCGGTGCGTTTGCCCGGCGTGCCCGCGGCCCACGCGGTGAGCGAGCCCATGGATTCCAGCCACGGGAGCGCGATGGCGGTGCCGAGCCCGCGAAGCATCGCGCGGCGTGAGATTGGGTGCAGCATGGTGTGCGGAAGGTAGCGGCGATTTGGAAAAGGGAAAGCCGGAGTGCGGCGGCGAAGTTGTGTTTTCAAGCGCGCCACGGATAGTGCGCTCACGATGCGCATCCCCCGCATTTTCACCGCCGCAATCCTCGCCTCCGCGCTCGCGCAGGCGGAGCCGCTTTCGCCCTGGGTCGCGGAGTGCTACCGGCAGATGCTCGCGGCGAATCCGAGTAAGGGCATCGCGCTGGAGCGCCTGTGGAAGGGCGCGCTCGACGGCGGCACGACGGAGGAGCTGCTCGCGGCGTATGGGAAGGCCGGGGATTTTTCCGGGCGCATGATTTTCGGCCTGCTGCTGCGCAAGGCGGGGCGCGACGAGGATGAGCGCGCGGCGTTCGAGCTTTGGGAGAAGGCCGACAATGCCGCGCGCCGCTGAGCGGAGGAACTTCACCTTGCCAATGAGGAAGGCCGGTGGCATCGGTCTGCGAATGCGACTTCCCTTGCTGCTGCTGGCGATGGCTGCGTGCCCCGTGGGCGCACAGGCACGCGCGTCTTTCCACTGGCCGTGGAGCCGCACAGCGGAACAGAAGGCGCAGCAGGCGGAGCAGAAGAAGATGCGGCTTTTCCCGCTGTTCCAGACCAGCCGATCGAGGGAGCAGCAGCGGCTGAATGCGGCGACTGCGCCCAAGGCGATGACGCGCGAGGAGCAGGTGTTGAAGCCGGACTTCACGCGGGAGTTCAATCCCGGCACGGCGAACTTCGGGAGCGGACGCACGCTCACCGGAAAGCCGACGGCGACGAACACGTTTCAGTTTTTGAACAAGACGCGAACGAAGAGTTTCGAGACGGGTGCGTTTACGACGAAGCAGGCATCGGTCGCGGATTCGAAATTTGCGACGAAGGAAATGCCGACGAAGACGTCGTTGTTTTCGCGCCTGACTTCGCCCACGAAGACGTTCGCGACGCGCGAGAGCCGCGATGCGGACCGCGGCCTGCAAGGGGCGACACTGCCGGGATCGGAGAAAAAGTTCCTCGCGATCGGGCGCAGGCAGGCGGAAATGGACAGGAGCGGCGCATCCATCCAGCCGATGGGCGGCGACCGCGACAGCGGGCAGAGCTGGTCGGGAGACATCAGGCCGATGAGCATCCAGGATGTGAAGTCGCTGCTGAACAAGAACTGACGCTTGGCTGATTCGCGGGAGTCCAGCCTTGCAGTCGCGTGCGGCGTGTTTATCTAGGCGCGCTGCTTTTTCCTGATGACATCGCCCGAAGAACAACTCGCCATCCTAAAGCGCGGCGCCGCGCAGATTATTTCCGAGGAGGAACTGCTGGCGAAGCTGCGGCTCGGGCGTCCGCTGAATGTGAAGCTCGGCGTGGACCCGACGGCGCCGGACATCCATCTCGGGTTCACGGTGGGGCTGACGAAGCTGCGGCAATTTCAGGATCTCGGGCATCAGGCGATTTTGATCATCGGCGATTTCACGGCGATGATTGGCGATCCATCCGGGCGATCGAAGACGCGGCGTCAGCTCACGCACGATGATGTGATGACGAACGCGACGACGTTCAAGGAGCAGGCGTTCAAGATTCTCGACGCGGCGCGGACGAAAGTGGTGTTCAACGGTGAGTGGTTCGAGCTGATGACGTTTGACGATGTGATGAAGCTGAATGCGCGCGTGACGCTGCAGCAGATGCTCCAGCGCGAGGACTTCAAGGCGCGGATCGCAAACGGCGAGCCGGTGCATCTGCACGAGATCCAGTACCCGATCATGCAGGGCTGGGATTCGGTGATGGTGAAGGCGGACGTGGAACTCGGCGGGACGGATCAACTGCTGAACTGCCACGTCGGGCGCTCGCTTCAGCGCGAGGAGGGGCAGCGCGAACAGGTGATCTTTTTGCTGCCGCTGCTCGAAGGGCTCGATGGCGTGAACAAGATGTCGAAGAGCCTCGGGAATTACGTCGGCGTGGCGGAGGCGCCGGAGATGATGTTTGGAAAGCTGATGAGCATCGGCGATGTGCTGATGGCGCGTTACTACGAGCTGCTGCTGTGCGAGCCGGTGCCGGATGTTCACCCGATGGAGGCGAAGAAGCAGCTCGCTGCGCGCATCGTGGCGCGCTACCACAGCGAGGAAGCGGCACAGGCGGCGCGTGCGGAATTTGAGATGCGGTTTTCCAAGAAGGATCTCGATCACGCGGAACTGCCGTCGCTGGCGCTCGCGGGTTTGCAGCCGGACATCGTGAGCGTGGTGGTGGCGGCGTATGCGCAGTGTTTCTCGATCACGAAATCGCGTGGCGATGCGCGGCGGCTGGTGGAGCAGGGGAGCATCCAACTCCGCGGTGAGAAGGTGGGCGATGCAAAGGCGAACCCCGAGATGAGTGCGGGCGATGTGCTGAAGCTGGATAAGACGCGCGCGGTGCGGCTTGCGTGACACCGCAAGATTTTTTGGGCCGAAGACAAGGCGCAGAAGGCACGAAAAAATGAGGGTGAATTTTCCGCGGCTAAATGCAGAGGCTGCGCTTCTGTAGCTGCGCTTGTCAAAGCGCAGGCCGATCGGATGCGGGAAAGGTGCCCGCGCTTTGACAAGCGCGGCTACGGGGGGTATTGCTTCGCCTCGAAGGTGCGTCGGCGGCGAAGGCGGAACCAGTTGTTCAGCGTCTTGCGCAGCTTGTCGCGGAAGGAGAGGAGCTGCTCGTGGCGGCGCGCGCCTTTCACGATTTTCGCGAGGATGCCGCGCACGGTGAAATCTTCCGTCTCGAAAATCATGCGGCTTGTGCCGATGGCGGCCTCGTGGTGCGCGTCGCTCCCGGCGATCATCGGCAGGCCGCGCCGCGTGGCGTAGTCGCGCGCCTTTTCGTTGAACCCGTGGAATGAGATGGCGGCGTTGAAGACTTCGATGGCGTCCATTTTCAGCGTCTCCAGCACTTTTTCGCGGATGCCGGCGCGGAGGAGGTCGTAAGGATGCGCCGGGATCGCGAGTCCGCCCGCGGCCTGCACGGCGCGCGCGACTTCGGCGGCGGGTTTGCCCTTCATCTGCGGGAGCACGGTGCCGATGCACAGCAGGTGGCCTTCCGCGGTGGAGACTTCGACGCCGGGGATGACGAGGAAGCCGTCCACGGGCGTGCCATCCGTGCGGGCGAGGCCGCGGGCCACCATGTAGTGAAATGCGTCGCAGGTGTTGTGGTCGGTGATCGCGAATCCGTGCAGGCCCTTGCTGCGCGCGCTGGCGATCAGCGCCTCCGGGCTGCTCACCCCGTCGCCGGAAAACCACGAGTGGCAATGGAGGTCGATTTGGAACGGCACGCGCGGAACATGCCCGTGATGCTGTGCGTGATGCAAGAGGCGCGTGAAGGGGAGCGAACGTCCAACGCCCAACGCCCAACGCCCAATGGCGCAAGAGTGGACGGTGCGGCTCATTGCATGTTGGGCGTTGGACGTTGGACGTTTGCTTCCCCGTCTCTGTCTTGCACCGCAGTGCGCTTGCCGTTACGTGAGGCGCATGAGCATTGGTTTCAAAGAATGGACGCTGGTGTGCGATGCGCTCGGCCGCGGCGCGCAGAGCATCATCATCCGCAAGGGTGGCATCGCCGAGGGGCGCGCGGGGTTTCGTTTCGAGCACCCGGAATTTTTTCTCTTCCGGACGCTTTTTCACGAGCAGGTCGCGAAGCTGAAGCTGCCGCCGGAGACCGCGCTGCCTGCGCCGCGCGCGGACGGCCAGCATGAGGTGACGCTGCGCGTGCGCGTGGAGTGGACGCGGGATGTCGCGGATCTTTCGGTCGTGCGGAGGCTCGCGCCATTTCACATCTGGCAGGACTCGGAAATCGAGAAACGCTTCCGATACGAACTGCCGTCGGCCAAACGCGCAGGCGGGGAAATCGCGACGCAGGGGGTGAGCGTCGCGTTTGTGCGCGTGGAAAAATTGAGCGCGCCGTTTGTGTTCCCTGATTCGCCGAAGTTCGGCGGGTGCCGATCGTGGATTCAGCTCCCGGAACTTCCGGAGGGGATCACGGGAGTGCCGGTGCTCGATGACAGCGTGCATCGCGCGCGGGAGTCTGAGATCCGGGCGCTGCTCGGTTAGATCGAATCAGAAGACACCGCGGGCGTTTGAGTCGCGAGGCAATCTGAACGGCGGAATTGCTGTCAGCAGTGCCTGCGTCGCAAACCCGGCTACGCTGCCCGCTGCTGACGCCTGCGCCGCAGGCCGGCTAGTGCCGCGCCCGCTATCAGGAGAACGATGCTGGAAGGCTCCGGTGTCTCCGTGACAGACACGGAGTCCACTGCGGTCGCGTTGTTATTATTCTGGGCGGAGATCGTGAGGCTTGTTGTCGCACCAGTGCTCGCCGCCTGATTTGGGATGATCACGCACGTCCATCCTCCGGTTGCGGTCAGGACATAGGTGCCTAAGATGCCCACGCCTGCGGGATCGAGTTCGGCGGCGGCGGAATTCAAGGGATTCGGTGCGGCGAAAACCCCACCCCCCACAATAGACACATGAGTCAAATCAACGGGTGCCCCATTCCACATCACGGAGAAGAGATTCTCCCTCGCGCCCGTATCTCCTGCGCCGGAGCCGGTCGTTGCCATGTTCGCGACCCAGAGGCTGATGTCGTAAAATTTGCCCGGTGTGGTGCTCACGTTCTGCGAGATGCTCCCTATCGAGATATTGTTACCGACTGGCGACGTGGCGAACACTGCGGAAATGGAACCGCCCGGCGTGCCGTCGCTGTTCACCGAACTGAAGACGCTATTATAGTGGTTGGGATTGATCCCCTCCGGGATGGTGTTGCCGTCCAGCGAATTCGCCCGTGACCACGATGGCAGGAGTGAGGTTGCAGGATTTCCGGGAATGGGGTTGGTCTCGAAATCACCGTTCACTATCGCCCCATGCGTTTGTGCGGACCAAATCAACATCATGCTGAAAAGCATGACAATAAAAGCTACGCGGAATTCTGGAGCAGTTTTCTTCAAAGTAATCATTTTTAGCACCCGAATCTGTGGCTGTAAAGGGGGAATCTTGCGTGGCCTAGGACGAATGGACGTCCGTATTCTTCTGGAAAACCCGGAGCCTGCGCAAGTTCTTTCTAAGCCCGTTTGAGAAATCATTAAATGATGGGGGAGTGTGACATACGCCTCGGTTCTGTGACGTACGGTGGTTGAAGGTCTGCCGGTCGCGATTTTGGCAGGATTTCCAGCAGGGACAGCGGTTGTGAGACAGGCGCCGCTCGGAAGATTCGCATAATTTGAAAGCGTCATTGAAAGAGGAAAAAATAATTATCCGACTGAAACTTGCCGATGGGAACAGCCTGAATACGAGCGGATTTCGCGAATCCCGAGAGAAGGAAAATCCGTGAAAGGGGAATCTGAGAGACCGAAGCGTAGATCCTACCTACGCGGCCTTACCGTGCGTGCAGGTGAGGTCGCGCGCGGGTTCGATCTTCCAGCGCGCGGCGATTTCGAGCAGGTCGTCGTTCAGCGGCCAGCGGTCGGGGAGCGACTCGCCGGTGTGACCGGGATTGCCACCTTTTAGTTCCATGCAGCCCTTGTTGTTGCCGACTTCCAAAATGTGCGCGACTTCATCCGCATTCAGCGTGACGGACGGGAGCGCGGCGAGTTCATCAATTTTCGCCTCGATTGTCTTCGGTGTGACGCCGTTCACCTGGGCGACTTCCTGCATGAGCGTGGGGATGACGCTGCGCACGGGCGCCTGCGAGAGGTTCCAAGCGCACGCGAGTTGGAGCATCGTGAGTCCGTGCTTTTCCGCGATGGGGCGGATGGCGTCAATTTTTGCGCTGCCCGCATCCACCCAGCCTGCGGGGCGGAACGTGCGGTGATCGCGCGGGCCGAAGGTGTGGCCGGGGCGCACGTCGTCGTGGAAAAGTCCGCCGTAGTCCACCACGCGCGTGATGAGGCTGATGTCGTTTTTCACCGCGGCGGGGAGCGCCATGTTGCCGGGCCAGGGCTCGAGCGGATTCAGGATGATCATCGCCCAGTCGATCAGCGGGCCGAAGCGCTCGAAGCACAAAATGAGATCGAGCGTGAAGCCGTTTGCAGGCCCGGGCGCGACGCCGACGAGTTCGGTCATCTTCTCGTCCTGCACGCTTGTCATCGCCTTCCACACGGAGTCCTGCGAGTAGCCGATGCTGTCGGGATTGTGCAGCATGAGGCAGTCGAAATGATCCGTGCGACACCGGGCGAGCGAGCGCTCGGTGGCCATGCGGACGTATTCCGGAAAATCCCGCGGCTGCCGCAGGCGCGGATCGGTGAAGCGTGGGAAGCCCTTTTGCCCGTCGCGCGCGCCGCCGTAAAAATCGTGCCCGATGATGCCGACGAGGCAGTAGCTTTCGCGCGGCAGGCCCGCGAGCGAGCGGCCGATCGCCTCATCCGCGGCGCCGTTGCCGTACACGTCGGCGGTCATGAAGGTGCGGATGCCCTTGTCGTATGCGCGGCGGATGCATGCATCGAAGCGCTCCTCGTCAACGGCTTCGCCGAAGTGCATGTATCGTCCGCCGTTCCATGTGCCGTATGCTGTGCGTGTGAGATTCATAAAAATGGAGGCGTCTGGATTAGTCGCGTCGAGCGTCGGCGCAAACTCTGAATTTGTCCAAGTGTGAACCGCCATTGCCCTGCCGCGCTCCGGCGGGGATCACTGCGCGAGTTCGGCGAAAAAAAGCCGGCCCGCGCTCGTCTGGCGCACGGAGCTGATTGCGACGCGCACATTTTTGCCGACCTGCGCGCGGCTGTTGTTCACGACGATCATCGTGCCGTCCGTCAGATAGCCGACGGCCTGGTGCGGCTCGCGGCCCTCCTTGGTGAGCGTGAGCGAGATCTCGTCGCCGGCTGCGACGGCGGGGCGCAGGGCCTTGTTGAGATCGTTCAGGTTCAGCGCGGTGATGCCTTGCAGGCGCGCGATGCTGCACAGGTTGCCGTCGTTCGAGAGGAGGCGCGCGCTGAGGATTTTTGCGAGCTGGATGAGCTTGGAATCCACGGCTGCGAACGGATCCACGGGGACCTCGTGGATGGTGACGGTGAGCGCGGGATCGCGCTGCAATTCCTGGAGCCGGGAAAGCGCGAGGCGGCCTTTTTCCCGCCGCGCGGGATCGTGCGAATCGGCAAGCGTCTGCAATTCCTCGAGGATGAACCGCGGCACGATCAGCGAGCGCGAGAGGAAGCCCGTGGCGACGAGTTCGGCGAGGCGTCCGTCAATGATGATGTTTGAATCCACGAGGATCGGCATGTCATTCGGGCTCTGGTCGCGGAAGCGGATGTACGGGATGATGAGCGCGAATTCGTCGCGGTTGCTCCGCATCGCGAGCATCATGCCGATGTAGCCGAAGGTGGCGTAAATGGTGAGGCTGATGAGCCACTGCATGTCCGCCGGAGTGCGGTAGAGCAACCCGGAGGCGATGAGGAGCCGCGACG
>Ga0194043_1001303_pt1 | contig 14080 bp, 11 predicted proteins | sample JunL4415m_MetaG_FD_161274 | JGI IMG/M metagenome (GOLD analysis project Ga0194043, IMG submission 161274) | Anoxic zone freshwater microbial communities from boreal shield lake in IISD Experimental Lakes Area, Ontario, Canada - Jun2016-L442-15m | ecosystem: Environmental > Aquatic > Freshwater >...
CCGGCGGGATTGCAGGGTACGAGCTTGACCAATGTGAGTATACTCAAATCGACTGATGACGGCACGACCTTCATAGCGAAGGACTCAGTGACGCCCCAGCAGACATTGAATGCCGAGGTGCTCTCGATGATCATCGACAAAGAACAAACGAGCCGTCTCTTTATCGGGACGCGCGCAGATGGCATCTACAAATCCGAGAATAGCGGTGACACTTGGCAGAAATTGACTTTTCCGCCGACGAAAGTATATGGTTTGGTACAGGATCCTATTAGTCCGAATGTTCTCTATGCCTCTGGCGCATGGCAGGATCGCGCCAAATTATATCGATCAGATAATAAGGGGAATTCGTGGAAAGAAATTTACACCGAACCGGCAAATGGACCCGTCATCACGGCATTGGCGCATAACTCGAGTCGGTCGGGTAGCCTGATAGTCGGATTGAGCACCGGTGTGCTCCTACGAACCGAGGATAGCGGACAGACCTGGATCAATGTTCCGAGTGCTTCAGATGCCGTGCTGCAACTCGCTTTCGATCCGGGGCATTCCGGGTGGATATATGCGCTCACACAAACCAAATTGTTACAGAGCAAGGATATGGGAAAGACGTTTGCCGAGATAATCATTAAGCCACGACCGACCGTGACCGACAACACGGCGACGGCTGCAAATCAAGCAGTGACAAATCAATTAAATGGCGGGATCATCGGCGCGCAATTCGTGCTTGACCCGATGGCGAGCGGAGTACTGTATGTCGGGACGCAGAAAAGTGGTGTTTGGAAAAGTACTGATTCAGGTGTGACTTGGGACTCTTTGAATGTCTTGAATAGTTCTAAGAAATATCCGATACGGGCGATAGCAATCAGTCCGTTTAATTCGCAAGAACTGATATACAGTAGCGCTCAGGCGGTATACAAATCGACTGATGGTGGTGCGGACTGGTCGACTTATCAACTTAACACCGGTAACACAATTGGTTCGATAGTGTATGACCCAAGTCAGCGGGGTGTGTTATACTTAGGCCTCCGCTCGTTTTAATTAGTTTTTCTATTAAAGTATGTATCAAGATATCATCCATGAGAAAGAAAAGAAATTTGAGGAGTCGATAGAATTTTTCTCGCAGGAAATAGCGAAGTTTCGGACGAATAGGGCAACCCCGGCACTTGTGGAACATATTGCCGTGGAGAGTTATGGTTCGACTCTGCCACTCAAACAGATTGCGAGTATCGTGGTACAAGATGCTCGATCATTGCTCATCCAGCCGTGGGACCGGACAGCTCTTGGTGCCATCGAGGCGGCGATACGCAAGGCCGACATCGGTGTCAATCCGACCAATGATGGTGCCGGAATCCGTCTCAATCTCCCGTCGCTCACGGAAGATCGTCGTCGAGACCTCGTGAAGGCGCTCAATCAGACAGCAGAGGAAGCTCGAATCGCCGTGCGCAATGTCCGTGAGGAAATCCTCAAGGAGATCCAGAATACCGAGAAGGAGGGCTTGATGAGCGAAGATGATAAATTTCGAGGTAAGGAAATTGTACAAGAAAAAGTCGAGGCGTATAATAAAAAGATTGAAGAGATTCGTAAGAAAAAGGAAGAGGAAATAATGACGGTATAAAAAACAAATTTTATGTTGTGGACGATAATAATATTTCTCCTAGTATTGGGTGTTTTGGTGTTCGTCCATGAGGCTGGGCATTTTTTCGTCGCCCGATGGCATGGCATCAAGGCGGAAGAATTCGGTTTTGGTTTCCCACCACGATTGATCGGGGTGACATGGGACGAGGAGCACAAACGCTATCGATGGGTACGAAGTGATAAGCGTGAGGATGCCGACCCGGAGCGGGGACTTTCATTTAAAAATACGATTTACTCGTTGAATTGGATTCCGTTCGGCGGTTTCGTCCGTATCAAGGGCGAGAATGGCGAGGGTAAACTTGATCCGGATAGTTTTGCCGCGAGAAAGCCCTGGCCACGGATACAGGTGTTGGCGGCGGGTGTGATTATGAATTTTCTCTTGGCGTGGGTGTTACTCTCAGTTGTATTGATGTTGGGATTCCCCGGACAGAATACCGATGATACAGTGGCTAATGCTTCGACGAAGATTCAGATTGAGCGCGTACTCCCCAATACGCCGGCCGAATCGATCGGTCTGCGGGCGGGCGATGTGATCCAAACCATCGATGGGCAACCGGCGACGAGTGCTAATCAAACGAGCCAATATATTCAACAGCATAAGGGACAGTCATTGACTTTTGGGATTGAACGGAGCGACCAGGTGATTCAGGTACAGGGAACGCCTCGAACCGAATATCCTCAGGGTGAAGGATCGTTGGGTATCGTGTTGGCGGCGGTTTCGATGGTACACTACCCCTGGTACGAGGCTATTTGGGAGGGTGGTAAACAAACGATTGAGATGACGAAGATGATGCTCGTCGGATTGGGGAAGATGGTGACCGGTGGCGGAAGTCTATCTGACGTTTCGGGCCCGGTTGGTATCGCGCAGTATACCCGGCAGGCGAGCGATCTTGGTATCACCTATCTGCTGTTCTTCGCCGCGATATTGAGTATCAATCTGGGTATCATCAATGCACTCCCGATACCGGCCATCGATGGTGGACGCATCTTATTTATCCTCATCGAAGTGGTTCGCGGCAAGCCAGTGAGTCAACGCGTCGAAGGGTGGTTTCATCAGATTGGCTTTGCACTCCTCCTCCTCTTGATGCTCGTGGTGACGGGAATGGACATCGTCCATACAGGTGTTTTTACGCGACTTTTTGGCTAGTATAAAGCTTTATTGAGATACTATTTACCCAGCCCCTCGCGAATGGCTGGGTTTTGCTTGACAAATTTTGAGAAGTGTGTATACTGGAGGCAGGCCTGGTGAAGTAATGATCCAGGTGTAAAAAGCAAAAAACAACAGTCGTTTTCTGATGTATTGCTCGAGAAAACGATTCTTTCTACTCCAAATAAAGGGAGAGTATCATGAGCAACTTTAAAAAAATGTTTTTCAGCATAGCTACGGTTATGCTATTAGGGTGGTTTCTGTCAGCAATGGCAGGGGAGACAGTCACTTACGACTGGGCTCAGCTAGAGCAAAATGTTGGACCGCCAGTACCACATAAGGTCGGCCAAGTTATTTTATTCTGCGACGCAAATGCTAACCCAACGTATTGCGTCAAGTCAGCCACGCCGCCTCCAGAAATCCCATGTTTGTCTGCCCATACCGTTCAGGTTGGTGGCAGCGGATCGTACTGGATACTTCTTGGTAGCATCCGCGCCGGAACTGCTCGTCTGGGCCCTGCTGACTGTCACGGGATTCAAATCCCAGCCGGAACTTGGCAGCTAATCAATGGGTTTTACAAACAATAATTCATTGTTTGTTGTCAAAAAATTGCAGAGGAGAAGTGAAAGTTCAAGATATCAGAAAAATCTGATTTCAAGAGCCGTAATTTCTTCTCCGCAACCACATTTCCACTCAATCTTTATTCAAAACAGAAGCTCCTCATTGGGAGATTTTTTTATAGATACACATGAAGATACTTTTCCTAGGACGAAAACATATCGCCAAGTCGGAGGATATCATGGCAGCACTGGAACGCCTCGATCATCAGGTGGATTTCGTGCTGTTTCCAAATTTTCATTATTCGCAGGAACACGATACTTATGAAACCTCCTTTGGCAGTCAACCGTGTGGTATCGCCCGATCACGCAATGGATACTATGCTCGAAATTTTTTTTGCATTCTTTTTTTGCTTGCTACTCATTTTCGTAAAAACCGCTATGATACACTGTTGGCCGTGGACTGGTTTGAGGGCGTGATACTCTCCCTATACAAGTTTCTGTTTGCCCGTCAGGCGAAGTTGATTTTTTATAGTTATGATTTTTACTTTTTCGATACCGTTTTTTCCAGTCGGTATATCATCAATCGGATTGATACTTGGGTAGCTCGACATGCCGATGAAGTCTGGAATGTGAACGATGCCATACGAACTCAGAGAGAAAAACAGGGGACTTTTGTCCGAAAAAATAAAACGGTTCCATTGGGAATTACAGAGAAAGTCCAGTTGTGGATTCCGAAAGACACGAAGCACTTTCTCTTCGTGGGAAATCTCAAGACTGGGCATAACTTAATAAAGTTAATTAGGGTATTTTCTGTGCTTGCGAAAAAAGACACACAATTTCAATTGACGCTGGTGGGTCGTGGGAATGAGGAGGAGAAATTACGGACGATGATCCGAAGTGAGCAAATAAAGAAAAATATTCATCTCCGTGGTTTTGTAACAGAACAAGAGCTTCTCACTGAAATTCAAGCAGGGAAATACGCTTACGGCATCGCTCTGTATGAAAGTACGCGTGAAGTGGCCTGTGTTGATCCGGGAAAAATCAAGGACTATCTCTCGTGGAATTTACCCGTATTGACGACTCCTGTAAACGCGATCGCCGATGAAGTCGCCAGCTATCAATTAGGGCGAGTTATGCTGGGTGACGATATCTTCACGTTAGTCGATCTATTTTGTGATATTACCGTGAAAGAGATACAAGAAAAACAAAAACACATTTATCAGTATGTAACCGAACATTCATTTGATTCGATATTAAAACAGGCTCTCGTATGAAACATAATTTTTCCTCTTCTCTCAAAAAAAAGGATTTCCCGCTGATTCTCCTCGTGGCAGTTCTTTTGTCGGGGGGAATTATCGGGGCTTTGGTTTTTGATTTTTCGATACTCATACCTATTGCTGTTGCTGGAGCTTTCTTCTTCACGCTTCTTTTTTGGCGTGACCCGCTGATGTTTCTTGTGTGCATTATTCCGTTTCGAATGGTATTTGATTTTTCCGGGGAATTTTTCTTCGTCCGGATAACGGATAGCCTCTCACTTTCTCTCTCTCAGGTGATTGGTGTTTTCGTGTTCGGGATAGGAGTCCTCTTTTTCATCAAATATTTTCAGAGAGCGGCTGGTTCGTTGAAAGTCATGCTTCCATTTTGGGTATTATTGGCCTGGGCGGCGGCCTCGTTCTTTTTCTCTTTTTCTCCCTCGGACACGGCTCGCGATGTTTTGCGTGTTTTTGATATTCTCGCCCTCGCATCGATGGCATTCGTTTTCACTCAGTCGAGAAGTGATATGAAACTCATCCTCCTCGCGATGCTGTATTCGTCCGTCGTGCCGATGCTTTTCGGGATATGGCAGTATATAAGTGGTGTCGGTTATTCGGAAGAATTCACTGACATCCAAAGAATTTATGGTACATTTGGGCACCCGAATGTTTTTGGGATGTATTTGTTCATACTGATTGTCTTCTGTTTTTTCTTTTGGAAATTTTTTGCAGATACCATACGGGAAAGAATATTTGCTTTGGGTCTTGGTGTGATCGCTTTTTTCTTGATATTCCTTACCTTGTCGCGCGTCTCGTGGGCCATTCTTTTTCTTTTTTTCTTTGTGCTTGGTGCGTTGCGATTCAGAAAGATGGTTGTTCCGGTGGTGCTGATCGCGATGGCAGTTTTTCTCCTCGTACCGTCTGTTCAGGATCGAATTATGGAGTTGTTTACGTTTTCGGCAGACAGTTCGGTATTGTGGCGAATCAATATATGGAAGGACGCGACCGATCAGGTATTTGTGTGGAATAAAGTATGGCTGGGATTTGGACTCGATACTTTTCCAGTCGTTGTTTCAGAAATACATGCCGCTTCTTTTGGGAGTGACAATGCTCACAATGATTTCGTGAAATTTTTCGTCGAGGGCGGCATCGTTGGACTCCTCGTGTATATTTTTTGGCTCGGTTCGTTTAGTGTATTGTTTTTCCGTGAAAGTGTACGTAAAAACTTGGAAATGAAGGATCGGGAGCTGTTCCTCTTCGTACTTATCCTGCTCTTATCTCTGGTTGTGGCATCTCTTTCGGATGCGGTGTTTAAAAGTACGCCATTGCAATGGTTGCTTTGGATATTTGCCGGAGCATTGCTTGGCTTGACACAAAAAGAAAAATATGCTAAGGTTTAGTGTTACTTAACCCGATAAATCAGTAATACGTTATGTCTCTATTTTCTATTATCCGATTCAATAAGGCCATTCTATTTTTGGCAGGGCTCGCTGGAGCAGCTGTGGTATTTTTCCTCTTGGTCGCCTTTTCACGCGATTTTACTGTTCAGACTGATTATCTGGTGATCCAACAGTCGGCGGAGACGCAGGACTTCTATACCCTTTCAAAAAGTGTAGAGTATTCGGGGAATATCCTGAAAGAGGCGATTGCGAGCGATCTGTTTTTCTCCGAAGCTGCTAAAACCAACTATTTTAATGCGGCGGCTTTCCCGACCGATGAAGGAGAACGGCAGAAAGCATGGCAGAAATCAATTGCTGTTTCGCAAAAATCCGCGGCAGGAATCCTGGAGGTGACGGTGAAGCGTCCTTCATCGACGGAAGCGAAGGGAATCGCTCGGGCTATTTCGGAAGTTTTGATCAATGAAAATGCATTGTTTCGATCGGGAACCAAGGACAGTATGACTATTAAGGTGATTTCCGGTCCTATCGTCGAGCAAAATCCGACACTGAAAACCATGATTTTCAGTATCATCGCTGGGGCGATATTCGGGATGGCGAATCTTCTTTTGTGGATTTTTTCGCGATTACGGCGACGACAATAAGCGGATTTTCTGAATTGCGTGTTTTGACAGAGTGAGTCAAAAATGATAGTGTGGAACATCGAGAGCACTATTGGTCTTCTGGTGTGGGTGGCGTAAAAATCTTTATGTCACCCCACGATGGGATCAAAAAAGAGTAGTACGAGATCCTTGACAATTGATTTTTTAAAACAAAACATATATCCACTGAAAGGTGGAGGGAGATAGCTATGAATAAGGTAACGAGAGTTGGCCTACTGTTTCTCCTGGTGGCGACACTGGGGGGATTGGGAGGCTGCGCGAGTATTCGGGAAAGTCTCCCGGAAGCGCATATCAATTTCGATCCCGCTTTAAATGAGCGGGCTGGAAATGTCATGCCGCTTTTTGTGCGGCCTGATGATAAAGATGTTATATGTTCGGCGAAGTTACCGCTTTCGAAAGAAATGCGGTTGACGCTTACTGGATTTTTTGCCAAGCATTTGGTAGCGGGCGAACGAGTATTCATCCCTCCGGGAAAGTTTATTCGGGTAGTCGCTGCGACTAATAGCGGAGAGGTGCTTATGGCACGCGGTGTGGTGGACGATACACTTTCGGCAGTATTTTTTAATCTGCCAAAACAAATGTGCGATTCACCAGTCCCCGTACAGGCGCTGATCGTATCCAATGCGGGCACTTCGGTGCAGACTGCAGATCGAAAGATTTTCGGTCCATTGTATCGGTTAGTTCGTGGTCCGCTTGCACCAGAAAATCCCACAATTAATGTCGGGTCATTGGTCACAAATAAAGCGTATCTCGAGAAATTCCTGCAAGTCAATCCGTCGCCAGCACTTATGATTCCTGGGTTGATGGAGTTGACTGATACAGAAGTTTCTCAATTGGACGAATGGGCAGGTCTTGCTGCAAAGGAAATGTCGGAGGAGACGAATGGTGCGAAATTTCTTGGGAATGCAAAGTTTTTCTTTGATTTCACGGACTTTATCGCTCCACCGAATTTTGCGATTAAGGGTGCGTTTTTAGCATTTAATACATATAATGCTTTGAATGTGCCTCCGCACGGCTTTACCGAGCTCTCGTGTCAATCAACAGAGCGACTAACACAAAGCGCCCAATATATCCGCGACAAAGCGGTTGAGTGGGCGAAGAATCAAGGGTTTCAATCAGATTTTCATTTTAATGAAAAGATAGGCGAAACTTTACATCAGACCCCGGGCGCCTGTGTTGATTCGTTTGCCGCTGCTACATTTTTGGAGGCAGCGGTACGCGATACGGTTGGCAATATGCAAAGAATTGCGCAACAGTAATTAAAAGATAAATGAAATTATCACACTGCTTTTTTGATTGCAAACAACATAATTGAAAACAAGAATCATTAAAAACTTCTACCTAAGAGAGGTGCGTAATGATGATGTTTTGAAGACGGTTAGCGGAATGGTTCGTCCTAGAACTATGCCCCGTAATTGCAGAGATAAAGAGGGTGATGAAGAAATTAAGAAAGATTTTTCCACGCAGTTTTTAAGTGGAGGATTAGAAATGAAAACATTTTTTTCAACTTTTTTCCTTCGTTACTATCATTGCGGAGGAGAAACAACCAAGAGGAGATTGGCCATGAAAGCCATGGCAAAAGTATTTCTCTTACTCTTTTTGTTTGTATTTTCATTCGGGCAATTTGCCGAAGCGAATATGAATAAGAGTATGGGTGTGCCGCAGGGGTCATACCAGCAGCACAAAACAAAAAACCAAACGCATTCTCACAAGTATCACATGAGAAAGCATTACAGTAACCATCACAAATATCATAAGCACCATCATTGGCATTTAAAGAGTAATAGACCGTTGCTCAAAAGGCATCATACGGTTGCGGCAGCTTCTTCACAAAATGAAACTGCTTTTACTCCTTATACAAATGTCGGTGGTGACCCATTAGTCTCGCTGAATAAACACAAGGGATCATGGGAAAAACTGACAGCACAAGAAGAGAAAGCCATTTCTGAGATGGCATGTCTTTCGAAAAAGGGTTGTCTGAACGCATCAGAATGGGCAAATCTTCGTGAGGAGGTTGCTCATAGCAAGGAAGATAAACGGGTAACTGTTGAATTTCTTCCGCAAGGATACAAGTTCGCTTTCGTTTCTTCTGGTCATAAAATGTTGAAAAACAAAGAATGGCAAGGAAAAGATAAGTTACCAGTATTCGTGTACCATCTTGAGTCTGGTCGGGAATTGCCTCGCATTTACAAGTGCGGCAACTGGGCATTACCGAATGTAGCGATGAAACCTCCAGTAGAGGTCGTCGTTCCAGTCACTCCGGCAACAGTAAAAATGCCGGAACAAGTAGTGTCTCAGCCGACATTTGTTGAAGACAAAGAATGCCGGTACCAACCGACAAATTTTGTCGCCGGTACAGTATCGGTTACTCCTGGTGCTAGTGCAGCAGGACTCACCGGGTACTGGAATGTGGCGCAACATTGTATGCGTCGCATTAGCAAAACCGAGGAACTTGGTTTTGGTGTTCAGGCAGTTATAGAAGCTGGTGGTTGGTGGGGAGAATCAGCCGAGGGTCGGCGAGGCGAATACCAAACCTATCGTCCGCGAATTTTTCCGCTGAGTGTTCGTTATCGGAAAATCGATGGCAATACGATGTATGATTTTCTCGGTGGTGCTGGTGTGGGTGGTCTCATTACCACAGGTGGTGAAGACTCCGCTCACTTCGATAAGATGCTCCGAGCCTACCTGACCGGTTCCTTGACGACGAATCTTGGTGTTTGGCGTAAAGGTGAAAGCGGTTGGGCGAAAGACTGGGACTTCACCGCAAGTGTGGATGTGCCTTTCGCTCAACTTGCCAAAGAAGGACAGTGGAATGGTCAACAACTGGCTTCGAACAAAATCGGATCGATTTATGCGAGTGCATCACTTGATGTGCAATATCGAATTGCTTCTGATTGTAAGCCGGATGCACCTTTAGGTGGCGGGCATTTGTATCTGCGTGGTGGTATCTTCGTGAATGCGCCAGAGTTATATGCTGCGCACGCTGGGCTACTGGGTACGGACTGCGACTACATCAAACAGTTATGGGCTGGTCCGAGTGCTAATCTTGTGACGGGGCAATTCTCCATCCTCGGGGGCGCAGGACTCAATCTCATTGGTTACATGGATTACATCAATGCAATGGGAAAAAGTAAGGAAGTCTCTGCCAAAATTGCCGCAAGAAAATTGCACGATGGCAGATAGTGAGTAAAGTAAGTTTAAGAAGTACTCTGACTCTAAATTGAGTCAAGCCCGCAATATTTTATATATTTGCGGGTTTTTTCTTTTTTTTAAGGGCTTTTTTATGGTTTAGTGGTCTCCGTGCCCCCGTGACTTGACAAAGAGAGCGTATTTTGCTAGTATAGGGAGTTAGTAGTTATTCCTGTAATCCGTTTTTATTTTTGTTTATATGAAGCAATTTTCATGGTATCGATGGGGCGGTGTGATCGGGAGCGTTCTTTTGTTGGTTGTTTTTGTGGTGCCATACTTTTCTTTTGCGAAAAGTGCGCATAAACTGTATGTGAATGACTCGGCCAATGGGACGCAGGATGGAAGTGCGAATCATCCTTTCGAAAAAATCAGCCAGGCGATTGATAAGGCTGACGGATTTAATGGCCAAACGGATATTTTTGTGAGTAAGGGTGATTACAAAGAGAACATCACGATTCCGGGTAATGTTCGGGTAGTCGGTGCTGGTAAGGGCGACACAAATATTATCGCGAAGGATAGTGGTGATGCGGTAGTGACCATGAAAAACAAGAGTCGAATCGAGGGTGTAACTCTTAAAAAAGGTCGAGTTGGTATCGTGGTCAAGAAAGATGCCAAAGCGGAAATTATCGACACCCTTATTAAAGACAATCATCGTGAAGGTATCGTCGCTCTTTCGGCGAGCCGCAATGATGATGGGTTGGTGAGTATCGTGAATACGGAAATCTATGACAATGGTTGGTCTGGTATCTATTCGGAGAAACGCAAAGTGGTTATCCTGAACAGCGATATCAAGAATAACGGTCGCAATGGTGTGGCATTTGCTCGGGGTGTGAAGGCGTATTTTGACGATAGCAGTGTGAGTGACAATCACCAGAACGGCTTGAGTATGATATTGGATGATTCGAGCCTCTATGTGGCCAGTGGTGACACTTTTCGTAACAATAAGCTCGATGGTATCGCGATCGTCTCGTACGGTGGAACTGGATCGGTTGTTGTGAAGAAGTCGCGTATGTCGGAGAACGATCACTATGGTGTATCACGGATTGCCAAGGGTAATGTGGCCGCATCGGTCTGGAATGGTGTCTCAGTTGTGGATTCGAACAATTATTTTGGCAACGGCCAGGGGAATATCTCTCGGATTTTAAAGTAAAAATAAAAAGCAACAAAAAATTCATTTCTGGTTTTTTCTGAGAATTTTTGTATGCGTATAGCATTCATCGGACAAAAAGGTATCCCGGCGCTTTCGGGCGGGGTCGAAAAATATGTCGAGCAGATCGCCAAGCGGATGGCTCAATCGGGACATGAAGTGACGGTGTATGTGCGCAGTCACTACACGCCTGCTACTCGTAATGAGTGGGAGGGTGTTCGTTTGGTGCACACACCAGGGTTTCATACGAAGAACCTCGATGCCATCACGTATACGTTTACAGCGGTGCTGCATGCGTTGTTTCAGCCGTATGATATCATCCATTTCCAGTCAATTGGACCATCGACACTCGCGTTCATTCCGCGGATATTGAAACGGAACACCCTGGTGATAGCGACATTCCACTCTATCGATTATCTCCACAAGAAGTGGAGCTGGCTTGCGCGTACATTTTTGCGATTGGGCGAGTGGCTCATCTGTCGTGTGCCGAAGCGGACACTCGTCGTGAGCAAGGATCTGGTACGACATACGCTGGAGAAGCATCATCGTGTGGCAACCTATATCCCCAACGGGGCGACCGTCCAAAAGACCGAAGCGATCGATAAACTGTTGGCGTTCGGACTGAAACCAGAGCGGTATATTCTCTCGGTCAGTCGGCTCGTGGCGCACAAGGGTATTCAACACCTCATCAAAGCATTTATGCAATTGGAGGATACTAATCAATTACCGAACAATTTTAAACTCGTGATTGTCGGTAAAGAGGTTGACACAATGGCCTATGAACAATACCTCAAAACACTGAGTGAGAACCGTGATACTATCTTATTTCTCGGTGAGCAGACGGGTGAAGCACTGGAACAACTATTCTCATCGGCGTTCGTTTTCGTTCAGCCATCCGAAGAGGAAGGGTTGTCGATTGCGCTGCTCGAGGCGATGGGACACAGTCTGCCGATCGTGGCGAGCGATATCCCCGCCAATCTCGAAGCGGTGGGTGTCGCGGCGACGACTTTCAAGAGTGGTGACAGTGAAGATTTGAAAAAGAAGTTGGCCTATCTCATCAATCGGCCTCGGGAGCGTGAACGACTCGGTACCGAGGCGAAGGAGCGCATCCAAAAGGAATACAGTTGGGATGCGATCACGCAGCAGATACTGGCGGTCTATGCCGAGGAATGGGAGAAGAAACAAGGTAAAACGTGCGCAATACGCGCAGTAAAATAAGGCAATTTTCTATGAAGGCATTTTTTCCCCGATATTCAATTTTGATTGGCGTGATCTCGCTCGTCGTGATGGCGTTTTTGACGCTGTCATGGTTTCAGATTTCGGTGACCAAAATGCAGGTATTGTTGATTCCTGGCGATGCTCATTCGACGGCTCTGGCGACACAGGTCGTAGAGACGCTCTCGGAAGATATCAAAACAACTTCATTTTATGATCAATTGGTACAAAAATATCCCGAACAGCAAACGGCGTGGAATCAAATGACGATGGGGGAGAAGCGTGCGTGGTGGACGGGACAGGTAACCACCGAGCGCATCAAGAATAGCGGCATCGTGAATGTCACGCTCACAGGGAGTACTGTTGCCTCATCGCAGGATCTCGCCAATCAGATCGTGACGGTATTACGCACTGAGCCACAGCGATTGTATGGTGCGTCGGCTTCGGTCGGCGTGGTGGTTTTGGAATCGCCATATTCAGAGATACAGTTGAATCAACCGTTTGTGTGGTTTATTGCAACGATTTGCTTGGGATTTTTACTGACCATTATTTTACTGGCAATGATAAGAACGATTCAAACAATTCTTATCAGGAAAGAGAAGCCATTCAAACAACTCACGCCGAATTTCGTAAAGTTCGTAGCGATGCCAGTACAACAAACGGTGCAAAAATTTGAAGATGTTCTACAAAAACCATTGGATCCATTTCGCGTCGCAAAAGAAGCGCCTACTGAAAAACCAATTGAGACTCCAGTTGCTCCGGTTGTTGAGAAACCATTGCCTGTTAATGTTGTTGCCAAAAATATTCCGGGCAATTTGCCATTCGTCGAAAATTTTTCCTGGGAGCAGGCACTGCCGGGATTGTATGTGAATTCTGAAGCATCACCCGTTCAACCAGAAAAGAATGAGACCCAAAATCTTCCGTCTCTACCAGAAACAACGCCTGCGCCAGCCGAGCCAACAGAAGAAGAGCTCAAACGTCGATTGAACCAGTTGTTGCGCGGGGAGATGTAATTGTATTGTTTATGAAAAAACGATCGTGGAAATTTTGGATAACATTTTGGGTTTTGGCTGTCATCTTTTTGACTGGCTGGTTTTTCTTCTGGCAGTGGAAAAATAAAGGTTGGGAGGGATTGAATCCACTCACCAATGTCCTGCCTGTGAGTCAAGCGACCAAGACTGATATGCAGACGCTCACCCAAGTGGCCGATGCGATGCTCGTGAGGGATGGTCGTGAGCGGGTCTACCTGGCTCTCCTCCAAAACAATACCGAGCTCCGCCCTGGCGGTGGCTATATTGGGTCATTTGCGATCATCAAAATTCGTGATGGACAGGTAACGGATTTTGCCATTCATGATACGAATATTTTTGATGGGCGTATCCCGAGTACTATTCCACCGCCTTATCCGATGAAAGAGACTTTGAGGATCGACTCATGGAAGATGCGCGACTCCAACTGGTCACCGGACTTTCCGACGGACGCCCTTAAGGCCGAGGAAATGTATCATCTCGGACAAGGCGGTGAGCAGTTCGATGGCATCTTTGGGGTGACGACTAACACACTGGTATCGATTTTGAAACTAACTGGGCCAATAACGCTCGATCAATACCAGTTGACATTAAATCCAGACAATGTGGTGGATACTTTGGAATATCAAGTTGAACAACAGTGGTGGAAAGACGGAGAGTCAATCGGTGATCGCAAGCAGGTGATCCGTGCGCTGGGTGATGCGATACTAGCTCGAGTGAAAAATTTTAGTCTTAAAGAGAAACAATCTTTGTTCGGGACTTTTCTCGCTGATTTGCACCAAAAAGATATTCAGGTATATTTCAAAGATGGAGCATTGCAAAATGAGATTGATAAAGCCGGATGGAGTGG
>Ga0194043_1001306_pt1 | contig 14057 bp, 11 predicted proteins | sample JunL4415m_MetaG_FD_161274 | JGI IMG/M metagenome (GOLD analysis project Ga0194043, IMG submission 161274) | Anoxic zone freshwater microbial communities from boreal shield lake in IISD Experimental Lakes Area, Ontario, Canada - Jun2016-L442-15m | ecosystem: Environmental > Aquatic > Freshwater >...
GATGTACAGTGTGGCCTGTTCTGTGACCAATTCTTTGCCGGGTAATTTCTTTTCTCTCATAGCCAACAGATCTGATTGGATAAGGGCCAGATCCGCCTGTCCAGCCGAAAGAAGCCTGAGGTTTTCAAGTGAACCTGATGTGGTTATGATCTTGACACTCAAACCCGATGCAACCTTCTCAAACATATGAGCGAATTTGTCATACAATCCGCCTACCTGTCCAGCGGCAACCCTAAGCAGGGGTTTTTCTGGCTTCTTTGATGCAAAGATTTCGGTCGCCAAGGCCGCTTCAGGCGGGACACCCGGCGGGAGATATCCAGGGTTCTTGGGAGTTCCTTCCATGCCCTTTATTTGCTTGTCCATCTCCGCCAACTTTGCCTTAAGCTCTACATTGTCCTTGGCCTGGCTCTCGACATCTTGTCGCCATTTCTGGAACCCAGGATCGTTTTCATGATGATAGGCCGTCGCGGCAACATTCTTATTCGACATGTGATCCAGCATCCAAAACAGGAATATGCTATTGAAGAGCCCGAAGCTGGGTGAGGAATTGAATGCGTTCTGAGGAGGCTGATATCCCTGCGCCCTGTAATAGTTGTCCCGGCGATCATAGTGAGTTCCGTAATCAAATCCTGAGTATACCTTTGCTTTCCCGTTCAAGGGACTGGATTCGGCTCCTTCGACCTTGTACTCAGGGTTCTTGAATTTTGAGTTCTCTGATTTATATTTTTCAAGTGATTGCTGGGCTTTTAGTTTTCTTTCCTGGAGTATTGCTCCCTTATCGAACTTAGATCCCCCGTCAAACATTTCTTTCGCTGAAGAAGACGCAGTAGGCTTTGAGTATCCGCCGGAAGTCTTACTCGGAGTCTGACTCGTATCCTTTAGGGTCGATTTTGTATCCAAAGAAGGCTTGGTATAACCTGACGAAGTGGGCTTTGTTTCAGTTGAAGGTTTCGAGTAGCCTGAAGATGGCTGTTCCTTGAACTGTGGTTTGGAGAATCCTGACGAGGGGGAAGTTTTATCCAGAGATGGCTTTGAGTAACCAGAGGAAGACTTCTGATCACTGCCAAAAAAACCCCCACCGTTCCTGTTCCAGGTACCTTGTGTATTAGACGACCATGACGAACTCTTGCTGTAGCCACCACTCGAATGGGATCCCCCTCGGGACCCGGCCTCGAGTCGTTTGTCAAAAATAGTCGAATTACTAAGTATTATAAGAGCCGACAACGATAGGGACAGGAGAAAGCGCGTTGCTGTCATGAGGGTCCGAACCTCCGGGAAGCTCTAATCCTTGAATGCTTTCTTACATGCCGTGACTTTGGTGTCAACAGCCCTTGTCGGGGGAGCGAATGGAATAGGCCGACAGGTGATGATTTCTTAAGCTGGGACTGCTTCCTGGGACAGATAGGGTGAAAACTCACGCCTGAGTTTCGTGAGTGCCCTGGTCTCCAATTGACGAACTCGCTCCCGGCTGGTGCCAAAATGCTCACCGAGCTTCTGGAGAGTCCATGGCGACTCCTCCATAAATCTTTTCTTTATGATAAACCGTTCGCGTTGATCCAGCTTTTTCAATGCTCTTCTCGTTGCGGTCTTCAACTCTTTCGAGGTCTCGTGCTCGATGAGTAATTCCTCCTGGTCCGGGCCGAGGTCTTCGAGAAGTTCTATTGCCGTAAGATCTCTATCTTCCCCTACGGTTTCGTTAAGAAACCTGTCACGAGCCCTAACTCGGGCTTCTACCTCGATCACATCGTCGGTACTCACCTTGAGTTCACTCGCGAGTTCCCCGATACGTGTGTCTCGAGAGTCTTGATCCAAGTGCTCACCGATGTCACCGATTCGGAAGAAAAGTTTTCTTTGGGCCTGGGTCGTCCCAAGCTTGACTAAGCTCCAGGATTTCAAAATGAAATTTTTGATATAGGCCTTGATCCACCATATTGCGAAGGACACCAACCGGTAACCCTTGTGCGGATCGAACCTCTTGACGGCTTTCATGAGACCGATCGTTCCCTCTTGAATCAGGTCCTGCATCGGCAACATGTAGTATTTGTACTTGTATGCAATTTTTACCACGAAAGGCAAATGCGAGACCACTAATTCATGAGCAGCCTCTACATCGCCCGTCTCACTATATTTTATTGCGACTTCAAATTCCCGCTCTGCTGACAGAGGTTTTATCGATCTGATCTGAGCCAGAAAAATGTCCAGATTGTTTGAAAGAACCGGATAATTCATTCGCACTCCCATGAATCATAAGAGGATTCTGCTTATGCTCCCAATGCGCATATCTCTTTTCTTTAATTCAGACATACCCGCAGTTTTATAATCACTCAATCGAGAGGTGTCAACCCCGCCCATCTTCGAATCTTTTCGCATACGCAAGTCTATTGTCCCCTGAAAGAAGAAAATGTTCGCGGCTCAAGCGATTTTTTTTGTTCGCAGTTCCCTCTAGTCGATGTAATGAAGGAACAGTTTCGACTCAAGTCGGCACATAACACTGGATTTTACCTTCACTAACGGAGTATAACAAGTTGCTTACGGAGGTTGTCATGAATGATGGAAAGTTATCTTACGGGAAAATCATCGATGATGTCGAGAATAGGATCTTGTCTGGAGGGAGAATCTTACGCTCTGAAGCGGAAATTCTTCTCAATATTCCTGACGATTATTTTATGCGCCTTGCTGCTGCAGCCGACCGGATAAGAATACATTTCAAGGGGCATCAATTTGATGCTTGCAGCCTGATAAACGCACGCTCGGGACGCTGCTCCGAGGACTGCTCTTTCTGTGCACAGTCAGCCCGACACAAATCAGATTGTGAGACTTACGAGCTGCGTTCCGGAAGTGAGATTCTTTCTGCAGCCCAGGCAGCCCATGACGCGGGTGCTTCCAGGTTCTGCACGGTTACGAGCGGCGGAGCCTTGTCTTCGGAAGATTTCGACGCCCTGGTGGAATCACTGGAAAAGGTCAAAGCAGAGGTTGACATTGCTCTCGATGCGTCGCTCGGCTTCTTGGATGAGCAAAGAGCCTCCAGGCTCCGTGCAGCGGGTGTCAGCAGGTACAACCATAACTTGGAAACTTCTCGAGGACATTACCCTAAGATTTGCACCACCCACACCTTCGATCAGAGAGTCTCCACTGTGAAAACGGCACTGGGAAAGGGATTTTCAGCTTGCAGCGGTGGAATAATCGGCCTGGGAGAGACTCCGTCCCAGAGGCTGGATCTGGCATTTAACCTCTTAGAATTAGGAGTAGATTGTGTTCCGGTAAATATTCTTAACCCGCGTCCGGGAACTCCGCTCGCAGGAATGTCTCCACCGCAACCTATCGAAATCATGAAAACTCTTGCGCTCTTTAGGCTTATACTCCCCGGAGCCACGATTAAGATTGCCGGAGGCCGGGAACGGAACCTGGGTGACTTTCAAGGAATGGCCTTGCGAGCAGGCGCCAATGGTATGATCATCGGGGGTTACCTTACCACCGGAGGCCGAGCGTGGGAAGATGACATCAATATGATCAGGCTGGCCGGTTTTGAACTTCAAAAGTGCTCATAACCCCTTGATCGAAGTCCAACTGAATACAGGATAGATTTATCAAAGGCTGTTCGGATTGAAGGGAGTGCAACTACTTCCTGTCAAACATCAAGCAGCCTTGAGTATCTCCCGGTCGTAAAGGTCATTCTCTTCTTTGAGGGAAATTCAATAAAGGCGGCCTCTTTCTGATTTCCTGCGAAATTTCCAGAAGTCTTTCCGAGCCTTGTTAATGTAGACTGTTGTGCTATAACTGTATCCATAACCGGTCCTCCTTGGCATACATGTCTTCCAAGCGCTAGTGATGCAGATGGTCTGGCCAATCGTGAGCATCTTCCTGATCCGCTGGATGTGGAAACGGCCAGTGATGGAAATTTCATCAGAATTGTAGATCGCTTGGGCCTCGATTTCTATGTTAACGGCCTGCGCATGACTGACGAATTCATGGTAGTTCCTAATTTGTCTGAATCCGTCATTATTGGAGCTACTACACTGCAAAAGTGGAAGATCAAGCTTGATTTTGAACATGACACCATAATTATAGACCCCCGTGTCGCCAAACTCAAGCTCTTGTAATGAGTGACCAAAACAGAATTCCTGCGGCACAACGTGGGGCAATAGTGGGATCGTTCGTCTCTTACGATCATTGCTAAACCCGTGTGTCTACCCCAATATTAGATCTACCTAAAATCTTGAACATTAGGACTACATCAATCGGCTTCACCTCCGCATTGCTCTTCCAGGCTTTCTCATATACAACATTCAAGCTTGGCAATGATCAGACTCCGGTCTGTTGACATCAACGGAGATTGGGATGACTTTTGTGAATTACATAGGAAGATGGAAAAAAATTATCTCTACCCGGGGAATCCCCCAATCTCTCTAGCTTTACGACATCGAATTGAAAAGGGCAGCCTGAAACTCTCTGACAAAAAGTAGTTGCACCCTTCTGGGAGGGCGATGCACTTGACTTTTTTGAAGGAAAAGGATAAACACCCTAATCTGATTGTGGAAAAAATTCAGGAGACACTTGACGTTGTCGGAATCTTCTCCAAAGTCCAAGAAAACCGTTCCTTCATCCCTCACCGAAGTCAGGGTCGGTAAGGTTCAGGAACTGCTCGATCTGGGAATCCCCCCTTACGCGACAGGTTTCGTGCCGGATTTCTTCTCTGAGGAATTCAGACAAAGATTCGGTCACTTGACGACCTCCGATGCGTCGGGAGAACTGGTTCGCATGGCAGGGCGCATAATGGCTCTGCGCATCTTGGGGAAGGCCACATTCTTACGTCTCAGCGATGCCTCAGGTGACTTTCAGGTGTACCTGGCTCGGGACACAGTAGGTGTCGAAACTTACAAGTTGGTGAAGAAATTGGACGTAGGAGACATTATCGGGGTGGAAGGCCATCCTTTTGTCACCCGCTCAGGCGAGTTGAGCCTCCTGACGGACAAATTCACCATTTTAACAAAGTCTCTCAGGCCTCTTCCCGAAAAATGGCACGGTCTTACTGACGTAGAAACCAGGTACAGGCAACGCTATCTCGATCTCATCGTTAACCGCAGATCCAGAGACATTGTAGTGATCAGAAGTCGTATCATATCCTATCTAAGACAATTTTTAACGGAGCGAAATTTCCTGGAAGTAGAAACTCCCATGATGCAGGCCATCCCCGGAGGCGCTACTGCCAAACCCTTTGAGACGTTCCATCATGCGCTGAGCCGGCGACTCTACTTAAGGGTTGCACCGGAATTATATCTGAAACGTCTCCTGGTTGGCGGCTTTGTCAGGGTTTTCGAAATAAACCGTAATTTCCGGAACGAGGGAATATCTACTCAGCACAATCCTGAGTTCACCATGTTGGAGTTCTACAAAGCATTCAGTACGTACGAAGACTTGATGACAATGACTGAGGAAATGCTTTCCGGTCTGGCTTATGATATTTTTGGAGGATTCAAGTTTTCTTACGGCGAAACAGCGGTAGATCTGACCCCCCCTTGGCCGAGGATGACAGTCCGTGAGGCCTTGTTGCGCTACGGCGGCTTCAGGCCGGACCAGATCGATGATCGTAACTCAGTATTCATCAAGGCTGTCGAGACTGGTTTGGATGTGGGGAAAGACGACTCGCTCGGCAAGCTCTGGATGGCGCTCTTTGACGTGGCGGTTGAAGAAAAACTGTGGGGCCCTATTTTCATTCACAGGTATCCGGTGGAAGTTTCCCCCCTGGCCAGGCGCAATGATGAAGATCCTACGGTAACGGATCGCTTCGAGCTTTACATTTGCGGGAGGGAAATGGCCAATGCCTTTACGGAACTCACCGACCCAATTGATCAGAGGAGCCGTTTCGAGGATCAGGTTCAAGCAAGGGCTTCCGGAGATGAAGAGGCCCATTTTTTAGACGAGGATTTTTTGAGAGCGTTGGAATATGGGATGCCCCCCGCGGCTGGTGAAGGCATCGGGATAGACAGGTTAGTGATGCTGCTGACTGACTCCCAGTCGATTCGAGAGGTGATTCTGTTTCCTCACATGAGACCTGAAAAAGGGAGCGGATGAAGTTACCCTTCGAAATAAGAGTCGGCCTTCGCTACATGAAGGCCAAGAGAAAGCAGGCCTTTATTTCCATAATTAGCGCGTTCAGCGTACTTGGAGTCATGCTGGGAGTCATGACTCTCATCATTGTCCTGGGAGTAATGAACGGTTTCGAAAAAGATCTTAAGGAAAAAATCCTCGGCACCGTCTCACACCTTGTAGTGCTGAACCATTCCACCAGAACAGTAACGGGGTGGCCCCAATTAATTGACAGGATTAACGTTCTTGACGGAATCAAGGCCGTGACGCCGTACATATACGGACAGGCGATGTTGTCCGCCCATGGCAAAGTCCGGGGTGTCATTGTCCGCGGTATAGACGTCGCTACAGCCGGCAACGTTATCTATCTTCCCAGGTACCTCCAAAGCGGTTCTCTTCAAGACTTGGCGGTGCTCACAGATACACTGCCCGGCATCATTGTTGGGAAGGAACTGACCGTATCTAATTCTCTTCGTGAAGGGGATGTGGTTCAGCTCATCTCACCCCAGGGAAAGAGGACTCCTGTCGGCGCAGTGCCAAAGGTACAGAATTTCAGGATAGCCGGAATCTTCAAGTCTGGAATGTACGAATTCGACGCGAACTTCGTTTACATGGAATTGGCCCAGGCCCAGAAATTCTTTGAGATGGGCGATGGGGTCACCGGCATTGAAGTGGCTCTAAACGATATTTACTATGCACCCAAGCTGGGCACGCGGATCGAGGCATCTCTGGGAAGTCCCTTCTGGACCAGAACATGGAAAGATATGTACAGAAATCTTTTCAGTGCCCTTAAGCTTGAAAAAATAGCGATGTTTATAATTCTGACCTTCATAGTACTCGTAGCGGCGTTTAATATAATTATTTCTCTGATCATGTTGGTGATGGAAAAGAGTCGGGACATTGCAATCTTGAAAGCTCTTGGGGCTACCTCGGAACGCATCATGAGGATCTTCATAGTTCAGGGGATGTTTGTCGGAATTGTGGGCACATTTCTGGGAGCTTTGGCCGGATTAGCCGGATCCGCCATTCTTGCAAGATATCCACTCATTGAGCTTCCCGAGGAAATCTATACCATATCCCAGTTGCCCGTATCGATCGAACCCTGGGACGTGCTGATTATATGTGCCGTAGCACTGACCATATGTTTCCTGGCAACACTCTATCCGTCCTTGCGTGCAGCCCGATTGGAGCCTGTGGAGGCTCTCCGTTATGAGTGAGCCTTTTATTTACCAGGTTACAGATCTTTGGAAAACCTACTCCAACGGAGCCAGAAACGTTGAAGTCTTGCGGGGAGTAAATTTCTCGGTCCGGTCTGGACAGAGCGTCGCTGTGACTGGTCCCTCCGGTGTGGGCAAGACCACCCTGCTTCATATACTCGGATTATTGGATTTGCCGTTAAGCGGAACTCTCATCTTGGACTCAATGAACGTTGGCGACCTTGGTGACGCGGATCGTGCCCGAGTTCGGAACAAGCGCATAGGATTCGTCTTTCAGTTTTTTCAGTTGTTGCCGGAATTCTCAGCTCTGGAAAACGTTATCATGCCGGGATTGATCGCCGGAGAAAAATGGAAGGACATCAGGGAAAGGTCTTTGGGATTACTTCAAGCTGTAGGGTTGGGTTCCAGGGCATCGCACCGACCGGGCGAACTTTCCGGAGGGGAACAGCAGAGAGTGGCCATAGCTCGAGCCCTGGTAATGAATCCCGACGTGCTTTTGGCCGATGAACCAACCGGAAACCTCGATCCTTCCACAGGGGATGAAATAGAAGTTTTGCTGAAAGATTTGAATTTGACACACAATACAACTCTGATCGTGGTAACTCACAAAGAATCCCTAGCCCGCTCAATGGACAGGAGGGTCGGTCTCGTGGGTGGTAAACTCGAGGAGCTTCAATGAGGAGGCTTCTAGTAATAATTGTAGTAGTTCTGCTGATCATACCCATTATTTGCTTTGGGCAAGAGTCCAAACCACAAAAGTTTATGATTTTCCCCTTCAAGGTGTTATCGAAAGACTCTGCGCCCGCTTTCAGTAACGAAGTCGCTGCAGTACTCGGTTCGGAACTCAACCGGGAAGGTGATCTGGAGGTGGCCTCCGGCAGACCGTTCATTTCGGCTGTTCAAGAAAAGACCATGGATGCTGAGCGCCTGTCGAGGATAGCCCAGAGAGCCGGCAGTAATGGTCTGGCTTGGGGAACCGTCTCAAAATTGGATGATGGATATTCGATAGAAATCTCGGTAATGAAACTCGAACCGCGCGGGAAACCCCAACTTTTTTCTGCAACGGCGAAGGACATGGAGGAACTCCTTCAGCGCGTAAAAGATTTGGCCCTTGAGATAGGAAGCGCCGTGTTGAACCGGCCTAAGATCGGCTCCATCAAGATCGAGGGAAACAGGAGAATACAAAAGGATGCCATCCTGAACAAAATTGACATGAAGACTGGAACCCCTTTCCGTAGATCTGCCATTGGTAACGAAATCCGTGAAATATATTCCATGGGATATTTCGATGACGTCCAGATCACTGCAGAGGATACCGGCAAGGGAGAGGTTGATCTTCACATAACCTTGAAAGAGAGACCCTCCATAAAAAACATTGATATTCAAGGCAACAAAGTCTTTTCTAAGGATGAAATTCTTGATCCCCTGACTACTAAGTCTTTTTCTGTTGCGAGCTTGGAAAAGATTCGAAACGATATTGATAAAATTAGACAGATGTACGAGAAATCTGGATATTATCAGCCAAAGATCGATTACGAAATTAAGGAGCTTTCTCGAAACGAAGCGACGTTGATTTTCAAGATTGATGAGGGCCGGAAAAGTTATCTGGTAAATATCGTGTTTGATGGAAGGAAAAATTTACCGGAGAAGGATCTGAAAAAAATCTTAAACGTCAAGGAAAAGAGTTGGTTTTGGTTTCTTGATGAGTCTGGAACATTCACGAGAGAGAAGCTTGATGAAAGCAGAATGAGGCTGATTGCATATTATTTGGACAATGGTTTCATTAACGTCCAGGTTGGTGTTCCGGAAGTGGAAATCGACGCTGCGTCGGTGAAAGTAAAATATCCGATCCGAGAAGGTGATCGATACCAAGTGAGAAAAGTTGAAGTGGAGGGGGATCTCTTAGTTCCAAAGGAACAACTGATTTCAGCCCTTCAGGCCAAACCAAAAACCTGGTTCAAAAGATCTCTGATTGCCGAGGACATTAAGGCAATTACAAAATTGTACAACAATATGGGGTTCGCTTATGCCGATGTTGAGCCACGACAAAAAATAAATGATCAAAATAACTTTTTGGACCTCTCATACAAAATTAACAAAGGCGAACGAGTTTCTATCGAGAAAGTTGATATTGTGGGTAACGACCGTACCCGGGACAAGGTCATCAGAAGGGCTCTTGTTGTAAGCGAGGGCGATCTGTACAACGCTGACAGGTTCGAGGCGACCAAGAGCAACCTTGAGGGTATGGACTTTTTTGAGGCGGTTCGGCTAAAAACCTCTCCAGGTTCCAGGCCCGATCTTATGAACGTTACTGTGGAGGTCATGGAAAAGAAGACCGGGTCTCTTGCTGCAGGGCTGGGATACTCTTCCCAAGACGGAGCAATGGGAAACATCAATCTCAAGGAGAGGAATCTTCTTGGATTAGGAGTCGTGGCCAACGCCAAGGCAAATCTTTCCGGCCGTAGAAACGATTATGAAGGCTCCCTGACTTATCCTTGGATGTTTGATTATCCTCTGACGGGCAGCGTCCGAGGATACAAGGCTCAGCAGAAGGAGTCATTCTACTTAAGGGACAGCGACGGATTCAGCGCTCATTTGAGTTATCCCGTGTACGGACTATGGACTATGTCAACTGGGTTCTCGCGCGATTCCAGTAGGTTGACCGGTTTTGAACAAGTATTCGCCCGGTCGGTCGTCAACTACTATGGGCGTTATGGTTCGATGGCTGAAAAATATTTAAACATTTCAGAGAATTCGGTCTCTGTGAACTTCGGACGAGACACACGCAACAATTCTGTCATTCCCACTGGCGGGAGTAAGGTTTCCATCGGCAGTCGATTCTCTGGTTTTGGCGGTGACGTGGCCTTTACTAATTACTTCACTGAAGCCACGTACTATTACCCCCTTTACTGGAGAGCTATACTTAAGTTCAGAGCCAATGGGTCTCTTTTGCAGGAGGTTGGCACTGACCCCATTCCCTTTGACCGCAGAATTGTCTTGGGAGGAATCCAGAGCATAAGGGGATACCGTCATGGTGATATTGGTCCCCGTGACAGATTTGGAAACATTATTGGAGGAGACAGGGCCGTCTTCACCAACTTGGAATGTTTGTTTCCTTTGTTGGACCAGCTCAAACTCAATGGTGTAACATTTTTTGATGTCGGTAATTCATGGAATGTCTCAGATGGTCCATTACTCAAGGATGTCAAAGCCGGGGTGGGTCTGGGGATTCGATGGATGTCTCCGATGGGGCCTATCAGGATCGAATATGGCTGGAAGGTGAACCCAATAAAAGGTGAGGATCCCGGAGCCTTCGCCTTTGCCATGGGCCAGTTGTTCTGATGTCAGGCTTGACGTAGAGAAACAGATTCTCTTGAAATCTGAATACATTTTCTGACATTTAAACTATCGAAGGCTTAAAGCCTTTCAAACAAAGGAGTGTAGTGATGAAAAGACTTATGGTGGCAGCCGTCTGCGGGATTTCGGTAGCGTTGCTGGCAATCTCTTTCGAGACCTGCGGAGCCCAAGATTTCAAATTTGCTTTCGTTGATTTCCAGAAATTTGCCGCAAAATCAAAAATGGCTCAACTTCAGCAGCAAAAGTTCGCTCAGCTTGTGGATGTGAAGAGAACTTCTTTGGAAAACAGAAAGAAAGAAATGGATACTTTAAACGAACAGCTTCAAAAGCAAGGTCCCATGCTGAAAGAAGAAACGCGCAACACGAAAATCAAGGAACTGGGCATTAAGGAGATGGAGTTTAAGCTAGCTGAAAAAGAAGCCCAGAATTCCCTTCAAAACGAACAGAAAGAACAGCAGGAAATTTTCCGGAGAGATATCAGTAAAATAATTAACCAGGTTCGTGCTCAAAAAAATCTTACACTCATTTTCGACTCTGCTGCGCTCTTATCGGCAGATGATTCCTTGGATATTACGGATGAAGTGGTCCGTCAGTATGATTCTGAGAACGATGCCGGCGCTGCCAAGCCAAAGGCTGCTGCTCCCGCGACAACCCCGGCACCGGCAAAGCCGAAAGCTCCGAAATGATTTTGTGGTCTTTATGATTGCAGACTAGACTATGACTTTTACCCTGGATGAGATAGCCCATTTTCTGTCAGCAAAAGCCTCAGAGACTCCTGGACCGGTAATCTCGGGTGCACGTCCGATAGAATACGCTACAGAGAAAGACATTACCTATGTCACCGAGTCGCGGTACTTGGAAAAACTTAGGCAGAGCTTTGCAGGTGCAGTCCTTATTCCACCGGACCTTGACTCGGGAGGGCTTCCCTCAATACGAACCAAAAACCCGGAAGCCGATTTTGCGCGCTTAACGGCCCTATTTTTCCCTTATAGCCGTCCCTCAGAGGGGATATCACCAAAGGCCGAGGTACATCCAGAAGCAGTCCTTGGCCGAGCGGTTTCGATCGGGGCGTTTGCCGTGATAGGCAGAGGGGTCACATTGGGTGACCATTCCGTTGTCAGCGCACATGTTGTCGTCGGAGAAGATGTTCAAATTGGCAGCGAAACCTATATTTTCCCAAACGTCAGCATATACGCTCGAGTTAAAATCGGTGACAGAGTTATCATCCATTCTGGAACGGTGATCGGTTCAGATGGCTTCGGCTTTGCCAGAGACATTGCCCAATCTGGAGTCCCCTTCAACATCAAGAAGTATCACAGTGGAACTGTCGAAATCGGTGATGATGTTGAGATCGGGGCCTTGTGCGCTATAGACAGGGCCCTGGCCGGGGTCACAAGGATCGGTAACGGGGTGAAGCTCGACAACCTGGTTCAGATCGCCCACAATGTTGTAGTCGGGGATGCAACCGTTATAGCTTCCCAGGCGGGGATAGCAGGGAGTTCATCCATAGGAAAATACGGTCTGATAGGTGGTCAAGCCGGCGTGAAGGATCATGTCAGCGTCGGCAATGGTGTGGTTCTGGCAACCCGCGTCGGCATTTATAGAAATGTTCCAGATGGCTCTGTCATGGCCGGTTCGGTTCCCGCTATGCCTCACAAAGTCTTTCTGCGAGTTCAGTCACTATTCAAGAGACTTCCCGAAATCCTTGAAAGGATCAGGAAACTGGAGAGCCTCGTTCAACACGGCCACAAGGAAAACTAATGATCCATCCCACGGCGCTAGTGCACCCGAGGGCCCGCATCGGCAGAAATGTCTTGGTTGGGCCTTACTCCATAATTGGGGAAAATGTTGAAATCGGCGATGACTGTGAATTGGGGCCGCACGTTACCATCGAGGGAAATACCAAGGTGGGTGCGTATACTCGAATTTCTCAGTTTGCAGCCATCGGGGGCCCGCCTCAGGATTTTTCTTATAAGAATGAAGAAACCAGCGTCGAAATCGGTGAACGGGTCAATATTAGAGAATATGTCACCGTTCATAGAGGAACGGTCAGGGGTGGAGGAAAGACGGTAATCAGCGACGAATGTTATCTTATGGCATACTGTCACGTGGCTCACGATTGTATCCTGGGTACTGGTGTAATTATGGCCAACTCGGCCCATTTGGGAGGGCATATTGAGATTGGGCAGAGAGCCATTCTAGGGGGTATCGTAGCCGTACACCAGTTTGTCCGCGTGGGTGAGTTCGCTCTCGTGGGTGGCGTCTCAGGAGTGGCCAAAGATGTTCCGCCTTACACATTGGCGTCCGGCTCGCGAATTTACGTGTACGGCCTCAACGAAGTAGGCCTGAGGCGCAATGGTTTCTCCAGAGACACTATCGTACATCTTAAAAGAGCCTTTAAAATAGCTTTTCGTTCATCCCTTAGAATGGACCAGGCCGTGGAAAAAATACGTGCAGAGATGTCCCATGTGCCCCAGGCGATGAAATTTGCGGACTTCCTTGTTACCTCTCGGCGAGGAATGGCACGTGTATCGCTTAGCCGCCACTCCTTTCGTACGGCCTGAAATCACGTCACGCCGATGAACTCCGTGTTTTAAATAGCACTGTAACGACGTAGAGATGGGGGATGCTGTCCTACATGCCGAAGAGTTTACGTACATGAATTATTCTGCACAGGGGAAAAGTAATGCGAAAGGGGCGGAAAGAGACTCGGATGGAAAAATGGTTAGACCCCATGGTAATGCTTTAGGTCAAAGGGCATTGTATAGGACGAGAGAATAATATGGCCAAAATAGGAATCATAGCAGGCGCTGGTCATCTTCCGCTTCATGTAGCTTATGAGGCGGCCGGTCGAAATTATCGAGTTGTGGCTATTGCCTTTCCTGGATTCACCGATCCTGCTATTGAAAATCTGGTTGATGAGATTTTTTGGCTGAAATTAGGTCAGTTGCAGAAAGCAATATCGATCTTGAAGTCACGGGACATCGACCGCGTGGTAATGGCGGGCAAGATAGAAAAGACCAACCTTCTTCGTCTATGGAATCTTAGGCCTGATCGGCGGGCTCTTAATCTTATCCGATCCTTGGAAGACTGGCGTGATGACACGGTCCTCGAGGCTATTGCCTCCGAGTTGCATAAAGATGGTATAGTAGTTGATGCAATCACTTCATGGGCTTCCGAACTCATGGCTCCCCTCGGTGTCCTCACTCAGAAGTCTCCCACCGAACAACAGTGGAAAGATATCGACTTTGGGCGAATGATGTCTCGAGGAGTTGGCGGGCTTGACATAGGACAGACCGTGGTGGTGAAAAATGCTGCTGTCATAGTCGTTGAAGCAATTGAAGGTACAGACCGCGCGATTCGCCGAGCAGGAGAACTCGGCATACCGAATGGGGT
>Ga0194043_1001307_pt1 | contig 14056 bp, 12 predicted proteins | sample JunL4415m_MetaG_FD_161274 | JGI IMG/M metagenome (GOLD analysis project Ga0194043, IMG submission 161274) | Anoxic zone freshwater microbial communities from boreal shield lake in IISD Experimental Lakes Area, Ontario, Canada - Jun2016-L442-15m | ecosystem: Environmental > Aquatic > Freshwater >...
GTCAGGGTATGCAGTTGCGTGAGGGTAGCTGACAGTATGTCAGCAGGTTTGGCTATTCTGCGTAGTAACACTTACTCCTCGCTTACATGTATGCGGCACAGTGGAGGTAGGTACTCGATAACAACTATGTAGATAGAGGGAGACATGGCAGCGGATCACGTAGACGCAGTAGTGCAAGACATTGAGACGAGGATCGACGAGATTCAGCCTGTCGTCGAAGAGTATGAACGCCTCATTGGAGCCCTTCGCCTTCTGCGCGGAGACAGCGCCATGCGAAGCCCGGGTGGCGGACGTCGCCCAACAGGCCGCAAGCCAGGCCGTCCGAGAGGATCGGGCCACCGCGGCGGGGAAGCCCTTAAGGTCCTCCGCAAGCGCCCAGGGATGACTGTTGCCGAGATCGCAGCTGCGATCGGCACTCACAGGAACTACCTCTTCCGTGTCCTTCCGACGCTCGCTGACCAAGGCCTTCTGGTCAAGGAAGGCCCACGCTGGTACCCAGTTGGGACCGAGCCAAGCGCAGTCGAGAAGAGCGAAAAAAAGAAGAGCGGTAAGAAGAAGAAGTAGGTGCTGCGCTGGCGCTTGGCGTCAGCGCAGGAGCAGGTCCTGGGGTGATACGCCCCAGCGGCCTGCAGCAGTTTCAAGCTCGTCGGTAACGCCCCAGGCGTCGGCGACTTCGTCTCCCTCATGCGCCGGAGACGCTCCCTTGAGCTTCATGCATCCCGTGTTGTCGCCAATCCGGGACATCTCAACGAGGTCATCGGTGGTCAGACGCTCGACTGCGTCTGTGGGCAGCATTGCCATGTCGTCACGCTGATCCTCAAGTGACTTGCAGCCTTCGACCTCTTCTTCAATCAATGTTGGAACCACGCACTCAACTGCTGCATGCGCGAGGCCCCAGGCGCAGGCAAGCTGCAGCGTTGTCAGGCCGGTCCGTTCTGCGATCGGGCGCATCTGGTTGATCTTTTCGACCCCTGCTTCAACCCATCCAGCAGGGCGGAAATTCCTGTGGTCGTGCTCAAGGAACGGATGGCCGGGCTTGATGTCGCCGTGAAAGAGTCCGCCGTAGTCAGCAACGCGTGCGATGACCTTCACGCCATTTGCTTGGCAAGCAGGGAGCGCCAAGCCAGACGGCCACGGCTCAAGAGGGTTGAGAATCAGCATGGCCCAGTCGATCACGGTCCCGAACGATTCAACGCAGTTGATGATGTCCAAGGTGAATCCGTTCGCCGGGCCCGGCGCGATCCCGACGGAGTCAGCAAGACCTTGAGCTTTGAGGTCGGCCATCGCCTCCCACACAACTGGAGACGTATAACCAATTCGGTCCGGGTTGTGGAGCAGGAGGAGGTCAAAGTGGTCAACTCCACACCGGGCAAGGCTGGCCTCCGTTGCACCGCGCAGATAGTCCGCGTACTCGTCCGGGCCACGGAGGGCCGGGTTGGTGAAGCGGGGGAACCCCTTGGCTCCTTGCCGTTCGCCCTTCTCAAAGTCGTGCCCAACTGCCCCAACAAGGTTGTACGAGTAGCGATCAAGGCCCGCGAGTGCCCGGCCCACGGCCAGATCCGCGTCACCCTGCCCGTATACATCGGCAGTGATAACCGTTGGAATCAGGCCATCGGGGCGAAGCATCGCCTCAAATCGCTCGTCGCTTACAGCTGCTCCGAACCGCATGAATCGCCCGCCGCCCCAGGCTCCGATTGCTGTTGGGGAGAGATTCGTCATTTCGCTTCCGTACGCTAGCGCGATTTCAGGGTTGGAGGATTTTCGCAGCGAAGTCAGTTAAGGCTTGGGTCGTCCGGCATGCGGGCGAGCAGCTCGTAGCTTCCGCTCAACGCGCCAAGCACGCTTGCCCAGATGTCGTCCACATCTTCCGCAAAAACTGTCTCGGCGTCTGCCGGGGCGATTATCCAGTCCTCGCTCTCAAGCTCCGCATCCAGCTGTCCAGCGCTCCAGCCGGCGTGTCCGGCGTAGGCCCTGACCCGGCTGGTGAGCTCCTCGACTTCGTCGGGGGGCGTGTCGGTGGCGAGGACTCCGATGTTGTCGAAGGCGATGATCGCGGCGTCCTTTGGACGCTTGAACTCCGCAACAATCACTACTGCCTGCGGCATGACCGGACCTCCGACATGAAGTGCTCCGTCTCCGACCATCTCAGCCACGGGTGGTGCGGCTTCAGCGATGCTCGCACCAGCCAGCCGGTTGATGACGACACCAAGGGCCCCATCCTTGTCGTGATGCCCGATCAGAATCACCGCACGGCGAAAGTTGGGATCCATGATCGCCGGGCTTGCCACAAGGAATTGTCCACGGAGTGATTTCACTACCCCAATGGTCTCAACTTCAGGGCCTGCGTGTGTCGCCAACTGACAAAGCCTTTACTGCGGCCGCGCAGGCCACAGGGTGCCCGCGGTTGCTAAGCGTCTGGAGTAGCTGGACGGATGACCAGAAGGGGGCGGCTTGTCTTGTGAAGCACTGCCTCCGTGGTCGAACCAAGCAGGACGGATGCAATCGCACCATGACGCCGTGATCCGATCACGATCGCCGATGCATCGCGTTCCTCAGCGACCTTGAGAATTGTTGCTGCCACCGACGTCTCATCACGGGAGACCACTGCCTCTGCCTTGAGGCCGTTTGCTTGAGCAATGCCAACGCCTTCTGCGGCGATCCGCTCAGCGTGGTCCGCTTCACTCTTGTCAAGTTCCCTGACCTGCTCCATGTCCGGAGGGGGAACCGGGGCACCAAGTCCGCCTGGGATAGGTGCAACCGCAGCGTTCAGAAGGCCAGGCTCCCAAACCGTCAGAATCACGGCCTCGCTTCCCTCGCCGAGCAGGCCTGCTGCGCGCTCGACTGACTCAATGGCGGCTGGTGAGCCGTCAAAAGCGATTACGAGTGGTCCTTTTCCGTTTCCCATGCCCAAACCCTACCCCGACTGGCCCGTGAGCGCGAAATCAAAGAGGCCAAATCCGTAAGAGGCGTCTCTGCCGCGGGTGCCAACATCACGCGCGCTGTGATCAAGCGCGGCTCTGACAGAAGCTGGGGTGGGCCGGCTGAGAATTGACCAGACAAGCGCGGCCGCCCCGGAGATCATCGGAGCCGCCATTGAGGTCCCGCTCATCCGCACATAGCCACCATGGGCCTTGCAAGAGAGAATATTGGTCCCGGGCGCCGTCAGCTCGACATCGCGGTTTGTATTTGAGAAGTCCGCACGGTGCCCATTCGGGTCGGAGGCGGCCACTGAGATGACCTCTGGGTACGCCGCCGGCCAGGAAACCTCGGAGGGCCCGCTGTTGCCCGCTGCAGCAACGATTACGGCTCCACTGCGAGCTGCCGTCTGAATTGCAGTGTGGAGTGCGTGAGAGTCGGGGCCGCCGAGTGAAAGGTTCACAACCTTCGCTCCCTGAGCAGCCACCCAGGCGATGCACGCGGCAACGTCACCCGTGCTCCCCGATCCCTTGGCGGACAACGCGCGGCAGATGATCAGGGGAGAAGCTCCTGCGACCCCCGCAATACCCACGCCATTTCCTGTGGCCGCGGCAGCAATGCCAGCGACATGCGTGCCGTGACCATCGCCGTCCTCGCAGACCCCCGGCTTGACTCGACCAGCAGTTGATGCTGCGCAGGCGGTAATACGACCGTTGAGGTCCTCGTGTTTTGTGTCCACTCCAGTGTCCACTATTCCAATTGGCACGCCGATGAGCGCTGGAACACGGGTCAGTCCAGCCAACGCCCAGCCCTGCTCTGCGTGGATGAAACCCAGGGCCCATTGGGACGACTGCAAGGGGTCCAACTTGAGTGCGTGAATACGGCCTTCCGGTTCAGCCCAGGCGACACCAGGAAGCATCCGGATGCGCCTGGCCTCGGCCGCGGGGCTGCCGGCAACCCGGAGCCGCCGCACTGTCAACCCGGTCAGGGTTGTTCCGCCATGGGCGTGGAAGAAAGCGGCTTGAGCGATCCCGGGTTTGGCTTGGAACAGAACCCTTCCTTCAGCAAGTGCGTGAGGGGGTGAGATGAGCAGCAAAGGCAACGGGGCGAGCGAGCCAAGCAGAGCTCTTCGAAAATGGAACATGGATCCTCCTGAGGGTCGTGAAAAAGGTCACGACAGAGGGTCCATCAGCGAAGCGGGATTCAAGCCCGTTTCATGAGACTTGGCTCAGTTACTTCGCAGCTTTGCGCTTCGGTGTAACCGTGCGCGAACGAACATCTGCCAGCGCGGCAAGCAGTGCGGTATTGAACTCATGCGGGTGGGTCGCTGATGCCATGTGGTCAGCCTCGACCTCAAAGACAGTCGCCCGGAGGCCATCCGCAAGATGCTGCTGGAAGGTTGGTGAGATTGACTTGTCTCGGCTCGTGATCACCGACGCCGAAGGATGCTTGATTGAAGCGAGAAGTTTGCTCGCGTCATGCCTTCCCAGCTCCTTGCCAGCCTCAGCAATGTCTCTTGAACTGCCGCGGGAAAGCTCCGCAGCAACCCATTCTGACCTCGGATTCTTCGGGAAGCCCATTTGGCCCAGCGCCCGCTCGTAGGTGGCTACCCCGCCGATGCCAAGCGCAATACGGAGTGCTGGCATTGCTCGCCAGATTCGCTTCATTTGAGGGCTTGAGAACTGCGCTGAGGTTGCACACATCACAAGGCTTGAAACTGAGGCCGGGTGTTTGTGCGCGAGTAGCTGGGAGATCGCTCCACCCATGGAGTAGCCAACTGCCGTCGCCCCAACAGCCCCAGTCTCACGGAGGATTGCGGCGCAGTCATCGGCACAGTCGGAGAGGCGGAACGGCTTGCGACTCCGCAGGCCCCGGCCGTGACCACGATGGTCAATGGAGAGCACCCGGTAGCCAGCTGCGGCAAGTGGCTCATAAGAGAGCGCCCAGTTCAGGTCTCCACTGAACATCCATCCGTGGAGCAGCAGGACCGGATGTCCGTCGCCTCCGCTGTCACGAAGAAAGAACTCGCCACGCCCTGGGACGGCAAGGATGCTCGCGGGCGGGAGTCCAAGAGCGCCGAAGGGCCATGCGGAAGGGGATGGGGTCATATCCGGGAGTCTCTCACCTCGGGACGACGCGGAACGCTCCGCGCATATACGGATGAACGCGGCAGAAGTACGAGTAGGTCCCGGTTGGGAGATCGTTCGGAATTGTCCATGTCCGTCGCTGAGCAGCGACTGTGGCGCCGATCGGCCCAGAGCCAAGCTGGCCGGAGTCAAACTCCAAGGGGCCGTCTGCTCTGGGGTAAGAGATTCCCGTTGCCCTGTTACAAGGATTCGCGCAGGCAGTAATCGTGTGGTACGAGTAGTCGGTTGTCGGATCCCCTGTTACATCATCGTTTCTGAAGGTGAAGGATCCGCCAGCGGTGACGGTGGGAGGGTTCAACGCTGCGCCGGAGTTTGAGAAGTCCCCGAGCGAGTAAATGAAGTCACTGATCGGGACCGTCAAACCGTCTGAGGGCAGCCCGTTTGGGAGTGCGGTCGCGATTGTCGATCCTGTGACTGCGTTACCACCGTGATGGTTGTTCTCCGCCAGATGTCCATGCGTGATCTTGCCTGTTGTCGAGACCAGCCGACTAAGGAAAGGATCTTTTCCAGGGGTGCTGTTGCCGTAGTTCGCAAATACTGGGATAACGCCCATTGACTCGTACCAGGAGGACTTGGAAACGTCGTAGGTGGCACTCGGGACAAGCACATCGCCGCTTTTGACCTTCACTCGCCAATTGGCGGGGGTGGCGGTCAGGGCCACATCCCACGAAACGGCCCCCGCCGGTTCCCAGTATTTGGCGGAGGAAGTGAAGATCGTGCGGCTAGCTGCCCCGCGGAGCACCCTCAGCTGTGCTGTCAGTCCGCCGGGGTGCAAGTGTCCAACTGCTTCAACAAGAGTCATGTCCTGATCGGCAACGAAACGGTTGTGATCCCCACGCTGCGCCAAGGCCTCCGGGGTCGCTTGGTCCGGGAAGGTGAACTTCCCACCGGAGCCAGTTCCGCGCAGTGCGCTGAAGCCGTTGAGTTTGAACCCAGTTACATCGAGCCAGAGGGTTTGAACCCGTTTGATCTTCGCTGCGTCAGGTGATGTGGCAGGAACGAAGTCAATTCGCCATGTCAGGTAGACCTTCTCGGTCGTCGGATACTGGTTGTGGATCATGTGAGTCAGCTCGATGGGTTTGGTCGGGTCGTTCAACCACCCAAAGCCCTTCGGCAGCTGAAAGATGGACTTTTCCTCACCACCGTTCCAACGCGGGTAGTCGTCGCCCATTCCAGACCAGATCGCGTGATGAAGGTGGATCACATCCACATTGGGAACACCCTTGGTCCCCTTTCTCGGGTCGGCGTAAATCAGGTCCGGGTCAAACCGGGTGATCCATCCGGGGATCGTTGGCATCAAATACTTGGTGGCAACACCAATCGTGTTCTGTCCCGGCCTGACGGTCATCGGCCCGTAACAGAAGAGCATTGACTTCATGCCTGAATAGTTGACGTGGCTGATGGCCCCAGGCTTGCTAGGGGGCGAGTAACACGGTCCGTCAGCAGCTGAAGCTGACCCAGAAATCGGACCGGCCAGCAGACACCCGAGGAGGATCCCCGCGAGTGCTGCTGTGTACTTTCCCCTGCTTGGAACAGTCCTCATAGAGACCGCGCCAAAGTGGAGCTAGTTGGGAACGACCCGGAACGAGCCACGCATGTACGGATGGACGCGGCAGAAGTATGAGTATGTGGCTGGTGGAAGTGTGTTTGGAACTTCCCAGGTGCGACGGCCAGATGCGGCCGTGCCCTCTGGGCCTGAGCCAAGCTCACCGGAGTCGAACAGCACGCTTGGATCCGCGTCAGCCCTTGGATAGGCGATACCCGATGACTTGTTACAAGGGTTCTTGCACGAAGTGATCGTGTGCAAGGCGTAATCGGTGTAAGGGTTACCTGTCACATCATCGCTTCTGAAGGTCAGATTTCCGCCTTGCTTGACCGTCGGCGGATTAAGGGCGCTACCTGAGTTTGAGAAGTCACCAAGGCTGTAGATGAAATCGCTGATCGGGATGATCGTTCCGTCTGAAGCGATGCCGTTGGGCAGGAGTGCTGGGTTGACTGCACCCGGAACCGAGGCCCCACCATGCCCGTTGTTCTCGGCAAGGTGTGAGTGGGTAAGCAGCTGGGTTTGAGAAAGGGACTTCTTCGTCCAATCAGTTCCACCAGCGCTGTCGCCGAAGTACACAGCCACAGGCATGATGCCCATTGACTCATACCAAGAGGCCTTGGAGACGTCGTACGTGGTGCTCACATTGAGCTTGTCGCCTGCCTTGAGCTTGACCTTCCAGCCCAAACTGGTTCCGCCCATTGCCACGTCCCATGAGACTGCGCCCGCAGGCTCGTAGTAGTGGGCCTTGGAGGTGAAGAGTGTCTTGGTAAGGCTTCCCCTGGTTGCCTTAAGCGTTGTGCTGAGACCACCAGGGTGAAGGTGTCCGGCAGTTTCCAGCAGAGTCATGTTGGCTGGGGCCGTGTACTGGTGGCGTGACCCGATCTTCGCTGTCTCTGCTCCCGTTGTCTGATTTGGGAACGTGTACTTGCCGCCCGAGCCCATGCCACGAAGGGCATCGAACACTGGGTACTGCTTGATGCCAGCGACATCGAGCCAAAGGGTCTGTGCGCGCTTGATGGTCGCGGCAGCCGGGGAGGTGTCAGGAATGAAGTCAAGACGCCATGTCAGGTAGACCTTCTCCGTTGTTGGAAAAAGGTTGTGGATCATGTAGTTGATCGTGAGACTGCGTGTTGGGTCGTTGCGGTACCCGTATCCCTGTGGGAGCTGAACGACGGTCTTTTCCTCACCGGCAGCCCAGCGGGGGTCGTTCTCGCCCATTCCAAGCCAGACGGCATGGTGAAGGTGAAGAACATCAACGGAGGGAACGCCGTGGTTGCCCTTTGTCTTGTCGGCGTAGATCAGGTCCGGGTCAAATCGGGTGATCCAGCCGGGAGTGTTGGGAAGGAGGTTGTTCGAGCCGGGGTGTTTGTTGAACGTGTAATCGTTCGTGTTCTGCCCTGGGCGGATCGTGATTGGGCCCATGCAATAGAGGATGGACTGCATTCCCCCGTACTTGACGTGGGAGATCACCTTTGGCTTTGTAGGAGGTGAATAGCACGGGCCGTCAGCGGCGGATGCGGCGGCTGGAACTGCCAGCAAGGCTGCGGCTGTGGCGATTGCTGCGAAGGTGGTGCGCTTGCTCATGTGTCTGTTCTCATCTCTCCGGTAAATGACGTTGATCACACAATAGCCCAGACGGGGCGATTAGGAGCCATCGGAAAGGCGCCAGCTTTTTTCGGCGGCGGCTCCCAGGATTAAGCGGTCAGACGGCCTTCGCTGCTTCCTCCGCCTCGACCAAACGAGCCTCAATCAGGTCAAGACCGCGGTCCCAGAAGCCGGGGTCGGTCAAGTCCAGACCGCCGATTGCCGCGATCGCCTCTGGTGGCATCGAACCGCCTGCCCGCAGCATGTTCAGGTACTTGGGAACAAATGCGTCCCCCTCGGCCTGCCACTGGGCAAATACGGAGAGGGCAAGCAGCTGGCCGTAGGAATAGGCATAGACATAACCGGGGGTGCCGATGAAGTGGGGGATGTAGGACCACCAAGAGCGGTAGCCATCCGTGACCTCAACCGAATCTCCAAACATCTCCTCCTGGCTCTCAGCCCAGAGCTCACCGAAGCGCTCAACTGACAGTTCACCTACATCACGGCGTTCCGTGTGGACAAGCTCCTCAAAGCGGTTCATTGCCGTTTGGCGGAAGACGGTTGCGATTGCTCCTTCAAGGCTCTCTGCCAGCAGAGTCAGGCGTTGTGCCGGGTCATTCTCCGCTGCAAGGAGGCGTGAGAACACGAGCTCCTCGCCAAACACGGAAGCTGTCTCGGCGACCGTCAGCGGCGTGCTCATTTCCATGATGCCGCGACCAGCTGCGAGCGTTCCATGGACGCCATGGCCAAGTTCGTGTGCGAGGGTCAGGACATCCCGGCGACGGGAAGTCCAGTTGAGCATCACGTAAGGGCCAATCTCAGGTGTGACAGAGGCGCAGAACGCCCCTCCTCGCTTGCCAGGGCGGACTGGTGCGTCGATCCGGTCCTCGTCAAGGAAAGCGCGTGACGCTGCTCCCAGCTCCGGAGAGAATTCCTCGTATGCATTGAAGACAATGTCGCAGGCCTCATCCCAGCCAAACTCGGGATCTTCACCGCCGAGTGCAGCTGCGCGGTCGTAATCAGCCAGCTGTTCAACGCCAATAAGTTCCGCCTTGAGGCGGTACCAGCGGCGGGCAATGTCATAGCGGCCGCGAACGGCGCTGACCAGCGCCTGCACTGACTCATCCGATGCCTCATTGCTGCGATTGCGGGAGCTGAGCCAAGTTGGGTAGGAACGCAGTCGGTCGTCGGCGGCCTTGTCGGCAAGCAGGGTGTTGAAGAGATAAGCGCGAGTCCGAAGGCCGGGCTCCAAGGCGTCAGTGACGCCAGCCGCAACTGCCTTGCGCTCGTCTCGGTCATTTGATGCGAGGCGTGACAATGCAGCGTCAAGCGGTTGCGGCTCAGTGCCGTCAACCGTGACTTCAATGGAGCTGACCAGCTCACTGAACAGCCTTGACCAGGCTGATTTACCGGTGACGTTCTTTTCAGCGAGGATCTTCTCTTCAGGTTCAGTCAGCAGATGCTCGCGCTGATCACGAAGGACTTTGAGGTAGTGACGCATGCGGTCCAGGCCCTCGGCTGCTGACAGCTCCGCTGCCTTTTCATCAGACAGGGCAGTCCACTCAAGTTCAATGAAGATCAGCTTGCTGCCGATTGCGGTTGCCCGCTCCTGAGCGAGGGCCATAAGTGCCCCGCGCTCCGGGTCAGCCGTATTCGTGGAGAACTGGAGCGCGGCGTAGGCATGTCCTCTGTTGAGAAGCGCGCTGATCTGCTCGGAGATCAGCATGAACTGAACGAATTGGTCGGGAGTCGCTTCGGCAAGGCTGCCGCGAGCCTGCTTGGCCAGCGAGTCTGCGAGAGCGTCAGCCTGGTCCAGCAGCTCTGTTACGCCCTGGGCGCCCTTCCCATTAACCAGCGGTTCAAGGTTCCACGCGATGGCGTCGACGGCAGTGTCACTCATGGCTGTTTGCTCCTCTGGTTGGCATCGGCGTCAGGCTAGCCGATGGTGGCGCGAGGTCAGGTCTTGTTTGCTCAGCCGCCGAGGAAGCCCTTGAGCAGGCTGGAGAGCCCACTCAGTCCACTCCGGGCAAGGAACGAGGTCAGGTCGCCCGGATCATGTCCAAACTTGGCTCGGTAGTCCTCTGCGGCGCTGCCGCCGCCAAGTGCAATCAGCAGCTCCTCTCTGGAGGAACCATTGGCGCAGGCAGTCTTGTCCAATGACTGGAGCAACTGGGTCTGAATGGCGCCGATGAATCCGCTCGACTCCGGAAGTTTCCTTGTTTGGCAAGGGTCGGCGAGCTTCACAGGCTTAGGCGCAAGTGCCGCGTGGACGCCGAAGTACAGGGCCAGGACCACAAGGCCAGCGCCCACTGCGGGAAGGCGGAAGCGGCTGAAGGCACCGAGGTAAAGCGAGTCACTAACAAGCAGCGCGGCAATCAGGGCCATCAAGCCAGCGACAATGTACGCCCAACGGAATGCCTTGTTGACGGCCGCGACAAACGCGTCGTCAGCGCGCGACTGGAAGGCCGCGAATGCGACTCGATCCTTACCGCCAAGACCCTTTGCCTTGCTGTCAAGAGTCTCCTGCAACTTTCCTCTGGGAGAGTCGGAATTGACAACATCTTTGAGCGAGGTCAAGAGGCTGAGCTTTGCTCCCGGGGACACATCAGAGTCAAGTAGCGCAGCAAGAACCTGCTGTTCGCCAGTCCGGCTTGACTCATTAAGAGCCGGGCGCACGAGAGCTGCGATCACTACCAGTGCGAGGAAGATTCCAATGTGCCTCGCGGTGAGGAGGCGGGCTGCGTCGGCGGTTGTCTTTTCTGGCACAAGGCCACCGTTGAGAGCGGGGAGTGCGAGTCCCATTCCGATGCCCGCGAGCGCCTGAGCGGGCACCGTCCAAAGGACTCCGGCGCCCGGCACGAAGATCAGGCAGAGCGTGCCGATCCCGACCATCAGGCAGCCAAGGGCAGCCCTTGGCCCTTCAGGGATTTTGTTGTTTCTGTAGGCGACGATTGCGGTGACGGGAAGGACTGAAACGGTCAGTGCTCCGACAATTGGTTCGACGTGCCAGCCAGCGACGAGCTGGAGCACAAGGGTGAAGAGGACGGCTGCCAGCCCGCCGGCCAGAAGTCCAAGGCTCACAAGTGGTCGCCACTTGAATGGGCTCGCATGATGCGTTGGCTGCGGGATGCTGATCTGCATGCAGGCAATTGCGCCAATGAGTCCGATTGGCACCTGTATCCAGAAGATTGACCGCCAGTCAAAGGCCTGTGTCAGGAGGCCACCGACCGCTGGACCAGCGGCTGTGCCAAAGACGGCGGCTGCGATCCAGAGGTGACGCTCCTCATTGCCTTCCTTGTCGCCCGGGTCAAGCAGGTCAAATGCTGCGAGCACTCCGGCCGCGCCGCCAACTGCCTGAAGTCCACGGAAAAGAAGCAGGACATGGAGACTGTCGGCCAAGGCGCAGCCAATTGATGCGATTCCCAGAACGGCGAAGCCGACCATGCCCGTTCGGGCAGCACCAAAATGTCTTGATACGACGGCAGCCGGGTAGAGCGCGAGCCCAAGGACGATCACATACGCGCCGATCACGCCGGCAAGGCCGTAGATGCTTGCGTTCAGGTCCACCCGGATTGGTGGGAGTGCGAGCGCGACCACTGAAGAGTCGGCGAGCGCCAAGCCAGCGACGATTGCGACGAGAACGGCTGGTGTTGAGATGCGAGTCTTCAAGGTGCGGTGAGTCTGACGGATGCGCGGGCGGGCTTGTGCCGCCCGATAATTTCACGCCTGGTTGGGCGGTTCTTGCTCAGCCGTCTTTGGCTTGAAGTCAAGGGCAGCAGAGTTGATGCAGAAGCGGGCGCCAGTGGTTTCCCTAGGTCCGTCGGGGAAGACATGGCCGAGGTGTCCTTCGCACTTCGCACAGCGGACTTCGGTGCGGACCATGCCATGGCTCACATCTGATTCGGTCTTGACAGCCTGCTCTGCGGATGGGCGATCGAACGATGGCCAGCCCGAGCCCGAGTCGTACTTGTCTCCTGAGTCAAACAAAGGCTCTCCACACCCGGCGCATGTGAATGTCCCAGTGTCCTTCGTGTTGTTGTGCTCACCGCTGAACGCCGGTTCGGTCCCGGCCTGTCTCAGGATCGCGTACTGCTCTGGAGTCAGGCGCTGGCGCCATTCCTCGTCTGTGGTGGGCATGTCTTCGCTCATAACCAAAGAGTAGCGGCGCCCTTTCGGACGCCGCTAGTGAATCTTCTTGTCTGCCTGTTTGAAGCCAGGCGTCTGCTCCCGAGGTCTAAAGCCCGCGTGGGTGACGAACCACGTAACCCGAGCCTGAACGTGAGTTAGACCAGCGGCTGCCGCCTTGGCTGGCACCCGATGTGTCGAACCTGCGCCCGTTGATGGTCATGAATACATGTCCACCATTTGCGTAGATCGTCACGTGTCGACCTGGGCCGGCAGCACCGTAGCTCTCGAAACCAGTGGAGTCGAGGGGCGTCCTTAGGAGGCCAGCGCCGTGAAGAACGTACGAGACTGAACCGGAGCAGTCGTAACCCGCGGCTCGGAATGAACCGTGGCCGCCTCCCCAGATGTACGGCGTGGTTGCAATGCGGTTGCCAGCGGCGATCATGCGTGCGACCTTGCCGGAGGCCCCACCGGTGCTTGGGACAAGAGCAGCCGGCTTGGGCTTGCGACGCAGGGCTGGTTTGGCGAAGCTGTGGAGCCCGAGAGCGGCCCATGTGCCCTGCCCAACAACTCCGTCAGCCGTCAGGCCGTGACTGCGTTGAAATGCCTTGACTGCCCTCTGCGTTCCTGGACCGAATTTTCCGTCGGCGCCGATTCCCAATGCGCGCTGCATCTGTGCAACACGGGGACCCGACCAAGTGGATCCGGCGCGGGGGTGTGCCTTGCGGTTCGCACGTCGAAGAGATGCGACTGTTTGCGTGCCGGCGAGCCCATCGGCTGTCAGGTGATGTGCGCGCTGGAACTTCTTTAGTGCGCGGACAGTTCCGTCGCCAAAGGTTCCATCAGCGGTTATGTGGAGCAACTGCTGGAGGGTCACGACATTCCGGTTGTGGTCACCCTTGCGCAGCGCTTTCGCGGATGCGTCGGCGGTGACGCCCAGGCTGATTGACAGGACGAGCACTAGAGCGGCCAGCGTTTGAGGCCAGCGTCGGGTCGTGACTGATTGGTACGCAGGGCTTTGAATGCCTGCAGGGGCGTGCGAATACGTGTTCATTTGAACCTCCATTGCTGCTTGTTTGTCTGCCTACGAGGTGAGCTGACGGGCTCGCGCTCTTGTCTGAGCGCTACTCCCGGAAAACCGGGTGATTCGCCCCAACGCCGCTGACTGCTCCGGCGCAATTGGGTCCCCCGTTTGCCCCATCAGGAGACGGAGCAATTCGGCGTACTGCGAAATGCAAGGCTAGCGAATCTGCATAAACTGTTCTCCAGTTGTGCAAGAACCTGCCCGTCAACCGACATCAATGCCAGTGCGCACGGGGATCATGGCGTTCGTGGTTTCTGCCAGCCTGACCGCGGTTTTCTTGCTCGGAGGCTGCGGCAGCGAGAGCTCGTCGAAGTCCACTTCCGCAGGATCTGCAGCGACCTCAACCTCCACCTCCACCGCCGCCACTGATGGGCCGTCGACGGCAACCTCGAGTTCAACGGTCTCGACAACACAGTCCAGCCCGCTCGCATGGGCCGAGTCCGTGCTGCACTCACAGCACTACGACGCAGTCAACCCGGATCAGTACTCAACGAGTCGCGACTTGCGGATTCTCGTCGGAGTACAGCCCGATACCCGCAGGATGAAGGTCTTCTTCTTTCTTGGTGACTCCCGCTGGCTTGGAACTGACACAACGGCCCCGTCAGGTCAGGTTGCAGTGGCTCATCAGGGCGACAACACCGTTCAAGTGACCTA
>Ga0194043_1001318_pt1 | contig 14002 bp, 13 predicted proteins | sample JunL4415m_MetaG_FD_161274 | JGI IMG/M metagenome (GOLD analysis project Ga0194043, IMG submission 161274) | Anoxic zone freshwater microbial communities from boreal shield lake in IISD Experimental Lakes Area, Ontario, Canada - Jun2016-L442-15m | ecosystem: Environmental > Aquatic > Freshwater >...
ACGCGAGCCGAGCTCAAAATCTTCAAATTCAAACCCGGGTGCCACGACGCAGCTCACAAAGCTGCAAGACTCAGCCTGCTCAGCTTGCGCCGCAAACCAGGTACGCGCCGCGATTGTCAGCTGATAACAGCCCGACTCAACGCCTAAGCGTTGGGTTTTAAGCTGGCCATCTGCGGCAAAACTATAAATGACCAGATCGCAACCCGAGTGAAAAAACCAAGTTTCGTCAGACTGAATGCGATGCCAGGCCGAGAAATCATCGCCTGCCAGCAGATAGTGAATGCTGGTGTAGGCCGAGCGCTCAGGCGACTCTGAACCGGCCCGAACACGATGCTCAGCACGATGCACTTCAGCATAAAAGCCGCCTTCAGGATGGGGCACCAAGCCGTACCGCTCAATTAACCGAGTTTGCTCATTCACTTAATACCTCACCGACCTTGAAAAATGCCTTTACTTTTGCTCGCCGAAGCGTATTTTTTCTAAGGGATGCATAGTTTGGCTATGCTTCAGCGACAGATTCTTATCTTCGTGCAAAAGTTGTTTTGAAGGACACGCGCTCAATCCAACTTACTCGTGGATTAAATTGGGTCAAAAATTTGAGTAATACTCCGAAGGCATGATACCTTCAGAACATCGCGAAAAGATTCTAACGCTGACAAAATACCAAAGAGACAATGCCGACATCAGATATTCTTCAAGCCCTTGCCCCGACGGGCACTTTACGCGCCGGTGTTTACACCGGTAATTTTTTGTTGATTACTGGCAAAACACCTGAGGGTGATCCTGACGGTGTCTCGCCCGATCTTTGCCGTGCGATCGCTCAAAAACTTGGCGTGCCTCTACAACTGATCCCATTTAAAAGCCAAGATGCTCTGGTTGATGCCGTTGGCACCAACACTTGCGACATTGGCTTTGTCGGTGCCGATCCAGATCGTGCCGAAAAAGTGACGTTTACCCCTGCCTACGTTGAAATCCAAGCCACGTATATCGTGCCAGAAGCGTCAGCAATCAAACACGCCTCTGAAGTCGATCGCGCTGGGGTTCGCATCGCGGTGCCTGCCCGCAGCGCCTATGGGCTCTGGCTCAATCGCAATATCAAATACGCCAAGCTGCTTGAGGCGGAAGGTTTTGATGCCACGATCGAACTCTTCACAAAAGACAAGCTCGAAGCACTCGCTGGTTTGCGTGTTGGGCTAGAAGTTGATATCAAAAGGATCCCGGGTACGCGCATCGTTGAGGGTGAGTTCACGATGGTGCAGCAAGGTGCTAGCACGCGCAAAGGCGATGCGATTGCCGCTCAATTCTTGTTCGACTTTCTTGAGCAAGCCAAGGCCTCTGGTTTAGTTGCACAACTGATTCAGAAGCATCGAGTGCATGGCCTGCATGTTGCGCCTCTGGCGCAAGGGCGTTAACTCCAATGAGATGGCTTGCCACTCTAGTGCTGGGACTTAGCGCGACTGCTCTACAGGCGCAGACACCAGAGCAAACCTACCCAAGCAAACAAATTCGCCTGATCATCCCCTTTGCAGCGGGTGGCGCGTCAGATATCTTGGCGCGCATCGTCGGTAAAAAGCTGACTGAAAACTGGGGTCAGCCGGTTGTGGTTGAAAACAAGGTGGGCGGCAATGCCCAAATCGGGGCGGCGTATGTGGCTAAGTCTGAGCCCGACGGCTACACCTTGCTGGTGGTCGACCTGAGTGCGCTAACGATGGCGCCCACACTCATGAAAAATCTCACCTACGATCCGGCCAAAGAGCTCACCCCTGTTGCGATTGTGGCCTATTCACCCCACATCCTTGTCGTGGCCAACAAGTTACCGGTAAAAAGCCTTGCTGAGCTCATCGCCTATGCTCGCAACCAACCGGTGCCACTGAATTTTGGAACACCCCTGGGGGCGGCCCCGCACCTGGCAGGCGTATTGCTGGCACAAAAAGAAAATTTGCAACTGAACTTTATTGGCTACAAGGGTGGCTCGCAGGTGATTGCAGATCTAGCCGGCGGGCAAATTGATCTGACGATGAACAGTTTTTTAGCCACCTACCCCATGGCAAAAACCGGCAATTACCGGTTGATTGCTGTCGCCAGCCCCGAACGCTTCGCCCCAATCCCTGACACACCAGCGATCGCTGAACGCATCCCGGGCTACGTGACCGGGTCTTTTCAGGGGATGATGGCGCCTAGCGCAACACCGCAAGCCATCATCGCAAAATTAAACGCCGAGATCGCGAAAATTGCCGCCCTTCCCGATATTCGTAAACAGTTTGCCGACCTGGGCTCTGAGGCCTTACCGCGTACCCCCGCCGACTTGCGCAAGTGGCTAACCGACGAAACCGCTTACTGGGCACAAGTGATTCAAACCGGAAATGTCAAAATTGAGTAATAGCTCGTCAACTCAGAACACCCCAGAGTGGTTGCACGCGTATAAGATTATTGATCTGTATTACGCAGCCGGATTACTGTTATTTACTGGCGTCAGGCTGCTGCCTGGGCATCCAGGTCTCAACGTTGCCGCCTCGCTGACACTGACGAGTATTGTGCTGGTGTTTGTTCTTGCAGACCTTTGGTCACTGCATCATCGCGAGCGAACATTTATATCGAACGCCCTGATACCGACCTTAACAATGGGCTTCGCGTGCTTTGGGATCTGGTTTGTCAATCCCTATGCCATCATGTGGGTGTTTGCCTCGATTCCTGTACTTTTTGTACGACTGCCCCTGGCCTCTGCGTACGCGCTTAGCGCCGGTGCACTGATCATCGCTCTAAGTATTTTATTTATCAAATACAGCTTTGATACCGTAACCCTGACTCGCCTCGCGCTAGCGGGCGGCATGATTAGCATCACACTTGGCAGCTTTTTAAAAATATTTAGCCGGGTGAATAACGAGCTCACTGAAAAGACCCTGTTGCTGGACGCCACTCTGCAGTCGATCCCGCAAGGGTTGACTGTCATTGGTAAAGATAATCGGCATAAGCTTTTTAACCAGCAATACTGTGATCTTTTAAATCTACCACGATCTCTAGTTGACACTTACCCAACGTTGCCAGAGGTCGTACAGTTTCAAATTGATCGAGGTGATTTTAGGGACGTGGGTGACATCACGCCTGAAACGCGTGAGTATATTGTTTCTCGCGGCGTCAACGTTGATGAGCACGTCAAACGTAATTATGTACGAAAAGACTCAAGCGGTCGCTACATTGAAATCCAAACGCACCCGATGCCGTCAGGAGACATCGTACGTACCTACGCCGACGTTTCGAACTACGAAAATGCGCGTCGCAAGCTGCAAGCGCTGTTAACTGAACATCAAGAAATGAGTCAACTCATTTTGCGACGCGTACGCGAGCAAATGATTGACTCAATGACTGAACTTGCCTTAACGCGCGACAACGAAACCGGCTTGCATATTCAGCGCACCAAGCTTTACGTTAAGACTCTTGCGCAAATATTGCGTCACGCTGAGCGTTACCGCGCAGAACTCTCTGACGAACTGATCGAAAAGATCGTCACTGCGGCACCCCTACACGATCTAGGCAAGGTCGGCATCCCAGATCAAATCTTGCTTAAACCCAGTCGCCACACGCCTGAAGATACGGTGATCATGCGAACCCACGCCATGCTTGGCGAGACCATTTTGTATGCGGCCGCCGGCGCCGATCATATGCCAACCTCACTGTTTAATATCGCCGCTAAAATCGCCGGCGGGCACCACGAAAACTGGGACGGTAGCGGCTACCCTCGCGGCCTCGCTGGCACCGACATCCCGCTCGAGGCACGCTTGATGGCCCTGGCTGATGTGTATGACGCCCTGACCACCGAGCGCATCTACAAAAAAGCCTGGACGCACGAGGCGGCCAGCGCAGAGATTTACCGCCTCTCGGGTAAAAAATTTGATCCTGACCTTGTGTTTGCCTTTGGCCAGGCCGAGGCACGCTTTCGCGAAATTGCCATCGAACTGAATGACGCGACGTCTGTGTCTCAACCCTAGGTATCGCAAATGCAAATCGCTGAACAAGTATTTATCTTACTTTTTGCCACGATGGCGTTGGGCTTGCTCTTTAGTTTTTCTCCACTTCTGGACAAGCAAAACAATACCTCTATCAACAGCTATTGGGCGCTCTCGGTTGGATTATTCGCTGGGGGATATTTTATCTTTGCGCTGGTACCGTCGCTGTCCCCGGTGCTACTGACCCCTGCCAATTTCTGCATCCTTGGGGCCTACATTTTTAGCGGGGTATTGTTTCGCTCTTGGCGCCAACCGATTGAACGCCCGCTCTTAATCGCGGTGTGGTGTGTTTTGATCGTACTAGGCATCATCTTTGAAGCCATTCGGCAAAACGGTGACTTCGCTGACCGGGTGGTCTTTGTCACCACAATTTTTGCAATCGCCTTAGTTTGGCAGGGCTATGAGGTGGCGCGCCTCATTTCTGCGCAAGGCCCGATCATATTGAAATATATTTTTAGCCTCATCGTGTTGTCTCTTTTGTTAATACTGACCCGCACCTTCATCACGTTAAATATCAATCTCAGCCAGGTAAACAATATCTTTAGTGAAGAACTCGTCACGCGATTTTTACGCTGGTCAGCACAAGCAACTACGCTTCTCACTTTCTTTGCGATTGGTACGTTTTATTTGCAGCGACAGCTTTTAGAACGACGCCAAATGATCGATTCTCTTCAGTCAAAAGATAGCGCACTAACAGGCGAGATCGAAGAAAAAAACCAAATTCAGCAGCTGCTCGTTGAGCGTGATGAATTGATTCAGTCACTAATCAGCGCCAAAAAATCAGCCGAAGTGGGGGCGCTATCGGCCGCACTGGCACACGAACTGAATCAGCCACTGTGCGCCATACAACTCAATGCTGAGTGCCTGCAGATGGAGATCTCAAGCGTTGCGACCAACCCACTGATTAAACAAGAACTTGTCTCTCGGATCTTGGGCGATAACCAACGAGCCTCAGAAATTATTACTGCACTCAGACAGATATTTTCAAACACGACGGTGGTACCACAACGGGTTGACTTGGTTGACATCATGTCAACGCTCGAAAAGTTATTTTTACCTTTAGCCAAGAAAGAAAATGTTTCGGTTCGTCGAAACTATCCCATCACTGGCGGATGCCACGTCTTAGTGAATCCGCAAGAATTTCAGCAAGTGCTCTTAAATCTATTAAACAATGCCGTTCAGGCGCTGTCCGAAGTCGTAGATCATGAGCGATGCATTGAAATCGGCATCAGCAAGACAAACAATCGAGCGTATTTAAGAGTCTCTGACAATGGCAAGGGAATCGATCCGGCTACCCAAGCCACCATCTTTAATCTGCTGAGCTCGAACAAGTATGCCGGAATGGGTTTGGGATTATGGCTCAGTCATCATATTATTGAGCGACACAAAGGTCGCCTTTACGTTTCGGCGCAACCTGGCTGGGCAACTACGTTTATGATTGAGTTACCACTCAACGAATAAGATCTCTATATTTGTTAAAAGCGCAGAGTCGCGATGCAAGCTACCCCTTACCCCGCGCCTTAAACGGCGAGACCTCACGGAGACAATAATGAAAATAGATTTAACTGGAAAACGCGCGTTAATTGCTGGCGGCAGCCGCGGGATTGGTTTGGCGATTGCCGACGCGTATGCACAGGCCGGTGCAGATGTTTCAATTTGCGCCAGAAGTGAAGGCCCCTTGCGCGATGCAGAGCTTGCGTTAAAGAAACATGGCCATAAAGTGCTTGCGACATCTTGTGATTTGGGCGATGCCAACGCCATTAAACAGTGGGTAGAAGCCTCGGCCAAGTCGTTAGGCGGCATCGATATTTTGGTCAATAACGCTTCGGGCTTTGGCCGTACCGATGACGAAGCAGGTTGGGCCGTGAGTGTTCAAATCGATTTGATGGCGACGGTGCGTGCTTGTCACGCTGCCATGCCCTACCTCGAAGCACGCGGCGGTAGCATCTTGCATATCTCTTCGATCTCAGGCCTAGGGGCTAGCGTGCGCACGCCGCCTTATGGTGCGATCAAGGCTGCTTTAATTGAATACACCCAAACACAGGCACTGTCGTACGCAGGCAAAAAGATTCGCGTCAACTGCATTGCACCAGGTTCAATCTTTTTTGACGGCGGCACCTGGGATATTGCTAAGCGCGACAAGCCCGAGCTCTACGCGCGTATTTTGGCTGGCATCCCCACTGGGCGTTTTGGTATCCCAGAAGAAATTGCAACGGTTGCCACCTTTTTAGCCAGCGATTTGGCGTCGTGGGTCACTGGGCAAACCATTGCTGTTGATGGCGGGCAAAGTCTGTAAAAAATGGCTGAATCGTCGTAACGTACCGTCTTTCTGGCCTTCCCCGCTAGGCAAGAAAGACCGTATCAGTCAAACTCAATAAGTCAGACTCATATCTTTTATACGCAGCGAGAACAACATGGCTGTTTTGCTCACCCCACGCTTAACTGGTCGCACCGTCTTTATTAACGGCGGCGCACGAGGGATTGGACGCGCAAGCGCCCTACGGCTTGCCTCTGAGGGTGCCAAGGTATGGATTACCAGTCGTGACGAGGCGGCGATGGCCGAGGCGCTTAGCGAGGCAACCGCGCAGGGGCTCGCCATCCGCGGCTTACTGATGGATTCGTCGGAGGCAGCCTCGATTAAAAACGCGATCGCACAGGTCTATGCAACCGATAAGCGTCTGGATATTCTGGTGAACAACGCCGGCGGCTCGTTACAAACCCCCGCACTGTTTGAACAAGAATCTGACGACGACTGGAAGCGCGTGCTGGATCTAAACATTATGGGCACTGTTTGGGCATGTCGCCAAGCCCTGCCGCTCATGACCGCCGCTGGGCAGGGGCGTATTGTCAATGTCGGGTCAAAGGCAGGGCGCTTTAGCAGCCGAGTCGCAGGCGCAAACTATGCCGCCTCAAAAGGCGCCATTAGTGCTCTGACGCGTCAACTTGCTGCCGAATACGGCCCTAAGGGGATTACCGTTAACTGCGTATGCCCAGGCCTGGTGATGACCTTGCGTACCAAGGCTCGCTGGGAGTCTCGCAAAACCCCAGAAGAACGTGCCTCATTGCTTGAGAGCATCCCACTGCGACGCCATGCAGAACCGCAAGATATCGCTGCAGCGATTGCTTTTTTAGCGTCTGACGACTCGGCCTTTATTACTGGGATTACACTGGACGTGAATGGCGGCGAAGTGATGGCGTAAGCCTCACTGAGCAACACCTAATCTTTAGTACCACCGAACAGCGAACCCGTATGCGCATCTTTGCTTTAGTCTCTTTAATATTTTTTTCTGGCCTAACACTAGTCGGTTGCGGCACGAACGGCCCAGTCAAGCCACCCCCGGTTCGGATGGCGTCAGGCCTGTTTAAAAATGCCGATGCAAGTATCGTAAAAAATAATCTCATGGGTGTCTGCTCAACAAACCATCTGCGCGTTCAAACCGATAAAAATGAAATCACTTGCACCAGTGTTAGTATTGATCCACAGCGCAATGCAATGATTATTGCCCTGATGAACAATGAATGGGCGTTGCAACACAAAGACGTAGTCAGTTTCAGTTTAAGCGTTGACGGGGCTGACGTACGCGTCAACGCCAACTCTTATGTTGAATTTGTGATGCCCAAAGGTCTGATGGCAGACGCCCCTTCAAAAGCAACGCGCAATCTGCTAGATGACGCTTCGTTTATCAATGCACAGCAGCTGCTCAAAGCGGCTGGCGCCTCTGAGTAAGCAGTCATGTCAGCACCAACCAACCCTCACCATCTGACCGTTTTATTTGAAAAGAATCAACAATGGGTTGATTCAGTGCGCACCAGCGACCCTGAGTTTTTTAAGCGGCTCGCCAATCAGCAATCACCCGAATATCTTTGGATCGGTTGTTCTGACTCACGTGTGCCCGCCAATCAGATCACCGGCCTGGCGCCGGGCGAGGTCTTTGTTCATCGCAACATCGCCAACGTAGTCGTACACACTGATTTAAATGCCCTCTCTGTGATTCAGTTTGCAATCGATCAAGTTAAGGTCAAGCATATTATTGTGGTCGGGCACTATGGCTGCGCAGGCGTTCGCGCTGCGCTTGAAAATATTCGCGTAGGCCTTGCCGACAACTGGATACGCCACGTCAAAGATGTGCACGATAAGCATGGCTCGTACCTTGGACGCGTCATGAATAATCAGCAACGTCTTGATCAGTTGTGCGAGCTCAATGTCATTGAGCAAGTCGTGAATGTTTGCCAAACAACCAGCGTGCAAGACGCCTGGTCACGCGGTCAAACTGTCACCGTGCATGGCTGGGTATACGGTCTTGAAGATGGGCTCGTGCGCGACATGGGGATCAGTATCGCTAGCTTCGACGAACTCGAGCAACGGTATCGCACCGTGCTAGCTAAGCGCTATACCGAGTCTTAGCCACGTACCGCTTGGCGCACTCGCCAAAACAAGAAGCCCGCAATCGCAAGATTCAGCAAATTCCAGACCATGCCGTTGATCATTGCCATTTGATACGAGCCTGTTAAGTCAAAAATTTTACCCGACATCCAGCCACCAAGCGCCATCCCAAACATGGTGCACATGATCACCGAACCCACCCGTCGGCCAGCCTCGGCAGCTGGAAAATACTCGCGAATAATAATCGCGTACGAGGGGACGATACCGCCCTGGAACAGACCAAATAACGCCGAGATTAAGTAGAGTGATACCAGCCCATCAAAGGGCAAGAACATAAACAAGGCGATGCCTTGCAAGGCCGAACCTAGCAACAAGGTGCGTATGCCGCCGATGCGATCGCAGATCACCCCCGAGATCAAGCGGCTAATGATGCCGCAACCGAGCATCAACGCCAACATTTCAGCGCCACGCGTTGGGCCATAGCCCAGATCGGCGCAATACGCCACAATATGTACCTGAGGCATTGACATGGCAACGCAACAGGCTAAACCAGCCATGCACATCAGTAGCTGTGCCTGATTGAGATTCAGTCCGAACGGCTTGGGGACGCCGGCAACCTGATTGTTCGCCAAGGCAGACACCTGCGCCAAAGGGGGACGGCGACGCATCAAAAAGGCCAGCAAGGCTAGGCTGATTCCGGACACCAAACCTATCCAAATATAGGTATCACGCCAGCCAATGGTCGAAACCCCCCATTGCGTCAAAGGTGGCCAAATCGCACCGGCTAAATAGTTGCCGCTTGCGCACACCGCGACGGCAATCCCGCGGCGCTTATTCCACCAAAGTGATGTATCTGCCACCAAAGGTGCAAACGTCGCAGAAGCGCCAAAGAACCCCAAAAACAAACCGTGTACCAGCGCAAACACAAGGATATCAGTCGTGTTGGCTGCCCAGACAAAACCGATCAGTAAGCCCGCCGCGCCAATCAACAGGCACGTCCAGACACCCCAACGGTCGGACACGCGCCCCATCAGTAGGCCACCTGCACCAAAGCCAATCCACAACAGCGTTGACGGCAATGAGGCGTCTGAGCGCGATACGCCAAACTCTGCTTGAACTTCGGGCAATACGACCGAGACAATGAACATACAACTGCTGCCCATCACCATGATGACAAGCGATTTCACAAGCCGCCAAAAGGCATAACGAGAATCGATCAGGTGCTCAGGGGCGTACGCTACTGTCATAGAAAGACTCTTTTAGAGGTCGCAAGAAAGCCTGAAAACGTGAGGCAGCGTACCACGACAGGCCAAACCCTGCTCAACGCGACAAGTGTTTTCCACTGCACAACGCCGCCTGTCTTTACGCTTAAACTGTGAGCTAGATACTTGATCAGCCCCAACGTGCAAGATGACGCAAACTGCCTGTAGAAGACGTCATCATTTACCTGCTTGCTAACGTTCACTCGATGAACGCCCGTTTGATTTGATTCACTCTTCAAAGAACTTTGTCATGCAACACTCAGCCGCCCCACACACCTCAGGCAAACGCTCATATCGTTACTACGATTTAATCGTGGTGGCGTTTGTCACGGTCTTGCTATGTTCAAATCTGATCGGCACCGGCAAAGTCGCGCAAGTCAACGTGCCGGTCTTGGGCACGGTGCTGTTTGGCGCAGGAGTATTGTTTTTTCCGTTGTCTTATTTGTTTGGCGATATTTTGACTGAGGTCTATGGCTATGCCCACGACCGACGCGCCGTTTGGTGCGGGTTTGCCGCCTTGGTCTTTGCGGCGGTGATTGCGTTGATCGTCATCAGTTTGCCGGTCGCTCCAGGCCCACACCATGCCCACATGCAAGAGGGGCTTGAGGCGGTCTTTGGCAACACCTGGCGTGTCGTGCTGGGATCAATCATTGCATTTTTTTGTGGCAGTCTGACCAACGCCTTTGTTTTGGCCAAGATGAAAATCTTGTCCCAGGGCAAACACCTTTGGGCACGTCTGATCGGCTCAACCGCCTTGGGTGAATTGGTGGATTCGTCATTATTCTTTTTGATCGCCTTTTATGGCATTTGGCCCACCGAGCAACTCGTTGCCGTAGCCATTTCACAATACCTACTCAAAACTGGCTGGGAAGTTCTCGCCACCCCCCTTACCTATCGACTTATTGCGTTTTTGAAGCGCAAAGAAAACGAAGACTATTACGACCGCGATACAAATTTCAGCCCTTTCGCGGTGAAGGTGTTATGAGCGCCTTGACCCGTTACACTAGGTGACAAATTTAGCAATTGCCAATGACAAATCGCCAATCGACAAGCGCCTGCTTTATCTTGGTTCAACACTACAAAATCTTGAGCTTTCAAGCCAACCAGCGGAGACCTGCCCCATGAGCGTGATCACCAACATCGAAGACCTACGCGTTTTGGCAAAAAAGCGCGTGCCGCGCATGTTTTACGACTACGCCGACTCGGGCTCATGGACAGAAAGCACCTATCGCGCCAACGAAAGTGATTTTCAAAAAATTAAATTGCGTCAACGCATTTTGATCAACATGGAAAACCGCTCGACCATCAGTCAGATGATCGGACAAAAAGTAGCCATGCCAGTGGCAATTGCACCAACCGGCTTAACTGGTATGCAGCACGCCGACGGAGAAATTCTGGCCGCCAAAGTCGCCAAAGAATTTGGCATCCCCTTTACCTTATCGACCATGAGCATTTGCTCGATCGAAGCGGTGGCCGAAGGCACCAACCATCACCCCTTTTGGTTTCAACTTTACGTGATGAAAGATCGCGACTTCATCGAGCGCCTGATTGAACGCGCAAAGCGTGCCAACTGCTCGGCCTTAGTTTTAACCCTTGATTTGCAAATTTTAGGGCCGTGCCACAAAGACTTAAAAAATGGCTTAAGCGCGCCACCTAAACTGACCTTGGCTAACATGATAAATATTGCGACCAAGCCGCGCTGGGCGCTGGGTATGCTTGCTACTAAAAATCGTCAGTTTGGCAACATCGTGGGGCATGTGCAGGGCGTCAGCGACATGAGCAAACTGAGCGAGTGGACCGCCTCGCAATTTGACCCGCGCCTGAACTGGGATGATGTGGCATGGATCAAAAAACTTTGGGGTGGCAAGCTGATCTTAAAAGGGATTCAAGACGTAGACGATGCACGGATGGCGCTTAACAGCGGTGCCGATGCCCTGATTGTTAGCAACCATGGTGGGCGTCAGCTTGACGGCGCTGCTTCAAGTATCGAATCTTTGCCGGCAATCGTCGAGGCCGTCGGTAAACAAATCGAAATCCATATGGATGGCGGAGTGCGCAGCGGCCAAGACGTCTTAAAAGCACGTGCGCTGGGCGCGCAAGGTTGTTATATTGGACGCGCCTTTTTGTACGGCTTAGGTGCGATGGGCGAAACCGGCGTCAAAAAAGTTCTTGAAATCTTGCATAAAGAGCTTGATCTGACGATGGCCTTTTGTGGACGCACTGACATTGAAACAGTCGATAAGAGTATTTTAATGCCCGGCACATACCCCACTTAATTTGAAACACTCAACACTTAATATGTTTAAAGCTTGAACTAATCGACACTTGAACCACTGAACACTTGACACATTCATAATGAACACAAACTCTTCAACTTTAAAAGCACTGCCGCGCTGGATTTTCATGAGCCGATGGCTCCAAGCTCCGCTCTATATCGGGCTAATCGTTGCGCAAGGCGTTTATGTCTGGCAATTCTGGAAAGAGCTCGTACATCTCATCGCCATGATGGGCGTGGATAAGGCGATCACCGAGACCGAACTCATGTTGATCGTGCTGGGATTGATTGACGTCGTCATGATTTCAAACCTGTTAGTCATGGTCATTGTTGGAGGCTGGGAAACCTTCGTCTCGCGCATGGGGCTTAAAAACCACCCTGATCAGCCTGAATGGCTATCGCACGTCAATGCGGGGGTGTTGAAGGTCAAGCTTGCAACAGCGATTATTGGGATTTCATCGATTCACTTACTCAAGACCTTTATTAATGCGCCCAGCATTTCAGAACCCACACTGATGTGGCAAACGCTGATTCATCTGGCCTTTGTCTTATCTGCCATCGCAATCGCCTATACCGAAAAACTGTTGAGCCAAGCTCATCAACCCCAACACCACTAAGGAGCTCCGCCATGTCAGGACACGGCCACGTTGACCCATCCAATAAAAAAGTTGCACTCGTCATTGCAGTGCTGGCACTTTTTTTAGCGATCAGCGAAACACTCAGTAAAGCGTATCAAACAGAGGTCATCACCAAGCAAGTTGAAGCGTCAAACTTATGGGCATTTTTTCAAGCAAAGTCGATTCGCAAGACCACCACTGACGTCGCGGTGCAAGCGGCACAAATCAGCCCGCAGGCCGACGATCCAAAAGTTGTCGCTCAGATAAAAAAATGGGCTGACACTGCGAAACGTTACGACACCGAGCCAGAAACCGGTGAAGGTCGCAAAGAGCTGGCCGAGCGTGCGAAAAAAGCACAAGCGCTGGGCGAACTTGCCAACCACAAATATCACAATCTAGAGATTTCCTCAGGCGTCTTGCAGGTGGCCATTGTCTTGGCCTCCTCGTCGATCATCACAAACGTGATGATGCTGGCCTGGCTGGCGGGCGGTTTGGGGATTGTGGCCGTGGGTTTCGGAATTTTTGCGATGTTTGGGGCCGCAGCGCTGTTTTGATGCAGCGTCGAGAGGTTCTGAAATTTGCGGGTGCCTCGGCGGCCCTTTTGGGATTGCCACGCGTTGGTGCAGCAAGACAAAACTGGCCGATAGAACCCTTTAGCTTAGGCGTGGCTAGCGGCTCGCCTACAAGCGAGTCGATCGTGCTCTGGACTCGCCTGGGTACACCTGCTCTCGAAGCCTCTGGGCTCAACACTAAACCGGTGGCGGTCACTTGGCAGCTGGCCCACGACGAGCAGTTCAGTCGTCTTGCGGCCACCGGCGTCGTTCAAGCCACAGCCGCACTCGGGCATTCGGTGCATGCCGAGGTCACGGGGCTTGAGCCCGGGCGTGCCTATTTCTATCGCTTCATTTCAGGGTCTGCGACCAGCACTATAGGTCGCACGCGTACGTTTCCAGCGCCGCAGGCCGAGGTAAAACGCTTGCGCCTGGCCTATGCCTCTTGCCAACAATGGGGCAATGGCTACTACAGCGCCTACCGGCACATGCTCGCCGAAAACCTCGATTTTGTGTTGTTTTTAGGTGATTACGTTTACGAATATCCGAGCTCACGCCCAGTCGATATACGGCCTACCACTGGTGGGTGGATCACCACCCTTGAGGGCTACCGCAGTCGTTACGCCCTACATAAGTCAGACCCAGATTTACAAGCGATTCACGCTGCCTACCCCTGGGTGGTGACTTGGGATGATCACGAAGTTCAAAACGACTACGCAGCGACGCACGAAGGATTATCAGGAACCCCGGTCGAAAATTTTATGGCGCGTCGACGTGCTGCGTACCAAGCGTTTTATGAAAATATGCCGGTCACGCGCGCAAGTTTTGCACGGCTGCTTGCCGGGCAAGGCGATGAGGCGAGGGTGTTTGGTAGCGTGTCTTACGGACGCTTGGCTACTCTCTATACCC
>Ga0194043_1001323_pt1 | contig 13970 bp, 11 predicted proteins | sample JunL4415m_MetaG_FD_161274 | JGI IMG/M metagenome (GOLD analysis project Ga0194043, IMG submission 161274) | Anoxic zone freshwater microbial communities from boreal shield lake in IISD Experimental Lakes Area, Ontario, Canada - Jun2016-L442-15m | ecosystem: Environmental > Aquatic > Freshwater >...
GTTTAGAGCCGGATTCGTTGACCGTGTGCAGGAGCGCGGTTACACTTGCGTGCGCGTTGCCCTCGCAGGGCTCGTGCGGGCCGTTAGCTCAGTTGGTAGAGCAGGGGACTTTTAATCCCAAGGTCGCAGGTTCGAAACCTGCACGGCCCACCAGAAGTTGATACGCCCCCATCGTCTAGCGGCCAAGGACTCCGCCCTTTCAAGGCGGCAACAGGGATTCGAATTCCCTTGGGGGCACCAGATTCTCTCAGGCGAGAAGCCTGTGTAGCCCGATTTCGAGTGTGAAATCGGGCTACAATTGTCGTGGGGTCTTGGGAGCTTCGGGGAAGACAAAACCCCAGCTCAGAGTGGGTGTTAGGCCGCTCAAGTGCCTCTCAGCAATCCCTCTTGCTCAAGGGTGCCGTTGTCGCCCGATTTGTCGCCCAAACCGTCTTGAACAGGCCCGAATGAAACGCCCCGGGTCTGATGGAGGCTCCGTTTCCGGGATTACTTGGTCCTGGAGAGAGGAGCCAGCCCCATATAGCGGGCTAGTCATACGGTCCGCGGCTGCTAGGCTTCGCGCGCCTCATCGGCCGCATGCAAGCGATTCGCAAGTCCCATGAGAACTGCGTCTCTCTGGGCGACAGTGTCTCCCGGCGTGCCGAGCCATCGCGGATCGAGTTCGGCGTGTCTCACGACGAGTTCGTAGAGCGCCGGTGCCGCAACGTAGTGTGCGCTGCGCCCAGCGCCCCTCGCTTGAAGAGCGCCGGCCGCGACGAGCTTCGCCAGGTCGTGTGAGGCAGTCACTTCGGAGACGTCTGCCATCCCACGGTAGTAGCGGTTGGTGACCTCGCGCGCGAAGAAGGCGTCGTAGAGTGCATGCGTGGCGCGTTCGTTCAGGCCCATGTCGCTCACGGCGGCGTCCTGCAGCACCGTCCACAGGGCGCGTTCGGTGGTGTTGCGCAACGAGAGCGCCTCGACCTGGGCGACCTGCGCTTGCACGTGGGCCTCGAGGAATGGGGTGACGTCGGTGTCAGGAGCCCACTCCGTTCCGAGACAGGCGAACGCGGAGTAGTAGTCCTCGAGGTGACGGCCCCACCACTCCTCAAGGCTGGTGAATTGAGGCAATCGGTATCCGGCGCGATACATCGAAAGCGATGCGACGATACGCGCGGTGCGGCCGTTGCCATCGGAAAACGGGTGGATGCCCGCCACCGACACGTGCGCGAGCGCCGATGTCACCGGCCCGGGCTCATTCGTTCCGTGAAGCCATGCCGCCAAGTCGTCCACGAGCGATGGCACCTTCTCGGCCGGAGGGGGCAGGTAGACCTGTGCGCCGCTCGCGCTGTTCGTGAGCCAGTTCTGGTTCTCCCTGAACCGTCCCGCGCCCTTGGCGTACGAGCCGCCCAGCACGAGGTGGTGAAGCGAGAGCACCAGTTCGCTTTGCCACTGGAATGCGCCGGCGTCGGCGCGAGCGAGTACGAAGCGCATGGCATCGCGATAGCCGTCGACCAGGTCGATGTCTTCTACAGAGACGCCGGTCGGTCTGTCACCTGCCAGGATCCTGCGAGCCTCGTCGACGGTGACCGCCACACCCTCCATGATCGTGGAGGCGGCTATGGCCTCTGCCTCAAGGTCGCGCCGCGTCCGCCCCAGCCAGATCCGGGGGAGCGGCCCCTGAGCATCTAGGCGAGCGCGGAGTTCTTCGATCCGGCGGACGCCTATGGCGACGGCCTCTGTAGTCTCGTATCGGTACACGGTGGAGAACCTTTCTGATTGAAGCCAGAAACACTAACGCGATTATATGATTAATCACAAAGACGGCAAGAGCGGCTCCATTCTCGTCCCGGATCGGAACGTCCCAGATTTGTCGCCCGATTTGTCGCCCAAGTACACGGCGAATGGCCGGTTGCTATCTCAGCACCAGCCCCACATTCCCTTTTCAGGTCAATCTGTTGAGCGTTCTTTCCGGCGTGACGCGCCGTCGTCGGCTAACCTACTATCCGGCATTGATGGCGACGAGGATCGGGGGCGACAGTGGCCTTCAGCGAGTTGGAACTGAAACTGATTGATGCCAGCGTCGGGAAGCTGTGCCGAGACTCGTCTCCGCCCGAGCATCGGGACGAGTTGCGCTGCGTCTACGACATCGAAGGTCACGGAGTGTCGGTATTCGAGGAGCGGCCTCCGTGGGACGGTAGCCCGGGTGAATGGACGCGTGCGGGAGTCGCCAGGTTCCGTTACTTCCGCTCTCGGGGGGAGTGGACGCTCTACTGGATGCGCGACGACCTCGAGTGGCACGTCTTCGATGACGTGCCCCCGACCGCGGACTTAGCAGCGCTCGTCGCGGTCGTCGATGAGAATCGGTACGGAGCGTTCTGGGGGTAGTTGAAGCTGACCGCGTCCGCCGGCGTTGGTATGCGACTTAGTAAAACACCGCTGAACGCGAGATCCTGAGTACGATGAGTCGACCACAAGTTGGTAACCACCACTGCGAATGCTCACTTTGAGTGGTACTATCTACCCGAGGTGACCAACATGAGCGTTCAGTCGTATCTCGAGCAGCACCACGTCTTCTCACTTGAGGAGTTCAGAGGCGAGCTGGGCGAAGGTCGCACTTCGTACAACTTGCTGACTCGCGCCGTGAAGAAGGGCCACGCGGATCGGGTCATGCGAGGCGTCTATGTCTCGCGTACGGGCCAGTTCTCCGAGGTCGAACCAGATCCCTACCTCGTAGCCGCTGCAGTCTCGCACGACGTGGTCATGGTCTATCACGCTGCGCTCGAGCTTCACGGGCTCGCACATAGCCCGTCGCGTCGGGTCCAGTTCACATCCGCCCGGCTGGCGACTCGATTCGCCTACAGGGACTTCGAGTACGAACGCTATCAGCGACCGAAACCCTCGGCGTCGGGCGACGCCGCTCAGTCCACGACGCTCGTTGCCCGACCACAAGGGGTCGTCAGGGTCACCATCCGCGAGAGGACGCTCGTCGACTGCATCAATCACGTGGACCTGTCCGGTGGGCTGGAAGAAGTCTCTCGGAGTCTCGCCGCCCTACCGTACGTGGATGCTTCGAGCGTGCTCGCTTACCTCAGGGCTCTCGGTAGTCCGACGGCAGTCGCCAGGGCCGGCTGGCTCTTGGAGCAGCGAGCCAAGGAGTGGTACGTGAGCTCCGCCGCGCTCGACGAGATGCGCACGATGCTCGGACGAGGGCCGTACTATCTTGCTCGCAGCAATGAGGCGGGGCGGTGGGTCCCGTCGTGGCGGATGTACCTACCATCCAACGCAGACGAGGTCGAACGATGGGTGCATGAGTGATGAGACCGAATCTGCTCGACACCGCAGGCTATCAGCCTCAGACCGTTGAGAAGGTCGAGCGGCTGCTTGAGCTGCTCGCGGAGTTCGGAGGACACCCGTTCCTGGGTCCGAGAGCCAGGCTCCACGGAGGCACGGCCCTGAACGTCTTTCACCTCGGCATGCCGAGGCTCTCAGTCGATGCCGACCTGACCTACGTCGGACAAGTGACGAAGGAGGGGCTTGAAGCGGAGCGGCCCGAAATGGAGCGGGCTCTGAGAGAGCTCGGCACAAGACTCGGGTACAGCGTCTCCACGAGCGGCAAGGTCGCGCACTCGGGCGCACCTTCAAACTGCGATACGGCCACGGCGACCAGCGAGATCTGATCAAGGTCGACCTCATCTACCTCAATAGGGCGCCGCTGCTCGACTACGAGCAGGCGACCTGCGGCATGTGTGCGCCCGAGACCTCGGTGATGACGCTCGCCCTACCCGAGCTGATCGCCGGGAAGACCAAGGCGCTCTTCGACCGTCTGGCAGTCCGTGACCTCTACGATGTGTATCGCATCCAGGCGGGCGGGCTGTCCGTGTCGTTGGTTGCCGGCGATGATGAGCTCTATCGACTGCAGCGGCGTGTCCGGATCTACTACGCGTCGCTCTCGATGCCGTTTCCGTGTCCGATCGACGGCCGCATCGTGGAGAAGTTCGCCTCATGCGCCAGCGAGGTGGAAGACGAACTCTATCCAGTCCTGAACGTGCGCGACCGTCCGACGCTGGAAGCCATGATGGCGTCCGCCGCGCGATACATCGACGAGCACGTCGCGCCACGGGACGACGAGGAGCAGGAGTACCTGCGGCGGCTGGAGGAATCCTCGGAGTACGCCCCCAGATTGCTCTTCGCTCCCTGGCCTGCGGTGCTCGAGCGGGCGGAAGTGAGCCCTGCTGCTGAATGGAAGGTCATGAATCTGCGGAAGAGGCCCACGGAACCCGAGGGCGACTATCCGGAGTGGTGACGGTCACGATTTGTCGCCCGATTTGTCGCCCAAATACATGGTGACTGTTGGTACTCGTTGGTACCTATTGGGACTCACCGCAGCTCCGCTGTACCAACGAGTCCCAATAGTCACAAGCACAATCAGGATTCGAATTCCCGTGGGGGCACCAAACTGCAGGTCAGAGGATATGCGGGCGACAATTCGTGCTCAGGGACCCCTGTTGCCGAGGGGTGCCAGCGTCTCGGACAACGATATCATAGTACCTACAAATGATATCGTTCATGACTCACTGAGTCGTTCTCTCCCACGTCGCGTCGCGCCCGCTCTTTGCGCAGCGTATTTCACCGTTGTCCCGAAGCTCGCCGAGCACTCGCACGATCGTGGGACGGCTCACTCCCGGACAGGCTCGCTTGACGTCGGCGTAGCGGAAGGTCGCCGGGAGGTGCCGGATGCAGTCGATCACCATCTCGCGCTTCGCCCCACGCCCCGTCCCCATCTGTCCGACTCGCTGCTCGAACTCCAAGTACGCTGCAATGAGAACGCCGTGCGAGTACTGGAGCCAAGGAACGAGGTCGTGCCGACCCTCATGCCAACCCTCAGACGACGCTTCAAGCGCCTCGTAGTACGTCTCCTTCGAGTCCTCGATGACCTTCTCGAGACTGATATAGCGGCCGACGTCGTAGCCGGCCTGGTAGAGGAGCATGAGGTTCAGGATGCGCGACATCCTTCCGTTGCCGTCGGAGAACGGGTGGACGCACAAGAAGTCGAGAATGAAGGCGGGGACCGCGATCAACGAGTCCACCTGCCCTCCTGACACCACAGAATCGTAGCCCGCGACTAAGTCGTTCATCGCGGTGTCGACGAGATGCGGCGCGACAGGGCTGAACCTCAAGCGGTGCGTCCCGTCGGACAGGACGTCGACGATGTCGTTGGCCTTGCCCTTCCACGCCCCGCCCGGAGTGGGCGAGAACTGGTAGAGGTCCCGATGCAGCTGGAGTATGAGCCCGGTTGAGACATCCATGCCGGGCGCGTTGGCGTGGACGGTGGACAAAACGTCGCGATAACCGGCGATCTCCTGCTCTGAGCGGTCCCTCGGCGTCGTCTTCTCGGCGGCGAGCTCGGCCACACGGCCTGAGGCCGCGGTGACTCCCTCGATCCTGTTCGACGACTGGATGCTCTGGACGCGGGCGACCTCGCGAAGCGCGCTCAACACCTGAGGCGACTGCTTCTCGAAGAGCTGCTGCTTGCCCTTGTACTCGCCGAGGAGACCGATCGAGCGGACTGTGGACATTGGCACTGTGGTCTGCTCAAGGTGACCTATTCCGAACGAACCGCGCATTTCGTCTCCTCGGAAGAATGAATCGTAGGACACCAGAATGATATCGTTAATGCGTCATGATGTCATTCATGGATTGTGGGAGACGGGCGTCAAGAGAACGTCCTGATTTGTCGCCCAAATACATGGTACTTGCTGGTATTCGTTGGGACCTATTGGGACGAACCGGCCGGTGAGCCGTACCAACGAGTCCAAATAGTCACCAATAGTCACAAGCACAATCAGGATGCGAATTCCCTTGGGGGCACCAGAGATTAGGAAGACCCGCACTTATCCCAACTGAGGGCCTTTTGCTATTGCGACTTCGGTACCCTCCTTCTTGTGCTCGATGCGCTGCCAGCTTCCGGGACGCGGCATACCAATTATTGGTGTCCAAGGACCCCCAGATTCGGGCTATGCCCTGCAACCGAGGTAGAGGATAACTAGAGGTGGCCCAAGTGGTGAGCCAGAGAACGGAGATGCTCACCACGCAGATGCCACTTGTTGTGCAGGAGGTGTCAACCATGAAGCAGGAGCACAGCTGGATGAAGTGGTAGCACCATGATGAGCATCGAGCGGCATTCGGACTGAGGAGGTGTCAACCATGAAGCAGGAGCACAGCTGGTACAGGTGGTAGCAACACTGAGAGCACCGAGCGGCATTCGGACCGAGGAGGGGACAACGATGAAAGCCGAGCGCAGCTGGTACAAGTGGTAGCAGGATGAGCATCGAGCGGCATTCGGACTGAGGAGGGGACAACGATGCACCCAGAGCGTGAGGTATTCAAGGTTCACTAGTTTCAATCGAGTCTTACTCATTGACCCGAGCCCACGTGATGCGACTCCGCTCCGTGGGCTTGTCCGTGTACGGCGATGCTCAGCGTCTGTCAGCGCGGGGCGAGTCGAATTGATCTCCGTCTCAGGCTTCGCGCAACGCGACCCTCATTGAGCCTGCGACCGCTGCCGCCATGGCGCCTGCGCCGACGCCACTAGCCACCCATACGAGGGGGATCGAGTCGGCCATCGCGCCCACGATGACAACGCCGGCGACCATCGCGATGCGGCTAACGGTGCTAGAGGCGGCCATCACGCGGCCGCGAACCGAGTCGACAGAACGCACCTGAAGCAGTGTCGCCGCGGGGATGACGAACAGCATGTTGGCAATTCCACCCAAGAATAGGAAGACAGCCGCCAGCCAGATGTTCTGCGCGAACGCCAGCGCAAAGATCGACAGCCCCACACCGCCAATACCGAGCAGGAACTTCGCACCGGCCCTCCGGGATCCGCTGCGCCCGACGATGATCGCACCGAGAACGATTCCGAACGTGACGGCCGCATCAAGCAGTGCGACGCCTGGCGCACCCGCTTGAAAGCGTTTGAGCGCCATCGCGTAGGTCAGAGCGATTCCACCGGCGCCAAACACCGCAGCGATTCCATAGACGCCTATGAGATCGCGAAGAACATCGTTGTCCCAGATGTAACGGAGTCCTTCGATCGCCTCCGTCATCATGCTCCGAGCGGCAGTCTCGTTCGCGGGCGTGGCCCGTGGAACGGAAATGAACGATATCATGGCCGCCGAGAACACGAAGGAGATGGCGTCGACTCCAAAAGCGGCGACATGACCGAGCAGGGCCACAAGCGCAGCGCCGACCGCTAGCCCACCGAGCTCCGCGACCGCTTCGGAGGCGCTATCCAGAGAGTTGGCGGCCGTGAGCTGGTCCTCGGGAACGAGATCAGGGATCATCGCCCTTTTGGCCGGCACGAAGAAGAGCGAGACTGTGGACACGATGAAGGCTACCAAGTAGACCCAGCCGATGCCGAACCGTGCCACAAAAGGGATCAACAAGACGAGAACCGCGCGGATCAGGTCGGCCGCAATCATCGTTGTACGGCGGTTCCAGCGATCGACGTAGACCCCGGCAAATACCCCGAACAGCGCGGCCGGTAGAAGCGTGATGCCAAGCATGATGCCCATCTGCAGCATCGAGCCGGTCACGGTGTAGACCATCATCGCCATCGCGATCTGGTTGATCTTGTCGCCAAGTACCGATACGAACTGTCCAATCCACAGCCAGCGGTAGTTGGCTCCGCGAAGTGGCGAGAAGAGTCCTGTATTCACTTGTCCTCCGTTGTTAGCTCTGACCACCGTGTTCTGGGAAGGCGACGCGAATCCTGCGTGGGAGCCGATACAGTGATCGCGTGAAGGCACTAGCGGGCGGCCGCGAGGGCGGACGGCGCGGTGTGGGCTCCTCCTGGAAACGCTCCGAACGGCAGGAGATTGCCCGCCCGCGTCGTACACGGACATAGGCGCATACCGCGACGGCACACAAGGCGATGGGCGTGGTGACGAGATCGGCGAACCCGTTCGAGTACTGATAGTCGACGACGACTACTACGCCCGCGAAGCGACGCGAGCGTTGCTGTCGCATGATCGCCGAACGCGCGTCTGGGGTACGTCGGAAACCAATGCAGAGACGGTTCGGTTGTTGAGCGAGGCTGCGCCGGCCCTCCATCCGGACGTGGTCCTTCACGACGTGCACATGACCGAAGGCCCGCGAGCGGGCATCGAGGCGATTCCCGGCATCAAGTCGCTCTCCCCGTCGGCGAAGATACTCATCATGTCGATGGACCGCGAGGAAGAGGTCATCATCGACGCCATCGTTGCCGGGGCGGATGGCTACGTGTGGAAGAACGAGTCTGCCGACGGCCTCTCAAGCGCGGTCGTTGAGTGCGCAGCCGGCCGGTTTGTTGTCACGCGCTCCGTCGCCGAGGAGCTTCTTGGATCTGCGGTCGACCTGCATGGCTATGCGACCGAGATCCTGCCGGAGGCGCACCCCTATCGGGGCCTGACCAACGCGATTCGCGAGACGCTCCATCTCTATTGCATCTGCGGGATGTCTGCGAACGAGATCTCGAGTGAACTTCAGGTGAGCGTCAACACCGTGTACTCGCGCATCAAGACCGCCTACCAGATTCTTGACGCGCAGAGCCGCGAAGAGGCGTTTCGTCGCTTCGTGGAGCGCGCCGCTCCCGGCGGAACCAACGCAGCGGCAGTTCTGCCGTGAAGCGCCAGGCTGCGGGGATTCTGACGTTCGAATCGGGAGAGAAGATCTACCAACAGGGCGACTTGGGCGCCGTCATGCACATCATCCAGTCGGGACGGGTCAAAGTCGTTCGCGAGGACAGCCATGGCGAGATGCTTCTGGCGGTCCTCGGACCGGGTGAGTTCTTTGGCGAGATGTCGCTTCTTTCTGGTGGCCGGCGAAGTGCCACGGTCTATGCCGAGACCACTGTGGAACTTGAAGTAATCACGAGAAGCGCGTTCTCGGAGCATATCCAGGATCCGCTCGCGTTACAGGTGATGCGGGGGCTGACGGATCGGCTGCGCCGCGTTGATTCGCTGCTCGAGTACCTGCACGTCGAGCAGTTTCGCGTTCGCCAGGATGCTCATGACCGCGTCTACAATCGGCTCGGAGCACTCTCTCGCCTCGTGGAGGTGGCTGGCATGCGCCAGGCTGACCACCCCATCAAGCGCGAGGACTTGGATGACTTCCATATCAGCCTGCCGGATGTAGCGACCGACATCCGCGATACCGTGACCGCGCTGCAGCATATTCTGAGTGACCGATCGTCGATCGATCAGTCACCGAGCGTGGATCACGCCGGCGTGTTTGCCCGTATCGAGGGCGTCTGTACTTCACAGGCTGACACGTGGCAGATGGACGTTGACTTCACCTGCGAAGGCCAGCTGCCTGAGCTGACGCAATCGATGTGCTGGGACCTGGAGTGCATCGTCGAAGAGGCGCTGACGAACGCCGCCAAGCACGGCGAGGCAGGCACCGTCAGGGTCGCCATAGAGGTGCTTGGTGAGTCGGGTGACGGTTCACAGGTCGCGTTGAGAATCGTCGACAACGGGAACGGATTCCCACGGATTCCCGACCTCTCCGAGTTACCTGACCACTCGAAGGGACTGCGAAGCATGCACTCGCGCGCGCAGTCCTACGGCGGTCACCTGGAGATGGAGTCGTGCAGCGACTGCACCACGGTCTCGGTCCTGATTCCAATCAGCGTGAACTGAGATATTCCTCGGCTGCTCTCGGCCGAACTTCCCTCTCGGCAAGGCCACCCAACGCTCTCACCAATTATTGGTGTCCGACAGTACCTGATTTCGGGCTTGGCCCCCTCCTCCCGTGCGGCGAAGATTGATATGCACCAAGAGGCAAGCGTGCGGTTACGGATGCAGTCGACCACAAGAAGGGGGTGTCACGATGACCGAGGAGCGCAGCCACTTCACCCTGAGGTAGGTGCCAGCAGCACCATCGTCCACGTACACAAGCCCACGAGAGCGATCGTCGCCCGTGGGCTTGCACGCGCCATTTGCGTGCCTTGCACGCAAGAAGTGCGCTGGAACTGCCTCAGCAGGGCGGAACCGCTCGTGTCACGTTGATATTGTGCCCGACCTGAATTGGGCCCTGAGCTGCGGCGATACGGCACAGAATGGGTCACTCGGGATGTGTCTGAAATTGACAGGTTCGGTTTCGAATTCCCCTAAGCGCACCAGATTCTTCGCGAGCCTCTCTGCGAAAACAGGGTGGCTCACTTGCGTAAAGAGTGAGCTCACGTGGCGGCAATGGGGAGAGGGCAACCAGTAGGTCGCGAAGTGCCTACCGAGGAAAGAAGCGAGACAGCGGCTCAAGTTGCCAGGCCGAGGTCGCGGGTGGGCCCAGTTGTGCGAGTTGCGACAGGGTCAATGTGGTTGCGTTTCGGCGTTTCAATTCATCCGCGAGTGCAGGAATGGTCGCGATTGTCCCCGGGAGCTTGTGCAGAAGGATGATTTGTCCAGGCTTAAGGCGTCGGTTCAGGCGTTTTACGAGCTCATCGCCCTTGTACCCATGGTAGTCCAGCGGGTCGTTTGACACTCCCGCCACGAGCATGCCGGCGTTGACCGCGGCCTTCATCCCGTTGCTCTGGTAGTTCTGAAAGGGCGCACGGTACCAAATCGGCCACTCTCCGGTGCCCGCGTGGAGGAGCCGGTTAGTCCTCATGATCTGCTCGTTTGCAGCCGCTGGGCGAAACCAGCCGATGGGTTTGTGCTCCCACGAATGGTTGGCGAGCTCGATACCATTGGCTGCTGCGTAGGTCGCGGCCTCGGTCGTCATTTCTGAGCCGACGCAGAACAGAGTCGCACGCAGACCATTCGCGACCAAGGCATCTACAAGCGGCTTCATCTCTTTTGCGCCGACATCGTCTATCGTGAGCGCCACTGCGGGCCGGTCTGTGACCACTCCGACGATGAGCTTCTTCTCGTAAGGAATCGCCCAATCAGGGACTTCTGGGCGACGCGTGTGTCCTGGGCTGCCCGAAACGGTGTAGGTTCCCGTATCTGAGCGCCATTCTGCGGCGGCCTTATCGGCTGTCGGCGGTTTGGAGCCGGCCGATGACGAGCAGCCTATCGGCAACAGCAAGAGGGTAGCGAAGAGCACCAGCAAGGTGTCGCGCATTGCACATCCAAACTCAGGGTGGCGAATGCCTAGCATAGCCGCTCGGCGCTGTGTGGGAAATCCGTGAGTGCCGAGCGAGCGACTTCCAGCATCGCACCGTGCCCGTCACGCTGATGAATTCCAAGTAGGTCAAGGTGCCGCGGCCCGAGCTCGATTGAGATGCGGTGTACCATGGTGGCGAGTCGAACGCTTGCTGGACACGCCGCATACTGAGTCGACCATGCGAAGAGGTGGGTGATCTTGACGGCATCGCGTCAAGCCGGGCGAACATGGGTGAATTCGAGCCGCCGAATCAAGACGGTTCTGGGGGCCTTGGCAGCCTGCATTGCGGCATCCTTGTTGGTCGCACCCGCTGGTGCGTTGGCGATTAGCCGTAACGAAGTCCTGGCTCGCGCTCAGGCCGTAGTGAACAGCCCCGTGCCTTACAGCCAGTCGAAGTACGTTGGCAGCTGGCGCAACGACTGCTCGGGCTACGTGTCCTGGGTGTGGAACACCGGCAGCAACCTGTACGTCACAGCGAACTTGGACTCAATCTCGTTCCCCATCCCCAAAGAGCAGCTGCAGCCTGGAGACGTCTTGCTCAAGGCCGGGACGCACGTTCGGTTGTTCTACGCATGGGCCGATGACGCGCATACCAAGTACGTGTCCTATGAGCAGACACCTCCGAGGACGTGGAGCAGCATCCAAGATATCTCCGCCGACATCGAAGCCGGATACAAACCGTACCGATACAACAAGATTACCGACAGCCCGCCGCCCTGGAACGCGCTGCGCAATGGCCCATTCGACGTATGGGACAAGGGCTCGAAGATCAACGATGGGCGTCCCGAGGCGTGGGCACCCGCATGGTGGTACAGCGGGTCAACTGGTCTAGGGACTAGTACGCAGATCCGCACGGATCAGGTCGGAAGCCCCGTGTTCGCCCTCGGGCTGGCCAATAGTGCTTCAACGCCGAGCACCTATATCGAGGCCCGTCACTATGGCGTTGTCGAGCCGGGCAAGACCTACACATACGTCGCTTACGCAGGGGCCACATCGCAGCCGGGTGCTGTCGTGATGTGCTTGCAGTTCTACAACGCCGTGGGGACTCTCCTCGCCGACAAACGCACCACGGGCGATGCGTGGGGAATCGGAGCATCCGGGCTCAAGCCAATGTCGCTGACTGCAGTCGTTCCCCCAGGGACGACTCGAGCTGATGCCATTCTCGGCCTTGCGGGAGCAGTCAGCCCTCCGGGCGGCTCGGGCGGGACAGCGGTCTTTGACGACGTAACCCTCTACGTCACGTCACCTCTTCCCGTCTACCGCTTCTTCAGCCCAAGTACGGGGGCCCATTTCTACACGGCCTCTGGTCCCGAGCGCGACGTCGTGGCGAACACGCTCTCATCCACGTTCACCTATGAGGGGCCTGCCTACGGCGTTGTCGCCAATGGAGCGAACTCGACGCCGCTTCAACGCTTCTACAACAAGAAGAACGGCACCCACTTCTATACGGCTTCAGCGGAGGAATGCGAGAACGTGAAGTCCACCCTCTCGGCCACGTACTCGTACGACGGCCCAGTCTACAACGTGTGCGCCACGCCAATCGCAGGAGCGCTTCCCGTCTACCGTTTCTACAACAAGCAGAATGGCACCCACTTCTACACGAGTTCGGATGCCGAGCGGGACAACACGGTCTCCAAGCTCTCGGCAATCTACACCCTTGAGGGTCCCGCGTTTTATCTGGCACAGTAGGGTTGATTGACAAAGTTAGTGCAAAACGACGACGGCATTCGTTCTTGTCAGAGTTATTGCAAAGAATCCCTGCTGAATGCCGCTTTTCTCCCAAGGAGAGGAGCGGCATTTGCTCGCTTTCCGCCTCTCGTGCCTGTTCCCTAGAGGATTGTGGGTGCGACCAAACAAGCCTTCGCCAGAGTCGTTGTCAGACTTAGTGCAAAGGCCCGCCGGTGCCATGTGGCGTTACTATCTCCTTGGGCCGGTCAGGTGGACTGTCGGTCTTAGCTTCCTGTGAGAAGGCTGGGTCTGAGCACGACCTTGTCAGGTGCTATGTGCTCAAGGCCCAGCCCCTCCAGGAGCTCTCTCGGTATCACGTGGTGGGCCAGATCGAACGGCGACGCTCCTCGAAGCGAGGCTCGAGGCATCGAGTTCACGTGGCTGGCGAGCAGTGCCGCATCGCTTCTCGTCAGGTCGTCAAACGAAGTCCCTTTGGGCAGGATCCTTCGCACGATTCTGTGGCAGTTTTCGATCGAGCCCTTCTGGTCGGCACGGCCGGGCTCACAGTAGTAGAGCCGTGTCCGGCCACCCTTCTCGATTCCTCTGTAATCCCAGAACTCATGTCCACGATCGGAGAGCAGCAGGGGGAATACGGAGGAGAACTCGTCTCCCAGAAGGGAATCAAGGGAGTCCAGGGCCTCACCCACGCACGCCTGCGTGTGTTCGTCGAGCACGAAGACGAGCAGGAACGATATCCGCTTGAAGAGCATCGTGAGAAGCACGCGGGAGTCGCCGCGCACACCCTCCACGCAGTCCACCTCGACGGTGGAAAGACGCTCCTCCTCTGACAGTGCCGAGAAGTCCGTCCACGTGTGCCCTGTCGGACAGCGGAAGTACCCTGAGCCCCGCTTCTTTCGGGGTCGGTAGCGACACTTCGCAACCAGATCGAGGTTCTTCATACCCCCGAGTCCCAGATCCACGTAGCGGTAGAAGGTCCTCTCCGAGCACATGAACTCGCAGCGGTGGCTCGCCCAGATGTGCGCGATCGACTGACCCTGCTTCCTGATCAGGGGCGAGACCTTGTCGATCATGGCCTGAAACTCCCCAGAGGTGGTGTCGATCCCCGACCTGGACTCAGGAAGACGGCAGTCGGCCAGCCTCTGTGCGGTCTTGGCGTCGTA
>Ga0194043_1001325_pt1 | contig 13966 bp, 13 predicted proteins | sample JunL4415m_MetaG_FD_161274 | JGI IMG/M metagenome (GOLD analysis project Ga0194043, IMG submission 161274) | Anoxic zone freshwater microbial communities from boreal shield lake in IISD Experimental Lakes Area, Ontario, Canada - Jun2016-L442-15m | ecosystem: Environmental > Aquatic > Freshwater >...
TCAGAGGGTCCGTTGGTGGCTCACGCAAGCCAGCTCTTCGCTGTGCCCGACGACCTGAGCGACGATGACGCCGTCACCGTCGAGCCGATGGCCTGCGCGATCCACGCTGCCTTGCGAGCCCAGGCGAGCGCCGACGACACCGTGGCCATCATCGGGGCAGGCACGCTAGGCCTCGGAGTGCTCGCCGCCTTGCGCTTCCTCGCCGATACCGGACGGAGTCCGTCGCCACGTCGCCTCATGATCGGCGCTCGCTATAGCGTCCAGCGCCAGATGGCCAGTGCGTTCGGTGCCGACGACGTGGTGGAACCACGGCATCTCGACCGAGCAGTTCGCTCGGCCACCTCCTCGCTCATCGTCGGTCGCCCGAATGGTCGCTCGGGAGTCTTGAGCGGTGGATCCGACATCACCATCGACTGTGTTGGCAGTGCTGAGTCCATCGCTGAGGCACTCCGCATCACCCGACCCGGAGGCCGAGTCGTCCTCGTCGGCATGCCGGCCAAGGCCTCACTCGACTTGGCGGCACTGTGGCATCGGGAGATCGAGCTGGTGGGCGCATATGCCTACGGGACAGAGACCGTCGCCGGTGAGTCTGAGTCCACCTTCCACCTCGCCCTTGAGATGGCAGGAACTATCGGCACCGGCCGCCTTGTCTCGGCGAGCTACACCCTCGACCGGTACGAAGAGGCCCTGGCTCATGCCGGTTCAGCCGGGTCTCGTGGAGCCATCAAGATCGTCTTCGACGTCCGCCCGAAGAGGGCCGTCTCGCAAAGGGAGGACTAGGTGCGACCTCGCCCTGGATTCGTACTTGAGGTGGATCGTTCGACGCCACCAACTCTCATGTGGAAGGGCGAAGGTTTCGGCCTCGTCAAGCTGCCCCCGGGCAGTCGGGTGGTCTACGCCCCTGAGCCCTTCGAGGCGCTCGAGGATCCCGAAGGAGCCATCCGCCACGCCCTCGAGCACCCCACCGGTGACTCTGACCCACTCTCGGCTCGCCTCACCCCTGGCATGCGCCTGACGATCTGCTTCGATGACATCTCGCTGCCACTCCCGCCGATGGAAGCCCCTGACATCCGCCAGATGATCATCGAGGCCGTCCTTGACGCCGCGGCAGCGGCTGGCGTTGATGACGTCGTCCTCATCGCTGCGCTGGCCCTCCATCGCCGGATGACCGAGCCTGAACTGCGCCACGCGCTCGGCCACCGGGTCTATGACGCCTTCGCTCCCCACGGACTCCTCCTCCAGCACGACGCCGAGGACCCAAGCAACCTGATTCACCTCGGCATGACCAAGCACGGCGAAGACGTGGAGATCAACAAACGGGCTGCCGAAAGCGACCTGCTGATCTACGTCAATATCAATCTTGTGGCCATGGACGGGGGCCACAAGTCCGTAGCCACCGGCCTCGCCAGCTACAAGAGCCTCCGGCACCACCACAATCCCGAGACGATGACCCACTCGAAGTCCTTCATGGACGCACCGGCCTCGGAGCTTCATACGGCTAACTGGCGCATGGGCCGCCTCATCAGGGATGCCGGCGTCAAGATCTTCCAGATCGAGACCACCCTCAACACCGATACATTCCCGGGGAACTTCCAGTTCCTCCAGAAACGAGAGTGGGAGTGGACCTGGAAGGACCGAGCCACCTTCATGGCCGCATCGAAGGCCCTTGATGCGGCTCCTCCCAAGATGGCCCGCCAAGTACTCCACTCGATCAAGGCGCCGCATGCCATGCGCTCGGTCTACGCAGGCGAGGTCGAAACAGTCCACGAGTTGATTACCGCTGACGTGTGGGCTCAGCAGGGTGTGGCCGTCGAGGGCCAGACCGACATCGTCACCATGGGCCTTCCCTACATCAGTCCCTACAATGTCAACTCGATCCTCAACCCGATCCTTGTGGCCTGCCTCGGGCTGGGCTACTTCTTCAACCTCTATCGAGGAAAGCCGGTCGTGCGAGAGGGCGGGGTGGCCATCTTGTTCCACCCCACCCGCCCTGAGTTCCACCCGGGGCATCACCCGAGCTACATCGACTTCTTCGAGCAGGTGCTGACCCAGACCACCGATCCGGTGGTGATGCACCAGCAGTTCGAGGAGGCCTTCGCCACCGACCCGTGGTACATCCATCTCTACAAAACTGGCCACGCATACCACGGTGTCCATCCGTTCTACATGTGGTACTGGTGCAGTCACGCCATGAAGCACCTCGGACGAGTCATCATCGTCGGTGGTGATCCCGCCACCGTTCGTCGGATGGGCTTCCACCCCGCCTCAACCCTCGATGACGCGCTCGAAATGGCCAAGGACGTCGTCGGACCCGACCCGACCCTGACCCATCTGCACACCCCACCACTGTTGCTGGCGGACGTCACGTGAGGCCCAAGGCGCTCCGCAAGCTCGGTGCCGCCCACTTCCCGCTCACGCGGCCCATGTGGCCGTCGAGCGTCCCGCGCCCACCCAAACGGCGCAAGGTCGGCCTCGAGTACGACACCACCTGGTCACGTCGCTATCCGGCTCGCCTCGTGCGGGCCATCCTCACCGACAACGTGACCGTCCCGCTGACGAGGTTTGTCGCCCCCGCGATCATCGAGGGTGGAGCTGCCCTCGAGCGGATGCAGGGACCCGTCATCATCGCTTCGAATCACGCCAGTCATGCCGACACCGGCGTCCTCATCGCTGCCCTGCCGCTGCATCTTCGTCACAAGGTGGTCGTGGCTGCCGCCTCGGACTATTTCTTCGATACCCCGCTCAAGGCGACGATGGCCTCATTGGTCCTCGGGGCCATCCCGATCGAACGGACCAAGGTGTCTCGCCGCTCGGCCGCTAGCGCCCTCGCACTGCTCGCCGACGGGTGGAGTGTGATCATCTACCCCGAGGGCGGTCGGACACACGACGGCTGGATGCGTGACTTCAAAAGCGGGGCTGCCTTTTTGTCGGTGCGATCCGGCGCTCCTGTCATCCCCGTCTATCTCGAGGGCACTGCCCGAGTCCTGCCGAAGCGACCTGTTGAGAAGGGCGATGCTCCAGGAGGGTCGGGAAGCGAGTCGACTGCCTCGGGCCGAATCCGTCGGGCTCCGGTGACGGTGCTGATCGGCCGGGCACTCAGGCCAACGGCCGACGAGGATGCACGCGGCTTCGGTCCCCGCATCGAAGCCGCCGTAGCTGAGCTCGGACGCGAAGCCTCCACCGACTACTGGACAGCCCGGCGCTCACCTGATGCAGCGTTGACCTATGGACCCGAGGCCGCCGCCTGGCGTCGCTCGTGGGCCCTCCCCGCTCCTCGGCGAGTCACAGAGCGCCAGCCGCTTCCCGACTGGCCAACGCAGTCCTAGCGACTGCTCAACAGCCCACTGAGGCCAGCCGCTCGGACCGCAGATCGAGCGCAGCTGCATCATCGAGAACCTCGAGCTCGCCGCTACCAGTGGCCCAGCGGAGCAGCAGATCGGCAAGGTCGGGATTGCGGGCCAGCACGGGTCCGTGGAGATACGTGCCAAGCACGTGACCCCGATACGCGCCCTCGATTGCAGGCCCGGCCCCATTGCCCACTCCGGCCACAACGGTCCCGAGGGCCGCTGCCTCTCCCAGGGTCGAGACCCCTCCATGGTTCTCAAAGCCGCTGAGTCGGCTGAGTCCGAGGGCGGGATCGGGATCGACCGCCACCTCACCCACGCAGCGAGGCCCGGAGCCCTTCGTTGTGGTGACGTCAATCAGACCCACGCCATCGTGCCGATTGCCAGCGGCATCTGGGAACGAGGCACCGATGATCTGGAACCCTGCACAGACTGCGAAAATCGTCGCCCCAGCCTCGGACGCCCTTCGCAGCCCGCCGTCGGCGACCAGTCGCTCGGCTGCCAGGACCTGCGGTCCGTCCTCTCCCCCGCCCAAGCAATAAAGGTCGGCTTCAGGCAGGGGTTCCGACGAACGAGCCATCAGCAGCTCAGTGGCGATCCCCCGCTCGGCGGCCCGCCGCTCAAGAATCACCCCATTGCCCGTGTCTCCATAGGTCCCGAGGAGGTCCGGGTAGACCACGGCGATACGCAGCGCACTCATGAAGACTCCAGGAGGTCACGAAAGGCCGTGTAGTTACCGATGACATCGACTCGTTCCCCCGCTCCTGAACCCGCCAGTGCCACCGCTGCAGTCGGGCTCGCTTCTGTCTCATGTGGCACGCCGGCATAGCGAAGACGGACCGAGAGATCCCGCCAGCGATCACCGGTGGCCACCACGGTCCGGCCCGCCAGCTTCGAAAAGTCCACATCAAAGAGCCACGAGGGGTCGGCACCGTCTGCAGTCCGGGCATTAATCGACACCACCACCGCAGCGTCCTCATCGGCCACCGTGTCAAGCAGCGCCGACCAGCCGGCGGGGTTTTTCGCCAGCATGAGGCGCACCGGGGTCCCAGCGACGTCCCGGTCTACGAAGCGACCGGCCACATCGATCACGGACGACATCGCCGCGGCGGCTTCCTCGACGGGCACGCCCATGCCCCATGCGCCAGCCAGTGCCATCAGGCCATTGCGCAGGTTGAATACTCCAGGGAGGCCAAGCACCATCTCGACCCGGCCGACGGGCCCTATGGCAGTGGTGCCGTCGAGCACCCAACTTGGTGTGGGCCGCGCAAATCCACAGCTCGAGCAACTCCATCCCGGGGCCTGCGCCGCGAAGCTGATGGGACCAAGGCATTGCGGACATGCGCCCGCGTCGTCGCGCCACTCGAGGCCACCTGCCACCCAGACCACCCCGGTGCTTCCTGAGGCAGCGTGCACAACCAGCGGGTCATCGGCATTGGCCACCACCGTCGTGGTGCTCTGCTCCAGCACGCCTCGCCAGCGCTCGGCCAGCATCCGGACCTCGCTCATTCGATCAAGCTGATCGCGCGAGAGATTCAGCAGCACCACGACCTCGGCATGAGTGTCGTCGAGTACTCGACCGAGGTAGGCCTCATCGACCTCGAGACAGCCAGTCGGTGCCCCTCGGCCGCCCACCAAGGCAGCCACGTGACCGGCCGGCATGTTGGACCCCGTGGCATTGCTGGCCACCCGACGGCCCGTCGAGCCCAAGGCTGCAGACAGCAGCGCCGTGGTGGTGGTCTTGCCATTGGTGCCACTGACGAGGGCCATGTGACGCGACTGAGCCAGTTTGGCGAGGAGCCGGGGGTCGACGGCAAGTCCTGCCCGTCCCCCCGCAACTGTTCCCGAGCCCCGCCTCGACAGACGCGAGGCGGCGTTCACCAGAAGGACGACCGCGACCCCCACCATCGCACGGACGCCCATGAGCTCAGGCCTCCGGATCGTCAGCTGTCGGCACTCTTCCCGAAGGGTAGGTCCGGGCCAGATCCTCGGGCGACGGCGTGGTCGCCACCCGAGCCTCATTGGGGAGCTGTTGCACGATGGCCGCCATGATCTGCTCGGTATCGGCGTGCGCGTCGATGCCATCGACCTCGAAGGCCTTCCCGATACGGATACTGATTCGCGGGGGGTCGATCAGGGTCGTCATCTGGGGAAGTTTCGACGAACGAGGCCACACGACCTCGGTGCCCCAGAGGCCGATAGGGACGATCGGTGCACCCGAGGCCGCCGCAAGCCGAGCCGCTCCGGTCTTGCCTTCTAGTACCGGGTCGAAGAAGGACGGACCTCTGGGAATCGTTCCCTCCGGCAGGACAAAGAGCGCCTCACCAGCATCGAGGGATGCCAGAGCCTCGGAGAAGGCTCGCTCTGGCGCTCCGTCTCGGTCGACGCTGATACCTCCGATGGCCCGGGCAACGTGCGACAGGCCGGGGATGGCGAAGAGCTCCTTTTTGGCGAGAACTCGGACCGGCCGATTGATCTTGGCCGCCACCAGGGCAAGGGCGGCCACGTCGAAGTAGCTGCGATGGTTCGAGGCCAGAATCACCGGACCGGTGGCGGGAACCTCCTCGATGCCCTCGATGTCGAACCGGGCATAGGGAAAGGCCTCGGGTCGCACGAGGGTCCGAACGAAGTGATACGGCTCGAGCCCGAGGATTGACGGCACGCCATCCGGCCGGTCCCAGTGCTCGATCGGCCACCGCCGCGCCAGCGCCACGGCCAGCAGACGGGGATCAGCATTGACGGCGTGCGGGTGGCCGACGGTCGACAGGAGCGGGATGTCGAAGAAGCTGTCAGAGCACGCATGGCAGTCGGCGAGGTCGACCTCATGGACCTCGGCCCACTCTTGAACACTTCGCAGCTTGCCGAGACCCCAGACGAACCGACCGTCGATGCGGCCGGTGTAGCGGCCCTCGACGACCTCGTAGCGAGTTGCGATCACGTCATCGAGGCCAAGCGCTTCGGCCAGACCCACCACCAGATCGTTCGGTGTCGTCGTAGCCAACACCACCTTGAGGCCCTCCGCCCGGAACGCTGCGATGCGCTGCGGGGCGAACGGTGCCACCAGATCGAGCAGCGCGGGTACGGCGAGGCGGCCCGCCGCACGAGTGGCCTCGCAATCCCATCCCTTGGCCACCCGGGCGGCCGCTCGCGCCAGACCCATGGAGGCTGCATTCTCGCCGAACCGATCAAAGATGGTGAATAACAGCGACTCGCCCGGAAGGCTCCGCCGCTCCTTGAGGACACCCGATGTCGTTAACGCCCGATTGAGTTCGGGGCCGCTGGCCTTGCTCAACAGCGTGCGATCGAGATCGATGAAGGCCACGGACATAGGCCCCAACCTACCGGCACCAGCCGGTCCAGCGCTTCGAGGGGCCTGACCAGAGAAAGAGCGAAGGCACCACCTGGGGGGGTAGGTGGTGCCTTCGCTACATCCGCTTCAGACGGTGGAGGGGGGATCCATCCGTCGTGCGGTATGAGACAAGTATGGGGTGCTTTGCCTCATCATGCAACCTGTTTTGCGTGATAACTTGCATCACTATTTCAGATAGGACGATGGATGGACCTCAAGCAGCTCGAAGCCCTTGTCGGGATCGATGATCATGGAAGCTTCTCCGCTGCGGCCAGCGCGCTCGGGACCGTGCAGTCGAACATCTCTGGACGTATCGCCCGCCTCGAAGCCGAGCTCGCGACCACGCTCATCGAGCGTTCCTCCGGCCAGCTCACCGAGGATGGGCAATTGGTGCTCATCCGCGCACGCCGGGTCCTCGCTGAGCTCGAGTCGATGATGGCCGACGTGCTCTCGGCTCACTCCGAGGTGTCAGGAACCGTTCGGGTCGGGATGATCGGCACGACGGGCCGATGGCTCATCCCCCAGATCTTCGCCAGCGTGCGTGCCCATCACCCACGCATCGTGCTGCGCGTCACCGAAGGAACCACCACCACCCTTGAGCCCCAGCTGCTCCAGGGTCAACTCGACTTCGCCGTGCTCACCCTGCCCGTTGCGGCCCCCGAGCTCGCCGTGGTCGAGTTGTTCAAGGAGAACCTCGTGCTTGTCGTTCCGGCCACCCACCCATTGGCGGCGGGCCGCGGGCATGACGCTCCGCCTCTGCCGCTCTCGGTCCTCGAGGACCTTGACATGCTCCTGCCGCTCCCGGGCACCGCCCTTCGCGACGAGATCGACCTCGCACTTGCCCCGAGTGGACTCATCCCCCGGTCATCGATCGAGCTCGACGGCCTGCGAACCCTGGCCTCCTTGGTCTTCGACGGCTACGGTCCGGCCATCCTTCCGGCAACCGCCGTCCCCCAGCACCTACGTGAACAATTCCGACTGCTCCCCCTCGCCGACTTTCCCCAGCGGCGAGTGGGTCTTGTGGCCCGCCGCCACGGCCTGCCGTCCGCCCCGTCTCGGGCCGTACGAGAGCTACTCATCGAGTCGGTACGCACCGAGGATGCTCTTCCTGAGGGAATCACCCTTCTGCCGGCGTCGTCGTAGCCTGCCCCCATGGGTGCACCATCGCGTTCGTTGCTTGCCACAGAGCTTTCCGCCGCCGATCCAGCACTGGCCCGCCTGATCGACATCATCGGCCCGCCCCCTGCCCGTCGACCTCAACGTGTCGCCGACCGCTTCGGATCTCTGGCTCGAGCCATCCTCCACCAGCAACTCGCCACGCAGGCAGCCGCCACGATCACTGGCCGTGTCAGAGATGCCATGGGGGGTTCGATCTCCTCGACTGGTCTGCTTGAGCTCGACGATGGGATCCTGCGAAGCTGCGGTGTCTCTGGGGCGAAGCAGGCGGCCTTGATGGACTTGTCGAATCGAGTTGAGGATGGGCGACTCGATCTCCACGCGCTCGGGCGCCTTGACGATGCCGAGGTGGTCACCCAGTTGTCGGCTGTCCGAGGTATCGGTCGGTGGACCGCGGAGATGTTCTTGATGGGACCCCTCGGCCGCCACAATGTCTGGCCGGTTGGCGATCTCGGCGTACGCAGCGGATGGGGCCTCCTCAGACGACTCGATGCCGCACCGACCCCCGCCGCCCTCGAGGATGCCGCCGATCACCTGGTGCCCTGGCGATCGAGTGTGGCCTGGTGCTGCTGGCGAGCAGTCGACCTGGCGCGGGAAAACGGTGGAACCTTGCCCTACTAGCGTCACGGCATGGATCGCATCGTCTCGTCGCTTCGAGCCACCATCGACACCGACCTCGTCGAGCTGCTGGAGCGCTACCTCACCATTGCCTGTCTGTCTCCAGACTTTACCGATGCGAGTTCACCGAGCGCTGAGATCGATCAAGCCATTGCCCTGTTTGCACGCTGGGCAGGTGAGCGCCAACTCGTAGGTGCCAAGATCTCGGTGCAGCGTCTAGAGGGTCGGACCCCGGCCCTCGTCATCGACATTCCCTCCACTGCCCCCGAAGCCACCGGCACGGTACTGCTCTATGGCCACCTCGACAAGCAGCCTCCGCTCGGCGACTGGTCCGATGGCCTCGACCCCTTCGTGCCGGTGCGACGCGGAGACCTGCTCTATGGCCGGGGTGCCGCCGATGATGGCTACGCCCTGCCGACTGCGCTCTTGGCCATCGAGGCGGCCGATGCCGCCGGCCTGCCACGGGGGCGCTGCGTAGTACTGATCGAGGCTTCAGAGGAGAGCGGTAGCCCTGACCTCGCTGCCCACCTCGATATCCTGCTCCCCTCCTGCGGTGACGTCGACCTCGTCATCTGCCTCGACTCCGGAGCCCTCGACTTCGATCGGATCTGGATCACCACCTCGCTGCGCGGCAATGTCGTGGCCACGGTGCGCGTGACGGTCCTCGACCAGGGCGTGCACTCGGGAGAGGCGAGCGGCGTGATCCCTTCATCCTTTCGACTCATGCGTCAGCTGCTCGACCGCATCGAGGACCCCCAAACGGGTGAGCTGCTGCTCGACACGGTGAACATCGCCCCACCGGCCCACGTCATGGCCGACGCCGCTGTGGTCGATGCCGAGCTCAATGACCCCCTGGGCCGCCACTTCCCTGCCCGGCCAGGACTCGAGCTCATGGGACGCGACGGCACCGACCGACTGCTGCGCCAATCCTGGGCCGCCACGCTGTCGGTGGTTGGGGCCGACGGTCTGCCACCATCTGCCGTGGCCGGCAATGTGCTTCGCTCCTCGACCACCCTCAAGCTTTCGTTGCGTACCCCTCCGTCGGCCAATGTCGAGGCCGTTGCCTCAGAATTGATTGCGGCCCTCACCGCACATCCGCCATCAGGGGCCGACGTGAGCGTCAGCCTCCAACAACCTGCCGCGGGCTGGGTGGCTCCAGAGACGGCACCGTGGCTGCTCGACGCCCTTGACGAGGGGTCGCGCGCGGGCTTTGGTGGCCGGCCCGGGTTCCTTGGCGAAGGTGGATCAATCCCATTCCTTGCCGCCCTAGAGGAACGCCTCGGTGCGGCACAGTTCCTCGTGACAGGGGTCCTTGGTCCTGGGTCCAATGCCCATGGGCCCGACGAATCCCTCCACCTGCCCTCGGCCGCCAACGTGGCGATCACGTTGGTCTCGGTGCTTGCCGCCCATGGGCGACGAACCCATGGGTCCCCCTAGGATTCGACCAAAGCGAGTTGGCCCAAGCCCGGAGGACGCCATGAGTACCGAGACCACCACCGTTGACATCTGGGTCGACCCGCTGTGCCCGTGGGCATGGATCACATCGCGCTGGATCCTCGAGGTTGAGCAGGTTCGTCCCATCGTCGCCCGCTTCCACACCATGTCGCTGGCCGTGCTCAATGAGGGACGCGACCTGCCTGAGCAGTACATCGAGATGATGGCCAAGGCCTGGGGTCCGGTCCGGGTCCTGATCGCCGCCGAGCAGTCCGGAGGCAGCGACGCCGTCCGGGCCCTCTATGGCGCCATGGGTCGCCGCATCCACAATGAGGGCATCAGTGACTTCGCAGAGGTCATCACTGGCGCGCTGGCCGAGGTTGGCCTCGACCCCTTGCTAGCCAACGCCGCGGACGACGCGAGTTTCGACGAGGCCCTCAAGGTCTCCCACCATGCAGGCATGGACCCGGTTGGCATGGACGTCGGCACCCCGGTGCTCCACGTGGACGAGATCGCCTTCTTCGGACCCGTGGTGACCCCAATTCCTCGCGGCGAGGTCGCCGGACGGCTTTATGACGGCGTACTCCTCGTGGCCGGAACCCCCGGGTTCTGCGAGATCAAGCGCACCCGCACCGTCGGGCCGACCTTCGACTGACATGGCCGAGTCGATCGCGATCCCGAGCCCGGCAGGACAGATCCCGGCGTTTTCCTCCTCCCCCACGGGCCGTGCTCGAGGTGCGGTCATCGTCGTCCAGGAGGCCTTCGGCCTGACCGAGCACATCGCCGAGATCGTCGATCGCCTCGCTGCCGAGGGCTACCGGAGCATCGCCCCGGCGCTCTTTCACCGCCAAGGCTCGCCGGTGGTCGAGTACGAGGCGCTCCACGTGGCGGAGAAGACCGAACGTCTGCTCGAGATCATGGGCCAGCTCTCTGGTGAGGAGATCGCCGCCGACCTTGACGCCACCCTCGAGCACCTCGTGGCGGAGGGGTTCTCCGCCGAGTCCACCGGGATGGTCGGGTTCTGCATGGGCGGTGCCGTCGTGTGTGCTGCATGTAGCCGACCGGGCATCGCCGCCGGCGTTACCTTCTACGGCGGTGGTGTGACGACGGGCCGCTTCGGGATGCCACCGCTGGTCGAGGTCGCCCCGGCGATCGTTCATCCCTGGCTTGGTCTCTATGGCGATGAGGATCCATCAATCCCTGTCGAGCAGGTTGAGGCGCTTCGCGACGCCGCCGCCACGGCGACTGCTCCTACCGAGATCATCCGCTACGCCGCAGCGGGACACGGGTTCAACTGCGACGCCCGTCCTGATCACTTCAATGCTGCGGCCGCCGCCGATGGCTGGTCGAGGATGCTGGCGTTCTTCGCCGAGCATCTGGATTAGACGTCGAGGACGAGCAGGTCCTCAGCGATGACGACCGGGCCGTCATAGGCCTCGGCAACCTCGGCAATCCACTCGTGCTCGGTGCCGGGAAACGGAGCCGGGACCATGTGGGTCAGCACGACCTTGCCGACCGAAGCCCGAGCTGCGGTCTGGCCCGTTTGATGCGTGCTCGAGTGGTAGTCCATTGTGTCCAAGAAGCGCTGCATCGGGATCTGCTCGACCAAAGAACGGCGCAGGACGGTCTGGACATACATGTCGGCACCGGCGCAGAGCCGATCGAGCCCTTCGCAGGGAACCGTGTCACCGGCCAGAACCAGACTACGGCCCTCGTGCTCGATGCGGTAGCCCACGGTCGGGTGCACGGGAGCATGGTCTGTGGGAGCGGCGATCACCCGCACCCCATCGGCCTCGAAGACGACTCCGTCGGTGACCTCGGAAACGACGACCGGCGGAGCCCAGTTGAGGTCCTCATGGTGGGCCAGGCGGTAGGAAATATCCTCCGACAGCATGGCCAATGTGGCATCAATGTAGCCGGCGGTGGTGACGGGACCGAAGACCTGCAGAGGGTTTTGCGCTGGTGACATCACCCATCGAGTGGTGATGACATCATTCACGTCGGTGGTGTGATCGCTGTGGAGGTGGGTCAGGAAGAGGCCCGACACCAGTGCGGGACCGGTCCCGGCCGCCGCCATGCGCATGACCACTCCCCGGCCGGCATCAAAGAGCAGGTGATGAGGCCCGGCTTTGACCAGCATCGCCGGCCCTGCTCGGTTCGGATCCGGCAGAGGGCTTCCCGTTCCCAAGAACACAATTTCCATGATCACCCCTTCTCGACTGTTGAAGGAAACCATATGTCATAGAGAGCGTCAAAAGAGCGATCTCTGGGTATTTCCTTCAGCAAGATCGCTGTGCTCGCCCTTGGCGTGGCTGGATGAACCGAGCCAAGCGTCCGCCCGCCGCATGTGAGACCTCAGATGAGGGCAGTTGGCCGACCCGTTTGAGTGTGCCGACAAGATCATCGACCTCCTCGAAGCCACTCGTCGCTTCGGTGCCCTCGGCGCGATGGCTCCCATCGACCTCAGCATGCTCCCCGTGGCACAGGTGCTCCCCTGCTCATAGCGGATCGTGCCAACCGATGTGAGGTGATTCCGCGCTTCAAGTGAACGAGGCGTTCCATGGTCCGCTCTCCAAGATCGCCACGTTTCGGACTCTCTGTGATGGACGAGACCTCTGAGGTGGCATCCCGAATCGCCCGCTTCCCAACCCAACAGCCGTCAGAGGGGTCACTGCTGTGCGGTCAGGACGTGGGGGAATCTGCCTCCACGGAGCGCTTCCGCACGATGACCAGTCCGACGGCGATCGAACCGCAGACAGCCCCAGCTCCCCAGACGTTCCAATAGGTCTGGCCCCACGTGGATGAGGTGTAGGTGTGCGGGTCGACCGCATAGGGCAGACACGCCACGCCCATCAAGAATGACCCAACTATTGCAAAGCCAACCGGTGTCAGACCAATACGGTTCCTCAGGTGAGCGATGTGGGAAGCGATCCCGACGGCGACGAGGAGCATGCCAAGCACCTGCAACACCCAAGCTTCTCGGGTGGCCTCGGGCGAGCTGATCTGCTGGAAGGTGCCGAGGCCATTGAGGATGAGTCCCACCGACCCAGTGAGCAACGACAGGAACGAGGCGTGGACCGTGACGTCGTGAGGGTCTGTGTCGCCAACGTCGCCTATCTGGGCGAGGCCCCCTTCGATCTGTTTCCCCTTATGGAGAGCCACCGATGCCAACCCGAGGCCCAACACGACCATGCTGGATCCAAACACGCCGTAGTACCAGTTGAACCATGCCGCTTGAAGGAACGCAGTCGGGACGAACACAAACGGAGTGACAGCCACCCCCTGTAGGAACGCACCGCCGATGATCAGGACCACCGCACTTCGACCGATCCGATAGGAGAGGTGGTCGATGTGCAGTGTCACGGCGATTGCTACCAGCAACGGTCCGACGCATTGAAGAATCCACGACAATCGATGGGGGTAGGTGCTGGCGTTGGGGCCGGCCAAGATGTTTCCTAGCCCGTAGAGGAACATTCCGATGCAGGCCAACCCCAGCACGCCAGAAGAAGTCGCGATCACAGCGTGTCGCGATACTTCGCTAGGTAGAGCGGCCGGAGTCACACGTGACGTCATCAGCCATCTCCTTGATCCATGTCAGACCACGTTGGCCCTGCATCACGCTCGAGTAGACCAGAAACGTTCGTTCTCTCATCAGCGCAACACCGTCAGGCTACCTCGGCGCACGATCTCGGGCTCGAGTAGCTCGGCAGGAACTGCCTCGATGTGATTCCGCTCGACGACCAAGTGGAGGGTGGCGACACCCGCCAGACGTGGATATTGACTAGATGCTCATGAGCAGCTCGCGCAGCTCATCTTGACGGACCTCGAAGTCCTCGAGAGACATCCGTCCCTCCTGGAGGTCCTCGTGGATCTTCGCCAACTCGAGAAGAACCTTGGACTCATCGACCTCGACGGCAGGCTTCTCTTCCGTCTCCTCGGTACGACGAATCTCCTTGCGCTCAGCCTTTTCCTTGGCGCGGCCTCGCTTCTCCTGCTCACGCTGGATCTTGCCGAATGTGGACCGTGACTTGGCCATGCTCAGTTC
>Ga0194043_1001328_pt1 | contig 13951 bp, 16 predicted proteins | sample JunL4415m_MetaG_FD_161274 | JGI IMG/M metagenome (GOLD analysis project Ga0194043, IMG submission 161274) | Anoxic zone freshwater microbial communities from boreal shield lake in IISD Experimental Lakes Area, Ontario, Canada - Jun2016-L442-15m | ecosystem: Environmental > Aquatic > Freshwater >...
GTGGCCATGACACAGATGGATAAGGTCACGCAGAGCAACGCCGCCAGTGCCCAGCAGAGTGCGTCGGCCGCCGAACAACTCAACAGCCAGGCCCACTCCATGCAAGACAGCGTTCGGTCGCTCCGGGCGCTTGTCAGCAAGGTCCGCGAGTCGTACTCGAGCCTGAACCAAGCAGACCACTCCCGCCGGCCTGGATCGCAGAGCCAGCAGGCTTTTGGGGCTGGCGGCCGGCTGAATACCGCTCCGCGGTTGGGACTCGCGCAGCGAAGCCTTTCAGAGCAGCGGCGGTCAACGCCGCAGATCGCGATGCCGGGCGATAAGGCCGCCGGTTCGGATCAGGACGACAAGCACTTCACCAACTTCTAAGACCTCGGCCGTCACACACAGCTGATCAAAGACACGCATTGCAGGAAGCGATGCCCGGAAAACGAAGCGCCGGAAAGGAGTGAGAGTTTCATGCAGTTTCCGGCAGAAGTCCCACTCTCGACGCAGGCCTACGATTTTCTGGCAGCGCTCATCTACGACCGCAGCCGCATCCGGCTCGGCGCCGACAAGCAGTCGCTCGTATCCAGCCGGCTTGCCCAGCGGCTCCGGGATCTCAGCCTAGAGAGCTTCGAGGAATACTGTCGCCTCTTACAAAGCCAGGTAGCCGAGGACGAGATCGGGACGCTGATCGATCTGATCTCCACAAACCACACCCATTTCTTTCGCGAGCAGGCCCATTTCGATATTCTTGCCCGCGATATTCTGCCAACCATGGCAAGCCGGCTGGGGCCGCTCCAGAGGCCCTTCCGGATCTGGTCGGCGGCGGCGTCCTCCGGCGAGGAGGTCTACTCACTCGCCATCACGCTCGCCGAGTTTACCCGGCTGCGGCCAGCGTTTTCTTGGCACATCGACGCCTCCGATATCTCCCGACGGATGCTCGATCGGTGCCGCCGGGGCATCTACGCGGCCAACAAGGTGGAACTCCCCTCCCGGGAACTACTCGAACGCTATTTCCAACGTGGCTTCGGCGTGCAGGAAGGGTATTATCGCGTCAAGGCGGAATTGCGGCGGCATGTGACGGTTGAACACATCAACCTCTTCCAGCCGCTCTATCCACTGCCGAAGGGGTTTGATGTGATCTTCTGCCGCAATGTGATGATCTACTTCGATGTGCCGTCGCGGGAGCTGCTTATTCAACGGCTCACCGAGCAACTATCGCCCGGGGGATATCTGTTTGTCGGCCATTCCGAGAGTCTGATCGGCGTCCGCCATCAGCTGCAATCGGTCTGGCCGAGCGTCTATTGCCGACCCCTCTGAGACCTGTGGTGAGACCTGTGATGAACCTTCTCCCTGCCCAGAAGCAGCCAGCTCGCAAGCTCCGCGTGCTTGTAGTGGACGACTCTGCGCTGGTGCGGAAGGCGATCACCGATGCGCTCAGCCAGGATCCTGAGATCGACGTGGTGGGATCGGCCTGCGATCCCTACGTGGCCCGTGATAAAATCGTGCGGCTCGATCCCGATGTGCTCACGCTCGACATGGAAATGCCCCGCATGGACGGGCTGACATTCCTCAAGATTCTGATGGCGCAGCACCCGATGCCGGTGGTGGTGGTCAGCTCACTGACGCAGGCCGGCTCACAGCTGGCGCTCGACGCCATGGATGCCGGCGCCGTCGACGTCTTGGCGAAGCCGGGCGGCAGCACGTCGGTCGGCTCCCTCGCCGAGAAGCTTGCCTTCCATGTCAAAGCCGCCGCCGCGTCTACCCGGTTTCGTCGCCGGCGGCTCGCTGAAAGCACGCCTGGAGCGACAAGCCAAGAGACAGTCCGGCCAGCTTCACGAGTGATTGTGCCGGCGCCGCCTGCAACCGTGGCGGTTCGCCCGTATCACGGCCGTGTCGATCCACGGCAGCTGATCGTGATTGGTTCTTCCACCGGCGGCGTCGAGGCCCTGCGGACGGTGCTGCCGCAGTTTCCCGCCACCATGCCGCCGATTGTGATCGTGCAGCACATTTCAGCCTACTTCTCCAAAGTGGTGGCAGAGCGGCTCAACACAATCTGTGCCCTTGATGTCCGCGAGGCGGAGGAGGGGATGGTGCTCGGTCGGGGCATGTGCGTCATCGCTCCCGGGGACCATCATCTGGCCGTTGCCTGGCAAGGCGATGCCTACCGCACGCGGATCCTGCAGAGTCCGCCAGTCCACCACTGTCGGCCCTCGGTCGATGTGCTCTTTCGCTCGGCGGCCGAGGCAGCCGGCAAGCAGGTTGTGGCAGCGCTGCTCACGGGGATGGGGTCGGATGGAGCGCTTGGCATGCAGGCCATTCGGCGGGCCGGTGGCATTAATATTGCCGAAGACGAGCGAACCTGCATTGTCTATGGGATGCCAAAATCGGCCATCGAACTGGGAGTCGTCGATAGCGTGTTGCCGCTGCCGCAGATAGCAGAGGGCATCATGGAAGCACTCGCCAGGCGGCCTGTCTAAGCCCAGGCGACTCGCAGGCCTTGTGTGGCGATGAGTGGTGTGGCGATGAGTGGTGTGGCGATGAGTGGTGTGGGAAATAACGATTCTGCGGCCTACACCGGCCCGGGCAGCCGAATCGGCTGGTCGTTGGCCTCGAAAACTGTTGAAGGGCCCAAAAGCCAGAGTTAATATTCGGTATCATCTGGAAAACTCTGCGGGTTGGGCAAAGCCTGCCGGAGGCGCCGCAGGAGTTTTCTTTGCCTCCCGTTGGCATCCACTCGCGATCCCCTTGCACCACACCCAGACCGGATCCCATGAATACCCAGACCACGCCCCGCCGGATCGGCATCGGTTTTTTTGTCATCATCGTGCTGACGCTTCTGCTTGGGCTCTGGGCCATCTGGCAGATTCTGGCCATCAATCGCAATGTCGTGCAGTTAGCGGCCAATGCCGTGCCCTCCGTGGTCACGCTCAATAAGATCATTCAGTCCAATGCCACCGCAGCGCAGGCCGTGGTCAGCCTCATTGAAGCCATCGGCAACGGCAAGCAGGCCTCTTCTGAGGAGGCCAGCTTTATGTCAGCCAAGTCGAAGGGCGATGAGTTGATGGCGGAGTATGAGGGGCTGTTATCCGACACTGAAGACACCCGGCTTTTTAAGGATGCTAAATCGGCCCGAGCCTCGTATCTCACCGCAGTCCAGAAGGCGCTTGAACTGGCCCGCGAGCAAAACCAGGTGGAGTCGCTGGCAAGCTTGAAGGCGGAAGCCGAACCGGCGCTGAACGTCACCGTCGACCTATTCAATAAAGACATTGACTACAACATCATGCTCGCCACCAAAGAGACTGTGATGGCGAGCAGCAATGTCATGAAGAGCCTCTATACGATCATTCCGGCCCTGGCGTTGGCAACGTTGCTCGGCGGCCTGATCGGCTGGAGCACAGTGCAATCGACCAAAAAAGCTCTGGCTTCGATCAACGACCAGATCCAGGCCGGCATCGACAAGACAAACGACGCGTTGACGAGCATCTCCGATTCGCTCCAGCAGGGAGCCGATCAGACCGCATCCAGTTCGAACCAGCTATCGTCGGCAAGCCGGGCGCTGGCCACCGGCTGCAGCGAGCAGGGCGCCTCGGTCACTGAGACAAGCGCTTCGCTCGAGGAGATCTCGGCGATGATCCGCGCCACCGCAGACAATGCGTCGAAGGCTAAAGAATTCGCAGGTCAGGCCCGCTCGGCAGCCCTCACGGGCAAGCAGACGATGGCGGAGATGACCGTCGCCATGATGTCGATCGAAACGTCGAGCCTCGACATCTCGAAGATCGTGAAGAACATTGATGAGATTGCTTTTCAGACCAATATCCTGGCCCTGAATGCCGCGGTGGAGGCCGCCCGGGCTGGCGAAGCTGGTGCTGGCTTCGCTGTCGTCGCCGACGAGGTCCGCTCGCTCGCCCAACGCAGCGCCGCGGCTGCCAAGGAGACGGCTGACAAGATCGAGGCGGCCATCGCCAGCACAAAACGTGGTTCGAAGAGCTGTAGTAATGTAAGTGAGTCGCTGGAAGAGATCGTCAACAAGGTGACGGAGGCTGATGTGCTCGTCGCCGAAATTGCCTCAGCCGCCAAGGAGCAGGCCCAAGGCATCAAGCAGGTGGGTGTTGCCATGACTCAGATGGATAAGGTCACGCAGGGCAATGCGTCGAGCGCTGAGCAGACCTCGACTGCTGCCGAGCAGCTGAATAGCCAGGCCAAACTCCTGCAAGACAACGTCGAGCATCTGCAGTCGTTGATCGCCAGCACGTCTCAGTCGGGCAGCGACGAGCAGGCGATTGCCTCTTCGCGGCGGCCACGGGCGTCGGGGAAGCGGCCAGGGGCCACCGGCCAGCGTCAAGAGACGGCTGTTCGCTCACCGGCCGAACGCCGCCGGCCAGAGCCGCAATTGGTTCTGCCGGAGGAACGGACCTACCGTCCGGACGCCGACGATGGCAATTTCCGCAACTTTTAACAGCCAATGGCATCTCGAGGTCTCCCGCCTGGAGAGAATTGAGCTGAGTGGGCAGGGCGTTGCCCCGCAGAGGCGAGTTTTTCGAGCTTGCCGATGCCCCCGTGGAGGCGAGTTTTTAAACTTGCCGAAGAGGACAAGATGAAAATCTTATCCCACAGAAGAGGACAAGCTGGCAAGCTTGTCGCACCGATGAAAAAAGGGGCGGGGCCGGTGAACACTCCACGCAAACTTTCTGGCCCGCGGGTGGAGAGCTGCCTAGAATCATCGAGGGAGATGATTTATGGCTGCCTTACGATTGATTCCGACATGGGTCGTCGCTCTTGTGGTGGCGATCGCCCAGCTTTGCCCAGCGGCAGCGGTCGCAGCCTGCGAGAAGGGCTGCTGTTCCACTGCAGAAACTTCCTGCTGCGGAGCGAGTGTTTCCGGAACAGTGGCTGAGGAAGGCCACGACTTCGCCCGCGTTTCTGGTTCAGGTTGCCCTGTTGTCCGGAGGCGTAACCGACCGTGGCTTCCAGCAAATTCAACGTCCAGCCCGTATTCTCTACGGTGTGTGGCGAATTTGAGTGACCCGTCGATCGCGTCCCAGTGGGCCTGTTTTGGTCCTTGTTGGGCCTCTCATAGGGCCCGTTGGTAGACGCAGGCTCAGGCGTGGTTCGTGATCGCACTGTGCATCATGGACATCAGGTTTTCTCAACTCAATTTCATTTTCTAGGAGTATTTTTATGAACGCTTTGATTCTCTGGGCCGCCTTGGCCCTTGGGTCTTCTATCCCCGCGATCGTCAGTGTCTCAACCGCTGGCTGCCCGGAGTGCGATTGTTGTGGCTGCTGTGACACCGGCGTCTGCGAGTGCAAGGTTTGCACCTGCGATTGCTGTGCCACGGGCTGCGACGTAGCCAGCCCGGCCGGGGATTGCTGAAAGAAGCCGATCGACAGAGAGGCTGGAAAAGACCTGGTTGCATCGGTACGAATAGCGGGCGAGCAATCCCAGCGCGATCTCTTTGGCCGCCAACGTGAAAGAGTTCTGCTCGTCGATCTCGGACCGCATGACCTCTATCTGGGCCTCGCGACGCCAGACTTCCGCCTTCAGCCGCACAATCTCGTCGCGGCAGGAGGGCGGCGGTCGGGGCGGCCAGCTTTACTTCTTAACCGGGGCGACCTTCGCCTTGTTGTCTTGCTTCGGCTTCTTGTTCTTCTTGTCGTTCTTCTGAGAGTTATTGCCCTTACCCATGGCTGTCTCGCTTTCTTTTTAGGGGAAACGTGCACTGACGAGCGTCGTCAGCTAGGAATCTATTTCGGCAAACTGGTCCGATTCCTCCAGTTTTGCTGATTACGACAGTCTACCCGTGGGTGTCGCGTATGTACCAGCAGAGCGGAACGGCGACCGCCGCCCCCGCGAGGGGAGCCGTCAGATAAATCCAGACCATATCGAGTTGGCCCGAAACGAGCGCCGGGGCCAGCGATCGGGCGGGGTTCATCGACGCCCCGCTGACCGGCCCGGCGAAGAGGGCCTCCAGTGCCACCACGGCCCCGATGGCAAGGCCAGCCGTGATCCCCTTCTCGCGAGCCCCGGTCGACACGCAGAGAATGACCAACATCAGCATGGCCGTGAGCAGCATCTCCATGACCCATGACTGCACGGCCGATCCGCTCGGCACCGTGGCGCCAAGCGATTGATCGGCCGGGAAAAGAAGCTTTACAACGATGCTCGCTAGCACAGCCCCAAGACACTGGCAGATCACATAAGGCAGCGCGGAGGAAGCGGGTAGCCGTCCGGCCAAATAAAAGCCGAATGTGACCGCGGGGTTCATGTGAGCTCCCGAAACATCACCGAGTGCTGCGATCATGGCAAACACGACAAGGCCAAACGTAAGCGCCACGCCCACGTGCGACACCGCTCCTTCGCCATTGACAACAATCGCCGCCGTGCCGGCAAATACTACGAAAAATGTGCCGACACATTCAGCAGTCAGCTTTTTCCGGAGCGGCATCATGTCCGTGTTCAATGTTCCGGATCCCGGATTCTACGCGGTCTATCACGACGCTGGCGGCCCGCATCTGGACAGAGCTCGAAAAGCCCCGGACCTGCCGGGCCACTGCGGACGCCGCGACGATCATACCGCACGCCGCTTCAATTAGCGGTAGACAGCCAGAACGGCCTCAAAGAGATCGTGCAACGCACGGGCGAGGCGGGAATCGGTGCCGAGTTCTTGGCCGAGGCGAACGAGCACCAGTGTCTGGATGATGCTATTCCAGTCGAGAATTTTCATGTTGCCCTCCATGGCGTTGAAACGCGGAAGCAGGTTCCGTGTTCCGAACCCCCGATTCTATGGCTGACCGAGTTCTGGTGACCAAAATACCGCCAAGACGACAATGGGGCACGGGGGCCACTGCTTCGACCGAGAGTGGACAGTTAGCGGCACGAGAACGGTCATGCCCCTGTGGTAGGCTTCGCAGCATGTTTGAACACCGCTCCGACCCGCTCCTGCCGCGGCAGACGTTCCTGATCCGAGTGCTAGGCTATCTGGCCCTGGCCATGCTGCTGCTGGTCATGGCGCTTGGGATCGGAGTCGTCGGCTATCACGTCCTCGGCGGCCTGCCGTGGATCGACGCCCTGCTCAATGCCTCGATGATCCTCGGCGGCATGGGACCAGTCGATCCGATTCCCTCTGCCGCCGGGAAGCTCTTCGCCTCGTTCTACGCCCTGTTTTCTGGACTGCTCTTTATCGGAGCCACATCGATCCTGCTGGCCCCCTTCATGCACCGCATCATGCATAAGCTGCATCTCGACGAAGACTGAGCCCGGCTCATCAAGTCAGGCCGCTTGAGTCAGGCCACTCAAGACAGGGGCTTGAATCAAGCAGGTGGCGGCTCTGCCTGCTACGAACCGGCATAAAGTTTAAACAGTGCCTGCGTGCCCTCAGCAGCGAAACCCCGGTCCATGACCGCAGCATAGAGCCGCTCCGCTGTCGCTAGGCCAGGCAACTCAATCCCCGCCTCCGCAGCGCAGGCCCGCGCAAGGCGGATGTCTTTGACAAGATGCCTGACGAGAAAGCCCGGTGAGTAGTCGCCGGCGAGGGTGCGGGCCGCGAGATTTTCAAGCGCCCAACTGCCGGCAGCACCACCGCTGATCACCTGCTGCACGACAACAGGATCGAGTCCACCGGCACGCGCATGGGCAAGCGCCTCGCACCAGGCCACCATGCCCACGGCCACGGCGACCTGATTTGCGAGTTTACACCGCTGTCCTGCGCCTGCGCCGCCCAGATGCGTGACAGACTTGCCCAGCTGGGTCAGCAGGGGCCGGGCCCGCGTGACTGCCGCAGCGTCGCCGCCTACCATGATCACAAGCGTTGCATTTCGCGCCCCGAGGTCACCGCCCGAAACCGGCGCGTCGAGGGCGGCGAGTCCGGCTACGGCGGCCGCCGCGGCGATTCGCGCGGCCAGCGTTGGGCTGGAGGTCGTCATGTCGATGAGCAGCGTACCGGGGCGGGCCCGGCCGAGCAGGCCTTCAGGTGGAGACGTAGTGCCATGGCTGCCGAAATAGACCTGCTCCACATCCGTCGGCATCCCGAGCATCGTGATCACCACGTCGCTGACCGCGGCCACACTCTCCGCCGAGTCGTGCCACTGGCCGCCCGCCGCAACGAGCGCTTCGGTCTTTGACCGGGTGCGGTTGTGGATATGCACGGGATGGCCGGCTGCAAGCAGATGGCCCGCCATGCTGCGTCCCATGATGCCGGTGCCTATGAAGCCCACCTGCTGCGTCATCGACGCTCTCCCCAAGCCGCGTCGCGACCGGTGCCGCGGCCGACCATGGCCTGTAGATCGGCCACGACATGCCGCAAGCGGCCAGCCTGGGCGTTCATCTCCTCGGCTGCCACCGAGTCCTCCTCCGCGCCCGCTGCGGCCCGGTGTGTGACCTGTTCGATCTGTCCGATCGCCGCACCGATTCTCGTGACCGCCACGTGCTGCGCCCGGCTGCCGTCACGGACCTCGTCCATGAGGCCCCGGACCTCGGTGTCGAGGCCAGCGAGCCTGCGGATCGAATCCGTCACGTGCGTCATCTTCTCCTGCCCCGAACGAGTGCGGGCGATCGAATCCTCGATGAGGCTCGTCGACTCGCCGGCCGCCGCGGCACAGCGCTGCGCCAAGCGGCGAACCTCGTCGGCCACGACCGCGAAGCCGAGGCCAGCTTCGCCAGCTCGGGCTGCCTCCACGGCGGCGTTGAGTGCGAGAATGTTGGTCTGAAAGGCGATCTCATCAACCAGTTTATTGATCTTGGAAATCTGGCCTGAAGAGGCATCGATCTCCTCGATCGCCTTTGCCAATCCAACCAGCAGTGTCATGGCCCCCGCAAACTCCTGCTGTTCGCGGTTCACGAGATCGCTGGTAGCATCCGTCCGCCGGACGTTGTCGCTGGCCCCCGTAGCCATCTCCCGCGCTGAGCCCGCTATCTCCTCAAGCGCCGCGACCTGCTCCGTAGCGCCCTCCGCCAGAAACAGGCTCGACGAAGCAATCTCCTTCGCGCCGCTGGCCACTTGTTCGGAGCTTGCGGAGAGTTCACCGATTGCGCGCCGCAGGCTGGCGGCATGGCGACGGATGCCAAGCCAGGCGCTGACGGCCGCACAGACCGCCAGAATCAGACCCAGCAGATGCAGGATGTCGCCCCACCGACGATAGCGGACTGTTGCAGCCTCCGTACGGCGGTCGAGCAGCGACTCAAATTCACCGATCGGCCGCATGATGATCGCCTTGTCAGCTTGATACTTCCTGTCGTGCATGATGCGGCGGGCCAGCTCAGCATCGGGCGGCCCCTGCCGCGTAAAGCCACTTCGGCCATCGTCGAGCTCCCCCTTGATGGCATGCATGGCGATCGTCTCGGTAGTGACCAGCGCGTTGGAGTTGTCTTCGGCCTCTTTGAGCTTGGCAAACTCGCTGGCCGTGAACCCCTGCTGCTGCATCAGAGTGCGGAGCGCGATCGTGCGGCCATCGGACCGGGCCTGCTTGCCGTTACGAACGTCGAGCAGGTCCCAATACTGCTTCTCATATTCCGCATCACCGGTCACGACATAGGTGCGGGCCAGACGGGTGAGTTCGTCAGAACTCGCGCGGAGTTCTTGGGCCAGCTTCAGTGATTTGTGGCGGTTGGCCTGACTCCGATTGAGATCCTGCTGATTGAGGAATGTCAGCCCTGACAGACACAGAAGCGCGAGGATCGGGCCGAGCGAGGTAAGGAGCAGACGCTGGGTGGTATTCATCGGGGGACCAGGCGAGGGAACGGCATCTCCCTAGTGTAATTCCGGCCCCAGCGAATATTTTTTCCCCAGAAAAGTAGAGTTTTTCAGAGGTTTTAGCTGTCTGCTACGCCACCGCGATTCCGTCGACCTTCTTGGCCGTGGGCAGTTCACCAGCGACGCCGTCTGTCTGGAAGCCAAACGAGATCTCCGCACCGGCTGCGATGGTGCCATTCCAAGCGGCATTTCTGATCACGGAGTGGGTGCCGACGTGGCTGACGATCACGGCGTTCCAGATGCTGTTGATCGCACGACCATAGTCAAATGTCACTTGCCAGTCGTTGACCATGGCAGCAGTATCATTTTGAATTGTCAGCGGACCCTCAAGCCCGCTCCCCCAGTCGTTGGTGGCGGCGTAAGTGACCGCAAAGGCCAGACGGGGCTCAAGTTGGTCGAACGAGGCCACCGAGGCGAGCGCTGGATTGAGGGCATTGCGGCGCAGAGAGGCCTGGAGGCGACGACGTGCGTTCATGACAGCACCTTTCAAAACGTGTCTGACCCCAGCCCATTTCAGCTTTATCGGCCGCTTCGACCGCGTTAATCTTTCGGTCGATCGGTTTTTCCCGATCTGTTTTTCGTTATAAAGTGTGCTGGCGGTCTCCTGCCGGGCTGGCCTCTATGCCCGCCATTTTTTCGCTCATATCCCCCCTTTCTGCGGAGTCTTATCGTGCCCGCCCCAAACCCGCTCCGTCTTGTTGTTCATGGTGCCGCCGGTCGCATGGGGCAGCGCATCATCGCCTGTGCCGCCGCCGATTCAGCCGGCCCATTGAGCGCGGGCTGGCAACTCGTAGCCGCTCTTGAGCGAGCCGAGCATCCCCGCCTGGGCGTCGATGCCAGTACATTAGCCGGCGTGGCCACGGCGGGCGTTGTCGTAAGCGACGCCTGGACCTGTCCAGCCGACGTCGCGATCGACTTCTCGCTGCCCGGGGCCGTAGACGGCATTGCGGCGGCCTGCGTGCGGGCGGGTGTACCGCTGGTCGTTGCCACGACGGGCCTGGAGCCCGCCGATCGGCGGGCAATCGAGCGGGCAGCGCTTGAGATCGCGGTGCTCCAGTCGCCGAGCATGAGCCTCGCGGTCAATATCGCGATGGATCTGGTGGGCCGCGCCGCCACGCTGCTGGCGCGGGTGGGTGATCGGTCTGATGTCGAGATCATCGAATGCCACCATCGCCTCAAGGAGGATTCGCCCAGCGGCACGGCGCTGAAGTTTGGGCAGATCGTGCAAGACGCCTTTGGCTTCACTCGGGTAGCCCACGGTCGCGAAGGGCGGCCCGGCGCCCGGCCAGCCGATGAGATCGGCTACCATGCAGTCCGCGCTGGCGACAACCCCGGCGAACACACGATCCTCTTCGGCCTTGAGGGCGAGTCGCTTTCCGTGAATGTTCGCGCTACCAACCGCGACTGCTACGCGCGGGGCGCCCTGGCAGCCGCACGGTTTTTAGTCGGTAAGCCCGCCGGGCTCTACTCAATGCGCGACGTGCTGGGGCTGAGCTGAGCTTGCGTCACTGCGATGCTGCGGCCCAGCAGCCACCAGCCGGCGAGCAGTTGGAAGAGTAGCACCAGCAGGCCGGCCCGTGGCAGGCCCGTGGCGGCCAGCACCAGCCCGAAGAGTAGGCTGGCCACAAAGCCGGAGAGCTTTGTACCCACGTGCATGAGGCCAAAAGTGGCGCCGAAACGGCCGCTCGGCGCAAGCCCAGCGACCAGCGCCCGGATCACGCTTTGCACGCCACCAAGGACCACGGCCAGAAGAACGGCCAGTGCGTAGAGCTGCATTTTGGTCTGCACAAACCAGGCGAGAAGCAGCACGGCCACCCAGCCGATGAGGCAGACCCCCAATGCCCCCTGTCGATGCCAGCGAGCGGAGAGCCAGCCGACGGCAAGCGCGCCCGGCAACGCCACCAGTTGGACCAGCAAAACGAGTTTCACGAGTTCCGAGTTGTCAAGATGAAACTCTTCGAGCGCGACGCTGGAAAACTGCGCGATCGCCGTCTGCACCGCGCCCATGCTGAGCACAGCGCCCAGCAGCACTCGCCCCAGTGCCTTGACCTGATCGTCGGCAGCATGCGGATCAAAGAGATCACGGGCGAATGCCCAGAGCGTGGCGACCGACGAAGCCGTGGTCTCGTCTGGATCACCCTCTGCGAATCGTGTCCATGCGGCAGGGAGTGAAAACAGCAGCCACCAGACGCCAGTGAAGATAAACGCAGCCCGCAGACCGCCCGTCGTCGTCAGGCCCAGACGGTCGTGCGCCGCCACGATCGTTGTGCCGGCCACCAGCGCAATGGCGCCGCCGGCATAGCCCAGCGCAAAGCCGCCCGCCGACAGCCTGTCGGCCGCATGGCCCGACGCGATCCGGGGCAGCAGGCTGCCAGTGAAGACCGCATCGATATCGAAGCCCACAGAGGCAATCACGATGCAGGCGACCACCGCCAGCCGCGCCGACGGCGGGACGGCCCCCAGCAGCAGCAGCGCTCCACTGCCAAGAATCACGCCGGCCATCAGCGCGGCCTTGTGGGCCCGGCGCTGATCCGCCCAAGCAGCTAGAAATGGCGTGCTCACCGCCGAAGCGAGCATTGCAACAGCGAGCGTCCAGGCCCAGACCACGCCCCCATCGACGCCCCAGGCCCGATCTGCAAACACAACCTTCTCGACATAGGCAACGAGCAGCGTGATTAAGAGGGTCGAAAATGCACTCGCCGCCCAGTCCAGTAGCAGCCAGGCGAGGCTGCCGGTTCCAAACGAGTCGGTTTTCTTCTCGTCTTGCTTCTCGTCTTTCATAGGTCGGTAGTCTAGCTGTCTGTTCCAAACGCCATCTATCCCGTCTGCGAAGGTTAACGGGACTGCTCGAGGATGCGGGCGGCTGGGTATGCTGAAGGTCGGCAGGCCTCACATCGCCGTCTGTCTACCAGCCACTGCCTGTTTACGGGTGCCGCTCCCATGCTCAGCCAAGAAACGCTCGAGTCTTACCGCAAGATGACGCCCGGAGAGCGGCTAGAACTGGCGCTGAGAATGACTGATGAAAATATTCCCGCCTTGTTTGACGGATCCCCGGCACTGGTCGACCGGCGATTCGAACTCCTCAAGCGAGAGAATGACCAGCGGAATCACAACATGCTGACCGCCATCGCCCGAACCCGGAAGAAACCGTGAGTGCGCTCGTTCAAACGCTGCATGACTTCGCCGCGCTGTTTGATCAGCTCAAGGTGCCTTATGCCATCATGGGTGGCTGGGCGGTGAGGGTCTATGGCTTGCCGCGACCGACCTATGATGTCGACTTCACGATTGCTCTGCCGCGAGAACGGCTGCCTGAACTCTACGCGGCTGCAGTCGCTGTGGGCTTTACTGTTCCCGAACACTATGCAAGTGGTTGGGTCGATAGCGTTGCGGATATGCCCCTGGTCAAATTTCGACTTTATCTTGAGGGGCGGGGAATCGACGCCGACCTATTTCTCGCAGAGTCGGACTACCAGAACGAACTCCTCTGGAGACGACGACAACACTCTATCGCTGGCCGGCCGGCGTGGTTCGTGAGCCCCGAGGACTTGATCCTGCTCAAACTCATCGCCTCGCGACCGCGCGACTTAGGCGATATCGACGATGTTCTCTTCGGACAGCCCGAACTCGACGCCGATTACATGAGCCGGTGGGCGACCGTGCTTGGTGTCGAACAGCAGCTTCAGGAAGCCCTCAAAAACAACACCTGAGTACGACGAGAAGAGATCGTAATCCGCTCAGCCGTAGAGGTCGATCGCCTGAATGATCTCGTCGAGACGGTTACTCACGCTTACCGCCCGGTTGGCGAAGCTCGCCCGGCTCACGCCCCGGCTGCCGAGCACCTCATTGAAGAGCTTCTGATCGGTCGTGTGGTAGGCCACGGTGGCCGTCGGGTCCTTGAGCTGGTGGCCAGTGAGAATGCAGACCACCCGTTCGTCCCGGCCAATCACGCCCTCGGCCACGAGCTGCCGCGCTCCCGCCACGCTTGCAGCGCTGGCCGGCTCACAACCGAGCCCGCCGGCGCCCACCTGGGCTTTGGCGTCGAGAATCTCCTGCTCCGACACCTCCCGGACCACGCCATCGCAGACCTCCAGTGCCCGCAGGCACTTGTTGAGATTCACCGGTCGGTTGATCTCGATGGCGCTAGCAATCGTGTCGGCCCGTTTCTTGTCGCGGTCGAGTTCGTCGTAGTAGTGGCAGGCCGGGGAAAGATCGGCCCGG
>Ga0194043_1001329_pt1 | contig 13940 bp, 14 predicted proteins | sample JunL4415m_MetaG_FD_161274 | JGI IMG/M metagenome (GOLD analysis project Ga0194043, IMG submission 161274) | Anoxic zone freshwater microbial communities from boreal shield lake in IISD Experimental Lakes Area, Ontario, Canada - Jun2016-L442-15m | ecosystem: Environmental > Aquatic > Freshwater >...
TATCCATGAGGGCCTTCAGTTCCAGCATCGCCTCGGCGTGCCAGTTGACCTGCCACGCGGTGGTCCCTGGTGGGCTGTCCATGTGGACTGCGGTGTATCGCTCGTGGCGTTGCACGGGTGTGTCGCAATGCGTTGATTGCGTGACGGGCCTGTAAGGCCACCCCCACCCGCGATGTGACCCCCTCGCAGCACCGCTCCCTGCGGTGCGCAATGCACCGGAGGCACAGATGAACCGACCAACACGTGTGGCTCTTGCCGCGGCGGCACTGACGGCGATGACAGTGACCCCGGCTGCCCTTGCCCAGCAGTCGAGCGTGTGGATCGACCCCGCGGTCATGGTGGCGGGTGTGCCATGGACGGGGCAGGCGGGGGCCACCGCGCGCTTCACGCCGGGGTTCGCCTCTGGCACTGGCAGGGCCGAGCTGCGGGTGAGCGGCCGCTATTTAGGGAGTTCGGACACGTTTGGTGTTGGCCGTGAGTCGTCGTACACGTGGCCGTCGCTGGCTGATGGCGCGTACACGGCGCGCATCTACGTGGAGAGCGACCACATCTGCAGTGGTTCGCGGTGCAGTTGGTCCGGGGGCTATCTCCCGACGGCCGACTTCCGCGTTGACCGCACGCCGCCCAGCGAGCCCAGCGTCATTACGGATGGTGAGCCCCAGCGGAGCAGCACCGCGATCACGTGGTCGCGTTCCACCGATGGTGGCGTGGGCATGGATGGCTACCAGTTGCTGCTTGACGGCACCACGCAGGCGCAGCTGGGCGCCAGCCAATGCGGGGGCGACTGCAGCGCATCGCTCGATCCGTTGCTGCTCCCCGACGGCCCACACACCGTGGCGGTGCGGGCCACCGACCTGCTGGGCAATGCCAGCGACTCGCCTCTGGCCCAGATCACGGTGGCCGACACGCCCAGCGTGGCCCTGGTGAACCCACCGCGGTATGTCATCGCCGGGAACCCGGTTGACATCAGCGCCCGCGCCGCCATCGCCAACGGCAGCCCGCTCACGTACTCGTGGGACACCGACGGCAACGGCACATTTGACACCGACACCGGCACGGTGGCCGTGCTGCGGGTGCAGCCCACCAAAACCATGAGAGTTGCGGTTGAGGTGACCGCCCCAGGCGGCGGCACTGCAACCGACTCCGCTCCGATCGAACTGCGAAAGACACCGCCCTCGGGCGACCCGGGCGTGACCATCAACGATGGTGACCGCTTTACGCGTGACCCCGATGTGACCCTCTCGCTCTCGTGGCCCGACGGCGCCACGGGCATGAAGATCGCCACCGACGGCGGGTTCAAGGGCGCCACCACCGTGCCCGTGGCACCCACGGCCACGGTGCAGCTGACAGCCGACGACAACTCCCTCCTGCCACACGTGGTGTACGTGCGGTTCTCGGGCGCGGGCCTCGACGCCAGGGAGACCTACACCGACGACATCATCCTCGACACCACTCCGCCGGTCATCGATACGGCCGTGGCGAAGCCAGTGGGCACCAAGGCCGTGCGTGTGACCACCCGGGTGCGCGACGCGGTGTCGGGTCCCCGCAGCATGCAGGTGGCCCGCGCGGTGACTGCTTCCGGCACCACAGTGGCCTATGCGCCCTCGGTACGCGTGCCCATGAAGGGGCGCCGCGTGAGCATGCGGGTTGCGGATGCGGCGGGCAACTGGTCGAGGTGGAAGTCGGTGGTTACCCGGCGCCGGGGATGACGGTGATGCGGAGGGTGGTGCAGGCCAGCCCGGCCTCGCGCGCCTCACGCACTCCCGCAGCCACACGCTTCTGAAGCGCGAGGGCGCCCCGGGTCATCTCGGCAACCTGTGCGGGGTCGCGCGAGAGCAGGAAGAACCCGCGATCGCCAAACGCCACAAAGCCGGGGCTTGCCATCTGCACGCCAGCCTCGCGCATCTCGGCGGTCACCTTGGCCACCAGCGTGGGCCAGGTCATGCGGCGTGCGTGCTGGTAGGGCACCACCTGTTTGCCGGCGGCCAGATAATCGTTCACCTCGGCATAGGTGGCGTACTTGCAGCGCCACTTCGACCTGGGCCCGCGGCTCTTCACCTCAAGCCCGTTGTCGGGATCGAGAAACACGATGTCCGCAGCGTGCAACTTGGCCATTGCCGCGCGGTGCCATGACTCGCGGGCGGCGATGCGCGCTGCGGTGGCCATGCCGCCTGTGGGGAGGGGGTTGTCGAAGAACACCGGGGCGACTGCCTGCGTCGCCACCCCGTGCAGCATCTGCGTGTCGTGCAGCAGTTGCACCCGGCGATCACCCACGGGCAACTGCCCGAACGCCCCGACCATCGAGCGGAGCAGGCGCTCGTCGAGGTGCTCCCACTCATCCGGCTTCTCCAGGTGCGGCCGCACCCCGCCATCGTCGTTGGCCTCATGGTGCTCCGTGAGGTACCAGTTGATTCCCACAACCAGCTGGCCGTCTCCAGCCAGCTGGTTGAGTAACGCGTACTTGGTGTAGTCGCCCTGGTCCCCGGCGTAGTTGTGCCTCATTCCGGCCCCCTCTCATTCGCTCACAGCGTTCACGCACGTACGTCATTGTGATCTCATCACCTGGCGCACAACTCCTTACGCGTGGCGTAAGCCACTGGGACGCACCATGCGACCGACTCTCAGATGAAGACATTCCTCAGTCGGGTGGGCAGCGTTGTGATGGGCGTGCTGGCGATCGTTGCGGTCATCGGCGGCTGCGCGCTGTACCAGCGCGGCAAGGATCTGCTTCCGGGCCCCGCCCGGGCAGTGGTGGACTCCCTCGACTCGGTGGGCCCCGGAGGGTTCGCGCCGCTCGGCTTCAGCACTCCCAGCAGTGACGGCCCCTCGTCACCGCTGGACGCCTGCCCCGACTATGCGGCCGATGTTGAATCGCTTGGCCCCGCCATCCAGGGAGATCTCACACCCGAATCTGCCGGCGGCGCACAGATCTCCGACCTGCTGCAGGTGCAGATCGATCGCCTGCAGGCTGGCGGTACTCCAGATGCACTGAGCGCCACGGGCGTGGATGTGGCACTCGCACATCAGGACGACATCCTCACTGGCGCCGCCACACGGATTCGCGGCGCCAGCTTCACCACCACTGAGGTGAAGTCGCTCTCAGTGAGTCTGGCGGCGGCGCTCGATGCCGTTGCCGAGGCCAACACCAGATTTCTCGCCGGTGGCACCGGGGTGCGTACCCGTTCGGCATGGGTCAACTGGGCCACGCGCGCCCAGGGGCCGACCGATCAGATCCAGGCGATTGCACGGGCACTCGGCAAGTGCCCATAACCCCTTAGGGCAGGCGCTTCACCAGGGCACGGCAGGCTGAGCTGATGCCCCGCCCGGAGCCCTTTGATGCATTGATGCTGTAGCTGGTGCTCACCGGCGCGAGGGCCATCGATGCCGCCTTGCCCTTGCCCGTGACCTTGGAGCCCTCGGGCACCGCGGTGGTCATCAGGCTGTTCGCGGTTGCCCCGCCGTTCATCACCATGCGCAGAGTGCGTGCCGCGCCGGTGCCGCCCATCATCGTCCAGATGGTGGAGGAGTCGGTCTGGGCCACGTTGATGCACGCCAGCGCCTTCTTCTTGCCCCTGATGACCATCGTGGTGGTGCCGACGATGGATGCGGTGCCGTCCTCTGCGAACCCGAGCGAGGCATTGGAGCTGCTGGCGAAGTCGCCTGACGCGAATGCCGCGAGCGCCGCCGGGCGGGCAGCGCCGCCCCCACGCGCCGGCGCGCGCAGTGAGTACCGGCCGCGGTTGACGATGCCGTTTACCGCGTTGCCGCTCTGTGTGCCGGGGCTCAGCATCGTGCCGCTGGCCAGCCGCACGCGGGCGGTACCGGTGTAGCGCTTCACCTTCGCGGTGGCGTGCGCTCCGCGTTCCATCGCCACCTTGGTGTCGCCGTTCACAAGCTCGACGTGGGTGGACAGGATCTGCGCGCCCCGGTTCCGGTTAAAGCATGTGCCGTCATCCGCTCCCACGGGGACATCGGCGAAGAAGTCCACCCGCACGAGCTTGACGCCCGTCCAAATGGGCGCCGGGTACGCGGCGAAGCCCGTCGTGGGGTACGAGACGGAAAAGCGCAGCTGCTGCGCGGTGTCGTACGTACCGTCGTCGCCGATGTCGATGCACACATAGTGCACGTGCCCGATCGGGTCGTTCCCAGTGGGAAGCGTGCCGATGTCGGGGGTGAGATTGATCTGCCGTGAACCCCCGGCGGCAACCACAAGCCCGCCAGCGCCCTGATCCCAGGTGGGGATACTGATGGTCGTTGTGGAGGTCTGCAGGCTCGAATCGGTCACCTTTACCGCGGGCGCCGGAATTGACGATGCCACCACGCTCTGGGGCAGGTACGCAGTGCCATCGGTGGGGTCGGCAACGTTGGTCCAGCCACCCTTCGGCGGGTCGCCGAAGGTGCCGTCGCCGTTGGTGTCCCACGAGTACGTGACGCCCGTGCCCGTGGACTGCCGGGCATCCACGACGGTGGGCTTCAGTGGCGCGGGGCCAGAGGCAGCAGGGGAGTCATGTGAGAAGAGCGAGGCCACGGGCGCCACCGGGAGGTCGCCCTTCGCCGGCAGGTTGGCCGCGGCCCGAGTGGGAAGCACGGAATCGAGCAGCCAGCGATCCGAGAAGACCCCGATGCCGCTCGGCTCCGACACCAGATGCTGCCGTATTGGTGAGTTGGGGTCGGCGGCCGCCTGTCCGTCCTTGGGCCACCCGAGCAGCGCCTGCCAGTAGTTGAATTCAGCGTTATATCTCACTTCCCCCAGCGAGATTGAGCCTCCATTTAGGTCTCTCGTGAGGGTGTTGCCGCTTGCAAGGGGATGCTCGCCTCGGCTCTTGTCGTAGATCCGGATGTTGGACAAGACCGCATTCCTCGAGCACCCACGGACCAACGTTGCAGTGTCACCGCACCCGCCGAACGCGATATCGGCGCCGCTTCCGGGACCGGCGGCGTAGTCACATCCGGTAAGCCCAAGCGCAGCAACCGCCAGCCCACCTGCGGCGGCAATGGCAACAACCCGGCGGGGAATACGGGGGCGGGGGAGCACGGCGCAAGCCTACTCTCGGTTCGGCCGGAAGCGCCAGTCAGTCGGTCTCGATGTGGACCCCAGCGAACTGGCTCACCAAGGTGTTGACCCCCGGGCTCCACGCCGCCACCACCGTGAACCTGAATGCACACCCATACCCGGTGTAGCCCGGCAGGCGGATGACGCTGGCGTTCTGGCCGTCGCCCTCGGCGGCGAAGTGGATGGTGCGCTGGGCGATGCCCCCGCGCCACCCGGTGCACACCACCTTTACCTCGCCCTCCATCTCGGTGGGCACGCCCTCAACCTCCGCGCCCGTGGGGTCGGTTTCGGTGGTGCGGCCAACCATCACGGCGATCACGCGCTTGGCCCGGCGGATCTTCCACCCGGGAACGGTGACGGTCTTGTTCAGGGTGACGACCTCCGAGCCAGTGGTGAATGCCTCCATCAGCACCGTTGCTGACGCGGCATTGGCGACCACAAGGCCTCCGCACATGGTGAGGCCAACTGCGGCGGTGACAAGGAGCGAGCGATTGGTCATGGTGTACCTCGGCTGTCGGAGTGGGGGCTGCTCCTCAGTCGTCTCTCCACTGCGCTCGGCTTACGGCCCGGAGGTCCGCGTGCTCACTTCGGCGCGTACGGCGTCCACACACGTATGGATGTGGCATTCGCACACCAGGACGACATCCTCACCGGGGCCGCCGCACGTATCCGCGCCGCCAGCTTCACCACCACTGAGGTGAAGTCGCTCTCGGTGAGCCGTGTGGCGGCAACGGCAGGAACCCGACAGGGAATACGGGGGAGGGGGCCCACGGCGCAGATCGAGCCGCCCCCGTATTCCCTCCACAACTCAGGCGGTTTCGATACGCGCCACCGCGATCTGGTTGACCAGCGTGTTGACCCCCGGGTTCCACTGGGCCGCCACCACAAACCGGAATGCGCACCCATACCCGGTGTACCCCGGCAGGCGGATGATGCTGGCGTTCTGGCCGTCATTCTCGGCGGCGAAGTGAATGGTGCGCTGGGCGACACCGCCGCGCAGCCCACTGCACACCACCTTCACCATCCCCTCCATCTCGGAGGGCACGCCCTGCACCTGGGCACCGGTGGGGTCGATCTCGGTGGTGCGGCCCACCATCACGGCGACCACGCGCTTTGCCCGGCGGATCTTCCACCCAGGCACCGTGACGGTCTTATTGATGGTGACGAAGCTCATGCCCGTGGTGGATGCCTGCATGAGCACCGTGGCCGACGCGGAATCGGCGGCAACGAGGCCGACGGATGCGACCAAGCCAAGAGCGGCGGTGGCAAGAATGGATCGGATGGCCATGGTGCACCTCGGCGTCGGAAATGTGTGACTTACCGGATGGTCCTCCATTTTCGGCGCCGATCGGCTGTGTTGGCGTACGGAATCGCCAGAACCTCATGGAATGGGCCGCCAGAACGCGCTAGCTGTTGTTACGGTCGAGACGACCGGCTTGTTGTTCGGGGCCAATGGTGCAGAGACCTTGGCTCCCGGGGAGAGAGGAATCGTTCCAATGAAGCGCATGCTCGGCGTACTCGCTGTAATCCTTGTCGGCGGAACGGTTGTTGCCGGAAGCGCATCAGCCCGTCCACGCCTGACGAGTTTTTACGCGAACGATGAAGGCACGTCGATCCGGTTGAAGGTGAATTTCTGCGACTACTCCGGAAGCCCGAACGACGCGTTCTCTGTGGTCTTTCGCATGTGGGATGCAAACAGCGGCTACCAGGTGACAGAGAAAAGAGTGAGCGGTCGCATTTATGGAAGGTGCGGCTATGCCGCTATCAGCGTGCCCGACAACTTCCCTGTCGGCCAGTACAGCGCAAATGCTGCGATCGTCAACCGGGCGACCGGCGGAATGTTCCGTAACGAGGCTCGAGCCGTCTGGATCTCTTAGTCGCCCATCGACACTTACCAGATGCCCTGGGTCCGATGGTTAGCAGGGAGCATCTGAGTTCGGATATCCACGCCCTGGCCCACGCCGCCACTTCATTTCTCAGGAATGGCCGCATGCCTTCCTGATCGAAGACGGGCGCGGGGCAGCGCCGCCCGGATCTTGCCCAACGGGCGTCCGACCTGGAGTCCACCGGGGCGTACGACTCATGCTGGTTCTGTCACGAGAACCCTCGACGCGGTGCTCGACGCCCCCATGCGATGCATCGCATGGGGCCCATCACGCGTCGAGACCCAGCACTCAGCGAGCGTGCCGCCTTGTTTACTGACTTCCGTTCGATCGCCGGCGACGCAGCGACAAGCGCTGCAGGCATGCTTGTGGCGGCGGCTTGAATCCTGTTCGTGATCTTGGCCATGCGCTGAATGTAGGGGTCGCCTCCCGCACTTGACCGGCAGCCGATGAAACCAACAGCGCTAACCCCGATGAGAAATGCGGCCCCGGCCGCGCCGTGCGACGTGAAGCGGTAAAGCCGACGTTGGGGGTGGGAGCGTTCATGCGTTGGGGCTGTAACGCACCGTTGTGTGCCTCTTGATCAGGCGAATATGGGGCAGTTCGACACGAGTCCACGTCGAGCGGTACGCTGGCAGGCGAGAATGTGCATAGAGTCAAGGATCCGTCGCCACGAATTGGGGTGCACGAATGAATGGTGTCCGCCGATTGGTTGTGCTGACAGCCCTGGCAGGCGTCGGTGTCGCTGTCGGGGCCTGTCCGGTTGCATTCGCCCAGCGAGGCGGCACGTGCACCGTGGTCTCGGCCCCCACTTCGGGGTACCACACGCAGTGTCCGGACGCGATGCTCTCCCAGGGGGACCTCAGCGGTCTTGACTTGTCGTACGCAGATCTCCGCCGTGCAGATCTCTCAGGGGCAGATCTCTCGGGCGCGACTTTGTTTCGTGCCAACCTTGCCAATGCGATCCTGAGCTCACACGGCATTCCCGGAGAGGGTGGCAATGCAGATCTCACGAATGCCGACCTGCGCCGTGCGAACCTGAGTGGGACTCAGGCAGTGACGGTGAGCTTCCGCGGCGCGGACCTCACTGGCGCCAACTTCCGTGGGGCGGCGATCGGCTCGTCGTACTTCGAGGGAGCTATGTGGGGCAACACGACCTGCCCAAACGGATCAAAGAGCAATAGGAATCGCGGCCGCCGCTGCCGGGCGTGGTAATCGACATCCGGTGAATAAGACGCCCCGTGCTGCGGAAGGATGGAGCGAATGACAATTTCTCGACGGATCAAGGCGCTGCTCGGGACAGCGGCGGTTGCGGCCATGGTCAGTCCCGCGATCGCGCAGGCGCAGTACTTCCGATCACCCAGTGGGAACATCAGGTGCGTCTTTGCCAGCGAGCTCCCGGGCGTCGCTTGCCAAGCCCTGAACAGTGCACGCGAGGTGCAGCTCGACCGGTATGGGGTGCCGACTACCAGTGAGGGCGATGGCTCGCCCATGAGGGTGGGGCGAGTCCTTCCGTACGGTTGGACGATGACTGGTTACGGCGTGCGATGCGCATCACTCCAGACGGGCATGAGATGCACTGCCGCAGGACACGGCTTTCTGCTCGCGCGGTCCGGGGTTCGGATGTTCTAGCCGCGACCCAGGTGGCTAGTGCGAGGTGTAGTAGCCACCCACGTAGGTGCCATCACCGCGGTAATAGCCGGGCACGTACGTGGTGCGGGGCAGCCCGCTCGAGGTGCTGGGCGCGCCGTAACAGCTGGCTCCGGCGCAGGAGCCGCCCCCCGGGATGCGACTCGGGCTCGTCGCGTAGCCACCGCTCGAAGGTGCGTACGACGGGTAGCTGGATCGCAACTGGACCAGGAGGCAGTTCGAGTACGCAAGCGATCGCCGCAGGTATGTGTTCAGCGGGAGATAAACCGACGGGGGAGTGCACGTAGACGTTGCCGTGGCGACGTCGGCAGTAGCCACGCCCAAGCCGAGGGCAGTCACGGATGCTGTTGCAAGAAGAAGCGCCCGAACCTTCACTCGAACTCCAGTCAATCGGTGAGTTAGATCATGGTACGCGCGCCACCTGGTAATCGCCCCCGTCGTCCGGACCGTCTATCCGGACGTGGCCTCTCCTCGCCCCCTTCGAACGAGTGAGCGCAGCGCGTCGATGCTCATCACTCGACCCGCAGGGCGATGCAGCATTCGGTGGCAGTTGGCGCACACGACCGCGAAGTCATTTGTGGCACTCACCTCGCGCGGCCGTTCAGCCAGCTCGGCAACGGGGACGAGGTGGTGCGCCTCGATGTAACCAGCTCCGAGCTCACCATAGGCGTCGGCAAACGAGAAGCCACAGGCCTGGCAGGTTGTCCCGTGCACTTCCTTTGCGGCGTTCGCGAGGCGTGAGTTGCGCTCGACGCGCTTGTGCCAGCGGAAGCGATCGCCCTCAATGCCCGTCTCGTGCTGCCCGTCATCCTCTGATGCCTGGGCAGCTTCGGCCAGTGCGTCCTGTGCGGTGACAAGCTCGGCGTATAGACCGAGCATGCGTTCGAGGTCCGCGACCAGAACGTCGTCGCTGGGTACCTCCCCGCGTCGATACTCAATTGCTGCGATGTTGCCTGCCTCGTACCCCTGGGTGAGCGACTTCGTGCCCCCAAGGTCGATGGGCCCCTCGCTCGTATTACCGCCCGCATCCGGCAATAGGTCTCGATACAGCCTGGCTGTGCGCTCGAGCACCGCGCGATATCGCCGGCCCACCCGGGCCCGTACAGCAGTGGTTGCCTGGTTTAGCGAGAGGAAGACTCCAGCGCCATCGCTCCGGAAGAGGTAGACGACGTAGTAGCCCTCCTGAGCCGTCGTTGTGACGAAGGGGTCGAACACGGCCACCCACGGTGTCTCCGCCCAGTTGCCCTTTCCGGGGCTCCCCGTGATGACGTAGTTCTTGCGCTCAAGCAGGCGGGCGAGGGAATTACGAAGATCGACGCGGAGCAGGGCCGCCATTGGGTTGTCGCGGAATGGCTCTGTACGGGCACGCGAGTAATTCGTGAGCACGTCTTCCATTTGCGCCTGGGTGGTTCGGATCACCGGGAATCTCGAGGGATCGTGCGGCTCCGCCTGCGGCTTATCCATTTGCGCCCCGACAATGTTCTTTCCCGAGCGCCGATGCAAGTCGACGCACCTGGGCCTGATATGCACGTTCCGCTCGGCTACTCGCAAGCGGCCCACCCGCGAAGACGTCGCCAAGCGAGCGGTAGTACCACTCTTGCTCTGCGGGCCCGGTATTGAATCGCTCCCATACGTTCGCCCCGACCTCGTCGAAGTCGTCGTTGGTCGCCCGCAGGTTGTAGAGCTTGTCTGAAAGGCATACGCGGTGGATGCCGGCGTCGTCGCATTCCGCAAGGTGCTTGACGTAGGCCTCCTTGCGCGGGCGCCATGGGGGCTTCGTTCCACCGGGCCCGGGTGCCGCGTCAGTCATGGCCTCAACGATCTGGAGCACGCGCGGGCCGAATCCCTCGCGAATCTGTGCGCGAATGCCCTCTGGGTTCCCCCCATCTTCGAGCGTGTCGTGGAGCAGCCCCGCAATTGCCTCGTCTTCGGTTCCCTCGGCCTCGAGCACCATCACCGAGACGCCCATGACGTGAGCGAGGTAGGGGATCGTCGTGCCCTTCCGTACCGTTCCCCGGTGCACGGCCTGTGCAAATGCGAGCGCTGTAGCCAGACGAGCTGCGGGTTGTGTGGGTGTCCCGCTCGGGGTGATGCTTGGCTCGGGCATGTAGGTCATCCTCCTATTCGGATTGACTCACAGGAGTCCGTCGGATACGCCGAATTCCTTACGGGTGGCCACGATATATGGCGCCCAACGTCGCTGGGCCTGTAGGGAACCTCGGTATTAGTCCGAGCGTCATCTGCTCGTCTGGGCGGCGTCACCGCGGGCACTCGCGAGGGCAAGTCGGCATCGCGAGAGCGGTGCGTCGCCATGCAACCCGGGAAGTGGGAGTATCGTTAGCCAGAGACGGGAGTGAATCCGAAACGACGATCGGGGATTGCCAGTGCGGCGCATCTTCAATACTCGATCTCGACCTCGATCGGCAACGGCGGCGCTTGCCGTTTCCCTCGTTCTTACCGCAAATCTCGTCGTGGGGTCTTCGGCAGCGGGGGTTGCCGGCGGGCATACGGCGAGACTCTCGGAATGGCCGTACGTGGCCGCCCTCTACAGAACGACGGGCGGCAGTATCTGGGATACGCAGTTCTGCGGGGGGACCGTGGTGGCCCCCACCAAAGTGGTTACCGCAGCCCACTGCATCTGGGGAGAGGACGGGTCGCTCGAGCAGCCGCTGGTACAGATCGCTGTGCGCATGGGTGATCTTGGCCTGAGGGGGGTTGAGGGGGAGAGCGCGGGGATCGTTGATGCGACCCGCCCCCCGCTCATCTTTCCTCCCTTTTCGCCCGACATCGCCGTCCTTACTCTCGACCGGGCGGTTAGTGCGACCCCCGCCCGCGTCTCGGGCGATTCACGCTGGGCGGTACGGCCTGCTTCCAGCGTGTGGACGGCAGGCTGGGGTGTTGATCCAGCCGACGGCTTTTTCCCGCAGGACCTTCGGGAAGTGGAGTTGCGGCCGCTCACGCCTGGCACATGCAAGACCCTTGTTGGCTCGACCTCCTTCGATGTGTGTGCCGGCGAGCCCGAGAGCGGGGGTGTGGATTCCTGCCAAGGGGATTCGGGTGGTCCGTTGACCGGATGGGGGGTCAACGGGGAGGAGTACCTTGTCGGGATCGTTTCCGGGGGATTTGGGTGCGGCCTGGCTTTCTTGCCGGGGATCTACACACGCCCAGACTTCGCTCCAATAGCCGCGTGGCTCCAGTCTCAGGAAGTGCCGGTGGTTTTCGACACCGGAGCGGCGCAGGCTCCACGGATACGCCCCGACCTCGTTGTGATTCGGGCACGGGTCCGTGTCGGTTCACCACTCCGGGTGAACTACGTAATCCGTGCCGCATCGTCCAAGACCGTCGAGGAGATCACGATCCTGCTCGCTGGCAGGGCCGTCGCCTTCCGCTCCACGACCCTGAGTCGGACAGTTCCTGGGGGGCGCTACTTCCTAGATATCCTGAAACGGACTCCAGCCTACCTTCGCGGCCGCACGCCGCTGGCTTGTGTGGTGTCGGTGGATGAATTCGGCAACGCGTCGAAGCGGCGTTGCGTCGCGTTGCACGTGAGCTAGTACCGGCCAGGCGAGAGTCCCGGGCTCGTCGGTCGTCGTGCTGGCTGTGGGCCGTACCGGGGGGCACGGCCTGAGGTTCATCCCGTCCACAGGCATCCATCCTTCCCGACGCATTGCTCGCGAGAGGCCGCGTCCACAGCCGTAAGGTTCGCTGGCACGCCGGCATGACCAAGCGGCAACCAGTTCCTCCCATCGTCAGAAGCGGTGTCCACTGCAGAAGTCAATCCTGAGTGAGCGCTCAGTCTGTGTGCGTAGGTGTCTTGGTGGCTAGCCAGCCGCAGTCCGCGCTCGGCTGGCTCGACTACCGAGAGGATGACGCACGCCGCGTGCGAGAACTTCTGCGCGCCTTCGAGGAGAAGGGCACCCTCGACTCCATTGGTATCGGCACAGTGCGCGATGCTGTGGCCGACGTGCTGTTCCCTGGGCTCAGCACGCTGCATACGCGCGCTCGGTATTTCTTCTTCATCCCGTGGCTCTACCTGGGCTTGGAGCACGACGTCCGAGCGGGACACGTTGGTGCGAGCCGCGTGCTCGCAGTGGCCCGTGACCGCGAAGTTGCATTGATGGATTCGCTGCAGGCAGGGGGCGTGAGCCAGCTCGGCATCATCGGAGCCCGAGCCCGGGCGAAGGTGCGCACGCTGCCACGCGACATCTACTGGGGTGGGCTACGGCGCTTCGGCATCCTCGTGTTTCAGGGGCCCTCGCGCTCATATCTTGAGGCGCTGGCGCAGGGTAGGAGTTCGCGGGGCAACGTCACCCGCAGTGACGACGGCGATGTCGTGGCTGGTTCGCTTGGCGCTCACTGGCGGCCGGGTATCCCATCAGCACCTGATGCGTTTCTGGAAAGCACCACCTTTGATCTGACCGCGCAGGAGGCGGCCTACCTGCTGGAGCGCATTGTCGATTCGGCGCCCGGCACTCTGCTTGCGGAGCTTGCCCAGCGTAGGCCCGACCTCGACGATGTGAACCAGCCATGGCAGGTCCCCGTACTCGGCGACCTGCCGGCCGGAGTTCGCGATGCCACGCATCATGCGGAGTGCTTCTCCACGGTCATCTATGGAGCCCAGGTGCTCTACAACGAGCTGTTGCTCAAGCGGATGCGTACCGATGCCGGAGGAGGGTCGAATGAGGGCCTCGACGTTCTTGCGGACTCGGTGGCCGAGCAGCGGGCGGCGTGGGTCTCGTTGATGGACGAGGCGCAGAGGGAGATCGACTCGTGGGATCGCTGCGACTTCTGGCATTTGGTGCAGACCGAGAACCCGCGAATCCCGGTACCCACACTCGCATTCATCAATGCGTGGGTTGATGCGGCTCGTGCCGACCCCGAGGGCGCGCTGGCCTCTCCCCAAATGCGCTCTGCCGTCGTTCACCGCGAGGCGTCACTGAAGGGTGGGCTCGCTCGGCTCACCAACCAGCGCGCCAGAGAGCAGGCCGAGCCGCCGTATGGCATGGAACCCCTCAACTTTCGATGGCTCGCGGTGGCACGTCAGCTGATCACGGACATCTCGACAGGTATGGAGGCGGGTGGTGCCCATGCTTGACCCGGGGACTCGCTTTGACCTGATGGAGAGCCTGCGCCCACCAGCGGGGATGCGGCTGGATGCCGCCGTTGGCACCACATACACGCTTGACCTTGACGCCCTCATGGGCATCTCGGCAGCATTTGCCACCCACGGCGCGCGCGAGGCGGCCGATGCGGGCGACGCCGGGCTGGAGCCGGTTGCCCTGCTCGACGCAGTGCGACGCAACGCCGATCGCATCGCGGTGTTCTGCCAGGCAGGGGCCATCAAGGTGCCTGCC